>Ga0209577_10001198_pt1 | contig 25919 bp, 12 predicted proteins | sample GraSoiAngelo_109_FD_185874 | JGI IMG/M metagenome (GOLD analysis project Ga0209577, IMG submission 185874) | Grasslands soil microbial communities from the Angelo Coastal Reserve, California, USA - 14_0903_12_20cm (SPAdes) (version 2) | ecosystem: Environmental > Terrestrial > Soil > Grasslands...
GGGCGGCGTAGCTGCGGAGGAAGGCGTTGGTGAGATCGGCATTGGCGGCCGCGACGCTCACCCCCGCCTTCCGCTGCACCAGCATGGACGCCCACATCCAGTGGTACGTGGTCCACCACCTGTCCCGGGGCGGTCGGTGGGCGCTGGCGTGGCTCGTGATGGGGATGAACGCCACGGGTCGCTGCACCGGCCACAGTCCCGCGAATCCTTCGGGTGCGACGCCGATGATCGTGTAGACCGTGGGGCCGATCTGGAGGGTGGAGCCGAGTGCCTCCGAGCGACCGCCGTAGCGGGTTTTCCAGAAGGCGTACGAGAGCACCGCGACCGCCGTCCCATCGGGAGGACTGTCCTCGGCCGCCGTGAAGTAACGGCCCAGCGCTGGTGGCGCATCGAAGAAACCGAAGAAGCTCGCGCTCACGATGCCGACGCGCATTTCCCGCGCCTCGGCGCCGACCCCGATGGCAAGGTCGTGTTCGGTAAACGCGGCGGTGCGGGCAAAGGCGCTCGTCCAGCTCGTAAGATCGACGTATCGCGCGTACTGCAGGTACCCGGACGCCTGCTCCGTGCCGCGATAGGTCTGTGCGAGATAGACGCGATGTGTCGCGGCCGGATCGTGCAGCAAGGGCGGAGGCCGAAACAACATCCGGTCCACCACCGAGAACATCGCGACATTCGCCCCGATGCCGAGCGCCAGCGTCAGGACGACGCCGAGCGTGAAGCCAGGGCTCTTGGCGAGCGTGCGCAGGGCGTAGCGGAGGTCCTGGAGCAGGGTCTCCATCATTCACTCCTCAGGGCGACCATCGGGTCCACGCGCGCAGCGCGGCGCGCCGGAGCGGCCATCGCGAGCAGCGCGACGCCGACCAGCACCAGGGGCACGCCGGCGAACGTCACTGGGTCGAGCGGGTGCACGCCGTACAGGAGCTTGCCGAGTGCTCCCGCGGCGAGCCCCGCGGCCATACCGCCCAGCGCGACGCCGCTGAGCGTCAGCCGCAGGCCGCCGCCGAGCACAGTGCGGAGCACGTCGGCGGGCCGGGCACCCAGCGCCAGGCGCACGCCGATCTCCCGCGTGCGCTGGCCGACGGTGTACGACAGCACGCCGTAGATCCCCACCGCGGCCAAGGTGAGCGCCAGAGCCGCGAACAGACCCAGCACGAACGCCGGGTAGCGGCGATCCGCCATCATCTCGCTGATGTGGTGGTACATCGTCACCGCGTCGGCGACCGGGAGGCCCTTGTCCATCTCGGAGACGGCCGCACGAACCATGCGGGTCAGTGTCGCAGGCGGGAGCGTGCTGCGCAGGACGAGGCTCATCCCCCCCTGCGACTCCTGCGCGAACGGATAGAACAGCGTCGGCTGGAACTCAGCATCGAGCCCGTCGTGGCGCGAATCGGCCACGACGCCGACGATCCCGACCGAGACCTTCTCGTGCCACCAGTCGACCGTCACATGTTGGCCGATCGGGTCTTCGCCCGGCCACAGCTTGCGCACCATGGCTTCGCTGATGACCGCCACCGGCACGCTGCCGAGCCGGTCGCTCGGCGCGAGCGAGCGCCCACGCCTGAGCGGGATGCGCATTGCGTCGAAGTAGCCCGGGTCCACGATGCGGATCGCGGCCGTCGGCTTCTGACCGGGGGCGGGCTCGGGGCGACCGACGACGGTCAGCGACGTCGCCGCATTGCCCGGCGTCATCGGCAGCCAGCTGATGAGCCCCGCCGACTGCACGCCCGGCATGCTGCGGACGCGCTCGAGCAGGCGCTCGTAGAAGGCGACGCGACGCAGGCTGTCGGGATAGGTCGCGTCCGGCAGCGTGATGGTCAGCGCCGATATGTTGGCGGGATCGAAGCCGGGATCGACGGCGATCAGTCGCTGCAGGGAGCGTACCAGGAGTCCGGCGCCGACCAGCAGCACGATCGCCAGCGACACCTGCGCGATGACGAGCGCTCCACGCAGCCGCGCGGCAGGCACGCCCGCCGTCGTGCGCGTCGTGGCGGCGTGCAAGCCCTGGATCGCAGTACCCGAGCGACTCAACGCCGCCGGCAGCCCGAACAGCACGCCCGCGGCCATAGACACTAGACCCGTCACGGCGAGCACCGTGAGGTCGAGGCGGATGTCGGCGATGCGCGGCACGTCGGGAGGCGCCGCTCGGACGAGCAGGTGCACGCCCCAGCTGGCCAGCAGGGCGCCGGCGGCCCCGCCCGCTAGCGCCAGGATCACGCTCTCGACTAGTGCCTGGCGGACGAGCCGCCAGCGCGACGCGCCCAGCGCGGCCCGGATCGCCAACTCCCGCTCGCGCGAGCTCGCCCGCGCGAGCATCAGGTTGGCGACATTGGCGCAGGCGATGAGCAGCACCAGCGACACGGCGCCGAGGACGACGAGGATCGTTCGCTGCGCGCCGCCGACCACCTGCTCCATCAGCGGCACTACCGTCGCGCCCCACCCGGTGTCGAAGTCGGGAGCGTCCGACTCGAGTTGCCGCGCGATGCGGGACATTTCAGTCTGGGCGCGCTCGATCGTGACGCCGTCCCTGAGCCGGCCGACCACCATCGCGTAGCGGCCGTTGCGTGCGCGGTTCGACCAGTCGAGCGGCATCGGCTCCCAGTACTCTTCCTGGCCGTACGGCATCGGGCGGAACGACGCCGGCATCACGCCGACGACGCGCGCCGTCCCGCCAGCGACCGGCACCGCCCGCCCGATGATGCCCCGGTCGGCGCCGAAGCGACGCCGCCACAGGGCTTCACTGAGCACGATGACCCGTGGGACGTGGGGCCGCGATTCCTCCGCGCGGAAGGTGCGGCCGAGCAGCGGCGTGGCGCCGAGCACGCCGAAGAAGTCCGGCGTCACGGCGCGGCCCTGGACCCGCTCCGCCTCGTCACCCGTGAAGGTGAGACCCGCCCATGACATGAGCGCGAGACCGCTGAAGCTGGTCGCGCGATCGTGCCAGTCCATGTAGTTGGCCGGGTTCACGACGTTGTGGTTCGACGTGCCTTTGCTCTCCCACACGACCACGAGGCGGGACGGGTCCTGGTACGGCAGAGGCGTCAGCAACACGCCGTTCACGACCGAGAAGATCGCCGTGTTGGCGCCGATGCCGAGCGCGAGCGTCAGCACGACGACGGCAGTGAAGCCGGAGCTCTTGGCGAGCGTACGGGCGGCGTAGCGGAGGTCTTGGAGCAGTGTATCGATCATTTCACCACCCACCCATCCTGCAGCTGCACGACGCGATTGCCGTACTGCGCGTTCACGTCCGAGTGGGTCACCTGCACGATCGTCGTTCCCGCGCGGTTCAGCTCCGTGAATAGCTCCATGATCTCCTTCCCCTGGCTCGAGTGGAGATTGCCGGTCGGCTCGTCCGCGAGGATGAGCGAGGGCTTATGGATCACCGCACGCGCCACCGCGACGAGCTGCTGCTGGCCGCCCGAGAGCTGCCGCGGAAAGAGGTCCTTCTTCGCCACGATCCCAAAGCGGTCGAGCGTGTCGGCCACGAGCGACTGCCGCTCGCCCTTTTTGATGTCGCGATAGGACAACGGGACATCCAAGTTCTCGGCGACGGTCAAGTCGTCGAGCAGGTGGTACTGCTGGAACACAAAGCCGATGTGCTGCTTGTTGAGCGCGATCCGGTCCTTGGGCTTCATCTGGTGCACGGCGTGGTCGAGGAAGCGATACTCTCCGGTCCAGTCGCCGTCGAGCATCCCGAGCACGGCGAGCAGCGTAGACTTCCCCGCCCCGGATGGACCCATGATGGAGACAAACTCGCCCCGGGCGATGTCGACCGTGACTTGCCGCAGGATGAAGAGGCGGCCGTTGCCCTGGGAGCCGCCAGCGGATCGACCTTCGCCGCGCGGCGGGCGGGCAAGTAGCTCGCGGCCAACGCGACCGCGAGCAGCAGCCCCGCCATCGCCGCGAACGCCACGGGATCGGTCGGACTGACCCCGTAGAGAAGGGCGCGGAGGTAGCGGGTGAGCAGAACGGCACCAACCACGCCGAGGCCGATCCCCGCAAGAGTGAGCAGCGCGCCTTGGCGCACGACCATCCGGACAACCGCGGCAGGCCTCGCCCCCAGGGCGATGCGTACGCCCAGCTCGGCGGTGCGTCGGCTCACTGCGTAGGACAGGACGCCGTAAATCCCGGTCACCGCCAACCCCAGGGCGGTCGCCGCGGCCACGAGAAGCAGCACCATGGTGAGCCGAGCCCGCGCCATCGACCCGTCCACCAGCGCTTCCAACGTCCCGATCTGCGTTGTCAGCAGCTTGGGGTCGACCTCGCGGATCACTCGGCGGATCGCCGGTGCCAAAGACATTGGCGGCAGGTGAGTCCGCAGCACGTAAAACTCGTCGTCGGGAATGTAGACATGCACCACGCCGGTGATCGTGTCGGCTTTAGGCGGATAGATGTTCGGGAAATAGAGCACTTTCGTGGGGCCGTCCTGGATCCTGTCGCTGGGCACGTCACCGGCCACGCCGACGATGGTATAGTCAGGATCCCTGGACGGGCGAGCCCAACGCACTCGCCGCCCGATCGGGTCGTCGCGATCGAAGAGCGCACGCGCGAGCGACGCGCTCAGGATCACGCCGTGCCCGTCGCGGCCCGTGTCCTCCCAGCGAAACGTGCGCCCCTGCAGTAGCGGGATGCCCATGGCACGGAAATAGCCCGGCGTCGCGAAGCTCAACTCGGCGTACGGCCGGTCCCGTGAGCTGTCAGCCGCTCGGTCCGCCGCCGCGAGGCGAACGTTGTAGAACGACGGTACCGGCGTCACCGGAAAGCCGCTGGTGCTCGCGGCTTCCGCAGCCGCAACGCCGGGGATGGCACGCAGCCGCTCGAGCACTTCCTGATGAATGCGGGCGGTAGCGTGGTAGTAATTCTTCGTGCCGCTCGGTGGAAGCGGGAGCGGAAGGCGGAACGCGACGGCACCGTCAGGATCGAATCCCAGCCGCACGTGCCTGAGCCGCCAGAAGCTCTGCGCCATCAGAGCCGAACCGATCAGGAGTGCGAGCGCAAAGGCGACCTGCCCCGTCACAAGAACCGATCTGACGAACTGCTGGCGGTGCCCGGCCGTCGTGCGGCCGCCCCCCCCGGCGAGCGTGCCGGCCAGGTCGGGCCGCCGCCGCGCGCTCAGGAATGCCACGCCCGCGAGCAGGCCGGCACTCGCGAGCGAGAGGCCAAAGAAGACGGCCACGACGGTGAGGTCTACACCCACCTCGCGGAGGCGCGGAATGTCGTCCGGCGCGAAACCGAAGTGGACCCGGATTGCCGCGCTCGCCAGGACGAAGCCGAGCGCACCGCCAACGGCTGCGAGAATAACACCCTCAGTCAGGAAGCGACGCCCGAGGTGACGGTCTGTCGCGCCGAGCGCCTGCGCGACCGCGACCTCGTGCCGCAATCCCTCGGCGCGCACGAGGCTCAAGTTGGCCGCATTCGCCCAGGTGATGAGCAGCAGGAACCCACCGGTCGCGAGCAGGAGCAAGAGCGCCACGCTTACGTCGCCGATTATCGCGTCCTTGAGCGGTACCACCGCCCCGCGCAGCCCCATCGCTTCGAGCTGCGCCTGGGTCACGTCCGGGAAGGCGTCTGGCAGGGAGTGGACGAGGCGCTGCAGGTCTCGCCGGGCCTCCGCGAGCGACACCCCCGGCTTGAGTCGAGCCACCGCGCTGGCCCAGAGGGCGCCAAGGCCGGCTTTCGCCGCGTCGGACGACGGCCACCCGAAGGCCAGCCAGACGTCGGTCTCGGGGTGCGGGAAATGGAAACCGCGTTCCAACACTCCCACGACAGGTAGAGCACGTCGGTCCAGCTCGACCGTTCGCCCGACCAAACTGGGATCGGCTCCGTAGCGGCGGACCCAGAGGTCGTGGCTGATGAGTGCCCCGTGGACGACTCCAACGACCCCGGCCTCATAGTCCGACGGGTTGATCAAACGCCCGGCGGTTACGGCGGGACGGAGCACCGAGAAAACGCTCGGGGTCGCAAACGCCCACCGCACCCGCTCGGGCTGGTCGCGATCCGTCAGCGTCCCGACATGCTCCACGTAGACGCCGATATCTTCGAAAACGCGGTTGTGTGCACGGTAGTAATCAGCCGTGCCCACGGACACGCCGGTCATCGGTAGGTCGACGCGCGACGCCGCATGTCCTATTTCGACCAGGCGGCCTGCCTCGGTGTATGGAAGCGGCCTGATCAACACTGCATTCACGAGAGCAAAGACCGCCGCGGTCGCTCCAATGCCCAAGGCGAGCGTAAGAGCGACCGGCACCGAAAACCCGGGCTGGCGCGCCAGGCGACGCAGCGCGTGGCGCGCTTCGAATACCGAATCGCTACTCATATCGCAACGCCACCATCGGATCGACCTGCGCCGCTCGACGCGCGGGGAGATAACTCGCGACCAGCGAAACGACCGCGAGCAGGGCCACGACGCCTACGAACGTCGCAGGATCGCTCGTGCCGACCTCATATAGCAGCGCTCCGAGCAAGCGACTGACGGCCAGGGCTATCAAGACGCCGACCCCGATCCCCGCCGCCGCGAGGCGGATCCCATCGCCCACAACCTGTGACATCACGTCTCCGCGGCTCGCCCCGAGCGCGAGCCGGATGCCGAGCTCGCGCCGCCGCTGCCCCACCGCGTACGCCAGGAGTCCGTAAATGCCGATCGCGGCCAGCAGCAACGCGGCAGCGGCGAAGCTGCCCAGCAGCCAGGTGTCGAGCTGGCGTGACTCGAGACCAGCGCTGATGTCGATCGTGTCTGCGGCCGACCTGCCGTCACTCAGTGTCATGGGAATGTCGGGATCGACCTGGCGGACGGCCCGGCTCAGCGTCGCGAGGAACCCCGCCGGGAGAACGGCCGTCCGGACAACGAGACTCATGTGCCCCCACACGGTCCGCGTGAAGGGAACATAGACCTGCGCCTCGGCCGGCAAGTCGAGGCCGAAATGATGGACGTCCCCCACCACACCGACCACCGTGCCCGGGAGCGGCTCGCCGAAGTCGGGGCGCCCCTGGACCGCCTTGTGGAGCGTCACCTGGCGCCCGATCAGATCGATCGGATCGAGGCCACGCCAGAACGCGCGTGCGAAGGCTTCATTCACTATCACGGCCGGGCCGCCGCTCAAGTCAGCCTCGGTGAATTCGCGCCCAGCACGGAGCGGGATGCGCATCGTGCGGACATAGCCCGGGGACACGGTCATGAACCACACGCGGGGATCGCGCTCGGCCTCCGGAGCGCGCCCCGGGATCTCGACGGGAGACGGCAGTCCACCGCCTGAGAGCGGCGTGAAGTTCGTGAGGGCGACGCTGGTCACGCCCGGAAGCGCCCGGGCCGCGTCCTGGACCTGGGTGTACAGGGCCGTGAGCCTCGCCGGGTCCTGGGCACGCAGGGGCGGCGGCGAGATGTAGAACGACACGAGCCCTGCGGGATCGAACCCCGGATTCACCGCCCGCAGCCGCCAGAGGCTCCTGATCAACAGCCCGGCACCCACGACGAGGACCACCGCGAGGGCGATCTCGCTCATGACGAGCGCCCCGCGCAGGCGCTGTCGCCCGTGTCCGGTGCCCGCTCGGGCGGTTCCTTCCTTCAGTGAGTCGGTCAGGTCAGGCCGTGCCGCTCTCAGGGCCGGTAAGAGCCCGACGGCCACCGCCGTGATGACTGTGACGCCGAGCGCGAAAGCGAGGACCCAACCGTCGACTCGCACCGTCTCGATCCGGGGCAGCACACCGGGCGCGGCACGCTTGAGCAGTGCGATCGCCCCGTGCGCAGTGACCACGCCCAGCGCAGCTCCCACGGACGCGAGCACCAGGCTTTCGGTGAGGAGCTGTCGCACCACCCGCCCGCGTCCCGCTCCCAACGCCGATCGGATGGCTAGCTCGCGGCCGCGCGCGCCGGCGCGCGCCAGCGTCAGGCTCGCCACGTTGACGCACCCGATCATGAGAACGAGGCCGACCGCGACCAGGAGCACGAGCAGCTGCCGCGGCGTCGTCGGGCCGAGGATCTCGTCGCGCAGCGGAAACTGCCGGACCGAGATCCAGTCGGCGTTGAACTCAGGGTAAGCGGCCGCCTCGCGCCAAGCCACGGCGTCGAGCGCCGTCTTCGCCTGCTCGGCCGTCACTCCCGGCTTGAGACGCCCGATGATGCGGCAGTCGGCGTGGAACCCCCGCTGGGTGAGGACGCGCTCGGTGGCGGCGACGGTCGCGATCGGCATGTACAGCTGCTCGTCCGCCCAGGGTGGGTAGGCCACGTCGTGGGGCAGGACGCCAACCACCGTGGACACACCGCTGCTCAGGGACAGCGTCGTCCCCAGGATATGCGGGTCTCCGCCAAAGCGACCCCGCCACAGCCCGTACGAAAGAACCGCGACGTGCGCCCCCGCTCGCTCCTCGTCCGGCGTGAACAGCCTCCCCATGAGCGGGTGTTCGCCGAGGGTCGCAAAGAAGCCTGGCGAGACGACCGACACGATGACGCTTTGGACTCCTTCCGAACCAGTGAGCCGCTGCCCTGCTCCGCGGACGTACGCGAGGTCCACGAACGCCGAGCTCTGCGCCTGCCAGTCGAGGAACGTCGGATAGGATGGAGGTCGGAAGCCGCCCTGGCGGCTCTGCTCGCCCAGCATGAACAGCCGATCTTGCTCGGCGAACGGCAGTGGCCGGAACAGGACGCCGCTCACGACGCTGAAGATTGCGGTGTTGGATCCGATGGCGAGCGCCAGGGTCAGGATCGCGGCGGTCGCGAATCCGGGACTCTTGCGGAGGGTCCGCAGCGCGTAGCGGAGGTCGGCGAGTAGGGTGTCCATCATTCGTACCTCAGCGCCACCATCGGATCGACCCGCGTCGCCCGCCGGGCGGGGAGCCAGCTCGCGAGAAGGGTGGCGGCTAGGAGGAGCAGCGCCACCGCAGCGAGCGTTACGGGATCCCGCGGCCCGACCTCGAACAACAGATCGCGAAGCAGGCCCGTCACGCCGAAGGCGCCAGCCCCTCCGAGCACAATTCCGCCCAGCGTAAGCATCACGCCGCGCGAGGCGATCAGTCGGACGACGGCACGACGTCCAGCACCCAGGGCAACCCTGACGCCGATCTCCTGCGTGCGGCGCGTGACCGCGTATGCGGCAATCCCGTACACGCCGGTGGCCGCCAACGCCAGCGCGGTCGCGGCGAACACCAGCACGAGCAGGGCGTAAAACCGGTGCCGGGCTCGCGCATCCGAGAGCAGTTCACTCACTGGCGCCACGCGCTCGAGTGGCACGCCAGCGTCGACTTTCCGCAAAGCGTCTCGCATCGCTTTGGCAGACAGGCTCGGATCGCCGTCCGTTCGCGCGATGACCTTGATGAAGGCCGCTGCGTCGCTTGCGAGCGGCTGATAGATGTGTGGCGGCGCCGGAGCCTGCAGATTCTGCTGACGGGTGTCCCCCACGACGCCGATGATGGTGCGGGTGCGAGCGCCGTAGAACTTGATCTCCCGACCGAGCGCGTCCTCGCCTGGGAAGTACGCCCGTGCCGCGGCCTCGTCGATCACGACCGCCGTTGCGTCGGTGGTCCCGGCACCGAACACGCGACCGCGCTTGAGAGGGATGCCGAGCACCCGGAAGTAGTCGTCCGTCACGCCCGAGATCCATGCCCACAGACGGCTATCCTCGTCGGGCCGCCCAGGAAGACTCACCGATCCTACCGCGTAACCGGCCAGCGGCATGCCGGAGCTCGCAGTGACCGCCGATACGCCAGGCAGTGCCTGGACGCGCTCCAGCGCTTGCTGCACGTACGCGATCCTGGCCTGCGGCGCAGCGTAGCGCGTACCCGGTAGCTGCAGCTCAGCGGCGACGAGGTGAGCGGCCTCGAACCCCGGATCCAAGCGGACCAGATGTACGAAGCTGCGCGCTAGCAGCCCGGCTCCGGAAAGGAGCACCATCGTCAAGGCGACCTGGCCGACGATGAAGGCATCGCTCGAGCGGTGGCGCCAGCCTTCGCCACCCGCGTTCGGGCCTCTGGACTTGAGGGCATCCGACGGCGCCCGCCTGGCCGTTTGCACCGCGGGCACGAGTCCCGCTGCGACGCCGGCGAGGACACTCATCGTAATGGCTGCAGCGAGCACCCTTAGGTTCACACCGATTTCGGCGACCCGCGGCACCTCTGCCCCGGCCAAGCGAACCAGCGCGGGCACGCTCCACAGTGCGAGCAATACGCCCAGGCCACCCCCGAACGCTGCGACGAGGAGCGACTCCGTCAACACTTGACGGATCAGGCGTCGTGTGCCCGCACCGAGCGCGATCCGCACGGCGAGCTCGTGCCCGCGCGCCGTGGCGCGGGCGAGGAGCAGATTGGCGACGTTGGCGCACGCCACGAGCAAGACCAGACTCACCGCACCCAGCATCAGGAGCAGTGGTGTTCGTGTCTCGCCGACGAGATAGTCGTGTAGCCCGACGACGAGCGGCAGGCGGCCGGTCTGGCCGGGTTCGCTCGCCCACGAGCGGCGCGAGACGACGTCCAGGGTCGACTGAGCCTGCGTCAGCGTCACGTGAGACCGGAGACGGCCGACGTACCAGTAGCCCTGGCGGCGTTCCCGCTCGCGGCTATCGGGGCCCGACAAATAGCTCCCGAGCGGCAACCACACATCCGCGCCAGCCGGGTAGCCGAACCCAGCGGGCATGACGCCCACGACGACGTACTTCATCGTGTCGAGGGTCAGCGTCCGCCCGAGGACAGTCGTGTCGCTGCCATAGCGGTCTGCCCAGAGACGGTGACTCAATACCGCGACCCGGGCGGTACCCGGACGGTCCTCCTGGGGCAGGAAAACGCGCCCCAGCAGCGGTCGTGCGCCGAGCATGGGGAAGAAGTTCGCCATGACACTCCAAGACTCCACGCGTGCCGCCTCCCACGGGCCGATCAAGATCGGCTGGTCGCCGATGTACGCCGCGAGGTCCTCGAACACTCCTGGGGCGGTTCGCCATGTCTGATACCACGTGAGCTCCGACGTGCCGCCCCAGCGAGCTCCGTTGCGATAGCGCTCCGGGACGGTCTTGATGTCGACCAGCCGGTTCGCGTGCGGGAAGGGCAGCGATCGGAGCAACACGCCCTCGACGACGCTGAACACCGCCGTGTTGGCGCCGATCCCGAGCGCGAGCGTCAGCACCGCGACGGCCGTGAAGCCGGGGTTACGAGCGAGCGTGCGGAACGCGTAGCGGAGGTCATTCATACCGCAACGCCACCATCGGATCGACCTTCGTCGCGCGACGCGCCGGGATGACGCAGGCCACCATGGCCACTAGCAGGAGCAGCGCCGTGACTCCACCCAGGGTGACCGCGTCCGTCGGCGTCACGCCGTACAGTTGGCTCCTGAGCAGCCGCGTCAGCGCCAGCGACCCTGCGACGCCGACAATCGCGCCGAGCCCGGCGAGCAACATGCCGTGGCCGATGACGACTCCGAGGACCTGCCGCGGCAGCGCGCCGAGGGCGATGCGTACGCCGATCTCGCGCGTAGACTGCGTCACGAGGTAGCTCATCACGCCGTAGATCCCGACGGCCGCGAGCGCGACGGCGAGCCCCGCAAACGCAACGAGCAGCAGCATTAGGAAGCGGTGGAAGGCGAGGGACGCCGAGAGGATCTCCTCCATAGTGCGGACGCGGCCGAGCGGGACCTGTGCATCGGTCGCACGAATCGTTCGGGCCACGAACTCTTTCAGCGCCGCAGGGCCGCCGGCAGTCCGCACCACCACGTGGATCGGGAACCAGCTGTTGAAGATCCGCGTCAAACCGGCGGGCGTCTGCGCCGACGGGACGTAGGCCGTCGGCGTGACGGGAGCCCCGACGAACTGCTTCGTGTCGCCCACGACGCCGACGACCCGGCGCGGCGCGGCGGACCGCCCCCCGACTGTCACCATCCGGCCGAGCCCGTCGCCACCGAGATAGCGTTCGGCGAACGATGCGCTTACGATCGCGACCGGCTCGGCGGTCTGGACGTCCCCGGCCACAAAATCCCGCCCCCGCCTGAGGGGGATCGCCATCGTCTCGAAATAGCGCGGCGTGACGGTGCGGTAGTTGGTCGGCCCTGGGTATGCGCCGTCCACCGCCACCGCCAGGTTTCCGCCACGTACGAGTGGAATCCCCGCCTCGATCACCGCCGCGGAGCGGATGCCGGGGGACGCCTCGAGTCGTGCCCGCAGCCGATCGTAGAAGGCTGCCATGGCGGCGGTCGAATCGTAGCGCGAGCCGGTGAGCCAGATCTCGGCCGCGATCACGCGACGCGGATCGAATCCCGCATCGGTGCGCGTCAGGTTGGCGACGGTCCGGAGCAGCAGGCCTGCCCCGACCAGCAGCACGAGCGAGAGCGCACTTTCACTGACCACGAGTGCGCCGCGCAGCCGGCCTGTGCCCGTGCCTGTCGTCGCCCGACCCGTGCTTTCTTTGAGCCCCACCTGCGGATCGGCCGTCGTCGCCTGCCAGGCGGGCACCAGGCCGAACACGATGCCGACGCAGAGCGAGGTGACACCGGTGAACAGCAGGGCCCAGTGGTCCAGGTGGATCTCGGTCGGCGGGGTGAGGTTGTCCGGCCGCAGTGACAGCAGCGCTCGGAGCGCCCCATCCGCCAGGATGAGCCCGACGGCGCCTCCCGCGAGCGCGAGCAGCACGCTCTCCGTCAGCATCTGCCGCACCAGGCGAGCGCGGCTCGCGCCGAGGGCGAGGCGCACCGCCAGTTCCCGGCCGCGCGCGGCGGCCCGGCCGAGCAGGAGGTTCGCCAGGTTGGCGCAGGCGATGAGCAACACCAGCGCGATGGCGCCGAACAACACGCGCACGGGGGTTGCGATGGCCCCGACGACCAGCTGCCGCAACGGAAAGAGCTGCTCCCCGACGTCGGGGGGGAGCCGTGGCTTGAATTCCTGCCGGAACCCGGCCATGACGGCCTGCATGCGAGCTTGCGCCTGATCGTACGAGACACGCGGCTTCAACCGGCCGACGAAGTGGAGGTTCTGGCCGCCCCCGATGCTGCGCGCCACCTGCCCCATCGTGGACCACACGTCCACCGGCGAGAGCCACCGGAACGAGGCCGGCATCACTCCGACGATCGTGGTCGGCCGCCCGTCCAGCGTGATAGCGCGTCCCACGACCCCCCGGTCGCCCCCGAAGCGCCGCGTCCAGTAGCCGTGGCTCAGGATGGCGACACTGGCGCCGCCCATTTGGTCCTCTTCCGCGAGGAAATCCCGGCCCAGCGCCGGCCGCACGCCGAGTGTGGCGAAGAAGTCTTTCGAAACCCGCAGGCCATTCACCCGTTCGGCGATGTCTCCGGTAAACACGCTGAACCCGACCTCCGTGGAGACGGCGAGCCGCTCGAACACGCGACTGTGATCCTCGAGGTACCGAAACTCGTCGTAGGCGACGTCCAGCTCGTTCCGGTTGCCCTGGTATGTCTCAGCCAAGCCCACCAGGCGATCGGCCTCTGGGTACGGCAGCGGTTTGAGGAGCACACCGTAAACGAGGCTGAAGATCGCCGTGTTGGGCCCGATCCCGAGCGCGAGCGTGAGCACAGCGACCGCTGTGAATCCCGGGCTCTTGGCGAGCGTGCGGAGCGCATAGCGGAAGTCATTCATGCCGGAGCGCCACTGTCGGATCGACCTTCGCCGCGCGCCGCGCGGGCAGATAGCTCGCCACCGCCGCAACCGCGATCAGAATCAGAGCCGCCCCAAGCAACACCAGCGGATCGCGTGGCGACACGCCGTACAACAACGAGCTGAGTATCCGGCCACCGACAAGCGCCGCCACCCCGCCGATGCCAGCCCCCACCACCGCGATCCTGACACCTTGCCCCACCATCAGGCCGAGCACGTTGCTCCGTCTCGCGCCCAAGGCCACGCGGATCCCGATCTCGTGGCTTCGCTGCCCCACGGTGTACGACAACACGCCATATAACCCGACCGCGGCGAGAATTAGAGCCAGTCCCGCGAACAGTCCGAACATCATAGTTCCGAGTCGCCACGGCCGAACTGAAGGGGCGACGAGGTCGGCCAGTGGGGTCACCCGGGCAAAGGGGAGATTCGCCGCCGTGCCCTGCATCGAGCTGTGAACCGACGCGACCATGTCTTCCGGCCGACCTCGCGTGCGTGCCACGAGCGCCGGGACGACGTTGTTCGCAAACGCGTTCGTTCCACCGTCGACAAAGGGTATGTAGAGCAGCATCGTGGCGTCCTCGACGACCTGATGACGTCGGGCGTCCGGCACAACGCCCACCACGTCCCGACAGCGCTTGTCGTCCCCCAGCCGAATGCACTTTCCGAGCGGGGACTCGCCAGGCCAAAGCAGCCGCGCCATCGTCTGGTTTACGATTGCCACGAGGGCACCACGGTCTGCCGCGCTGAAGGCGCGGCCCAGTACGGGCGTGCCCATCGCGGCGAAATAATCGGGCGTTACGGCCTGGTAATACGGTCCACCACTCTTCAACGTCGGGATCGAGTCACGCCCGGGCACGGAGACGCTCATGCCCATGCTCCACCCGAAGGGATTGCCGACCGTCGCCGCCGCGTGCTCCACGCCCGGCAGCGCTTGCAGGCGTTCCAACATCTGTATGTAAAGCGCGTTCATCTCGGTCGGGCGGTAGCCCGCGGAGCCCAAGTCCACGGTGGCGAGGATCACGTGCTCTGGATCGAAGCCGAGATCCAGTCCGCGCACGGCGCGCAGGCTGCGCGCGAACAGCCCGGCGCCCACGGTCAGGACGACGGTGAGCGCAACCTGCCCGACCAGTAGTCCCGTGCGGACTCGGGAGCGGCGGAAGCTCCCTTCCCCTGCACCCGCCTTGAGGGCGGGCGTCAAGTCCGCGCGGCCCAGTTGCCACGCCGGCGCGACGCCCGCGAGCAGACCGGTGAGGAGGGCCACGGCCACGGTGAAGCAAAGCACGCGACCATCCAGCGCCGGACTGAGCCCGGGCACCTTGGGAAGGAGAAACGCGCGGATCACGGGCCCCACCCACAGCGTCACTAGCAGCGCTCCGGTGCCCCCTGCCAGCCCGAGCAGCGCACTCTCCGTGAGGAGTTGCCGCGCGAGGCGGCGCCGGCCCGCACCGATGGCAAGTCGGACGGCAATCTCACGCTGTCGTTGCATCGCCCGGGCGAGCAACAGGTTCGCCACGTTGGCGCAGGCGATGAGGAGCACGATGGCGGAAACGGCAGCGAGCCAGGTCGACACCTTGGCGTCTCGCGACATCTCGGGACCCCGTGCCTGTTGAACCGGCCCGAGCAAAGCGGTGTCGTCTGGATCGAGATGCCAGTCGGGCACCTGGGCCGCGTCGACGCGGAAGGCGGCCGTTGCCTCGCGCGTTGCCTGTGCCGCGGTCGCGCCGGGGCGTAGTCGACCGAGTATCGCGACGAAGAAGGATTGGTGGTTCAGCCAAGACGCTCCCCCCATCACGTCGGGAGTGGCGACCGCCAGCGGCGCCCACACGTCCACCACTTCGAGGTTCACGCCGGTGAATCCTTTCGGGGCGACGCCGATCACCGTGTACAGGTTCTGGCCGAGCCTCAACGCCCGGCCGAGCACCCCGGCGTCACCGCCGAACTCACGTCTCCAAAACGCGTCGCTCAAGACAACGACCTGCGCGCCACCGAGCCGGTCTTCGTCGACGCCATAGAAGCGGCCGAGGGCCGGCTTCACACCGAGCAGCGAGAAGAAGCTTCCGGAGACGAGGTCCACCTGTGCCTCGCGCGCCTCCGGGCCGCGGCCGAGGCTCGTCGCGCGCGTGCCCGCCAAGGCGGCAACCTCGCTGAACGCGTGGGCCGAATCCCGAATGAGCTTGTAGAGCGGATAGGACCTGACGCTACTGGTGAACGTGCCGAACGTCGGCGAGTGCGTGCGGAAATACAGGCGGACGACCTGGCCCGGGTCCTTGACGTGGGCCGGGGGACGAAACAGCAGCGTGTCCACGACGCCGAAGATCGTGGCGTTCGCGCCGATCCCGAGCGCGAGGCAGACAATCGCGGCCGCCACGAGCCCGGGGCTGCGTGCGAACGTGCGCAGCGCGTACCGGAGGTCATTCATATCTCAACGCCACCATCGGATCGACCCGCGCGGCGCGCCGGGCCGGGGCCCACGCCGCCGCCAGACAAGCGATCAATACCACGCTGGCGCCGAACGCGTATCCCGCGGGATCGAACGTGTCGACGATGAATAGGACCGACGCGAACAGCTTCGAGACGCCCAGCGCCAGCACGGTGCCCGGCACGATCCCGACTAAGGCATAACCCGCCGATTGGCGCAGCACCTGGCCGACGACACCGCCGACGCTCGCGCCGAGCGCCATGCGGATGCCGATCTCCTTGGTCCGCTGCGCCACCACATAGGAGAGCACCCCATAGATGCCGATGAGCGTGAGCAGGAGCGCGATCGCGCCGATGGCGGACGAGGCCCAGGAGAAGATCTTGAAGGGCCAGCGCTGCACCGCGAGATAGTCGTCCAGCGTGTGCATCTCGATCACGGCGCTCTGATCGACGGCGGCGATGTCCCGGTCGATACGCTGCCGAGCCTGGCTCGCGTCGCCACTCACACGGGCGAGGATCTTCGTGCCTCCGGAGTCGGCGCGCGTCGGATAATAGATCACCGGCCGCTCGAGGCCCGTGCCGATCCAGCCGCTCACCGTATTGCGCGAAATGCCGATCACCCGGGCCGACCGCACGCGCGCCAGGCGCGATCGGCGCGGCGGCTCAGCGCTCTGCTCCACGAACTGCCCGATGGGATCGGCGGTGGCCCAGAGCGCGCGCGCGGCCGCTTCACTGACGATCGCGACCGGCGCCGCCTGGCGCTCCTCGTCGGCGGTGAACGCCCGGCCGCGCACGATCGGAACGTCGAGCACGCGGAAGAAACCGGCGTCCACGAAATCGACGCCCGCGACTGCGATGCGCGGCGCACCCGACACGCGCACCCCCAGCGACGGGTACATGCCATCCAACGGCGCCTGCGTGGACGCGCCGATGTCGGTGACGATCGGCTCGGACCGGAGTCGCCGCAATGCTGCAGCGCGGGCATGGTCGTCCAGATCGAGCTCGACGACGTCGCTCGTGCGCATGCCGGTCGGGAGGCGATCGGCCTTGCGAGCGCCGCGCAGCAGGACGCCGGTGACGATCAGCAGCAGGCAGCAGATGCCGATCTGGCCCACGACGAGCGTCGTCCGCATGCGGCCCGGCCGGGAGGTCGGGTCCACCTCGCCGCGCGAAGCCTGCACGATCTGGGGGCGCGTCGCCTGCAGCGCTGGGACCAACCCGAAGGCGAGCACCGAGCCGAGCGCCACCAGCAGCAGGAAGCTGAAGACGCGCACGTCGGGGGAGAGCGGGATGACGCGCAGGTATGCCGTGAACTCAGCCGGCGCGCTCGCAAACATGAGGCGCACACCGGCATCGATGGTCCCGCGGGAGATGCCGTACCCGAGCAGCGCCGCCGGGATCGCGAGGAGCGCGCTCTCGGTGAGAAGCTGACGCACCAGCCGGTCCCGAGCGGCGCCGAGCGCCAGTCGGATCCCGATCTCACGCTGCCGGGCGATGCCGCGCGCCAGCATGACGTTGGCCACGTTGGCGCAGGCGATGAGCAGCACGAGGCCGAACGCCACCATCGCCGGCGTGAACATGGCGATCGTCTCGGGCGTAAGCGGGAGCGCGCTCGCCACCGAGACGAGATCGACGTGGGTCCAGCGGAGCGAGTCGGGCAGAGCCGCGGTGGCGTTCGCGGCCCAGGTCAGGAGCGCGGCGCGCGCCTGTCGCTCGTCAACTCCGGGCTTGAGGCGTAGCACCGCGCGCAGGACCTCGGGCTGTTTCGCGCCGAAGAGATCCTCGCTTCCCTCCAAGCGACTGAGCAGGGTAACGGGGGCCCAGAAGTCCGGCGGCAGAGTGCGGCCGATGCCCGTGAAGCGCTTCGCCGCCACGCCGACCACAGTAAGAGGAATGCCGTGCACGACGACTTTGCGGCCGATGACCCCCGAGTCTCCGCCGAACTTCCCCCGCCACGCATCGTAGCTCAAGACCAACACCGGCTCGCCGTACGGGAGCGTCGCGTCCTCCGGGAGGAGCGTGCGGCCCAGCGCAGGGGCGGCGCCGAGCACGCGAAACGCGTCGCCCGTCACGACATTGCCGAGCATGGGACCGCGCTCGGAGCGTGCGAACGCGCTCTTGTGCGCGAAGCTCTCCGACGAGATCGGCAGTGCGCGCAGATCCTGATACTGCCGCCAGGACAGGCTCTTGCCCCAGCCGCGGCGGTCTTGGAAAAACACCTCAAAGAGGGAGCCGGGGTCGCGGATCGCGAGCGGCCGCAGCACATAGGCGTCGAAAATCGTGAAGACGCTCGTGTTCAGGCCCAGGCCGAGCGCGATCGTGAGCACGACCGTCGCCACGAAGGCCGGGGAGCGGCGGAAGCCGCGCAGCGCGAAGCGCAGGTCGTTCATCGGGGGTCGGGGATCAGGGATCGGGGGTCAGGGGCGTACCGAGGAGAGCGCCGCGCGGTTGAACGTTGCCGCACGCTCTGACCCCTGACCCCCGACCCCTGATCGCTATTCATATCTCAACGCCACCATCGGATCGACCCGCGTCGCCCGCCGGGCGGGGAGATAGCTCGCCAGCAACGCCACGCCCGCCAGCACCACGGCAGTGCCAATAAAGCTCACCGGGTCCAGCGGACCGACCCCGTACAGCAGTGATGCCAGAACGCGCGTGATGCCCACCGCTCCGAGCGCTCCTACGCCTACACCAGCAAGGGCAAGCCCGAGACCCTGTCCGACGACGAGCCGCATCACATCGCGCCGGGCGGCGCCGAGCGCGAGGCGCACGCCGATTTCGCGGGTGCGCTGCGTCACGGCGTACGCGATCACGCCGTAGACCCCGACCGCGGCGAGGAGCAGGGCGAAAATGGCGAACACCGAGAACATCGCGCCGTACAGCTGGCGGTCCCAGAACGACCGCCGCACCACTTCCCGCATTGGCAGGACACCGTACAGGGGGATCGTCGGATCGACCTTCCCGAGCTCCGACCGCACCATCGCGACCGCGCGCATCGGATCGCCCGCCGTCCGCACGATGAGGGACACCGAAGGCCAGGAGTACCGCTGTCCATAGGGGAAGTAGACCTCGTCACGCACGGCTGCGGCGACGGGCTGCTGCCGGACGTCCCGAGACACGCCCACTATCGTCCGCCAGGGCTCCGCCGGATTCCGGCCGAAGCGGATGCGCCGGCCCAGCGCACTCGTCGTCGGCCAGTAGTGTCGGGCCAGCGTCTCGTTCACGATGACGACGGGGCTCGCTCCCTCGTCTTCCGTCGGCGTGAACGCACGCCCTTCCCGTAAGGGGATACCAAGGGCGCGGAGCGCACGGGCCGCCATGGAGCTGACGAGCGTCGTGCGCAATGAATCGTCTTGCCCCTCGACCCGCAGAACCTCACCCAAGGGGCGCGCGATAAGCAGCGGCGGCAAATTCATCGCACCGACGGCCTCCACTCCGGGAAGCGCTTCGAGGCGCCGGGCGAACTCGTTCAAGAACCGAGCGCGTACCCGCGCCGAATCGTAGCGAACGCCCCCGAGCGACACGCTTGCGGCGAACGCGTGCGCCGCGTCGAACCCCGGGTCCACGCGGCTCAGACCGACGACCGTGCGGATCAAGAGCCCCGCTCCCACGAGCAGCACCATCGCAAGCGCCACCTCGGCGACCACGAAAGCGCCCCGTAGCCTGCTCGTGCGAGCTCCTGCGCCCGAGCCGCGCCCGCCCTCCCGTAGCGAGTCGTGCAGGTCCGCGGCCGTAGAGCGAAGCGCCGGAAGCAGGCCGACCGCCAGCGTCGTTGCAAACGCGACACCGGCAGTGAACAGCAGGCCGCGCCAGTCCACGGTGAAGGCGAGCCAGTAGGGGATCCCCCCGACAAGGCCACCGACCTCGCGCTCGAACAGCCCGAGCGCCCGCGTCGCGACCAGCACCCCCATGGCACCGCCGCCGAACGCGATGAGCGCGCTCTCGGAGAGCATCTGGCGCACGAGCGACGGGCGCGAAGCGCCCAGGGCGGCGCGGATCGCGATCTCGCGCTGCCGGGTCGTGGCGCGCGTGAGCAACAGACTCGCGATGTTCGCGCACGCGATCAGCAGCACAAATCCCACCGCACCCAGCATGACGAGGAAGGTCGGACGAAAGTCGTCCGGGTTGGCACCGCCGAACAACAGCCGCCGGAACGGAGCGAGGGATGCGCTCACGCCGGCGTTGGACGTCGGGTACTCCCGTTCGAGGCGGCGGCTCACTCCCGCGAGATGCGCGTTCGCTTGGGCGAGCGTGACCCCGTCGCGTAGGCGCACGAAAGCGTGCACCCAATTATCCCCGCGCCCTTCGTTGGGATCGAACCGGCGCGGCGTCCAGAACTCCGATAGTTGGGGAAACGCAAAGCCGGGCGGCATCACGCCGATCACCAGGCAGGGAACGCCGTCCAGCCGGACCTGCCGGCCCACCACATGGGGATCCGCCGCGAAATCACGCCGCCAGACGGCGTCGCTCAGGATGACGACGTGATCGACGTGATCATGGCCCGGGGTCGCGTCCTCCGGGAGAAACGATCGCCCAAGCGCGGGGTGGATGCCGAGGAGATCGAAAGCCCCGACGCTGACTTCATTGCCTTCCGCATGCTCGGGGTGCTCGGCCGTGCTCAGATTGGCCGACCGATGTGCGATGAGTGCGGCGCCCTGAAACACGTTCGTATCGGCTGTCCAATCGAAGAAACTCGGCGGGTCGATGTAGATCTGCCCGGCGTCCGAGGCGCTGAAATGCTTCACGACGGAGGCGAGGCGCTCCGGGGCCGCGAACGGCAGCGGGCGATAGAACAGGGCGCTCAAAATGGAGAAGATGGCGGCGTTGGCGCCGATGCCGACGGCGAGCGTGAGGACCGCCACGGCGGTGAAGCCGGGGCTCTTGGCGAGCTGGCGGAACGCGTAGCGGAGGTCGTTCATCGGGGGTCGGGGACCAGGGATCGGGGGTCAGGGGCGTACCGAGGAGAGCGCCGCGCAGTCGAAAGCTGCCGAACGCTCTGACCCCCGATCCCCGACCCCTGATCCCTGTGCACGAGACCTATTCCCGAAGCGCCACGGTAGGCGCGAGCCTGGAAGCGCGCCGCGCGGGGAACCACGTCGCGAGCACGCTGGCGACGCCGAGCCCGCCGATGGCGAGCGCGAAGGATGACGCATCCAAGGGAGTCAAACCGTACAGCAGCGCGGCCGCATACCGCAGCGTCACGCCGGCGAGCCCCGCGCCCACGGCGATCCCTATGGCTAACAACACGCCGCATTCCGCGAACATCATACGAATGACGGTGCGCGGCTCCGCGCCAAGCGCCATGCGAACGCCGATCTCGATCCGGCGGCGCGTCACGAGGTACGACATCACGCCGTACAGCCCGATCGCCGCGACCAGCATGGCCAGGACACCGAAGCATCCCGACAGCCAGGCCATCAAGCGCTCCGTGACAAGCAACCTGTCGATGTAGCTCGTGACGGCGTCGTATGAGACCGCGGCGGCGGGGGCCACATCGGTGATGGCGCGCGTCAGCGCATGGGTGAGGGATGCCGGGAGCACGTCGGAGCGCAGCACGATCCGCAGATCCGGAGGCGGCGCGCTGTCCTGCGAGACGGCCAGGTAGGCGATCGGCAGAAACATCGCGCTCGCTTCGTTGGCCGAGAACCTTAATGCCGCGGCGGTGCGCTCCTCGCGTACCTGGAGGAATTTCGCATCCCTGACCAGTCCGACGATATGGTAGGTGGGCGGTGAGCTGCCGGGCGGCAGCTCCATCTGGAATGTCTTCCCGATGGGATCGGCGTTCTGGAAATACCGTCGTGCGAACGTCTCGTTCACGATTACCGACTTCGCCGCGTCGGGGCGGTCCCGACCGTCGAACGTCCGTCCCGCGAGGAGCGGCGTCCCCATCACGCGGAAGTAGTCGCCGCCGACTTCGTCGAAGTGCGCGTCGCCGTCCTGCACCGCACCGCCCGTGACGATGCGTCCGTTCCAATCACCGCCGTCGAGCGGCACGATCAATGCCTCGGCGGCGTGGCGAACGCCGGGGACCTGCTGGAGCCGCGTGACAATGGTGGCGAAGGTTTGCCGCCGCGCCTCGGGCGGGACCGCCGTTCGGCTCAGGTCGACAGCCGCCACCACCACGCCAGGATCGAAGCCCAGATCGACGGCGGCGAGGTTTTTCAAGGTGCGCCCGAAGAGCAGCGCGCCGACCACCAGCACCATCGAGAGCGCGACCTGCACGACCACCAGCCCGCGCCGCAGCGCGAGCGCCTCGTGTCCTTCAGTCGACGATCGGCCGCCGGGCTGCATGGCATTCGCGAGATCACGGCGCGTGACCTTGAGCGCCGGGCTCAAGCCGAACAGCACACACGTGAGAACCGTGACCGTGGCCATGAACGCAAACACGCGCCAGTCCGGCGTCAGGTCCAGGAAGATCCCGTTGCCGCGCCCGTTCAAGAACATCACCAGCGCCCGGCTGATCCAGCGGGCGAGCAGCAGCCCGCCCACGGCGCCCAATCCGGCGAGCAGCACGCTCTCGGACAGCATCTGACGGACCACGCGACGCCGCGACGCGCCAATCGCCAGACGCACGGCAACCTCCCGGCCGCGGGCGGTGGAGCGCGCCAGCATCAGGTTCGCGAGATTGAGGCATGTGAGCAGCAGCACGAGCCCGGTGGCGCCAAGCAGCGCCCCCAACTGGGCGGCATACGCCCTCCGCAGGTTCGACACGCCGGTAGCGGCAGGCGTCGCGGTAAGCGTGAACGACGTGTAGTTCTTCGCCCAGTCGGCCGTGTAAGTCGGCGACACCGTCGCCTCGAACACCCCGGGTGAAATGGCAGCGACCTGTGCCTGCGCTCGCTCCACGGTCCAGCCCGGCTTCAGACGTCCCATGATGTCGAGCCACCAGACCGCACGCTGGCCGGTTCCGGCCTGCTGGCCACGCAGCAGCGCCTCGGCGCAGAGCGGGAGTGCCGCGTCGAACGTGCGGCCGACTTCCACACCGAAGAAGCCCGGCGGCGTGACGCCGAGCACCTGGAACGGCCGTCGGTCCAGCGTGATCGTCCGCCCGATCACACGCGGATCGCCTCCGAGCCGGGTCTGCCAGAACCCGTGCGACAGCACCACGCCAGGCGAGCCACATCCCTTTTGATCGTCCAGCTCCGTGAACAGGCGCCCGATCTGAGCGTGCACGCCAAGTGCGTCGAAGAAACCGCCGCTGACGTAGAACCCATTCGCAAGAACGGCTTCTCCTCCGCCCGAGAGATCCCAGACGCCGTTGCCCCAAGCAAACAGCGACGAGAAGGCCTGCTGCTGTGAGTGGAGCTCCTGCCACAGCGGCTCGGTGAAAATCGAGCGGCCCCCGTACCCCCTGCCCACCCGCCCCTTGCCGTGTTGGTCGATCCCGATCGACACCAGCTCGTTCGGCTTCTCGACCGGAAGCGAGCGGAGGCGGAGCGCGTTGACCAGCTGGAAAATCGCCGCGTTGGCGCCGGTGCCGAGCGCCAGGGCCAGGATCGCCACGACCGCGAAGGTCGGGTTCCTGCGCAGGATCCGCAGGCCGTAGCGGAGGTCGTGGAGCAGGGTATCCATGGGCAGGTGCCGGGTGTCAGGTGCCGGGTGTCGGACGATGCGAGACGGGCTCCGGGTTCCCCGACACCTGACCCCCGGCACCCGACACCTGCTCCTCCACCACCCGTCCATCGAACAACTGCACCGTCCGGTCCGCGTGCTGCGCGTAGCGCGGATCGTGGGTAACCATGCATACCGTCGCCCCGCCGCGATGCAGCTCGCGCAACAGCTCCATCACGGCCTCGCCGTTGGTCGAGTCGAGGTTCCCCGTCGGCTCGTCGGCCAGGAGAATCGCGGGATCTCCGACGACGGCTCGCGCCACCGCGACACGCTGTTGCTGGCCGCCCGACAGCTGTGCGGGATAATGCTTCGCCCGGTGCGACATCCCCACCCGCTCGAGCGCTGCTTGCGATCGCTGCTTGCGCTCGGCGCCCGCCATGCCCCGATAGGTGAGCGGCAGCTCGACGTTTTCGTAGACGGTCAGATCGCCGATCAGATTGAACGCCTGGAAGATGAATCCGATGCGCCGATTCCTGATCCGCGCCCGCTCGGCGGCCGAGAGATTCGCAACCGGTCGGTCTTCGAGCAGGTACGTCCCCTCGGTCGGGGTGTCGAGCAGGCCCAGCAGCGACAAGAGCGTAGTCTTGCCGCATCCCGACGGCCCGGCGATCGAGACGTAGTCGCCCCCCTTGATCTCGAGATGCACGTCCGCAAGGGCATGCGTCTCGACTTCGTCGGTGTAGAAGACCTTCTTGATGCCCTGGAGCTGAATCAGAGCGGTACCGTTGGCCGACATCGAAGCTCCTTGTCCAGAGGTGTCGGGTGCCAGGTGTCGGGTGTCCGAAAATCCCTGACACCTGACACCCGGCACCTGACACCTATCTCTTAATCCTCACCCTCTCCACGTTGTCCCACTGCGACATGTCCGACAGGATCACCGAATCGCGCACGGCCAACCCGCGTACCACCTCAATCGTGTTGACCGAGCTGCGACCCACCTGCACTTGCACCCGTGTCGCGTAGTGCCCGTCATCGCTGATCTTGAACATCCCGATCGTGCTGTTGGGCTGGCCGTAGGCGGGCCGACCGGTATAGAGCACGTGCTCGAGGCGCTCGATCTCGATCGTGCCGTCGACCGACAGGTCGGGGCGCATCCCCGCGACCGTGTCCTCGAGCGCCACGTCCACCGACACGGTGCCGTTGATGGCGTTGGGATCGAACCGGATCACGTGCCCGGGGACGATGCCGTTGCGGGTGTCGATCGCCGCCTTTTCGCCGATCGTGATGTCTTTCGCCTGCGTTTCCGGGATCTGGAGCACCGCCTTGAGTTTTCCGGGTTGGACGACCTTCGCCAGCATGGTGCCGCCCAGCACGTACTGGCCCAGCTGGAGCGTCAAGTCGGAGACGACGCCCGAGTCGCCGGCGCGCACCTGCAGCGACCGCAACACGTTCTGCTGGAACTCAGCCACGGCGCGCAGCCGGTCCACCTGCGACCGCTGCACCGCGAGCTGGGAATCGATCGTTTCGGTCATCAACACCAGGCGCTGCTGCTCGATGCCGTAGCGCGTCTCGAGCTCCAACGCCTTGTCCTTGGCCAGCGCCGCGTCGTTGCGCGACATGCCGCCATGCGCCCCGAGCGACTCCGCGACTTCTGCGTCGCGCTTCGCCTGGAGGTATTCGGTGCGGGTGGTCGCGACGAGCCCCGTCTGAGTCAGACGCTGATTCTCGAGGTTGGTTCGCTGGCTCACGAGATCGGCGCGGGCCGCGGCCAGCTGCTGCTCGGCCTGGAGCGCCTGGATCTGCACGTCCGGGTTGGACAGGTCCAGCAACACCGTCTCCGGCTTCACATGCTGCCCCGGTTGCGCGAGCACCCGATCGACGCGGCCGGCAGCGAGCGCCGTGATGAAGCGGATGTGCTCCGGCACGAGCGTCCCAGGCCCGCGCACCTCGCGCACCATTTCGCCGCGGCGCACCGAGTCCACGAAGAGCGTTGCTCGGTCCACGCTCGGCGCGGCGGGCTTCAGGCTCGTGAGGAAAATGGTCAGCAAGATGATCGCGCCCGCGCCGATGCCGGCCTTCACGTACCGGCCGGTCTTGGGGAGGGGTGGGCGAGCGATGTCCACGAGCTACTGCCCTAAGCACACCTCATACCACGAGCCGGGCGGCGGTAACGCGATGTCGGCGAACGGATTGCGACCAGCGCTTCCTGGGGGCCCGGAGCTCGAGGCGTGCGGTTGTGGGATGGCCAGTCCCACAAGCGAACAGTCTTCCGGGGGGGGGCTTCAGCTCAGTGCTTTGCCGGGCCCACGCTTCAGCGTGGGAATCACGGGCACAGCTTTCGCGCTCGCCGCCGTGCTGCTCACTCTGGTAGCGCTCCGC
>Ga0209577_10001199_pt1 | contig 25875 bp, 19 predicted proteins | sample GraSoiAngelo_109_FD_185874 | JGI IMG/M metagenome (GOLD analysis project Ga0209577, IMG submission 185874) | Grasslands soil microbial communities from the Angelo Coastal Reserve, California, USA - 14_0903_12_20cm (SPAdes) (version 2) | ecosystem: Environmental > Terrestrial > Soil > Grasslands...
GACGTTGATGTGAGCTGTATGCTGGGAGAGAACTTCAGACCACGGCTCTGCGGCCCAGTCGAGAGAAACGTCTTGCGGCTTGTCGAGGTAATTGCGAACTGTGACGGGCAAATGGAGTTCGTCTCCTACGGTGAGAACTTTGGGCGGTTCGAGTTCGACGAAAAACGGCAGGAAGGCGCGTAGGTCCGCGGAAGCCGTGGCAACATGTCCATCCAGCGTGGATGCAATGACGGAGACCTTCCAGGTGGTGATGCTGTCGGCGAGAGGAACTTTTACGGTTGCATGACCAGCCCTCCCGGTAAGAATTTCCGGCTGCCACAGGAGCGTTTCCGGGAAATACTCGCGCAAGCGCGGCGTGGCAATGGGCATCTTGATTTGGCCGGAACCGGCGCCGGATTTCGTGGTTAACGTCAATCCGGGCGCAAGCGCTGCGACCTGAGATGCCGAGGTTTGGAGTCTGACATTTTCCGCTGCAACTTCGACCGTCTGCGTCACAGCTCCAACTCGGAGCGTGACTTGGACATCCGTCGCATTGCTGGAAAGCACTGGAATAGCAGTTAGAACATATGATTGAAACCCTGCGCTCTCCGCAAGAAGGCGATAGGTGCCAGGAGGAAGATTAGAGAGCAAGCAAACGCCCTGATCGTCCGCCGTCCCGTCATACGCGACACCGGTCGCCTCATTGGTAAGAGTGATTTTAGCGTTGGAAATGACTGCGCCAGATTGGTCCTGTATAAGAACACGCACGGCGCCGGAATTGCCGCTGTAAATGGGCTGCGGCTTTTGCGGGACCACAGTTTTGCCAGTAGTGCCGCCAGACTCCTCTAAGAACGGCGAGGCGAATTTAGCCAAAACAAAATCGTCGGCTGTATTGGCCGTGAGGTCTGGGCCATCGCTGACGATGCTGATCGCCTTCGCAGTCCGGGAAACCGGCGTCTGAGATGTGCTGATATTCTGCCCGTACGCGCGCAGCGCGATTTTGTCGCTATACCCTGTTTCGACTGTCGGCACGATGCGATATTGCCGACCCCAAGGATCGCGAAGAGCATCCCAGTCGATTCCGTGATCCGCCATCCCTTTGCGGAATTCCTCCTCGGTTTCGGGAAAATGAGCGGAAGTCTTGGCACTTTCGAAGAGCGCGTCGGAAATTCGCTGAGCCATTTCGCCAAAATAGGGCATGTTCTGAACCGACACGACCAAGTCGTCCCAATCGTCGGTGGGATCGTTGGAGCCTGACCGAAAGCGTCTGTCCGGCCCGGCGCTCACGACTTTGATCGTGTAGTTTTCGCGGACGACTTCGAAGAGAAAATGATAGGGCGTGCCCCAGGGATCGATGAAAGTGGAAAGTGAAGTGTGCTCTTGGGCACAGGCTGTTTCGAGTGTGGCCTGATCGCGGATGTAGCTGCCCATGCGGGCGTGATACGAATCAACGATGCCGCGAAGGCGCTGCGCTTCATGCTCGAAAAATGGCCGAGAGAGGCTCAGCGCCGTGAAATCGTCGGAACTGCTGAGAATCTTGTCAGGTCCCTCGCTGCGAAATTCGAGGACTTCGTTCACCCATTCATAGGTCCGTCGAACGTGGTAAGGGTGGCCCCACGGATCCATGAGGTGGGAAGCATCGATTCCCTTTTCCCTAAGGAGGGTTGCATACTCCACGTCATCTGCCGGGAAATGGCCCGTGTCGGCGAAATGCTCTTGCAAAAGTTTGGTAACCGGATCGAGTGCGGAGTGAATCTGCTTTTGAAAAACCTGGTCGAGGTAGCGTGGGTTATCCGAAGATTCCATGCGGAAGGGAGCGCCACCCTGACTGAAGAGCAAAGCTTCCGCCACCAGTTCGAGGTCTTGAGGAACGGCAGCATCCGGCTGGCGATTGAGGAGTTTTCCAACGGAGACTCCTCCGATTGAGTCGCTCTCTTCGTCCAAAGAGCGAAAGCCAAGGCGAGGGTCAAACCGCTCGTACCCGTCGGTGAATAGGCTGGCCTCGGTACGGGCGAGTTCTTCAACCGCTTGATCGTAAACCAACAGACCGAGGACGCCTTCAACGGGATCACCTTCGGGGTCACGCACGCTGAGGTTCACTGTCGCCGCCTCGCCGGGGCGATAAGTGGTCCTGACTGGTTTAACGTCCAGTTGAAGATTGCTCGGCTTTGGAACAACGACGGACGCACTGGCGGTGCGTGAGTACATCGCGTACGGCTCGACTTCGACATTGAGCGGATAGGCCGCAAGCAAGAGTCTGCCTGTGAATTGCTCATTCACGGGAAACGTGACGCGGCCCGAAGTATGGGAGAGCTTGAGTTCCTGGGACGCGAGAATGGCTTGCGTTTCAGTTTGGATGACTTCGACGCCGACGCGGACTTGCGGTACCGAAGATTCGACTTCAGCTTCGATTGGATCGCCCGGTTTCAAAATGGCCTTCACGGGAGTGATTCGCAGAGCTGGTTCTTCCTGCAGCGAATAGGATTCGAGGTGGCGACCGGTGCGCCCATCCGGGCTTTTTGCTTCCAGGGCGACATAGATGCGGTCGGTACGTTTGTTCTCGTCGTTCCTTTGATTTCGAAGCGGCTCGGAGGAACGGACTCGGGCGATGCCGTATCGATTCGTACGTACCTGTGCCGTGGCAAAAGGCTGGGCCGCCGGTTTTGACGATCCAGCGCCGGCGGGATCCTGGGTGTACAGCTTGACGAGGACGTCGACAGTCGCGGGAGTCCCGTCTGCCAGAGAGCTCGAAATGTAAAACACAGGCCGGAGGCCGACCGGCAGTACTCCGCCGGTGTTCAGCACATAAAGGTGAACCGCATCGCGGGAAATGCGTACATCGAAATGGCGCTCCTGGGTCCGCCGGGACGAGGAATCGGTCACGTAAGCCGCGTATCGAAGGTCCTCAAAGCGCTTCCAGTCAGTGTCACGTAAGTCGGCATGGTCCTTGGAAAGGTCCAGGGTTGCGTGAAATTCATTCTTGGCATCTAGTTCGCCTTCCTGCACTTGTCCTTGTTCCGTTTCCCATTTCTGATCGCTGTAGTTCCACTGGCGCGAAGTTTCACGAACAATCCGCACGCGGCCTCGAAGAACAGGCTTGCCAAACATATAGCTGGCACTGACGGTGAGATCAGCATTCTGGCCTTGGAGATAGAAAGGCTTGTCCGTCACGACGTTTACGGTGAAGGTGGGAAGCTCATAGCGGCTTATGCGGACGAATTGGCCTCCTTCCAAATCCCTGCTATCGGCGTCGCCCGCGATATCGGCGGACACGCGGTAATTGCCCAGTTTTTGAGATGAGGGAATGCCCCAATCGACGGAAGCAATTCCGAAGCGCGAAGTTTGCGCATCAGCCGAAAACACGACAGTGGCATCGGGACCGTGGACGGCGAAGCGGACGGGCTGCTTGCTCCAGGCGTGGCGCTGGTCATCGAGGACTAACGCACGCATGTGCAGGGTTTGATCAGGCTGGTAGAGAGGCTTGTCCGTAGACAGCAGAATGGCCGCTCGGCGCCAAAAGTGAAGTGTTGAAGTCAGGGAATTATGGAAATAGCCCCTCGTCCCTCGGATTTCGAGATCGACTTCTTGGTCTTCACGCGCACCTGCCAATTCGGGAAGCTGGAACGTCAATTGTGCTTGTCCACGCGCGTTGGTCCTCGCGCGAGCCTTCGTGCCCTTCGGAGTGTCCTGTTCGTCATCACCGATGAAGGGTAAGCGAGACTCCTTGCACCGGCTTGTCTGAATCTGGACGCGTGGCCCAGACGCGAGCGACGTAGCTGTGTCCCAGACCGATGGCATCCAGTCCCATGAAGCGAAGCTCAAAAAGGTCTGGGATCAGGGCACAGGGCGAAAGGATTCCAGAAGCTGCCGCCGAGGATGCTCCTTCAAGCCGCACTTCGTAAAAAAGGCGGGAACTCGAAACGTGATCGAGACCAGTGTCAGGAACCCACCGGATCGGCACCTCTGCTCGCGTTGGAGTTGAGCTGAGACGCACAGCAATAGACGCTTCAGCGAGAAGCTTGTCATCCGGCGCCATGACCTTGACCGAGAGTGTCGCGGAGAGAATTTGCGGAGCATTCGCTGAGAGGTCGATGGAAAAGACAGAAGTCTCGTCTTTCAGATCGAGACGCGCGCCGGGCTCGTTCGCGTGGACCGACGGCGCAGCAGCGCGCCCTTCACCGTATCCAAGAAGTGAAGCTGAGGAAGCACACAGACACAGCAAAACCACCCGCAGGATGCCCGTCCGCATCGTCTCCCGCCCTCCGTGGCAGAATGCGCACCAGCACCAATTGTCATATTGGTTGCTCAAATTCCGCGAAGGGTTGTTCTGCGCCGGGTGATTGCGGCAAACACGCGCATCCCGCAAACCGCGCTGGGAGCGAGTCGAGATACGCGGCGGCGAAGGTGGGATTTTTACATTTCGGTTCAGGTGTCCACAAGTCGTATGTGAAGCCCAACTAGGGCACTGCCTTGGATCTGGCGAATCGGAATCCTCTTACGCTCCACAGAGCGAAAGACGCATATCCAGCGGGGGCTCAATTGTTGTCAGACATGGCATCTCGTCATAGGTTCGTCCGTGCAGTTTTCGTCCAGTCATATCCTTCCGCACGCCACCCCACTGTTTGAAAAAGAAGGGGACGCTGTCGTATTGGCATTGTCGGTGGATTGATTCAACCCATTGCTTATTCATGGGGCGCGCTCCTGGTCCAGATTCGCCCCCGACAATCACCCAGTGGATGCCCTTCAAAGGGAGATTCTCCAGGGGGCCAATGAGCGGTTCGCAGGATAGAAACCGCACTCGTGCGGCTACCGCCGCTAGATCAGGTATCCTCCCTATGACCCGCGCGTCTTCAACACTGACCCCCATCCAGACGTTACCCGGCCACGGCAGACTTGCTCCGATCTTCCGCAACCTTTCGCTGCGTTTCGTGAGAATCTGAAAAGTGTGCTGCGGACAGGCCTCCATCGTTGAAAACACGCGGCGGATGAAGTCGTCCGGCACCGCGTCCTGGAAAAGATCACTCATCGAGTTTACGAAAATGAGCCGCGATTTTTTCCAGCGCTTCGGGAGATCAATGAGGTCATCATGCAGGGTGGGTTTGAATCCGTCTCGATACCGCTCAGAGCCCATGGCATGCAACCGCTTCGATATTGCGCGCGCACGTTCTTACTGAAGATCATACGGTACGCGATGAGGTATTTGGCCAGCCGCGCTAGCTTGACTTCCGTCCAGTTGCCCCCAAAGGTGAGCTCAGTCATGTTCTGTACTTAACTCCGGATGCGCGAGGCTCCGTCGCCTGAAACCAACGCACTTACGGCATCATGTCCTTGCCATGGCGTCAAGGCCATCACCGTAGATAACGGACGGTGTTTGAATTGCTTTCGTATCCCCGGAACCTATTGAAGTACTCGCTAGGTTTATGCGCTCCGGCCGCTGCCCAACTGTGGCCCGGATGCTTCTCATGTCACCAACATTACCCGTTGTACTGGTGTGGTGACCCTCGCCACAGCTAATTCGAATCGCCTGCGTCACCGCAAGGGCACCCACGAACGCACTCACGAAAGGAACCGCGACACTTCGCTCCGCAAGCATTGCCGCGCCACATCCACCATCGCCATCCCTGAGCGCGAGCGCTCCGTCTCATCTTCATTACCTGCAAAGTGGACCGCGGGATCTGACATTCGATCAAAGACGTTGATGCGAAACTTCTGATAGTCCGCCGCCGTTGAGCCAAGCCCGGCATCGACCACGTACTCAAAACCCGGACGCCCGAGAATGCGCGGGGGTGCCATACGGTCAAGACCGGCCAGAGCAAGCGTGGGCTCGCGATCGGAGCGACGCAGGTATTCGTCGAGACGACGATCGACACGACGCGCGCGGAATCCTCGACGCTCCGCCCATTCTTCCGCGACGCGTGTTTTCAGAACATCATATCGCCCGCGATCCACAAGAATCGAAGTTCCCCAGTTCCCCTCCTGCACAAGATCATCATCCTGTAAGAAGAGAAGAACGCTGTCAGGGGATGGGTACTGCAACATGGTTAACGCCCACAAATACGACTGCCCAAGGTTTCCTAGTCCTATCAGCCAGAGTTCGAGCGGCAAGTAGAATGTCTCAGGCCCCGGATCGTCAGTCCCCCTCTCGCCCAATTCCGGGGACCAGAGCGACAAACTCTGCATAGTCCTACCGGCGCGAGGATCGCCCTGTTCCGCCAGAAAGGCCTGCCCAACTGCGAGCGCTCCTGCTGCAATGCCCGCCAGAACACAATCACTGCGCCCAATTCGGATGTGTTCGTGGGCTGGTCCAATTCCCGCATTCCACCCGTTCCAATGTGCTTGCACCGACCAGGCTTCCACGTCCTCCGATGCGGGACCAATAAAGACCCTTCTGCCCCGGCACCGGAGTAGCTGTTCTTCTGGCACCGAGGACAGCCACCGCGTCGGCTACAGTGCGTACGCCAAGCGGGACAGGAATCACCAAAGGAACATCGAGCCGGCCATGAACGCTTACTTCACCAAAGCATCGAGCCGCCGTAACGGTCGCCGTCAGAAATGCAGCTTGCCCAGCGGGGGTAACTCCGGTTTCATTTCCCAAAAACAAAGACAGTTTGGAGGCTGCAAGCTTCTGATCGGCTTGTTCGAATGAATAGCGGCTATTATTCACGAGGGCGGCTCGAATCCGTGATCTCTCCGTATCGACTTTCATCGCGGCCACCACCGAACGTGGAATATATGAGTACGCTTCCGGCTATGGTCCCGCCACTGGCGGGCTCCCAGATATTCATAGATACCGATTCCGCCCGGCACCCGTTTCCCCAACGCAAAGTCCGGAATAATCAATGCCAGGTGTCCGATTTCTGGCATCAGCCACCACCTTCATTTTCCGGATACGGCATTCTTCCCAAACGATTCCGAATTTGCCGCCGTCGAACTCAACAATCCCATGCGCAAAACAATTTGGGTCTACATCGTCGTAAAAAAGAAACTGCTCAATTCGGCAAGTCTTTCCCTTGGCGTGGCCCAGAAGAAACGCTCCACTTTCACGCGTTCCTGCGGCGCGCCGTCCCAGCTTGTCGACGCCTTCGTGCCACACGTGCCACACGTGTGACGCGCAAACCAGCTTAGGTGGCCGACCGAGCGCCGTCCGGACCAGTTATTCGGATTTTTTCGAGGATAACCAGAGTTGGCAAAACGGTGCTTCAGAGAAGCATGGCCGTCCGGTTTCGGCCGGTATTTACTGCAAGGGGCGCAGTCGCCGACCATGTCGAACTTACAGTGGCGGCAGGGTAGCAACGGTACCTTTTTCCTATCCGAAAAATTCAGGATTAATTTTTCGGACTTGGAAAGTCCCATCCTGTTGTTCACATTGCAGGGATCTCAGCGAGTGAATGGGTCTCCGTTTCAGAGGCCCGCGAGGTTGACGGGCTTGAGTGTTCGCACGATTAAGAGAATGGCCGCCGAGGGGCAACTAAAGTCCGCAAAGACTCCGGGGCTTCACGTGCGCGTGGCTCGCGCGGACTTGAACAAGCTCCTGCGTCCCGCGAATCCTGCTGGCGCTTTGGTTTCAGAACCTGATATGACTTGCGTGGCGATGTCGGTGCAGGCGTAGAATGAATCAATCGTGTCACGATGGCTGATCGTTACCGCATGTGTCGTTGCTGCGTCATCACTAGCCGCTCAAAATCCAACATTGCCCGCGATCCACGAACCACCGCTCGCGCTGTTGCCGGAAGAGGTTCGGCCACGCGTGAAGCAGCTTTACGACGAAGCGCTCAAGAATCCAAGCGATGCATCCGCTAACGGACAGTTGGGAATGTTTCTGCATGCATATAACTTCGATGCTGAAGCTGCGGTCTGCTATCGCCGTGCACACATGCTTGCCCCCTCAGCATTTGATTGGGTCTACTACTTGGGATTGGCTCAAGGCGGCTATGGCGAGTTCGCTGAGGCGACTGCGACGCTGCGCCAGGCGCTGCACCAAAATCCAAAATATCTTCCAGCTCAGCTACGTTTAGGTGAATATCTGTTAGCGTCCGGCAAGTGGCAGGAAGCCGCACAGTTTTATGAGACTATGATTGCCACGCACCCCGACCGGGCCGAGGCTTATTACGGGCTCGGACGTGTCAAAGCAGTCCGCAACGACCTTAATGGGGCCGCCGATCTTTTCCGGAAAGCCTGCAACCTCTTTGCTAATTTCGGGTCAGCTCATTACGGTCTTGCTCAAGTTTACAAGCGTCTTGGCAAAATGGATCTGGCGCTCGAACAGATAGCGCTTTACGAGAAGAGCGGGACATTGGCACCGGATTTGCCTGACGAATTGCTCGACCATGTAAGGGCGTTGAGCACGAATACTGATGACCAGCTAAGTTCGGGACTGAAGCTGGCTAAAGAGGGCAGATTAGAGGAAGCAGCAGGAGTTCTCGAAGAAGCGCTCGAGAAGAACCCTCGCTTTTCGGAGGCCCACATCAAGCTCATTGGGATATACGGCCAACTCCGGCAGCCGCTGAAGGCGGAGGAGCACTTTCAAGCGGCGGTCCACCTTGAACCGCGAAATCCCGAGAGCTACTTCAATCGTGGGCTGGTCCTCGCTAGCCAAGAAGAATTTGCCGAGGCCGAGTCGTCATTTCGGAAAGTGCTGGAGATCAACCCCCAGTATCTTGGCGCACGATTGAACCTCGGCAGTATGCTGGAAGCTCAAGGAAAACTGTCGGACGCGATGGCGGAATACAGGAAGGTGCTAGACCAAAATCCGGAAGACGCACAAGCCCAGTTTGGCTTAGGACGCATTTTGGTGAATCAGGAGGATTACAAAGCCGGTATCGAGCATCTACTGAAAAGCATCAACGTCGGCGACGAAAACAACCAGCCGACATACCTATATGCGCTGGGCGCAGCCTATGCGCGCTCTGGGGATACCGTAAATGCCCAGCGTTATCTACACCTGGCGCGCGAGAAGGCTGTAGCGCTAGGTCAATCGCAGTTGGTCGAAAGTATCGATACTGATCTCCGAGCTTTGGCAACGCCGGGGAGTCAGAACTGATGCTGCGACTCCGTGTGACCTCGTGCGTCGTGATTTCCCTCTGGCTGGCAAATAGTGTCTGGTTCCGTTTTGCACGGGCGGCCGATCAAGGGCCGAGCCTGCCTGAACTCCCCCAGCTGGCTTATGACAAGATGCTTTCCACGGTGCGGGCAGAGGTGCAAAAAGCATACGACGTTGTACTGGCTCATCCGCGCGATGCCACAGCCAACGGAAACCTAGGCATGGTTCTGCATGCGCATGATATGCCTACCGAAGCGGAAATTTGCTATCGGCGAGCCCACCTCCTGGATCCTACATCGTTCCGCTGGGCCTACTACTTGGGAATGGTCCAAGTGGATCAGCGGAACTGTAGTGCGGCGATCCCAGCATTTCGGGAGGCGCTACGCCTGGATCCTAATCACCTTGCCACCCAACTGAGATTGGGTGAGTGCTTTTTGGTCTCGTCTCAATGGGACGAAGCTGGAACGCTGTACCAGGGAATCGTCGAAAAGCATCCGGAGAACGCGGAAGCGTACTACGGACTTGGGCGCGTCCGCGCCGCCCGAAGTGACTTCGCTCGAGCGATCGAGTCTTTGCGCAAGGCTTGTCAATTATTCCCCAAATTTTCGGCGGCACATTTCGCTTTGGCGCGCGCTTACCGGCACCTCGGGAGGTTCCAGGAGGCTCAGCAAGAGCTGGAACTCTCCAACCAAAGTGACGGTGGGACACCAGAGATCAATGACCCGTTGTTGGCAGAGGTCGACGCGCTGAACCGGGACTTCAAAGCCTATCTCAAGGTCGGGGCCCAGTCTCTGGCTGCCGGAAGGCTTCAAGACGCTGCGGATGCTTTCGAAGGAGCACTGGAAATCAATCCGCAGCTTCCGGAAGCCCACACAAAATTAATTTATGTTTATGGGCAGTTAGGCCAACCTGACAAGGCGGAGGAGCATTATCGAGCCGCGGTGCAGCTCGATCCGAAAGGGACGGAGGCCTATTTCAATCACGGCGTCTTTCTTATGAGCCGCAGCAGAGCCGATGAGGCCAAGGAGGCCTTCCAAAAGGCGATCGCAATAGATTCGCATTATGCTGAGGCCCACAGCAATCTTGGGTATTTGTTGGAGAGCGAAGGAAGATCAGCGGAAGCAGTCGAGGAGTACCGAAAGGCCCTTGAGAGCAAGCCCGACTTTACGCAAGCCAACTTCAGCCTCGGTCGGCTTCTGGTGAAACAGGAGAAGTTCGAAGAGGGCATTTCGCATTTGTTGAAGGCCCTCAAGACAGGAGACGAAGACACCCGAGCCTCTTACCTTTATGCAGTCGGGATCGCTTTCGCCGACGCCGGCGACCTGGAGAATGGGCGGCGGTACCTCCGTCTGGCGCGCGATAAGGCACAAGCTCGAAAGCAGGCAAGCTTACTCGCAAGCATTACGGACGACTTGCGCCTTTTGGAATCCGGAAAAAGCCCGCAGTAACGAAAGCGGTATGGAGCACGTCCGATTCATTTGTAATGAACAGTTTGTTATGCACAGAGTGGACCGGCCTTCCGGCGGAAGCTGCGCACTACGAAGACCCGGCAAGAGTCGAACAAAGATGAGGGATACGTGGAGAGTTCAGTTGTCTCGTGGATTCTCGCTTCTGTTTCTGACGCTGTCTGTTCTGTGTGGTCCAAGCTTAGCGGCTTGGCCAGACCAGAAAGCGAGCCTGCCTGATCTGCCGCTCATTACTCCTGAGGATTTTCCCCCGGGTGTCCTTCGTGACAAAGTCCGTGTGGCGTATGCCGCCGTCGCGGCTAATCCGCTCGACGCGTCCGCCAACGGAAAGCTGGGCATGGTTCTAGAAGCTTTTCGGCCCAGCGACGAAAGAGCGGAAGCCTGTTATCGCCGCGCCCATCAATTGGACCCGCGATCTTTTCGGTGGACTTACTATCTGGCAACAGTGTTGGCAGCACAAACGAAATACGAGGAAGCCATCGACACACTCCGGCAAGCCCTCCAACTTGACCCGGAATACTTCCCGGCGCAGCTAAAGATCGGTGAGTATCTGAGGGCTGAAGGGCGCTCCGAGGAAGCCACGAATACTTTTGAGAAAATCGCCCAGCAGCATCCGGAAAGCGCGCAGGCCCTCTACGCGCTGGGACAAGCCTACGAAAGCATGCGGAATCTGGGCAAAGCCGTAGACTCTTTTCGCAAAGCCTGCGAGCTATTTCCTTACTTTGGGGCGGCCCATTATGCCTTGGCCCGCGCGTACCAGCGTCTCGGCAAGGCCGACGCTGCAAAGGAAGAGTTGGCACGGTATGAAGAAAACAAGTACGACATTCCGGGTGCGGGAGATCGGCTGCAAGCGGACTTGGATGAAATTTACATGGATCCGCAGTCGCTGCTCGGTCTGGCCATTGAACTTGGAAACCATGGAAGGTGGGAAGAGGCCATTGTCAAGCACGAACTTGTCCTGCAATTCGATCCTAAACTTATTCGGGCCCACATCAATCTGATTTCGCTTTATGGCCGAGTCCATGAGTTTGAGAAAGCAGAGGAGCATTATTTTGCTGCCGTGCGGCTCGATCCAAGGCAATCAGAGAGCCACTACAATTACGGCGTCCTTCTTCTGCTGGAGAACAGGCAGGCCGAAGCGAAAGAGGCTTTCCAAAAAGCTTTGGCGGCTAATCCTCGATACGCGGAGGCGCACAACAACCTCGGCGACCTGTTACAACGAGAGGGCAAACTGACGGAAGCCATGACAGAGTTTGAGATGGCGATCAAAGATAAGCCTGACTTTCCCCAGGCGCATTTCAACCTCGGCCGGCTGCTGGTGAACCAGGGAATGTACAAAGAGGCCATCGAAGAATTGCTGAAGACCCTCAGTACTCGGGACGAAGAAGCCAAGGCAAGCTATCTTTACGCTGTTGGTGCGGCTTACGCTCGCGCACGTGACCTGGACAATGCGATCCGCTATCTGCACATGGCTCGCGACCAGGCAGCCTCCCGCAACCAATTCAACCTCCTCACCAGCATTGATCGCGACCTGGGAGCGCTCGAAGAGATAAATCCTGTTCGCCCATAGAAAGTTCGGCCTAATTTTCGCCCCTGGCCGGTAAGCTGAGCATTTCTATTCCACTCACTGAGCAGGGCCGTCGAAGGGTTATTTAAACGCTTCAATAATAAAATGCATGAAAATGCATAATAAAATGCTTGACATCTCCTCGCGTTCATGATAACGGGCATCATCATTGGTAGTGTTTTTGTATTATTCGCCCTGTGGCCAGCAAGAAGCGGGACAGTGACGGGCATTAATCCCCTACGCCGGTCTGGGGGTGGGTTTATCTGCAGTCACGTTCAGCTGCCTTGACGGCACCTTTTGTTACATCAATCGGCTTTGGGGCGAAGCAGAGAGGAAGGTTTATCATGGCTCGCAGGAGTAGCAGTCTGGTGGTACTCGCTGCCTGGGTGCTCTCGTTTTGCCTCACCATTCAACCCTCGCCCGCTCCCGCTCAGGTCCTGTACGGCTCAATCGACGGCACTTTGACCGACCAGAGCGGCGCGGCATTGGCCAACGCTCATGTAACCGTCACCAACCCGCTCACAGGCTTGAAACGCGAAGTCGACGCGAACGCCGCAGGTCAATACACAGTGCCGAACCTTCCCGATGGCACTTACGATATTGTCATCACGGCCTCGGGCTTCCGGGAATTCAAGCAAACGGGAGTTGTCGTTCACGCCGGCCTGATTACGCGCGCTGACGCGACGTTGCGCGTCGGTCCCACAGCGGAACACGTGACTGTGGAGGCCGCTGCCACAGTGCTGAAGACCGAGAACACGGACGTCAGCACCGAACTTGGCACCGTGGCGGTGGAGAACTTACCCACTAACTTCTATCGGAATTTCCAGGCTCTCCTGTTGCTTGCTCCCGGAGCCGTTGGCGACTATGGCTTTACTGGTGCGGCGGCGGACACACCGGAGCGGGCCATTGCGATTCCTGTGAACGGCTTGGATCCATCCTCGAACTCCACGCGCATTGATGGCGCGCAAAGCATTTTCCTCTGGAAGCCCGGAGGAGGAACGCTGTATGTTCCGCCGATTGAAGCCATCCAGGAAGTAAAAATCACAACGAATAGCTTTGAACCCGAGAAAGGAATGGCTGGCGCTGCCTCTGTGGACGTGATCACAAAGTCGGGGAATAACGTGATCCACGGTGTGGCTTTTGAGTATCACAACGACCAACATTTGAATTCCTGCGATGCGTTCGACCTTATCTGCAAGGGACTCGATCCCAGCCATCCAAAGAGCAAACTATTGGACCTCGTAAACGACGTAGGTGGTAACTTGGGGGGACCCATTAAGAAGGGGAAACTCTTCTACTTCGTGAACTGGGACGGAGTCTTTCAGCATACATCGATTGTTGACCCCTCCACGGATAACCGCTATTCAGTTCCCCCCAGCGACATGCGCAAGGGAGACTTCAGCGCTTATTTGGGGAAACAGATTATCCAAGTGGATGCCAAAGGGAATCCCATTGGCCCAGTGATGGTGCCAACATCGGACGGCCACGGAAACCTCACGGGGATGATGGTCCCATTACAACAAGGGATGGTCTTCGACCCGCTGACAGGCAATCCGGATGGAACGGGACGCGCAGTGTATGCCGCCGGAGGAAATCTCAACGTCATGCCCTCCGACCTCATTAATCCCACGGCGCAAACGATTATGGGTTTGTGGCCTTTGCCAAATACCAGTGGGAGTCTGGATTCGCAGGGGGTCCCGACGCGGAACTACTTCCTAAGCCCCCCGCAGCTCTTCCGCCGCAACAACTACGACTTTCGAGTGGACTGGAACCGGACCGACAAGCACTCCGTTTGGGTCAAGTACAGCCGAATGAATGCCAATACGACCGTGCATTGCGGGTATGGTCCAGTGATCGGCGGGCCGTGCCCCGACGGGAGCGATGGCAATACGCATGTGGCGGTACACACGGCTAGCTTGGGGCACACTTGGACTCTCAGTCCGCACTTCCTTCTCGACGGAAGCTTGGGTTTCTCGCGTATGGATCATCTTGGCTTGCCGCCCGACTTTGGAAAGAACAATGGGCTGGACCTTTTGAAGATCCCTGGCACGAACGACCCGAACGACTTGCGTTATAGCGGCACCCCGGAAATCACGATCGCCGGTTTCGACCAATTAGGCAGCTCGTACACTTGGTTGCCCTTGTATCGCAACGACTGGAGCGTGACTCTCGCACAAAACGCCACTTGGACGCATGGCACACATAGTCTTCGCTTTGGTGTGGACATTGTCCATAACCATTTGAATCACTGGCAGCCGGAAAACGGCTTCGGACCTCGTGGCGGAATGAATTTCAACAACGGTGATTATACATCTCTGCATCTTCTCGACGCCGCCGGAAACCCTATCCTGACAGACCCAAATACGCCGTTTTTTGCCTTCCGGGACAATCAATTTGCGAATTTCCTGCTTGGCGTGTACGACGAGGCGGGGCGGACCGTGCAGTTCCAAAAAGCCAACGGCAAAGACACCTGGTATGGGTTCCACATCCTGGATCACTGGAAGCTCAGTAAGAGGGTAACCCTCAATCTGGGAGCGCGCTATGAATATTTCCCACTGATGACACGCGACTCCCTTGGCAAAGGCTTGGAGCAGTACGATCCAGCAACAAATACCGTTTTGCTCGGGGGGCTCGGTGGCAACCCGAAGAGTCTCGGGACTCGAACACAAAAGAATATGCTTGAGCCGCGCGTTGGAGTAGCTTACCAATGGAACGACAAGACCGTGTTTCGCGCTGGTTTCGGGACCACCTTCGACACGTTCCCCATCCTGCGTGCGACGCGAGGGGCCTATCCTGCCACGATTTCGACCGATACGAAGTATAACTCCACCGACCCAACTTTCGACACGGCAGCAGCCTGCGCCAACGGACCTAGTGTCCTGTGTGATTTTCAGGGGTTGGGGACTTTCTCACGCGGCATCGCGCCGGTTCCCATTCCGGATGTCAGTACCGGAGCGATTCCCATTCCTACCGACGTGGAAATGAGGTTCATCGGCCCCGGATTACTCAAACGAGGCCGGATCGAGACGTGGAACGTTACCGCGGAGCGGAGCCTGCCGGGGAATATGCTTCTCGGCGTCGGCTACGTCGGCAACTCCCAGACCGACGGCTGGGGTATCAAGGACCTCAACGCTTCCGATATCGATCAGCAGGCGCCTTTGAGCACTCTGTGGGGGCGAACGGGAGGCACGTATCAACTCCAAGGCTTCCTAGATTCCCACTACAACGCCCTGCAAGTAACGCTCGACAGGAATTTCAGCAAGGGTTTGTACCTCAAGGGTGCGTATACCTATTCTAAAGCTATCAACGAGGCTTATGACACGGACGCTTGGAGCGGCGGTTTTTGGCAGCCTCCGCTCTTCTCCGGGCCCAGCTATTTGAGCAAGAACCGGGGTATGGCTGACATCGACCGCCGCCAAATCTTCCGCATGGGCTACGTATGGGAGATACCGGTAGGGGCGGGTCATAAGCTAAGCGGCCACAATGCCATCGGAAGGGCGGTCCTCGGTGGATGGCAGCTTAATGGAGTTTGGAGCACGGTCACGGGCGCGCCCACCACCATCTTTGGGGATCCGCAATTTCGGTCATCGGGTAACCATCAAACTGTCGATTTGGTCGCGCCCCTCAAGAAGCTTGGTTGCCTGGGGCCCGGAGACAACTGTCACTGGTACGATCCGAGTTCGTTCGCGCCCGTCCCTCTCGTTACCGACCCGGATGGAATCCAGCGGCAACACCGCTTCGGCAACACAGGCCGCAACATCGCCGTCTATGGGCCAGGGCATAGCAACCTGGATCTTGGCCTGTTTAAGCATTTCAAGCTAACAGAGCGCTTTGATATGCAGTTCCGAGCGGAGGGGCTTAACTTCCTGAACCATCCGACTTGGACCTGGACGACCGATGAATGGGGCGCGTCTAATTACTGTTGGGGAGGAGGTCCGACGGGCAATCCATGCGGAGGATCAGGCAGCACGTTCATGCAGGCTCCGGGTGCTTCCGGCCACCGCGTCATTCGCCTCGGATTGCGACTGGCCTTCTAGCAACACATTTTGACGAATCTTTCCTAGCGGGCTTGCGTCATAAGTGCATGCCCGCTTTTTCTCTTCCGGAATCCATCCCCTTCGCTTCTTGTCAAGACGACGACCTGAGAGTTAAATACGGACCGTGAGAGACCCCATCACAAAGTGCGCGGTAATCCTAGTGCTTCTATGCCCGCAGGCCAATGCTCAGACGGACGCGTTGGCGTGGAAGTCCAAGCATGGCAAAGAACTCATGGCGGCTGGTAAGTTCGAAGAAGCCATCCCCATTTACAGGGAGTTGGTGAAAGAACTACCCGACAACCCCGGCCCTGTGATGAATCTAGGGATGGCTTTGCACATGGCGGGATATGAAGAGGAGGCGGTTCGAGAATTCCAGGAAGTGCTGAAGCTGGAACCGGGCCATCTACCGGCGCGGCTGTTTTTGGGCGCAGCTTACTTAGCCTTGAGGGAGCCAAATAAGGCGGTAGAACCGCTGCAAGTCGTCGTCCGAACGCAACCCGATAATAGCGAAGCTCGCTTGATGCTGGGCGATGGCCTTTTGTCCATGGGGCGCTACCTCGCCTCGCTGGAACAATACGAAGAGCTATCCAGGTTGGATCCAGCGAATCCGAAGGTCTGGAGTGGGCTTGGTGAGAGCTTCGAAGGACTCGCAAGCCAGAGCTTCGATACCTTAGAAAAGCTTGCCAGGGAATCTTCTTACTGGCTCGTGTTAGTTGCTGAAACGAGAGTAAAGGCAGAACACTATAGTCACGCATTCTTTCTTTATCGAGAGGCTCTGGCCAAGACGCCCACCCTCCGGGGTGTCCACGCCGCAATCGCTGAAATCTATAGAAAATCAGGCCACGAAGATTGGGCGATTGTTGAGGAGGAAAAGGAGCGTCAGTTGCCCCCGCTCAATTGCGAAGGTCGCGAGGGTTTGAGAGACGGGCGCGCGAATTCAAGTGCGCCGTCGCGTGCCAATCGCAATCACAGGGCCAGCGAGATGGAATGCGACTTCTTGGCTGGCCGGTACCGCAGAATTGTGGCAGCAAATTCTCAGACCGCAGAAGAGTATTATTGGCGAACGCGTGCATACAATGAGTTAGCCCGACAGGCCTTCTCGCACCTCGCCGACTTGCCTCCTTCCGCTGAGGTGCACGAGCTGCTAGCCAAGATTCACTTTTCTCAGAAGAACTATGCTTCCGCAGCCAAAGATTGGGCAGAAGCTCTGAAGCTCGCGCCCGGGAATTCCTTTTATGAGCAGGGGCTCGCCATATCAGTCAGCGCTGGCGGCAACTACGAAGCCGCCCGCCCTCTCCTGGAGAGAGCCGTTAAGCAGTCTCCTGACTCGGTGGAGCTGAACTACTGGCTTGGCTTCACATTATTAGGTCTAGAGAAGGCGGAGGATGCTGTTCCATACTTGGAGAGAGCAGTGAAAGGGGATCCTACGGTGCTGCAACCCCAGAGAGAGCTTGCCCGCGCTTATTTGCGAATCGGGCAGGTGGAAAAGGCCATCCCGCACCTGAAGACGGCTCTTCCCCTCGATGATGATGGGACTCTTTACTACCAATTGGCCCAAGCCTATCGGAAAGCAGGTCAGAAAGAATTGGAAAGACAGATGCTAGTGAAGTTCCGCGAGATTCAAAGTTCGTCCAGCGCGGAAAAGAAGAAGTTCGAAAAAAGCCTGGAGATCACCCCGCCTTAACCGGGGTCCCCTCACCCTCGGTAAGGACTATGTACTGGCCGATGGGGAGATTCGTAAATCGCTCGACTCTTCCGCTCGGCAACGGCCATTTGACTTCGACCCAGTCGAATTTGGTACGCGTGCCAATACCGAGCACCAAGCGAGGATCATGAGACGCCAGGTAGCTCCCTCCTCCCACCTTGTAGAGGTGCCGTTTCAAATCGTCTGCCTGCCAACGAATCAGCGCACCTACGGCGTCAGGGTTGGCCGTCTTGCCCACTAACTTCACACCCAGCCAGTGGTTCTGCTTCGCAGCATTGTTGCGCAGTAGCAGAGGGGCGTCGTTGTTGCACGCGACCAGCACGTCCACAGCACCATCATTATCGAAGTCGCCGAGGGCCATTCCGCGCGCCGCGATTTGACCCGCAAAAACCTCACCGCTTCTTGCGCTAACATTCTCCAACTCCTTGCCGTTGTTGTGGAACAACAGCAGCGGCTCCTTATATTTCACATTGCTGTAGCGCTCTTCAATCTTGTCGTCGGGATGGCCGTTGGCGATGAACAAATCAAGATTACCGTCATTGTCGTAATCGAAAAACTTCACGCCCCAGCCGCTCATGAGGCGCGTGACTGCGCCGATGCCCGTGGGTACCGAGACATCGTCAAACGTTTCGTCATGATTGTTGTGATAAAACGCATACATTTCCTGATCTACGTTGGTTACGAACAGGTCGATCCAGCCGTCCTGATCGTAATCCGCAGCGTCTACGCCCATGCCCGAACGAGCTCGCCCGTCCGCGCTGTAGCCCACGCCGGCTTGTAGGCCAATTTCCTCGAATTTCCCCTTGCCGCGGTTGGCAAACAGAAAGTTGGGTACCGTATCGTTGGCCACCCATAAATCCATCCAGCCGTCGTTATTAATGTCCGCCGCCACGACGCCCCATGCCTTGCCCAGGGACCTCCCGATTTCTGACAAGTGTCCCACTTCCGTAAACGTGCCGTCGCCATTGTTGTGAAAGAGCCAGCTTGCGGCCGCGTCGTAAACGCGAGGAATACAATAATAGCGGTCTCCCGTCTTAGCGTTGCCGCAGAATTTATTTTTGGATTTGTCAAAGTCGACGAAACGGCACACAAAAAGGTCGAGCCTCCCGTCATTATCGTAGTCAAACCAGACGGCGCTTGAAGCCCAGCCCGGTGCAGCGACACCGGCCTTCTCAGTAACATCGCTGAACGTGCCGTTGCCGTTGTTGCGATAGAGAATGCTTCGGCCATATTGCGTGACATACATGTCGGGAAAACCGTCGTGGTTGTAATCCCCAACCGCCACCCCCATCCCGTAACCGCCCCCCGCAACGCCCGCCTTGTCTGTAACGTCCGTGAACGTGCCGTTGCGATTGTTGTGATAGAGCGCATTGCGAAGCGGCGGATGCGGATCGTAAAAATCGCACTTGCCGCTGTTCACCAGATAGATGTCCATCCACCCGTCATTGTCGTAATCGAGGAAAGCACAACCCGCTCCTGTGGTTTCCGGCAAAAACATCTCCGGCGACCGCCCGTTGCGGTGCACCCACGTGATCCCACTGGAAGATGACGGAATCGGTTCGAAGGCAGGTGGAAATTCCGGCAGCATGTCCGGCCGAGCACGGATTAGCTCCGGCCCGGCAAAGAACTCTAAGGTACCTCTAAGCGATGTGACCGCAAGGCCAATCAGTCCTAACCCTTTCGTAAATCCTCGACGGGATAAGCGTGTGCGTGCACTTCTATCTTTCGACATTTTCCAGCCCGTTCAGCGATTCATGGCGGCTTTTGCTGTCGCCATCCGACCAAGCGTATCGGCAAGCCGCACCATCGCCGGCAACGCACGTTCGAATGCGTTCACCCCTTCGAACTGCCGGCCTACGTCGACCGCTTTTCCGCGCATTATGGCGCGCCGCGAAATGGCTCCGCGGTTGGCGTTCCAAACGACGCCGCCCGTAGGCCTCCGACGTAAGCATACCAATCCCGTCCTTCCCCAGCACTCCACGAATACCCAGATCGCGCGACCCGCTCGGGCCAGCCGTCTCTTCATCGTTACGCATAGATTTTGGATACAGAGTTCCGTGGACGCAATGCGTGGCTACAGAAAGACCTTCTACAGGAAGGGCGAGGCAAGGCAAATAAAGAAACACTCACAGATTATTCGTACCCGCTCGCATGAAACCATTGAGCTAAGCCGTTTTCCATTATTTTCCAATTAAGGCGATCCGAAAATCGCAAAAAAGCCGCCAATCCAGCGTGTTTTTGAGTTATATCGTAAGCTTCCCAAGCTTCGGACGTGGGTTCGATTCCCATCGCCCGCTCCATAACTCACGATGATCCAATTGGTCTTACACGGCTAAGCTAGCTGAATCCATCTAAAAAATGGACCGTTTTGGACCCCCAATGGACCCCAGTCGGTTCAATTGGACCCCACTTTTTGTCGCTCACCGATTGAGTTGTGAGCATAGCTCTACTTAGGGATAAGCGATGGCTTTGATTAAGACCCGACTGCGCGTATTGCGTGCGGATGATTTCGATACTCTGAATTGGCCCCATTCGATACTTTGATTTGGCCCCACCCTACTGAAAACCATATACGCTGGACTCTGCTTCGGGCCTAACCGCCCCAAGGGAGGACCGGGTGGATAGGAGAACCAAGGTGGAGCTATTTGAGCAGATTCGACGCGAGTACGAGCATGGTGGTGGCACGATTCGAGGGATCGCCAAGAAGTTGGGGATTCATCGGCGGATGGTACGGGAGGCGGTGCTCAGCGCTGTTCCGGTGGGGCGCAAGACACCGGTACGAGAGAGACCGAAGCTGGAACCGGCGATGGCCTTCGTCGATGCGGTTCTGGAAGCGGACAAGCAGGCCCCCCGGAAGCAGCGGCACACCGCACATCGGATCTGGTGCCGGATCCGGGCGGAAATGCCGGAAGTGGAAGTGGCCGAATCCACGATACGACGCCACGTTCGCGAACGAAAACTCGCGCTAGCGTTGCTCCACCGCGAGACATTCATTCCGCAGTCCTACGTTTGGGGTGGAGAAGCGCAGGTGGACTGGTATGAAGCTTACGCGGATATCTGCGGAGAGCGGGAGCTGGCCTACGTATTCTGCATGCGCAGTATGGCCAGTGGAGGAGCGTTCCATTGCGCTTTCCCGCACGCCAGTCAACAAGCGTTTCTGGAAGCGCATGAACAAGCGTTTCTCTATTTTGGTGGAGTATTTTCTGTCTTAAGGTACGACAACCTTAAGAGTGCGGTGAAGAAGATTTTGCGAGGGCACCAGCGAGAGGAGACCACGCGATTCATAGCCTTCCGATCGCATGGGGGTTTCCAGTCGGAGTTCTGCACCCCGGCAGAAGGCCACGAGAAGGGTGGCGTGGAAGGAGAAGGCGGATACTTTCGCCGGAACCACATGGTGCCGGTTCCGCAGGTTGCCAGCTGGGAAGCGCTGAACCTCTTCTTGCTGGAAGCATCCAGGCAGGATGAGCAGCGTTTGATCGGCGAGCGGGCCCAGACGGTTGGTGCCGGGATGCATCTGGAGCGAGAACACCTGCAGGCACTGGCGGAAGAAGGTTTTGATTTGGCAGCGATTCACTTTCCACATGTGAACGCCAGCGGCTGCGTGAAGGTGCTGACCAACTTCTACTCCGTTCCTCTGCCCGTCGGTGTCGAAGTGCAGGCCAAGGTGCATTCGTCCTACGTGGAGCTTTGGCATCAGGGAGAGTGTGTGGCGCGGCACGAACGGTGCTTTAACCGGCAGCAGAAAGTACTCAACCTGGAGCACTACCTGGAAGCATTGACGAAGAAGCCCGGAGCGTTCGCTGGTTCGACACCGCTCGAGCAGTGGCGGGCACAAGGACGTTGGCCGGTCAGTTTTGATCGCTACTGGGAGATGCTGAAGCAACGAAGGGGCCAGCAACCCGGAACACGGGCCATGATCGAGGTGCTCTTGCTGGGCCGGCAGCACGGCTACCCGCAGCTGCAAGTGTCGATCGAAAAGGCTCTGGAGATGAGTTGTTTCGATGTGGAAGCCGTGCGCCTGCTCCTGGAGGCGGAACGAAACGGGAAACGAGAGCCGCGTGAAGCGGTCGATGTCGGAGCCTTGCGAGTGTATGACCGGCCACAACCGACCACCAGGAACTACGACCAGTTGCTGGAGAACTATTCCGGGAACGGGGTGATTCAATGAGCGCCGCGACGATTCCCGTGCAACAGGCGACGATTCGGCAGTATGCCAAAGACCTGAAGCTGGCGACGGTGGGTGGCCAGTTTCTGACGATGGCCGAAGAAGCCGTCAAGCAGAAGCACGGGCATCTGAGTTATCTGGAAGCGCTGCTCGGAGCGGAAGTGGAAGATCGCTATCAGCACGGAGTGGCACGGCGGATAACGGAAGCCCATTTTCCCAAGGTGAAAACACTGGAGGACTTTGCCTTCTCCGATGCACCACACCTTCCCGCAGCGCAGATCCGGAACCTGGCTGAGGGTGGGTACCTGAGTCGTAGTGAGCCGATTATCTTTCTTGGGGAAACCGGAACGGGTAAGACGCACATGGCGACGGGGCTAGCGATAGCGGCTTGTCGTCAGAGGAAACGGGTACGATTCACGACCGCGGCGCAGTTGGTAAACGAACTGACGGAGGCCAAGAACAGGAGCGAACTAAATCGCGTAACCAACCGGTGGATGCGCTATGAGTTGATCGTGATCGACGAGATGGCGTATGTAGCGATGCCGGAAGCCGCCGCCGAGCTGTTGTTCCAGATCATCTCTGGACGAGCCGAGAGAGCGGCGGCGATCGTAACAACGAATCTGCCGTTTTCGGAGTGGACCACCATGTTCCCGAACGCCAGGTTGTGCAAGGCCATGCTGGACCGACTGACCGACCAGGCACATATCATTGAGACGGGCACGGAGTCATATCGATTCCGCAGAACGCTTAATAAGAAAAAAGGCGGCAAGGGATGAGACAACGGGAAATGCGTCCAAGGAGGGGCAAAACCGGGGATGCTATGGGTCAAGCGAGCTGGCGATCGCCGTTCCTGGGCGATCCTGGCACGACATTTCTCTGTGGAAAACGAGAGCGAGGCACGAAGAAAGAAAAAAGTAGCAAAAAAGAAAGAAAAGAGGGCCTGTGGAAACTGACGCTGCTGATGGAAGTCCGCAAAGAACGCGGATTCCCACAGCAGCTTGAAAAGAGCCTCGCAAAAGACGCTCGGCTTTTTCACAGTTCCCACAGGCCCAACAACAAGGATCTATCTAGATGAGTTAGAGATTTTCCCGCGCCCAGGTCTGCGCTTCGCCCTAAACGCGTCGCCCTTCGGGCGCCGCAGGGCTCCGCTCCGACCTGGGTGCGGGAGGAGATTCGACAGAGGGGTGGGGCCAAATGAAAAGATCAAAAGGAGCCAAATCAAGTTGACGGAATCAGCGGAGCACGAGTGGTCCCAGGCGAAGCTCGCCGCAGTGGTGGGAGTGACGCGCCAGACGATCAACTCTATCGAGAAGGGCAGGTATCATCCCAACTTGCGCCTGGCATTTAAAATTGCACGTGCCTTTGGGAAGCTCGTAGAGGAAGTTTTTCTCTACGAGGATCATTCAGCAGTTTGAGGGCTTGACTCGATATCCTAGAATTGGGATAATTAACATGACAAGAGCGACGAGGGTTCGCGGCGAAAAGCCGCTATTCTGGGTCGGTTCGAGCAAGCACGATCTATTGGCTTTTCCCGAGGCCGTCAAGGATGAGATTGGAACGGCTCTGAGCATCGCACAGTTTGGTGGGAAGCACCCCAAGGCCAAGCCTTGGAAGGGTCAGGGATCGGGAGTTTTCGAGATGGTCGAGGACCATCGCGGCGACACATACCGGGCTATCTATACGGTTAGATTTGAGGGCGTTGTATATGTCCTCCATGCGTTCCAAAAGAAGTCGCCCAGTGGGATAAGGACGCCTAGGAAAGATGTGGAGCTGATAGGACGACGGCTTAACGAAGCCAGGATGAACTTCGAGGAGCGATATGGCAAAGGAAAAACCTAGGACAAAAGTCGTGCCCAGTTCCGGCAACGTTTTTGCTGACCTCGGAATTACCAACGCTGAAGAGAAGCAAACCAAGGTCCGTCTTGCATTCGCAATCAATCAGATCATCGCGAACAAACGTCTGTCGCAAGCCTCAGCTGCGCGATCCCTGGAAGTGAATCAGCCCAAGATTTCCGCCCTTCGCAATTATCAGCTTGAGGGTTTCTCTGTAGAACGGCTTATGAATTTTCTCACGGCCCTCGACCGTGACGTTGAGATTGTGATCCGTCCGAAAGCTAAGTCCCGCAAGACAGCGCGAATTCTAGTGACCGCAGCTTGATTTCCTGACTTTCGCCTATTAGCTTTAATCAGCACTCGTTCATTGAATCGTCGGCAACCGGGGTCACTAATCGTGGTAGTATCCGGGCAATAACCCGATTCCGCGTAGTGTATCCAGTTGGAGCGGAACGTTTTAGGTCGGCATTGCGAAATGAAACTAGGACATGGATAACCATTTTTTTGAGCGCCCCATCCTCAACTCGCCTTACGATCCACCCGAGCGACATTGGGAACTGGATTCCCAAGGTCAGCCCACCCAACACATTCTCGAGAGTCGTCGCAAGGCCGAGTTCATTACGCCAATTCCGAAACCCAAGAAGCAGAAACAAAAGCAAGATTCACTCATCTTCGACGAAGGCAAGGGGCTTTCGACAGAGAAACAACTCTACGACCCCACGCCAATCATTAACGAACTGCGTTACCAGGTTGATCAGTGGCTATCAATCCTTTCTCACTACGATTCGCAATTACCTCCCGAAATCAAACCCCGGCCTACGGAATTAGTTGCTTGGTCGTGGTCGACGGGACTTTGTGCCGGCCATTTTCTGCGCCATGTACAGTATCAGCTTGCGATTTCCTTCTTCACTCTTTGCCATCCCAATCAGGGTTGAACACCAGGACTCGAATCACAAGGTTGCCACTCTCATCTTCCTTCGCGTACACGCCAATCGAATGCCAAATTTCTTCCGCCCCATCCATTCGAACGCGCTGGCCGACTTTAACGCAAACAGAATCCGTTCCAACTCGTAACTCCCCGGCGTTGCCTGCGCTGCATTCCACGTCGAACTTGCGGCTGTCTTTCGCGCTGAGCACATCCAGTTCTCTTCCCACAGCAACCTCCACAGACTTGGCCTACCGCATAGCTCACTGCCGCTCAGGATGAGCAGGAGAAACCCGAATCTTGTATTTCAGCAAGCGATCAATCGAACCAGCGGCCTTCAACTGCTCGAACCCCCACTCCAGGATGACTTCCGCCACATTCCCGAGCTTGCGCCTCTCGCGACCAGCAAACTCCTCAAGCTCAGCTCTCAGAGCTTGCCGGACTCGCAAGCTAATTTGTGCCTTCCACTCACCTGTGGGCGCTTTTCAGGAACGACCCTACCTTGCTAGCGAGATTTGAACGGGCACAAGAAACAGACGGTCCTCGAGTGAATGCTGCTGTTCAGTTCCCCCACACTCAATTACATTTCATCCGCTAGTTTGATCCGATCTGAGCTTGGGGTAATGTAGCGAGGATCCCGCTCTCCTCGTTGGCGAGAGAGCACCCCGAAGGGGAATTGCCGTTCCCCCTCGAGACTTGAGCTTCCGGGAGTAACGCCCTCCCATAGCCCCTGATGAAGATTGCCCACCTTCTCCGAAAAATGCGGTAGGCCTGGTGAAGTCGGTTTCCACAAACGAGGATTGGAAACGATGGAAGCCCGAGCGCGCTCCGGTGCCGGCTGACGGATTGGGGTTTCCCATGGACATGTGCAGAGGGTAGTATTACACGAGATCGAGATCAATCCTGTCGATTCCGTACACGCGAAAGGGAGGGTGTCATGCCAATCACGCTCACGCAGCAGACCGCTCTGATCACAGGGGCATCACGCGGTATTGGCCGCGGAATCGCGCTGAAGCTCGCTGAGCAGGGGGTGAAAAGAATTGCAATCAACTACAAGGAGAACGACGCGGCCGCCGAAGACGCCGCTCGCCTCCTCAAAGAGCGCGGTGCGGCGCCTCTGGTGATCAAGGCGGATATCGGCAAGGTTGCGGACATCCA
>Ga0209577_10001200_pt1 | contig 25871 bp, 28 predicted proteins | sample GraSoiAngelo_109_FD_185874 | JGI IMG/M metagenome (GOLD analysis project Ga0209577, IMG submission 185874) | Grasslands soil microbial communities from the Angelo Coastal Reserve, California, USA - 14_0903_12_20cm (SPAdes) (version 2) | ecosystem: Environmental > Terrestrial > Soil > Grasslands...
CCTTGCTTCCGACGTTGATGCCCGTCGCATATTTCTCTGGGACAGGAACAACAAGCCGGAGCCTAGCCGTCTTTTCGACCCGTAGCATTGGCATGGCCGCTCCCGAGCTGCTTGTTGCGGGCCCGACAAGGGACCCCGGATGTGCGTTCCGTTCCGTCACGATACCGTCGAAAGGAGCCCGCACTTGGAGGTACCCTTCGATTTCTGTGACCGACTTTAGTGCCGATTTCGCCGCTTCCGCGCTCTCGCGGAGCGCTTGGAGCCGCGCACTGTCTGCTTCGGCGGCTTTCTGGGCGATCTCCAAATCATTTCCGGCAACCACTCCGGGTGTGGCGGAAGCGCTCTTCAGGCGATCATAGGTACTTTGATCAGAGGCGAGCTTCGCTTCCGCCTCAGCGCGCTGCGCCTCGGCGGCCTGGAGTTTGGACTGTGCTTCGGTGCGTTGTGCCGCGACTTCTGGCGCAACCAGCCGGGCCATCAGCTGTCCAGCCTTCACGCGCGACCCGCGATCCACGCTGATCGAATCAACATAGGCCGTGAGTTTTGGAAAAACGGCCACAGCCTCGTATGCCTGAAGTTCTCCTGGTAACCGCGTCGCGATGGACAGCTTCTTTAACGTTACCTTAGCCACTTCGACGGTTGGTGTAGGCGACGCCGTTCCCTGAGCGCTGGTGCTCGAGCCCGAATTGGTGCCGCAAGAAGCGCAAAAGCTGAGTGTCGTGCAAAGGATTACAGTGAACGGAATCCGGGCTCGCGTCATTTAGCTCCTCCGGGCAGTGGATTTGAATCTCTCAGGAAGGCACTTGCGGGGTCATCGGGATCAAGCGATGGCGACTTGACGCCGGCGCGTTCTTGCACCAAGGAAAACACGAGCGGAAGAATCAGAAGTGTGGCCGCCGTGGCAAACAGCAAGCCTCCGATGACCGCGCGCCCGAGCGGAGCCGTTTGCTGACTTCCTTCGCCAATACCCAGAGCCATTGGGACCATTCCAGCAATCATCGCCATGCTTGTCATCAAAATGGGTCTCATGCGTGTTTGCGCTCCATGAACCGCAGCAGCAGTGGAGGCATTTCCCTCCCTACGATATTCCTCCGCGAATGTGACCAGCAGAATCGCGTTCGCCACGGCCACACCGATGGCCATGATTGCTCCCATGAAGGACTGAATGTTTAAACTCGTGCGAGTCACAAGCAGAACGAAGAGCACTCCGCAGATGACCGCAGGAACAGCAGACAGCACCACAAAGGCGAGCCTTAGTGATTGGAAGTTCGCCGCCAGCAGCAGATAGATCACGAGGACGGCGAGAAGCAACCCAACGCCAAGGTTGGTCAATGTCTGCTTCATTGGACCAATCTGTCCTCGGACCGTGACCTTAACTCCCCGAGGCGCAGAACCTACGCGGTTGATCACGGCGTCAAGCTCGTTCGAAACGCGCCCGAGATCCTCTCCCGAGACATTCGCGGTGAGCGTCACCATTCGCTGTCCATTCAGCCGGTGATATTCGCCAACGACAGTCCCGTAGCCTACCTGCGCTACGTCACCTACGAGCGGATGTTCAGCCCCTCCTTGCATCACTGGAATATGTTCTACGTCTTGAATCGATGTAACGTCGGATTGAGGAACCTGCACCTGCACCTGATATGCGACTCCGGACCTCGGATCTGCCCAATAGTTCGGCGCGACGAAACGGCTAGAGGACGTGGCTGCAAGGAATGATCGCCCAATACTCCCGGTTGTAACCCCCAACTGTCCCGCCCGTTCCCGGTCTACATTGATGTCCATGCTCGGATAGTCGAGCGGTTCGTCATACTGAAGGTCGCGGAGGGCGCCAATCTTACTTACTTCTGTGCGAACCTTCGCAGCAAAAGCTCGATCGGCACTGAGGTCAGGTCCGCTCACGTTGATTTCCACGGGCGTTGGAGCTCCAAAGTTCATGATCTGCGTCACGATATCTCCAGCTTCAAAAGAAAAGTGGCAGCCGGGAAATTTGTCTGGCAAGAGCTGGCGCAAGCGCTCCTCGAACTCGTCCACGCGAATGTCGGACTCCGGTTTCAAAGCCACACGCAACATCGCTTCATGCTGACCGCTGCTCCAAAGATAAATCGCATTGATGGGATAGCTGGGCGGAATCGCGCCCACATACGCCAAAGAGATGGCAACATTCCCTGGACCAGCTGCTTCTTGAATCGAGTGGAGCACACCAAGCGTGAGTCGTTCCGTAGTTTCCACTCTGGTCCCGGTCGGTGCTCGGAATCTCAAAAGAAGTTGACCCGAGGAAACGCGAGGGAAAATCTCTCTTCCGAGATACGGCCCGAGAAAGACAACCACTAAAATTGAAACGAGAACGTACGCCGAAACCGTAAGTCCCCGAATTGCCGTGAGCCGGTTCAGAATGCGGCCGAGCGCGTTCCGCACTCGGTGTAGCAACGAAGGCGTATCCTCCGCTTCCCATGCATGCTCCCGCAGAATCCACGTTGCCAATACGGGCACAAGAGTACTCGACAAGAAGTAGGAAGCGGCCATGGCAAAACCAACGGCGAGCGAGAGAGGCACGAAAAGCGAATGCGACACTCCGGTCATGAAGAAGGAAGGAACAAAGACTGCGAGAATGCACAGCATCGCAAGAAGGCGAGGAATCTGCACTTCTTTACTTGCCTCCAAGACTGCCACCGCTCTCCCTCGCCCCTGCCCCAAGTGACTGTGAATGTTCTCCATCACCACCGTCGATTCGTCGACGAGAATCCCGACAGCCAGTGCCAGGCCGCCCAAAGTCATAATGTTGATGGTCTGGCCTGCGCCCCACAGGGCTACTACGGCTGTTAGCAGCGCGAATGGAATCGTAGTTACAACGATGAGCGCGCTCCGCCAATCACGCAAAAACAACAGCACCATCACTCCCGTTAGGAGGGCGCCTAGGAGACCTTCCCTCACGACAGATAGCAGCGAGTTCCGAACGTAGGAGGATTGGTCGAATTCGTAATCGATCTGGATGTCTCCTGGAACGACGGACTGGAATTGCGCCAGGCTGCTTTTCACTTCGTTGACGACCGTCAGAGTCGAAGCATCGGCACGTTTCGTAACGGGAATATAAACGGTGCGTCTGCCGTTTACCTCTGCGTAACCTGTGACGATATCGCTCGTGTCTTCTATTGTTCCCACATCACGCAAGAAAACCGTTGGGCCCGCTCCCATGCGAATCGGGAGATCTTGCAAGTCTTTGATATTCGAGACGACTGAATTGATCGGCGCCAGGCGCAACAAATCTCCGGTTCGCACATTCCCCGCAGGCACAATCGTGTTGCCCGCACTGATCGCCTGAATGACCTCTTCTGGCGCCATGCGATACGCGCGGAGACGATCGGGATCAACGCTAATAACAATTGTCCGTTGATTCCCTCCAAACGGGGGCGGCGCGGAAACTCCCGGCAGTGTGGCGAACAAAGGACGAACTCGATTAAGAGCAAGGTCCTGAATTTCTCCCACACTTCGCGTCGTGCTCGAGAAAACCAGGTAGCCCACAGGCACGCTTCCTGCGTCAAACCGCATGATGAATGGCGCCACGGTGCCAGGAGGCATAAACGCACGCGACCTGTCTACATAGCCCACGGTTTGCGCCATCGCTTGGCTCATGTCCGTGCCGGGATGAAACGTCAGTTTCAGCAATCCCACGTTTTGGATCGACTTTGATTCCACGGACGCGATCCCCGTGATGTAGAGGAAGTGATACTCGTAGTAGTACACGAGATAGCCTTCCATCTGTGCTGGAGACATGCCCCCATAGGGCTGGGCTACGTAAATGACCGGTAAATTCAGGTTCGGGAAAATATCTATCGGCATGCGCACAAGCGCAAGAATCGAGCACAGTGCGACGCCGATGACGACGACGACGACGGAGATTGGATTGCGGAGTGCGGCGCGAAGGAGCCACATGGCTACGGCGCTCCTTGTGTCTTGGCATTGAGTGATTGCAAAAATGGCGCAAGGTCGCCTTGGGCGGCGGCAACTGAGGCAAGATTCTGCCAGACCGCCAGCCGCGCCAGAGCGTCATCGATCTCTGCCTGCACCAGAAAACTCTGCGCGTCGGAAACATCCACCAGCGTCGCGAGGCCAGCTTGATAGCGTGCACGTTCCTGGGTTTCCGTTGTCAGGGCTGCTCCCAATTCGAGCGGCGTGTTCTCGGCGACTTTCCTTGCTCCATCGAGCGAAGCCTGGGCCTTGCGGAGTTGTCCCGTCAGGTCTTGCAAAATCTGGTCGTAGTGCGCTTCCTCTGTGCGTTGGTTCGCTGCTTCAACATCCCTTTTCGACTTGGTGGAAAAGATGTCGAATACCGGGAAGGTCACCGTGAGCGCGGCCCCCCAATTCGCACGATCAGGTCCCATACCCTCCGTGCCTCCGAGAAATTTGCCAGTGGGGTCAACACCGCTTCCGCGTCCCATCACCACCGATTGCAAATACAGCTTCGGGTAATACGACCGATCAAGAGCGTGCACGAGCGACTGCGACTCTTGGACGCGCGCGCGCTGAACTTCCGCAGCCGGATTCGCGGAGATAGCGGTTGGTGGGGGAGCAGCCGCGGGCGGCGTGCCCAGCAAACTGCTTTCCCGAATCTCCACTGCCACATCCGCAATGCCGAGAATATCCGCAAGTTGTGCGCGACTCGTTGCTTCCTGCTGCTGCGCTCTCGCCAGGTTGACTCGGGCTCGGGCGAGTTCTGCGTCCGCCCTTGAAGCATCAGCGCCCGCGCGGAGCTGATTGTCGACGAGAACGTGCACGGATTTCGTGAAGGTCTCGCGGCGCTCGACATCCGCCTCCGCCGCGCGGACGGTCTGCTCCGCTGCGAGCAGCGTCAGGTAAGCGTTGACCGTGGCAATGCCGACATCGAGGCGTGTCAGAGACGCTTCCGCCCCGGCTCTGCTCTGAACGGCGCGTGCTAGATCCACCCTCGCGCCGCGATACCCGAAGTCGAGCGGCTCCCAGGAAAACAACAGTCCGCCCGCGCTTCCCCAGGCGCTGCGGTTCGACGGCGACAACGTCACAGGTCCTGTAATCGGAGCGATGACGGAGTTTGGTACCGTCAGCCCGGCAATGTTGTTGTCTGTTGCGCGGTTGGACTGCCAAAGAACCTCGGTCCGTGGCAAGTAGCTCGTTCGAGCGAGGCCCACACCAGCTTCTGCCGAACGGAGATGTTCAAGCGATGCCCGCACCGCAGGATAGTTCTTAAGCGCAAAATCCACCGCTTCTTCGAGAGTAAACACTCTTGTCTTTTGCTGGTCCGACTGAGCGGATGAGGGCACGCTCGCGGCCAGCACCAAAATCGTGCTTATCCCCGTCTTCCAATACATTCGATGATTTGCAAACACGTCCGTCTGCTCCTCAATTCACTTCTGTGGTGCGTGGTAGAGTCCTTCGATGAGTCCCATCCCGCGCTCCAGCAGTTTGTCGTCCGAGATACCTTGACGCGCCCAGCCTTTCAATATCTGGTCCACCCCGTAACCCTCTTTACGGCCAAACCGATCATCCGCGAGATCTGCGTCGTGAATCATTTGCCCGATCACAGCAACCTTCGGGTCGCGGACGTGAAATTGTTTTGTGAGGGTTTCAAACGTGCAGTCGTCGCCACGGTGGCCGAATCCTTCTTCATGAAACATGTCGAATGGCACGCTGCCAGCCGGCACACGGTCCTCTGGTGCAAAAGCGAACCGCGCTTTGGGGTCGATAAAGTTTCGGATCAGCCAGGCAGATGCACAACGATCGACTCCCGGCCTTGGTCTAGTGACCCAGAGCCTGCCCTTGTAGTCCTTCGTGTTGATATTGCCGGTCGGGGCCGCGGCCCCCGCCCCGCGCAATGAGGCGGCCTGCTCAAGTAATTGCTTGACACGAACTTGTAGCGGGCTGTTGAAGAAGTCGACCTCGACAATCTCTTGAAACCGATTTCGCAACCGGTCGAGACGGCCATTACTCTTTCCTTCCGCACCTTTTGATGAAAGTGCTTGAAGCTCCCGAATCAATTCCTGATACTCCCGCGTGCGTGCTTCCGAGAAGCGGCCGATCAGTTGAGCTTTTGAGAGGTTGTCGATCGATGCGACGTGCACCACGGATGCGTCGCCTCCGTATTTCCGAATCGCGGTCGCGAGCCACTGAAATCTTTCTTCGTTGCTGGGATTGTTAGGGAGCAGGTAGCCCGAATTTCCAAGTGGCACGGTTCCGTACCGCTGCAGCTTTCGCCAAATCTCTACTCTTTGGCTGGCGCGCTTCGCAGGCAGGGTGAAGGTCAGTAGCAACCATCCAGCCATCCGTCCGTTACGTACGGCCATTTCGCTTTGATGTTATGTCTATAACTGGGATTGCGTCAAGCCCGCGAAGTGCGCCGGGACGGGACGCTGGGACATAAATTAGAAGGAGCAACTTCGATAGCGCTGTTGGATTGAGGAAGTAGGTGCCCTTCCCTGGCCTACGATCATTAGCTTCTCGCGGAGCGCATGCTCCTGGGCGGCAAGAGGCAGGAACTGTTCATGCCAGAACTGGGGGAGTTCCGCATCAGGCAGACCGGCCATGGCGGGCTCCGCTCATCATTATCGCCATCCTCATCCTCGATGGACGCTGCTGTTCCTTCGCAAAGAATAGTCTGGGGATGGGCAACATCTCAGTGGCTGGATGCCTTCGATCCCGAAACGGGGGAAATTGCCCAAGGCCATTCTTGGAAGAAGGCTGAACTCGTCGTCGTCCGGCCAACTCGCAGAGCGCGATTACGTGCAACTTCGGAGTTCCGACCGTGCTGTCGCTGAGATTGTGAGCATCCTGGGAGAGATCTATCGAGAGCTCACCAACGGAGGCGTCACTCGCTATCCCGGGTGCCGATTACCCAGAATTCACCCCACCAAACCCAGGAGAGCAGAAATGCCAGCGGTCATGTGCAAACAAAATACGGACACGGCGCAGCGACAGGATCACTTACCAATCCACCACAGAGCTTAAGCAGCGGTACAAATCACCCGCAAGGCACCGCGCTGAAATGCACTTGAAAGCACCTGGCCAAATGCAATGCTCGAGGAAGTCAGCATTGGCGTTCTAGGACGCCAATGCTTTCAGGGTGCAAGACCTGCTAAATGATTTTACGGCAGCCAGTGCCACAAACAGTGTGGGAGGCCGTCAGATATTGGCAGAAGATCGAAGTATTCGTCATCTTCGTTCTTTCCGCCCTCTCCTTTGCCCAACTGCTTTTCCGACTGCATAAACTCAATGCGCTCGATCCACTTGACCATCTTGTAGCCAAGTTGATTCTCGACGCGCAGCCGCAGCGGAGCGCCATATACTTCCGGGAGCGGGCCACCGTTCATGCGCGAAGCGAGCAGACATTCGCTCTTCAGAACATTCTCAAGGCGCTGCGTATCGTAATAGGCTCCGCCATAGAGCGCTTCCCCAAACGAGAAAAAGGCCACAACCTTGGCTTCCGGTTTTGGCCGCACGAGTTCGATGAGCTTCTTCATCGGAATGCCGCCCCACTTCGCGATGCCACTCCAGCCCTGGATGCAATGGTGCATGGTGATGTTTTCAATGAGGCCCAGTTTTTCCAGGTCCGCAAGGGAAAGCTCGACTGGATTTTCGACCAATCCTCCCACGTTTAATTTGAAATCGCGGAAGCCCCGTTCGGCCAACTGCTTCCACTCCTCTCTTACTGGCATCTTTCCATTGGGCCAGAAGTAGGGCGAAATATCCTGATCGGAATAACTCTGATGCGGCACCAGCCGGTTCAATGTGAGGAGCTGCATGGGATAGGTCACGGACTTGAGGGCGTGCTGCAAACCTCGCGGGTGGTTCCAGGAGATGTAGTGAGCCACCACCCCACGAAAGCACGACCACGCCTATGCCCACAAATCCCAAGTACATACCCCAATGCCCTTGATCGTCGGTCCCCAGCACGATGTGATTCATGTTGCGTGCAAAGCCGGTCATCACGATCAGCGTGACGTGCACCACGAGAAATGCTAAGAAACTGAGCATAGTAAGGAAGTGAATAGACCGGGCCGATTGCCGGCCGCCAAAAATCCGCGCATACCAGGGGAGGTGGTTCACCACCGCTGGCGACATGGCGATGCCAGTGGCGATAGCGAAAGGGCCGAAGACAAAAACGACCGTGAAATACGCAATCTGCTGCAAGGCATTGTAGCCATAAAACCCGTTCGGCTCCGCAGGCAAGTGAAATGTTGCGTAGTGCACCCAGATGTTCCACGCCTGCAAGAGAACCAACGGGGAAGTGGGAACGAGCCGCCGCCACTGCTCGGTGTCGAAGAGCATGAAGATGAAGAAAATGCCGGTGATGAGGAAGCCGTGGACATTGATGAAGTGCCACACGCGAGCAATCCCAATCGTGTGCCGGTAACCCGGTGTGGCGATGAGCGGCGAGAGATAGCGGGCGTCGTCTTTCGCCGTCCAGATGCGGCCGTGAGGAACTTTGAGCTGCGTGAAGCGCATCCATTCGCTACCTGGCGTACAGTGATCATTGAAATACAGGCGAGGATGGTCGACCAGGATGGATAGGCCGCTGCGTATGAGCAACATCACAAAGAAGAAATTGAAGAAGTGGCAGTAGCGGACCCAAACTGGAAACTCGTGGGGCCCGGCAAAATTCTTGGGATAGATCTGCGGCACAGGTGGAACGGAAGGCAAGCCGACGAGCGCAGCCTCAATCCACGGCGCTAGCACAGCAGCCACCCCAATCACCGCGATTCCGATCAGGATGGAAGGGCGGACCCAGATGCGGAAACGGCGGTCCTTTGGGTAATGCACGGCCGCGTGCGCGGCATCAAAGGAAATCATAGTGCCTAATTATTTTAGGAGCGCAACCGCGGATCTTCCATAGGCGCGATTTGATCGCCGGGCGCTTCGACACGTGTGACTTCCTCGAGATGCTTGGCAAAGTGAGCGGGTGCAAAGTGAGCGACACGTGCTATTGCCAAGATTGCGCCGTCTATGTAGCATAAAAGCATGCAAATGCGCAGCCGGAAGAAGACAACCATATGCATCTGTTGCATGCGCTGTACGTGTGTGTCTTCTGGCGCGGGGAGGCTGGGCATTTAGCGCTTCGACAAGCCTCAGGGTTTTTTGAGCCCACCGCCAGAAGAAATGGCCGGTGGGTTTTGCTTTCTGATGCAAGCGCACAAACGGATTTCAGAGCTATACATCTAAGGGAAACGAAGGAGAAAGGAAAATGGCAGAGTACAAACATCCGGAAGTTCTGGTCTCGACCGCATGGGCCGAACAAAATCTCAAGGCGCCGAACACGCGCTTTGTCGAAGTAGACGTGGACACGACCGCGTACGACCAAGGGCACATCCCTGGGGCCGTTGGCTGGAACTGGCAAACCCAGCTCCAGGACGGCATCCGCCGGGACCTGATCGATAAGGCCGCGCTCGAGAAGCTGCTCGGCGCTTCCGGCATATCGAACGACACCGCGGTCATTCTTTACGGCGACAACAACAACTGGTTCGCGGCGTACGCCTTCTGGCAATTGAAGCTTTATGGCCACAAGGACGTCCGCCTCATTAATGGCGGCCGCAAGAAATGGCTGGAAGAGAAGCGCCCGGTCACCAAGGACGTTCCCCACATCTCTCCAACAACGTATCGCGTTGCCGCGACAGATGCTTCCATCCGCGCTTTCAAGGAAGATGTTTCGGCCGTATTGGAAGGTCGCAAGTCCGGGCAACTCGTCGATGTTCGTTCCGTTGACGAATTCACCGGCAAGATCATCGCGCCTCCGGGCATGACCGAAACCGCCCAGCGCGCCGGCCACATTCCCAAAGCCGCCAATATTCCCTGGGCGCAGGCCGCCAACGAAGACGGCACCTTCAAATCCGTCGACGATTTGAAGAAGCTGTACGAAGCCAAAGGCATCAATGGCAAGGATGAAGTGATTGCCTACTGCCGCATCGGCGAGCGCAGTTCGCACACCTGGTTCGTGCTCAAGTATTTGCTGGGCTTCGACAAGGTGCGCAATTACGACGGTTCCTGGACCGAATGGGGCAATCTGGTGGGCGCGCCTATTGTGAACGAGTCGCGTTCCGCGCAATCCGGCGTGGCCGCCAATGCGCGCTGAGCGCGGCGCGCGGCCTTTTGTTTTTTTTTACTGAGGACTGACTTACAACTTTTTTGAGGCGCGGTAGCCAAGTGGCAAGGCGAAGGTCTGCAAAACCTTTAGCGGCGGTGCGATTCCGCCCCGCGCCTCCAGTTTTTACGCTCTCTCCTTCCCCCCGCGTACGCAATGGAGTCCGTTCGACACTATGGCGCGCCGACGGGAACTAACCGATCCAACCAAAACTGTTTTTCTTTCTCGAACGCTTTCCGATCTTTGCTGGTAATCTTTTGAACCCGTCCGATTCCTTCCCCGACAGTGACCACTTTCCGCAGTACGCCTTGCTTCGAGGTCAAATAGAGGGTTTGATCCTTTGTCGTCTCGTTCACCACAAAAACAACCACGTCGTTTTTGTTCGCCGCCGAGACATCAAACCCCTGCACGATTGTCCCGGTCCGCAGCATGGCTTGCATGACGGGGCATTCTTGTTCTTGCGATAAACCCAGCAAAGTGGAAAGATGCGGCGGCAACTTCGCGTGCAGGCCTTCTTGAAAAGTCTTGTCCACGGCCCGGACCATCCTTTTTCGAGCCTGCAGACTTGGCGAAGGCCGTACTTGTGCGTGTGTGACCGGCGCAAACATCACTACCGTTAAAAGCAAAACCAGAGCCGCCGAAAATCGGCTCGAGCAATCTCTGTGGAATTTCGACACTCACCCCTCCCATCCATCGACTGGAACACGAATTCTCCAGCTACAAAGGGCCAGCTCCATACCAGGTCGTTGCTGTACCCGGGCTATCATACCCACAGAAAGCACCCAAGTATTCTCTAAGCGTCCGGCTTCAATAAGGCGGAGATTCTCGAAGGCAACGTTGGTTATCTGAAGTTCGATTTCTTTGCTGACCCTGAGATCTGCGGGCCCACGGTTGTGGCCGCGATGAATTTCCTCGCCAACGCTGACGCCCTCATCTTCGACCTGCGGGAAAACGGCGGGGGCGATCCCCAAGGACGCACCTCAACGATCTATGGACCCGCAAGGGCGACATCACCGATCAGTATTGGACGCGCTTCCCTATGTGCCGGGTAAGCGCCTGGATGGCAAGCCCGTGTTTGTCCTGACGTCTTCCCACACTTTTTCCGGTGGAGAGGAGTTCACCTATGACCTAAAGGCGCTCAAGCGAGCCACCATCGTCGGCGAGACACCGGCGGCGGCGCCCACCCTGTGCGCGGCCACCGCATCACCGAGCATTTCGGGATTGGCGTGCTGTTTGCCCGGGCAATCAATCCCATCACGCACACCAACTGGGAAGGCACCGGGGTTGACCCGGACGTCAAAGTTCCCGCCGCTGATGCGTTGAACACCGCCAAAAGGCTGGCCGCAGAAAAGCTCGCCGCAAAGCCCGCCACGCAGGAAAAGTGAAACCGACGCGATTGTCGCGGACCTTCAATTTGTCTCTTTGCGAGGAGGCAAGCCGGCTAAGACGCCGTTGTACTTGTGGTCTTCCACGGCGAGCAAACTGAAAACGGTCTACTGGTTCTTCAGCAGCGCTCGCACGCGGGCTTCTTCCGAAATCGGCAGCGCGTCCCCATGCCCCAGGCAAGTGTACACATTCACTTGTTTGCCTCCCAGCTCCGTGTACGGGGCGCCGGTAGCTTTATCCCGGTTCAAACAGAAAATGCCTCTCTGATTTTTCGTGAACTTTGGCGAGTTCGCCCATGCCACATCGTTGCGATTCGGAAATCGCACAACCACTTTCTTTCCCTTGACTTGTCCGCCCTTCAGGACCGACTCAACTTGCACCACCGCTTCATGCCAATCCGGCTCATGTTCCGTTACATGCAGAGGCGCGCCCGACTTCGCTTTGGGAGGGTTCCACTTATGAACGTCGGTGACGCGCCCGACCACGACAAAATCCGAGGCGTTCATACGCTCGCGCAATTCCTGATCGCTGATTTGCTCCGGCCCCTGCGGTTTCTCCTGCGCCCTTGCCGCCGGAGCAGCTTCACCGAGCACATGCCCCACTTCTATGACCGCTACGCCGGAGCCAAAAATCCAGCCATCGGTATAAAAGGTAGCTTGCTGGCCTTCCTGGAACGCGGACGTGTCTTTCACTTTCACTGTGACGCTATCCCCTTTTTTCAACGACACCGCCGCAGGTTTCTTTACGATCGAATCCACGCGCACCACAATCGTCTGAGCCGATTTCGGCACGTCCGCAAAAGAAGTGGCCGCAAGTTGGCTCACTGTGCCTGAAAAGACGATGCTCGATCTACCCATTAATGCGGCCTGGTTGGCCATAGCTTGTGGGGTCGCAGCGGTCGTGCATCCGCACAAAGCCAGCAGTAGAGCGGCCGCCCATAAACGGCCTGCGACAAACACTGACGAAATCCTCATAAAGACCCCCTTTGCCCTCGCGTTCAGGCATTTGTCGCGCATATCGGCGCAACCCCTCATGGGATCACCGGAACACTAAAATAGAATGGATCGATGGAAATGGGCACGAGGTTGCCTGCGCCATCGTTGAGCGTCTTGGCGCTAAAGTCCGCCGCCCGCTGAAACGTCACGCCCTGCGGGAAATTCGCGAAATCCGGCGTGTTGTTCGCGCAAAAAACCCCGCGAAATTCATTCCCCACAGACAACAAATAATCATAGTCGCCCAGATAAGGCAGAAACTGCCCCACGGGCTGATCCGCCGGAACCGTCGCCAGCACAAATTCCTGTGATGTAGCAAACGCGTTGTGAGTTTGCACCAGATGCGTGACCCATCGCCCGCCGCTTAGCTGCTGATAAAGGTACCCCACCGCACCGTTGTCGGCGATCGCCAGTGCGACATTCGTGGCATTGTGAATGGTGGTGCCCGGCAAATCCGTCTTCGACCACGTGACGCCCCGGTCCGCCGAATTCCTCACGTGCAATGTGTAGATGTCTGCTTTGCTCCCTTTGTCGGCCCAGGCCAGATACACGATCGCGCTTTGATTCGGGTCCACGGCTATAGAAAGCGTTGAACCAATGCGTTCCTGTCCTAACGCCGGCGCATTGGACCATGGAATTGAAGCATTCTTCACCACTACGCGCCCGGGCAGCTTATCCGAAGGATTGCTGAGCGCGTGAAAAGGATTCGCGCCCGTTGCCGCCGCATCGTCGCGCACCACCACCACGTCGCTGGTAGCGGTCTTGCCATCAAATTTGCGCCAGCCGAAAAATGCCACGTAAACCGTTCCGTCGTTGGCCACCGCCGGCCGGACCGATGGGCCGTCCTGGCCCGCCGTCTTGCGCATTTCGATAGGGATTGATCTGTAGGTCGCGCCGCCGTCCACCGACACATCCACCGTGGCGGTCTGCCCGTTCGCCCGATTGAAGTCATTCACTCCAACATAAATGCGGTCGCCGCTCGAGACGCCCAGCGCGCGCACAAACGGCTGATCTACGTTGCCGCGCGTGGATTGCACATTCATCGTAGCGCTTGACGAAACGTCCACCGATTCCGATTCATCCAGAGTGATGCCCGACGCGCATGCGAGGGTGCCTGCGTGCAGGTCGCCACGCGGATGATTCTCTCCGGTCGCCATCGCGTGAGTGATGTCGCAGGTCATGCGTTGCACCGGAGTGATGGCATTGAGCACCCAGCTGTTTCCGCTGTCCTGCGAAACGTACACCGGAGCGTTCGCGGTCATCGAAAACGGATTAGGCGTGAACGCGGAAGCCACCATCACTTGCGGATTGTCTTTTTGAATCGCCAGGAAGGGTTCGCTGTCCTGATTACTTTCGCCGCTCAGGCTCGCGGGAATCAGGTTGACAACTTTAATCGCGGGAAGCGCGGGCGACTGCCCTCGTGCCAGAAGAAAGCCCATGGTCATTGCAAAAAGAATGGTGGACAGAACGGCAAACACACGAAAACACGGGAAGCGCAGCTTGAAAGCGACAGCTTTCATCGGAATGGTCTCTCCTGTATTGGTTTCCCCCGTCAGGACGTATGTCCTGCTCCGGGTACGCCTGCAGGTGAGCCGGGTTCCGCATGCCAGGCATACTGTCTTACCCTACATCTACTCTGATCTGAAGATACACTGGAGTCCCGCCGTATACAATGCCCATGTACGCTGCCGAGGTTACAAGTCCTAACGACGGAGCTTGAAATTGCAAACTTGGGGTTTTGATTTTCTAATCCATTTTCCATGCGATTCTTGTCCTCGGCTATTCGACGCTCGCTCTAGTTTTCTTCTGCGCCTTCAAGAACGTGCCTTGCTCCAGCTCGCGGAACGCCTCGCGTAACTGCTCCTGCGTATTCATCACAATCGGCCCGTACCACGCCACTGGCTCTTCAAGCGGCTTGCCCGACACCAGCAGGAAGCGTATGCCTTCCTCCCCCGCCTGCACCATCAACTCATCGCCACGGTCAAACAGCACGAGCGAGCGATTGTCCGCCTCCGAGGGCGGCGGAGTAGTCTCCAGCCAGCCCACCGGCTCCGTCGGAACCTCGAGCGGTTCCGACGCATTGCAGAACTTTCCCGCGCCCGCGAACACGTATGCGAAGGCGTGCCGCGTCACTTCGACCGGCAGCGTCTTCCGCCGCCCTGGCGGCACGCTCACGTCAATGTAGATGGGGTCCGCTGCAATGCCCTCTACCGGTCCTGTTTTGCCCCAGAACTTCCCGCACACCACGCGCACCTGCGTCCCGTCGTTGTCCGTAATCGCAGGAATTTCCCCCGCTTTCACTTCCTGATAGCGCGGCGCGGTCATCTTCAACGCCGACGGGAGGTTCGCCCACAATTGGAATCCGTGCATGCGCCCGGCGTGGTCGCCCTTCGGCATCTCCTGGTGGATGATCCCACTTCCTGCGGTCATCCACTGGACGTCGCCTGCGGCGATCGTCCCGCGATTGCCCATGCTGTCTCCGTGTTCCACGGTGCCGGAAAGCACATACGTAATTGTTTCGATGCCGCGGTGGGGGTGCCACGGAAAGCCCGCCAGGTAGTCCGCCGGCACGTCATTGCGAAAATCGTCCAGCAGCAGGAACGGATCGAACTCCTTCGTATTGCCGAAGCCAAACGCCCGCCGCAGGTGTACTCCCGCGCCTTCGATCGTCGGCTTCGCCCGTATCAACCTCTTCACCGGCCGTAATGACATTTGGACCTCCTTACGTCGCCATCGCCGCAGTCTACGCCCACGTTCGAAAGACTGCCACTTCCACCAGGCGCGATTTGCAAGCGGCGTCTTTTGCGTTAATCTACGCACCAATGCGCGCTCAGCCCGTAGCACAGTTTGTAGCCGCTGGTGGGCTGAGGGTTATCGTCATGCTCGACACCAACCAATCCCCGAGCACCGCCATGAGCGACATGGCGGAGTGCTGGCCGTCTCTCCCGCTTGCAGCCTGGAAGGACACCTACGCCACGCTGCACATGTGGACGCAAATCGTTGGCAAGGTTCGACTCGCGCTCACACCCAGGTTGAACCACTGGTGGAACGTTCCTCTCTATGTTTCTGCGCGTGGCCTCACGACCACTGCGATTCCTTACGCGCACTTCACTTTTGAACTGCGCTTCGATTTCCTCAATCACGAGTTGGTGCTGCAAACCAACACAGGCCAGGTCAAATCTATTCCGCTCTCTCCCCGCTCGGTCGCGGACTTTTATCAAGACTTTCTCGGTATGCTTCGTTCGGCCGCAATCGGGGTCAGGATTTGGAGAATGCCCGTGGAAATCCCTGACCCCATGCCCTTTGACCAGGATCGCGTGCACACCTCTTACGATCCCGAATATGCCAGCAGGTTCTGGCAAATCCTCGTCTCCGTGGACCGTGTCTTTCAGGAGTTCCGCTCTCGCTTCGTCGGTAAGTCGAGCCCCGTACATTTCTTCTGGGGCAGCTTCGATCTTGCCGTCACGCGCTTTTCGGGCCGTCGCGCCCCGGAGCGCTCTGGCGCGGATTCCATTACCCGAGAAGCTTATTCCCACGAAGTCAGCAGCGTTGGCTTTTGGCCGGGAAGCGGCCTTGATGGACCAGCCTTCTATTCCTACATGGCTCCCGAGCCGCCGGGCTTCCGCGAATCCCGCATTCGCCCGGACGCCGCGTTCTACCACGGGCAGCTCAACGAGTTTATCGTGATGTACCACGAGGTCCGCCGCGCTTTGTCTCCTAGTGCGGCGCTACTCGACTTTTGTCAGTCCACCTACGAAGCCGGCGCGCAACTCGCCCACTGGGATCGCCATGCCCTCGAGAAAGCCCCGCGCTCTTCTGGCAGCTCCGCCTAGAACGCCGGCCTTACCTTCTTGCGTTTGTTTGACTCACGGGCTTGGGGGGCTTTACAACAAGCAGTTTGTTGAAAGTTTGTCGGCGGACGTTGCATTTCTCTCTATTTCATCTTCAAAGCGACGATCACTGGTGATACGGGACTGCGCCACGGTTCCTCTATGCGCCCCCGCTCCGCCCTTTCCAGCCGGTCGTTACCTCCAGTCGGGAGTAACCTGAATTGGTCTCTATGAGTTTTCAACTTAGAAGCTGCCTCAAATTTGCTAACGCATTTTGAACCTGTTTTTCAACCACTTCCAACAGTCACATTTAGCAACCCCTTTGTTTTGATAACCGTGCAAAATGCCCGGGCGTGGGCATACTGTTCGTTCACTTGCTTCCCTTTCTTGGTCATGCGAAGCGGGCTGCCGCGCGGGCTCGAGCTTTGGCGGCTTGGGCCTCGCGATTGCGACGGGGCGCGGTGGTTTCCAGGGAATGGAGCAGGCGCGTCGAGGCGCGGGCGATGTCGTCAATGGCGGCGTTGAACGCAGCTTCGTTGGCTTTCGACGGGTGATGGAAGCCGGTGATTTTCCGCACGAACTGCAAGGAAGCCGCGCGAACCTCCTCCGGCGTGACCGGCGGATCGAAATTGAAAAGTGTTCGGATGTTGCGGCACATCGGAGGCCTCCAGGAATCGGATCAAGCGAGTATAAACGGCCACGGCGCGGGATTGACGCGAAGTACTTTGTATGATAAAGTGCATGGCACAACGAAGCAGATACCTGGGCAAACTCGTTCGGAGCCGCCGAAAGGAGCAAGAAATGGAGAATGCAGAGGGACCGTCAGCGGGGTCTGACAATTCCGTGCAAGCGTCGTCGTGGAAGGGGCTGAGGGACGCAGCACGATTCTGGGAACCGCGGCGGCCGCTCTACAATCTGCTGCTGTTCGCGGTCGTCGTGCTTTGGGTGGTGAAGACATGGCCGCATTTCCGCTCGGCGATGACGCTGGAGTCGCTGGGAATCATGACCGTTTTGGCGTTGCTCGCGAATGTTTGTTACAGCGCGGCGTATCTTGCGGAAATGTTGATCCAGAATGCTACGAGCAGCGCATCGTGGAACAAGCAACGGTGGGTCGTTTGGGTGGTGGGAACACTGCTAGCGATCCTCTTCGAGAATTATTGGATTGCGGACGAGATTTATCCTTTTGTCCAGCACCCGTGATTGCAGGCGGGAAACCGTCGGAGTCCTCTAAGAGGCTGACGCGCGCCCGATTCACCAGAGTCGGGATTCCAGGGATCGGCGCCGGGCCAAGCGCGCGGCAGCAATTCTTAGCTGGATTTGTTCAGGGTCGGCGCGCCTGTGGCATCGCCAGGTGAGTCTTTCTTCGCGCTAGACTCACCAAGTGCCCTGTGAGCCCCGGCGCGCCGGTCCTCGTCGCATAAGGGAAGCTCCTGACCGAGAAAGTATAGGGAATCGTTCGGGTCTTTACCTGATTTTTCGTCCGTCAAAAACTTTTCAGCCAACGCTGCTCTAGCCACCGGCAATGGCGCCGAGGATGAGCAGAGGCTCCTTGCCCGAGACGACCGCCTCAGGCAACGGAGTGTCCGGCGATTCGTGAGAAAGATCTTCCTCGCACGCGAAGAAGCGCAAGAACGGCCGTCGCTGCTGTGTGACGTGGTCGCGAATCGTGCCCCGAAGCATCGGATAAGCAGCTTCGAGCGCGTCGAGCACCGAGCGCACCGACGGCGTGCCCGCGACCTGGAGAAGAACCTCCCCCTTGACATGCGCCAATCCTCGCAAATGCGGGGGGAGGATGACGCGAATTTTCCCCGATGGAACTGCGGTCATGACAGAGTTTGGACCTCGACGGAGAGCACCGCCGGGAGGCCGTGCACGATGGGTGTCCAATTGTCTCCGGCATCGGCCGAGCAGTACACCTGTCCGCCGGTGGTGCCGAAATAGATGCCGCATTTGTCGAGCGAGTCGACGGCCATCGCGTCGCGCAGCACGTTGACGTAACAATCTTTCTGCGGGAGGCCTTTCGTGAGGGCTTCCCACTCGTTTCCGCCAGTGCGGCTGCGATACACGCGCAACTTTCCGTCGGGAGGGAAGTGTTCGCCGTCGCTCTTGATGGGAACGACGTAGATAGTTTCGGGCTCGTGGGTGTGAACATCGATGACGAAGCCGAAATCGGTGGGCAAATTGCCGCTGACTTCTTTCCAGTTGTCGCCCCCGTCGTCGCTGCGCATGACGTCCCAATGCTTTTGCATGAAAAGGGTGTTGGGACGCTTGCGGCTCATGGCAATGTGATGAACGCAATGGCCGATTTCGGCGGTCGGATTCGGGATGTATTGCGAGTGCAGCCCTTTGTTGATGGGCTTCCAGGTTTTGCCGCCATCGTCGGTACGAAACGCCCCTGCAGCGGAGATGGCGATGACAATGCGCCTGGGATTGCGGGGGTCGACAACGATGGTGTGCAAGCACATGCCGCCGGCGCCAGGCTGCCACTTCGGACCCGTGCCGTGGCCGCGAAGCCCAGACAACTCCTGCCAGGACTTGCCTCCGTCTTTCGAGCGGAAGATGGCGGCGTCTTCGACGCCTGCGTAGACCACCTCCGGTTCGCTGAGCGAAGGCTCAAGATGCCACACGCGCTTGAATTCCCACGGATGCTGCGTGCCGTCGTACCACTGATGCGTGGTAAGAGGCTTGCCGGTTTCCGCGGAGGTGTCGTACACAAATTTGTTGCTTTCGCCTTTGGGCATTCCCCCCGGACCGGTGGTCGGTTCGCCCGGCGGCGTGCCCGGTTGAATCCAGGTCTTGCCGCCGTCATCGGAGCGCTGAATGATCTGGCCGAACCAGCCGCTCGTCTGCGATGCGTAAATGCGATTGGGACTCGCGGGCGACCCTTTCATGTGATAGATCTCCCAACCGGCAAAATGCGGGCCGCTTACGTCCCATTTCTGGCGCTTGCCGTCCGAAGTGAGGATGAATGCACCCTTGCGTGTGCCAACCAATACGCGTACTCCGCTCATCAAATGCTCCTTTCTGTTTTTTTTCAAGCTTTCTTTTCTACCAAGGACGCGAACCGGAATCAAATCAACCTTCGCAACGGAACCAGCGCGCGCAAGCGGCTTTCGCGGAGATACAGGCCGAGCCACACCAGCACGCCAAAATACACCGGGAACAATGTTTCACTGAAGAGCGGATTTCCGACGCGCAGTTGAATGGAGACTGCGCCGCCGAGATAGCCGGTCAGAAATACTGCGCCGAGGACCGCAGTGCGCGGAATCACATAAAGGCCGGTGCACAAGAGCAGGGTAACGCCGATCGCGACGATGAGCTTGTCCGAAAGGCCAAGCTGAGCGCTTGCTTTGAGCACGGCGGGAACTCTCATCACTTTCGTAATGCCGTCGAAGAGCAGAAACAATACCGCGAGAGCAGTGAGGATACGTCCGGTCCACAGTGCGCCGCGCGCTGAAACAGAAGGTCGTTCAACGGGCGCCGCTCCTTGCGAGGCCGGTGGAACGTTTGAGCTCATGAGATTCTCCCTCCGGATTTGTAACGGGCGCTGGTTCGGTTAGTGTGTAAAAGTCACTTGCAAAATGCAAGTGATAATTGCTACCGTGAAAAAGTGGCAAAGAGAAAGGCCAATCCAAAGTGGCGGTCCGGCTGCCCGCTGAATGCTTCGGTGGAGATGCTGGGCGATCGGTGGTCGCTGTTGATTATCCGGGACGCGATGTTATTTGGGTCGCGCACGTTCAAGGAGTTCCTCGGATCCTACGAAGGAATCGCGACGAACATATTAACCGACCGGCTGCGCAAGCTGGAAGCGTACGGAATCCTCCGCGCAGAGCGGCATCTCTCCGATGGCCGAAAGCTCATTTACTCGCTCACGCGAAAAGGAATCGATCTGGCTCCCGTGCTGACAGAAATGGTGCTATGGGCGGGGAAGCACGAGAAGACGGAAAATCGGGCGCTCATCCGGCTCATGCAGAAGGATAAGCAGAAATTCCTCGCCGGAATTCGCCAGCGCTGGGCAAAAAACTAGGGCGAGGAACAAGCGGATTAGGGCGAAAATACCGCTCCGGTGGGCCTTTGCTTTGAAGCTATTTGAAACTACCCTCGAGGCTCAGCCATCGAGCGACGCTCACCGTCTCGCGCGTCTCCAAAGGCGAAAGAGCATTGCAGGCCATGGAACAGGGGATCGTTTAATCCTCCAGACTGCCGCTTAGCGCGGCACACCTGTCCCGCGTTTCTGCATGAATGACGCCGGATGACAGTTCTTCCGGTCCGTAGGCGCCGTCTTCGGACGGACGTGGATTCTTCCGCGCCTGCTTATCGGCGTACAGGCGCTCGTCGGCGCGCGCGACCAGTGTTTCCGGCTTGTCGCCGATCTGGTATTGGGCACGTCCCCGCGAAAAACAAACAGGCACCTTTTGGCGGTTCACCGTAACCTCAAAGGGGTGCAGGCGGGAGAAGATGATGTCAACATTCTCGGTGGAGCATTCCGGAAGAAGGATCAGGAACTCGTCTCCGCCGAGGCGCACGGGAACATCACAGGGGCGGATGGCCCGTCGGAGGCGGCGCGCGAACTCCTTCAAAACCAAGTCTCCGGCGGCGTGTCCGAATTGATCGTTGATGGGCTTGAAGTTGTCGAGATCGATGGCGATCACGGCCAAGTTCTGGTTCTTCCTTTCCGCTCGAGCAACCTCATCCTTCAAGCGCTCTTCCCCGAAACGGCGGTTGTGGAGGCCGGTGAGGGGATCGATGATGGACATGCCGTAAAAAGTATCCGCGCGCATGCGTTGTTTCTCAGCGGCGTCCATCTGAGCGGCGAGGCGATGCCGAAAGAGTTTGAACTGGTGTCCCTGATAGAGCGTGAAGGCTTGGGAAAGCAAGAGTACCGTGAGAAGGATCGCGAGCGGTGAAGTGGAGTCCCAACCACGCGGGAGGAGATAGACAAGCAGCCCTGGAAAGAGCAAGGCGAGAAAAGCCACCAGAATCAAAACGGCGGCGAGAGCGCTTAGCCACCAGGACACCGCGCTGATCAGGTCCAAGCGGAGAAGGTAGAGCCGGAACTGTTTTTCGTACATCTCCGCCTGCGGCTTCGGGGGATTTGAAGGATGGAACATAGCTGCGCTCAGAAACGGACTATGGCGTTTGGGTCGCCGTTCACTAAAGAGTGGAAGTTTTGATAGTCCAGGTAGCGATGACGCAGCAACTTCTCGCTGCAATAGTTCTCAAGAACATGGGCAGGGAAGACGTTGCCAAGCGTATCGCGTTTGGCAAACGACCGAGCCATGTCCAGCAGGAAGTCATCGCGCTCGCGTTTTTTGCTCCCCTGTTCGTTATAGGCGTCGGTTGCCGTTTGAAGCATCACGGCCTGAATGGTCGTTTCCACGGCTTTCTGGCTCCCGCCGACGATGGTTACAAACGGTTCGCAATTTCTCCACCATGCCGAGGCGACATAGACTGGGGTTTCCTGCAATTCTCGTCTTGTCCTCATGCTTCCCCTCCGCGGAGGCGCCGCAGTTTCCTGGCCTTAGAATTTGCTCCAGTTGAATCCGACGATCTGGAATTTGCCATTGGTGATGGTGACAAGGAGGCTGCGGTCAAAGTGGACGGCAGTGCCGCCACTGTCGTTCACGGTTTTGCCGATGACCGACCCATACCAATTCGAGCCGCCGCTGAAAGTGATCGCTGCGTTGGGAGCGTCGACCAATGCATAGCTCGCCGCTCCTCCGGACAGATCCACGGCACCGGTTCCCCCGTAATTAATCTGGAGGTTTGCGGCGAGCCCGCTATTGTTAGTTATGCTGCCACCGCTAAAGGTAATTGGTGCGCGTATGCCTGCACCCCCGATGTTGACAATGACTGGGCCTGAGTCGATGACCAGGGAGCTTCCGCCGCTGAGCGTGAGACTGTTCAGATTATAGGTGCCCGCAGAAAGGTGCAGGGAAGTGCCGCCGCTGGCACTGATGTTTCCATACGTTCCCGGGGCAAGCGCCAGGTTATCGGCCGACAGATTCGTACACCCGGCTCCGCCGCCGCAGTTGCCAGTAAAAGGTTCATTCGTTGTCGGCGGGACGGGACTTGGCGCGGGCGGCGTTGGAACGGTCAAAGGGGCGCCTATCGTAGTAACGCTTCCTGTCACACTGGCGCCGCCACCGACGGTAAGGGCATCGACGCTACCCGAACTGCAGCTTGTTCCGGTCGGATTCGGGTCGTAGAGATTTCCTTCCACCTCTGTGCTACTGCCGCTGAGGCTGACGTTGCCATTGGCTTCGATGTTTCCACCGGCAGCCGTATTGGTCGAGGCATAGGTTCCGGCAGATGAATCATAGCTGTCGGTGCTGGCGCCGCCCGCAAGGGTGAGGGCGCCGCAGCCGTTGCCTGTGCTTTGGATCGCATATTGGAACAGCGGTACGCCCACCATGCGCTGGATGTTCTCGACGACTTGAACTTGGGCGTTGCGCAGGCCCACGATACTGGCTTGCGAGGTAATCTGCCACGTCTGCTGGTACATAGCGGCTCCAGCGGCCGCAGCTGGAGTCATAGACACCAAGGTGGCATACGTCGAATACTTGAAATTTGTCAATCCCGGGACGGGTTGATTGGAGAGCGCCGTATTGAAGCCGGTCCGAACTGAGGAATCGGGATAGTTCGCAGTCACAGCGGACATCGCGGACAGGACCACGGCCTGATTGTCGGCGGTAAGCTGGACCGGATAAACCCCGGTGTTGAGGCCGGTAGTGTCGTTCATCTTGAGATCGGTGTTAGCGATCCATACGGCTGCCCGCTGAGCGCCATATTCGGCCGCGTAGCGGGCCTGAGTCGCCAGCCGGTGATTCAAGGTAGTCCAGAGCTGCGTATTGGTCACCATGAGCAGGCCCGCGACCATCGTGGAGAGCAGCATGAGGGTCATTAAGGCAACCAGCAGCCCTATGCCCTGTTCGTTGTTCCTTTTGACTGTGGTCGTTTTCATGAAGCCTCGCCCTTTTCCTCCAAACAAACGATTCTCATGGACTCATGGGCAGGCCCGGAGGCGTGGCCTGCAATGGGGCGGTGTAGCCGCCTTGCGCCAGAGCCAAGCCGGCCTTGACGTTCCGCGGCGCGAGATCCAAGAAAGATTTGGTCATCGTGGCATATTGGCCAGTCTGTGGGTCGGGGTCCGAGGTTTGAGTCGTCACGGTGAACCCCACGTTGGTGATGAAGTTGAAGCCTGCCGCAGACACAGGAGCGGCATAGGTAAAGCACGGTGTCCCGCCTGGATTTGCGATAACTCCTTGAAGGACCACCACGGCGGCATTCCTTTCGCCGGCTCCGACAGGCGTAATGGACCGCGTGAGCGTTCCCGCTGTCATGTCGCACCTATACTCTTCGTAGGCCAGGGTTCCGTCGCTGTTGATATCTCCAAAAAGCTGTAACACGTTGGCCGTCGAAGAACTAAGGATGCCTTGGGGAAAGACGCCGCTAGCCCAAACCAGAGCTCCCGCGGCGTGATTGCTGTTGAAGATGGCACTGATGGTTGTGGAGCTGGATACGCTGGCGATTTTGACGGTCTCATAAGTGGGGCCCTGGTCGACTTGCAAGGTTTCGCCAGCAAACATATTTGCGGTTGAGATTACGCTAGCGCTTTGGGCCAGCGCGCTTGCCGTGATGCTCCCCGTAAGCGTGGTGGTGGTAGGCGGCACGGCGCCAGCCTGGCCGATTTCCTGAGCCAAGGTTTCTGCGGCGCCCTGCACTCCCAGGCGCATATCGGCTTTCAGCATTTCCGACGCGTAGGTCTTTTGATAAGCGAATAAGGCGGAAAACAGCGCGCCACAGATGGTGACCAGCACCGCGATGCTAACCATCAGCTCTAGGAGTGAAAATCCTTGGCTCTTGCTCTTGGTCATCTCAAACACCCTTCCTTTTTAGTGACCAAAGCCCTTGGCGCCGACCAAGGTCATCGTTGGCGCAGGGCCGCCTGCCGCTAAGGACGAGACCGCGGCGGTCACTACCTGAACAGTCTTGATGTTTCCTGTGGCATCCGTGGAGATGCCCCAAACGCGCGTATAAAAAGCGCCGGTCGGACTGGTCAACAGGTTTCCATTGGAGTCGAGATAGTCCACATACCCGGCGACGGGCGCGGCAGGATTGCTACCCCCAACCGTGCTGCTCGCCGCCATGGCCCCGCCAAGTCCCGTACCACCCGTCGCGCTAGCGGGGAAGATGGCGGTATTGGTCGAGCCATCGTTGAAATCCAAGGAGAGCAACTGCTCCATTTTGTCCTGCGAGTACTCGATCGTTCGGGTAGCGATGTCACCTTGCTTTTTGTTCTGTCCCGCAGCGATTCCAAATAACGCCATAACGGGCACAACCCCGACCAGCAGGATTACCGCAGAGATCATCGTTTCCAGGATCGAGAATCCCGCCTGTGCTTTGGCCCCGCGCTTTGATTTGCCGCCAACGCAATCGCACATGAAAGTTCGCCTCGTTGCTTCCAAAAGATTTGGTAAGAGATTTAATAGCCCTGCCAGCTCGAACCTTTCCACCGCCAGATGCTGACCTTGCCGCCTGCCGAAACACTGACCGCAGAGTATTGGCTTTGGTTATCGGACAGATAGATAGCGTAGTTCCCGGTAGCCGCTCCCGTGTTGTCGACGGCGATGCCTCTTGAGTTGAAAATGATCTGGGGACTTTCCTGGATAGTGGTTTGGCTGCCCGCAGGGGTGCCAACGGTGCCAATGCTAAAATTGGTAGAGCCGGAGAGGTACTGCCTCCCGCCTTCGGTGATATCAAAGCTATTGGTGGCCTTGTCCCAGAGCTGAAGCTGATAACTGCCATTAGCCAAATTGAAATTAAGTCTTGTTTGGGTGAACTCGCTGGCGGCTCGCACGCGCGCCAGTGTGAGTTGGTCGGCGATGGCTCGGGTGTCGTTCATGAGCCGGTAGGCGCGTTGCGACCTGAACACCATGGGCAGGGAACTTGCCAGCACCACTGCGACGACTCCCAGGGCAATTATCAACTCCACCATGGAGAAACCATGTTGGCTAGCTAGGCGGTTCGCTCGACGAACAAGGGTCATCACGGGCTCCTTGTGATGTTTCGTGGGACGGTTGCTAGCGACACGTTCTATTGTTCGAACGAGGAAATGATGCCGGCCGAGGCTGTTCCGACAGATAGTCAGTCGGTTACAAAGACGAATAGGGCAGAAGTACTAGAGCCTGTTCCACCGTACGGTTTTGTCCACAGGGTAAGTACAGGGGCAAAGACGCATTCTTTGCTAACTTACTGGAAAAACAGGAGATAAAGGAAGAACCATATGGGGAGTATCCTGTTCATCGGTAGGGCACGGACAAATTTTACATGTCCCCTTGACCGTTATCCTCATGGCCTAAAGCCTAAGACGGGCTACAGCGCGCGGCGGGTCAGAGGACCGGTTAGAGGAGGTCGTCCACGGTAGGCCGCGCGGCGCCCTTCCAGTTGGCGTCAAACTGTTTGCGCACGAAGCCCGCATCGTAGGTTCGGTCCTCGGCCTTCAGGGCTTGTTCGAGTCCGAAAAGCGAACGCGGGTTGCGCAGATTGCGCTCGAGGTCC
>Ga0209577_10001202_pt1 | contig 25850 bp, 27 predicted proteins | sample GraSoiAngelo_109_FD_185874 | JGI IMG/M metagenome (GOLD analysis project Ga0209577, IMG submission 185874) | Grasslands soil microbial communities from the Angelo Coastal Reserve, California, USA - 14_0903_12_20cm (SPAdes) (version 2) | ecosystem: Environmental > Terrestrial > Soil > Grasslands...
AACCGAGGTTGGTTGAGTGCCTTGCTGCGTAGCTAGCCCTGGCCGCTGAGACCTGCATCGCTAGGTTGGAGGACGCACCGTTTGTTTACCAATGCACTGCTTTCTCTTTCCGCAACGCGACCCTAGTCGTCCCTAGATTCCGGAGCCACAGATTACGCTCGCGTTCAGCCGTCGGAATGGGATTGTCTGGCCGCTTTTGCAACGACGCGACCATTTGGCGCTTTCCAGCGACTATTCGCAGTCTCGAATACATTTCTGATTTCGAGACCGTAAGAACTACTTCGCTTTAGCGACAGTGCGAATGTACTTCACCAAAGCGTCGATTTGATCCTTACTCAGCCGAGTTGCGAAGGCAGGCATATTTCCTCGCCCTTGAGCGACGACGTCAGCCAGCTGCGCGTCAGACTGCTGTTGAACTTGCGCTGAGTGAAAATCGGCGGCGTGCAAGCTCTTTCCCACGGCACTTCCACGTCCATCTTGACCGTGGCAGGAGACACAGTTCGTTTTGTATGTAGTTGCCGCGGAGTTGTTCGCCGACTGTCCGAACACAAGCGATCCGCAAGTTCCTAAGAAAATTGCAAATGCCAAAATTTTCGCGAGTAATCTTTCACACATAGTTTTCTAAGCTCCGTTTTGAATTACGCGTTACGAATGCACGTTGTGTTCCAGTCAAGGGGAGGATTGGCGTTGGACCAAAAGGCCATAGATCCGCTTACTTACAGAACTGGATCCTCAGGGTGCTCTTACCTTCTACTTCGTTCAGCAAAAGGTCGTCTCAAGACCCGTCCGAATACTGACGCGCTATCAACCTACCGACACTCAAGCCTTGTTTATCCGTCTGTCGACGCTTCTCCTTTCACTGCGGCAACTAGTTCGCGCAGTCCGACGGCGCTGGGCCGGCTTCCATAGTGGGAGCGATCGCGCAATGAGGATGTATGGGCAGTGTGGGATGGTTTGGATGTCCGCATGCATAAATACGCCGAAATCTCGTGAAGGGCGAAAGCGAATACACAAAATGGGAAGGGGAACGCGCGGTTTGCTGGTATCTATTTCGATTGCGATGATGCAGAGCCTGGCTCACGCGCAACGGATATCCGTCCCAAAAGAAATGCCCTCGGCTATATCGATAACCGTTGACGACGGATCCGGAGCGAACCAGCCCGCGCCCATCCAGTACGGATCTCTGGATCAGAAAGCAAAGCCGCTTTGCAGCTTACGGGTCCCAGATAGCTCAGCCTCATCCTCGCCAAATACAAAGGGAGCGCAGGCGGCCGAGACGGTACTCACCTACAGGCCTCTCTCCCCAAGGTGCAAATTCGATTTGTTTCTGAAGCAGACCTATTCACCCTACACGTTCGCGTCGGCAGGTTTTCAGGCGGTTTGGGCGGACGCTACGGGGCGTTGGCCGCACTATGGAGAAGGTGCCCAGGGCTTGGCGAAGCGATTTGGCGCGACTTTGGCGGATACAGAGTCGCGGAGGTTCATTCAGACTTTTGCATTGTCGACAATCCTACATCAGGATCCCCGCTATTTTCCTTCGAACAGACGAGCATTCATTTCCCGGGGATGGTATGCAGTGACGAGAGTGGTGGTCACAAGAAATGACAATGGCGACGGGACATTTAACAGCTCCGAGTTTCTGGGAGCTTTGTTCACGAGTTCGTTGCAGAACGCCTACTATCCAAGACCCGACCGAACGTTGGGTGACACGCTAAATCGCTTTGCTGGCGCCTTGAGCTCTGATGCGATTAGCGATCTTCTACGGGAGTTTACGCCCGATATGAAGCGCCTCTTCCGAAAGCACGCACCGAAGAAAATCCGGAAGATCGAGGAGCGGCTTCCTATCCCTGAGGATGAGAAGCCGTAAGCAGGGTAAGGCAGGCATGCCCCTGGACTTGCTGAGGAGCATGCTTACGGCAGAGTTGTTTTGGAACAAGAGTTGCTCACAATCGTAGCGACACAACCCCCAAGAGGTGAGCTTGGGTGACCGGCTGCGATCTCTTCCGTATGCCGCTCTGCTTTCCCAGGCCGCCTCTCCCTCCTCGTCCATCCAAGTTGCAACAATCGCGTTGTTGTTCTGCCTCACGTGAAATTACTTGCGCGCAAACGGTGGGCCTGCCCTTTCGCCGGTCTGGCAGTAGCAACGCTGCGGCGTTAGCTTTCCCAGCCAGAACTCGGCCGCGCACGGTACCCTCCGTCAATCGGCAGGTCGACTTCATTCAGGTCGAAGCCAGTCAAAATGCGGACATGCTGTCAGCCTCAGGACGCCCCCAGTTTCTCGCAAGCCCGATCTCACCAACGCAATCGAGCCATGCCACTGAAAACACGCGGATAAGTACGTAGCTGCGATTGGAAAGAGACGTGCCTGTTGTTCCAGTGTCGGGGAGGGAAGGGGACATGGAAGGGGCAGAGGCATACGTCGGATGTGAACAGATCCTCAACGTAGGCAACAAACAAGCCGTGACTCGAAAAATGGAGGAGCTTGTCTCAAGCCGCCGAGCGTTGTTCTTCAAACACGCTTATCGCGTACTAGGCAATGCAGCCGACGCAGAGGATGCGGTTCAAGACGCACTTTTTTCCGCCTTCAAACATTTGGAGCAGTTCAGGGGAGAGTCACAGATGTCGACATGGCTCACCACGATTGTCACCAATTGTGCGCGGATGCAATTGCGCAGGCGGGTACACCAGCTTCACGTTTCCCTGGAGGAACCGATGGGGGAGGAACGGAAGTATTTCGTGTCAGAACGACTGGCGCACTACGGATCGAATCCCGAAGACGAGTGCCGCCGTTCCGAACTCAATACACGCCTAAAACGTCTGGTGGCAGAGCTCTCGCCCCGGTTGCGCAAGACATTCCAGTTGCGGGAGTTGGATGGCCTGAGCACGAGCGAAGCAGCACACATCCTGGGAATTCCAGAGGGAACCGTGAAGGCCCAATTGGCAAGAGCACGCGCGAAGCTCAGACAGTCGCTACGCCGGACTCGCTCGACTGCAGCGGTATCCCGGTGACTGACACGTTGCTGATCAGGGGAGTGTAGTAACCCGAGACAGGAAGAAATTCTATGTGGATCGTTCGACTCGCATTACGGCGCCCGTACACATTCGTAGTTATGGCCATACTCATCCTGGCGATGGGCGTCCTCGAGATTTTTCGTACCCCAACAGACATTTTTCCCAACATCAATATTCCGGTGGTCAGCATCATTTGGTCCTTCAACGGTCTCGTCCCTAAGGACATGAACGACCGTATTATCAGCATTACCGAGCGGGCACTCACCACCACCGTAGACAATATTCAGCACATCGAGTCGCAATCGCTAAATGGAATTGCTGTCGTCAAAGTGTTTCTGCAGCCAACTGCGAGCGTGGAGAGGGGCATTGCGCAAATTACAGCGGTTTCTCAAACCCAGTTGAGGCAATTACCGCCGGGAACAACGCCGCCGCTGATTCTGGCTTATAGCGCATCGAGTGTGCCGGTTCTGCAGTTGGCGCTCTCGGGACAGGGTCTTTCCGAGCAGCAACTCAACGACTACGGCCTCAATTTCATTCGTACCCGGCTCATCACGGTTCCAGGAGCATCGGTACCTTATCCCTACGGCGGTAAACAGCGGCAAGTGCAGGTGGACCTGAATCCAGCCGCATTGCAGTCGAAGGGGCTTTCCGCCCTGGATGTGGTGAATGCCATCTCGCTGCAGAATCTAATCCTGCCAACCGGCACATCGAAAATCGGCGGCAAGGAATACAACGTTGATGTTCCCAATGCGGCGCCGCAGACGATGGATGAGCTGAACCGTATACCCATCAAGACCATCGGGAACACGACCATCTACGTTAAGGATGTCGCCTGGGTCCGCGATGGCTTTCCGCCACAGACCAACATTGTCCGTGTCAATGGGCAGCGTTCCGTACTGCTGACCATCCAAAAAGCAGGCGATGCCTCCACGTTGAACGTCATCTCAGGCATCAAGTCGCTTCTTCCCCAAATTGCCACGGCCGTTCCGCCCCAGTTAAAGATGCAACCTCTGGCTGACCAGTCCATCTTCGTTCTGGGAGCAATCAGCGGCGTGGTCAGAGAAGCGCTCATCGCAGCGTGTCTCACGGCTCTGATGATTCTGATTTTCCTGGGGAACTGGCGAAGCACGCTCATCATTGCGACTTCGATTCCTCTTGCCATTCTTACTTCGATCATTGTGCTCAGTATCACCGGCCAAACCATCAATATCATGACGCTCGGCGGGTTGGCGTTGGCGGTGGGCATCCTTGTGGACGATGCCACGGTGGAGGTGGAAAACATCAACCGCAACCGCGAAGCAGAGCCAGACAAGGATATGGATGAAGTGGTGCTCGATAGCGCAATGCAAATTGCGACACCTGCGTTCGTGTCTACACTTTCGATCTGTATCGTGTTTGCGCCAATGTTCTTGCTGTCGGGAGTGGCGCGTTATCTCTTCCTGCCGCTGGCGGAAGCCGTCGTCTTTGCCATGCTGGCTTCCTACGTACTCTCGCGAACCATCGTTCCAACCATGGCTAAGTATTTACTTCGCAACCAGAAGATTGGTCACGAAGCTGACAGCTCGAGCCGAAATCCGTTCGTCCGACTTCAACGACGTTTCGAGGCGGGATTCGAAAAATTCCGCGGAAGCTATCACCGACTGTTGGAAGCTTGTCTTCATCACCGGAGGGCTTTCCTGGCAGTTTTCTTCGCAGCCTGTCTCGGATCTTTAGCGCTACTCATCCCGTGGCTCGGCCAGGACTTCTTCCCCAATGTCGATGCCGGCAGCTTCAAGCTTCACGTGCGTGGTCCGACCGGCATGCGCATTGAAGACACGGCCTTCTTGTGCGATTTGGTCGAGAATTCGATTCGCCGCGAGATTCCGGCAGCCGAAGTGAAAAGCATGATCGATAACATTGGACTGCCTTATAGCGGGATCAATCTTTCGTACAGCAATTCGGCTCCAGTGGGCACCTCGGACGCCGACATCCTGGTGACGCTGTCGGCAAAGCATCATCCTACCGACAACTATGTCACCCAACTTCGTGTGAAACTCGCGAAGGAATTTCCGGGAGTGATGTTCGCGTTCCTTCCTTCCGACATGGTTACTCAGATATTGAACTTTGGACTGCCGGCTCCGATTGACATTCAGGTCACCGGTAACGACCTGGAAGGGAACCGGGCCTGGGCGAGCCAGTTGCTTCAGCAAGTCAGATACGTGCCTGGAACGGCTGACCTGCGGATTCAGCAGCCTTTCGATCAACCGTATCTACACCTCCGCGTGGAACGTACGAAAGCTCAGGAACTTGGCTTCACGGCACACGACATCGCACAGAATCTCCTGGTTTCGCTTAGCGGCAGTTTTCAAACCTCTCCCACTTTCTGGGTCGATCCGAAACAGGGAGTCAGCTACCAGATCGCGACCCAAACACCACAATATCGGACCAGCAGCTTACAGGACCTTGTCAATATCCCAGTTACGGGAACGAATCCATCCGCACCCCCATCGTTGATGGCAAGTTTGGTGTCTATAAAGCGCGATGCCGGCATGGCAGTTGAGTCTCATTACGACATTGCCCCGGTGATTGACATTTACGGTTCGGTGAGTGGCCGCGATTTGGGCGGAGTCTCTCGCGATATCAACAAACTCATCGAAGCGGCGCGCAATCGACTGCCGCGTGGCTCGCAAGTGACGGTTCGCGGCCAGGTGCAGACGATGCGGTCTTCTTATGTGGGTCTTCTGAGCGGCTTGCTGGTTGCGATCCTATTGGATTACCTGCTTATCGTGGTCAACTTCCAATCATGGCTCGATCCTTTCATCATGATTTCCGCATTGCCTGCGGCACTGGCCGGAGTCGCCTGGTTCTTGTTCATCACGCATACCACCCTGAGCGTTCCCGCGCTCATGGGAACGATCATGTGTATGGGTGTGGCTACAGCGAACAGCATTCTGGTGGTGAGCTTCGCTACTGAGCAAATGGCGGAAGGGAAGGACCCGTTGGCAGCCGCCTTGGAGGCGGGCTTCACCCGTTTTCGTCCCGTGCTGATGACTGCCCTGGCAATGATCATTGGGATGGTTCCGATGGCGCTGGGAATGGGTGATGGCGGCGAGCAAAATGCTCCGCTCGGGCGAGCTGTGATTGGCGGTCTGATTTTCGCAACTGTCTCTACTCTGTTCTTCGTGCCGACCTTCTTCAGCGTATTGCATGGGTGGAGACAAAGCCGCGAGCTGGATCGGAAGGCAACCGCTTAGGCGCGAAGGTGAGGATTATGAACGACATCGAAATCAAAGAGACGATCGGCCAACCTGAGACGGTCCCATTGAGCCATGGGAACGCAAGCAAGCCATCCTCTAAACGCTGGTTAACCGCGCTGGTCATCGCGCTCATTGTCGCGGCGGTACTGATTTTCGGGATCCGCTCGCGCGTGAAAGCCGAGAGCAATTTGCGAACAGTGACTGCGCAGATGGCCATGCCTTCGGTATCGGTGGTCAAGCCCAAGCAAACTGCGTCCGCTCAGGAAATCATCTTGCCAGGAAATATACAACCGTTTATCTCATCGCCGATCTACGCCCGGACGGATGGATACCTGAAAAAGTGGTATTTCGATATCGGAGCCCACGTCAAGGCCGGACAGTTGCTCGCCGTTATCCAGACTCCAGAGCTCGATCAGCAGTTAGCGCAGGCACGCAGTACTCTTGCGACCGCCCAGGCGAATCTGGAGCTGGCGAAGATCACGAGAGATCGTTACCAGGGATTGCTGACTAAACGTGCCGTGGCTCAGCAAGACGTTGACAACGCAGTAGGAACGTTCAACGCTAACAAGGCTGTTGTCGACGCCGACATGGCTAATGTTCAACGCTATCAAGCGCTGGTATCGTTTGAGAAGGTATACGCTCCTTTCGATGGCGTGATCACCGCCCGCAACACGGACATTGGTGACCTTATCAATTCTGGCAGCAGCACCGCGCCCAGGACCAACCTGTTTGACATCGTTCAGCCCGGCACCTTGCGCGTGTACGTGAACGTGCCCGAGGAGTACTCGCGAGGCATAATACCCGGCCAGACCGCTACCGACATCGTGCTAGCCGAGTTTCCGGGCGAGAAGTTCTCGGGAAAGTTAGTGCGCACCTCCAGCGCCATCAATATGACTACACGCACGCTGCTGGCGGAGATTGATGTCGACAATCCCAAGGGCACCCTGCTGACGGGCTCTTATGCAGAGGTACACCTCAAGGTTCCCGGACAGGGTTCTACGTTTCTCATTCCAGTGAACACGCTTATTTTTCGATCGCAAAAGTTGCAGGTCGGTGTGGTTCGAGACGGGAAGGTCGTGCTCGCAGAGGTGACACCAGGCCATGATTTCGGGGCTGAAATTGAGATTGTCGCCGGCCTGAAAGCCGACGACCAGGTGGTTCTGAATCCGCCCGATTCTCTCGTTACTGGACAACAGGTTCAGATCGTAAACGCGACACTGCCTGGGGATACAAAATGATGCCTCCGCAAAAGAGAATCATCCACACGGACCCCAAGCCGCCAGGATGGACCGCGGTTCTCCTTCTCGCGGGAGTGCTTCAGCTTGCCGGCTGTGCCGTGGGACCTAAGTACAAAACTCCTGCGACCCCAACTCCACCCGCATATCAGGAGATGGGGAACTGGAAAACTGCGCAACCCAATGATCACAACCTGGGCGGAAACTGGTGGGAACTGTTTCAAGATTCTCAGCTCAACTCATTGGAACAGCAGATCAACGTTTCCAATCAGAACCTGAAAGCGGCAACAGCGCAGTATCAGCAAGCTCGGGCCGCACTACGCTACAATCGCGCCGATTACTACCCCACAATCACGGCGAATCCTTCGGCGAGCCGCAACCGGTATTCCAATAACCGTCCCCCGCAAACCTCAATATTTAACGGCATTACGTTTAACGATTTCACCGTGCCTCTTGATTTGTCTTATCAGGTCAATGCATGGGGACGGGTGAGTCGTAGGGTGGAGTCTTATCGCGAGCAAGCCCAAGCCAGCGCCGCGGATCTGGCCGTGGTGAATTTGAGTCTACACGCCAATCTGGCTATTGATTATTTCGCAGCGCGCACCTTGGATGCCGAGGAAAAATTGTTGAAGGATACGGTTGCGCAATATGAACAAGCACTGCAACTGAATGTGGACCGATACAACGGAGGTCTTGCTTCCGAGGTAGAAGTGGAGCAAGCTCGGACGATCCTCGAAACGACTAGAGCACAGATGATCGATGTAGGGGTCGCCCGCGCGCAGTACGAGCATGCGGTCGCGATACTGATCGGCAAACCTCCGGCCGAGTTCAGTCTTCCACCGTTGCCGCTCACAACGCCACCGCCAGCGATACCCGTTGGTGTGCCTTCGGAGTTGCTGGAAAGGCGCCCGGATATTGCGGCGGCTGAACGGCTGGTAGCCTCTGCCAATGCCCAAGTGGGCCTGGCGAGAACAGCTTATTACCCACTTGTCAATATTGTGGGAGAAGGGGGTTTCAACAGCGGCACAATCACAACCTTGCTTCAAGGACCAAGTGCAATATGGTCCGTCGGCCTTTCCGCCTCGATGACGATCTTCGATGTGGGCAGGCGACGAGCTCTCTCCGACGAGGCAAAGGCAGGCTACGACTCTTCGGTTGCATCCTACCGTGAAACCGTTCTCAGCGCGTTCCAGCAAGTTGAGGACAACCTCGCGGCATTGCGAATCCTCGAACAGGAGGCCGGAACCCAAGCTACTGCGGTGCAAGCGGCGCAACGCTCCCTCTCGCTATCAACCACCCGATATGAAGGCGGAGTTACCAGCTATCTTGAAGTGATTACCGCTCAAAACGCTGCTCTGTCGGACGAAGTGACCGCAGTGAATATTCTTGGACGAAGAATGGCGAGCGCAGTGTTGTTGATTCAGGCTCTCGGTGGCGGATGGGACCGATCCACTCTGCCTGACCGACCCGAATGCTGTGGCAAACTGGTTAGCCGCAATTCCAATCCATAATATTAATGGAGAAGCGTGGACGACAGGAGCATTTCAACTCGTGTTCAGCGCAGTGGGAGCTCTCCGGAAGTGGACTTACGTTGCGAATGACGCAAATAACAAGACCGGGCCCCTGGATTCATCTGTAAGGAATCACATTTAGTGCATCGAGTCCGGATGCGCCTGTCCTGGCCCCATCCCATCGTGGCCGCTCGGGATGCGAGGCCGGGAAATCCCAAGTTTCTGCATTTTATGGATCAGCGTAGTCCGCTTCAAGCCAAGTTTAGTGGCGGCTCCTTTGGGGCCGCCGATTACCCAACCGACTCGTTCAAGTGTTTGTAAAATGACGGCGCGCTCGGAATCCCTCAGAGTCGTTGCGGTGCGTGGAACCGTGAGATCCTGGGACCCAACGGGAGGTAATGGGTTCGGGAGCACGCCGTCGTCTGAAAGGATCACCGCTCGTTCGATCAGGTTCTGCAGTTCGCGGATGTTCCCCGGCCAGTGGTAGGAGCTGAGCGCAGACATTGTCGTCGTAGGAACGTGCTCGATTTGCTTACCCATCCGGCGTCCCAACATCTCTACAAAATGCATTACGAGGCATGGAATGTCTTCGCCGCGGTCGCGCAAAGGCGGGAGAAGCACGGGAAATACATTTAGACGATAGTAAAGGTCACTGCGAAATTCACCCCGCTTCACCATCTCGGTTAAATCACGGTGTGTGGCGGCTACCAGCCGAACGTCCACTTTGTGGGTACGAGCGCTACCCAATCTCTCGAACTCTTGTTCCTGCAATACACGCAGCAGCTTGGGTTGCAACGCCGGCGGAATGTCCCCAACCTCGTCGAGGAACAGGGTTCCCTTGTCGGCCAACTCAAAACGACCGGTCTTCTGAGCGATGGCTCCCGTAAAGGCACCTTTCTCGTGACCAAAAAGCTCGCTTTCGAGAAGATCCAGTGGGATGGCAGCGCAATTCAGTCTTACAAACGGCTGTCCATACCGCGGGCTGATATTGTGAATCGCGTGCGCGATCAGTTCCTTGCCCGTGCCTGTTTCTCCCTGGATGAGAACCGTGGAACCCGTAGGAGCCACGCGTTCGACCTGCTCGAGGACCGCCTCCAGAGCAGCACTGTTACCTATGATCTGCTCGAATCTACGCTCTTTCCAATCCTGATTGCTGTATCCGAATTGCTGCGAAGCTCCCACAGAGAACCTCCTGGGCACGCATGAACGGTGGCTTAACGGGCTTCACTCTCGAGAGCTGCTCGAACATTCTGCAGCAGAATTTCATCATCGAAAGGTTTTGCCAGGAACTCCGATGCGCCTGCTCTCAATGCCTGCATTCGCATCCGTGCGTCGCCGTGTGCGGTGATGAAGATGGTCGGAATCCTGCAACGGTTGGCGTTCAGCTCGGCCTGCAATTCCAGACCGGACATTCCCGGCATGCGAATATCCGCGATCAGACATGCGGCCTGGTGCAGCGTACCGGACTTCAAGAATTCTTCTGCCGACGAGAACGCTTGCGCCGGCATTCCTACAGATTTCAGCAAGCCCTGCAATGCGCCCCGCATCAGCTCGTCGTCGTCAACAATCACCACCATTTTCGCCTTCGCCTCAGTAACCATACTAAGAAGGTAGCGCTCTCCAAACGGGGGCGCAATTATGCCTTGGTATGAGGAGGTTAATACTGGTCGGCGGGACTCAGTGCAGTGAGTCGATTGTAGTGCATTGAGCTACTTCTGACCCGATGAAGGCTCGAGCTTTGCCGCCATTCTGACTAGTTCCGCGAGTGACTCAGCCTGCATCTTGCGCATCACGTGCCCACGATGAATCTTTACAGTGATCTCGCTGGTTCCCAACTCAGAGGCTATTTGTTTATTCAACCGGCCTGAAATCACCAGGCCCATGACTTCGCGCTCGCGTGCGGTCAGCGTCTGATAGCGGCTTCGCAGTTGGCTGAGTGCGCTCTCCTGTTGACGTGCCACGCGGTCGCGATCCAAGGCCTGGTGGATCGCGTCCAGCAAGTCCTGGTCACGAAATGGCTTGGTCAAGAACTCGACCGCGCCGGATTTCATGGCCTTCACCGTCATGGGAATGTCCCCATGACCGGTAATGAAAATGATCGGAATCCGGACGCCTGCCTCAGCCAACTCGCGTTGAAAGTCCAGCCCGCTGACTCCAGGAAGTCTCACATCCAGAACCAGGCAACTTGGCCCATCTACCCGCTTACTTTGCAGGAATTCTTGCGGTGTGCCGAAGGTCTCGGAACGTAGGCCGACTGATTTCAGCATGCCCTGAATGGCTGCACGCACCAAGGCATCGTCATCGACGACGAAAACCGTGGACGCAGCTGAGGACGTCATGGATGCGCCTCAGTTTTGAACGGTAACGTAAGGTGGAATGTTGCACCACGCGGAGGGTTGTCAACAGCCCGAAGGCGGCCACCGTGCGATTCGGCGATGGAACGGCTGATCCGAAGCCCCATGCCAGTTCCATCGACCTTAGTGGTAAAGAATGCATCGAAGATCTGGTCCGCCTGCTGCGCGGGTAGCCCCACGCCTGTGTCGCTGACCGACACCGTCAGTTGGTCGTTCTCCGCTCGTTGCGACTTGATGGCGAGCTGGCGCGTTCCGTCCAAGTCCTTCATTGCATCGATGCCATTGATCATGAGGTTCATGAGGACCTGTTGCAATTGCACGCGGTCTGCCATGATCCGGGGGAGATCTTCCGCAAACTCGGTTCGGATGGAGATGGAGTGTCGCGTTATTTCGCTGCGCATCAGGACGACCATCTCGCGAATGATCTCGTTTATATCAACCAACTCGCGTTGCGGAGTACCCTTCTTGAACAGTAGGCGAACACGGCTGATGATCTCGGCTGCGCGGGTTGCGTCTTTCACAACCCTCGAGGCAGCTTCGCGCGCTTCTTCGATATCGGGTTGATCACGGTTGAGCCAGCGCAGGCAGGTGTTGGCATCGGTAACGGCGGCCGCGATCGGTTGATTCACTTCGTGCGCGAGGGAAGCAGTCAGCTCTCCCATCGTGGTCACCCGGCTCACCCGTGCCAGATCCGACTCTGCCTGACGCAGAGCCACTTCGGCGCGATTGCGGGATTGCTCAACACGCCGTTTCATCTCCATCAGTCCAGTAACGACTAGTGTCGCTCCGAGGAAGACAAAAAATCGTAAGAAGACAGCCGGTTCGACGGCGGGGGGAAGTGTCCTGCGTAGAAAGATGAAGCCGAAGGCTAAGGCGGAAAGAGCTACAGATAAGAGGCCGGGCCCTAAGCCTCCGAAGAGGCTGCTCACCGTTACGGCGAGAAGGAAACACGATGCCGGGGCATCGATGGGCCAAGCCACCGCCATGGCGACGCCGCACGAAATTATTGCCAGACTGTAACGTTGAAGTTTGGAGAGCACTCCATCCACGCCTGGTTCCTGGGCGGATGATGGCAACCGGGCCTGCCATCACAGAGCTTCAGGATCCTCCGAATGATTGTGCCACAATTCCGCATTCGCTCGACACTGGGCTTACGCCACTGACTGATTCCTGGCTTTCTAGGCATCCCGTGAGGATGGGCGAAGGTGGCCTGCGAACTGGAAACTAGAGCTTGGCTGCGGAGAGACTATGAGGTGCATTGGAAATCCTCCCGCTCTCTTTGATGTTGTCGATCCTATTGCGGTTTAGATAATGAAGATTGTCCTGCGAAGGACGCGGGAGACTGAGCTCCCGCAGTCCGTTGCTTCGACTTGGAAGAGCAAAACATTTACTTCGCTGGTGGTTGTGCTTGAACGTGAAGCTCCGGGTTCAGGTGCAAAGTCTTGCCAGCCGCGACGTACACCTTCTTGTCAAACTGCGTGCGTCCAGGCGCGCGTACCTCGATGTCATAGCTGCCGGGCCGGAGATTCATGGTTTTCAGTTTTCCAACCGTACCAGCGTAAGCGCCATCGATGTATACCTCTGCGTTTTTCACGTCGGTGTCGAATTTCACTGCGCCAGTGGAAGGAGCGTAACCGTAGTAGCCGTATCCGTAAGGATACGGTCCCCAGTATGGGGAGTACCAGCCCCACCCGTACGCTGGCGCGACGACGACGCGAACCGGGCGCGCGAATGCCGAAAGAGGCGCCATCAGCACCGCGGTCGTGATGCACAACATCATTACCTTTTTCATAGAACCACTCCTGAGCTCTTAGATGCGAAGTTGCATGTTTTTATCGTAAAGAAGAGTAAAGGCGACGATCCATTTCGGGGTGCATCCGGAGTTCCGCTGCAATAGCGGCTCTTCTGATGTTCCTAAGGATCCCTTTTTAAATTTGCTTGGTGCTCGCCTGGCATTCGCCGTCCCCATGTTGGGCCAGCGAATGCCAGAACCGCGCACTTAGTTGCCTACTCCGGCAGGCTCGGCTGGTTGGCTGCCCACTACAGTCTGCTGTCTGTCTTGCGCCAGTTGCTTTTCCTGCCGACTGGAATATACGAACTCATGTCCAGTCAGGCGTCCTGGATAAAACCACTTCAGCAGGGCCTCCGGGTTCCCATCGCGCTGCTCTGCCAGCGTGATCGAAGTATGATCCGTGGAGTTCCGACGCTCTGTGGGAATTGTTTCGAACATCCCATAGAGATGAGTCCCATCCGAATTAAAGACCTGTACCAGATCACGGTTAGAAGCGCTGCTGGCCAGTTTCAAAACATAGGTTCCAGCGGGCAAAACCTGTCCCGGGATCTCGACCGGCTGACTGAAGGTGAGAATGGTGGTCTGGTCCGATTCATCAGCATGAGCAGTGAGTTCAAAGAATGCTGCAAACGCGATAATCAGGCCAATGATGATGTATGTTTTCTGTATTTTCATTTGCGTTTCATCTCCTTAAAACGAATTTGGTATTTGCACTTCCCATCAGGCGTCGTGCTTGTTTGACACCTTGGATAAGGCACGGCCCCTGCCAAACCAAGAGCGGGCATCGCTTTTCTGCAAGGTCCTTATTCTGAGGAATTTGACTCGCGGGCTGACGCCTGCGTGGGTGGCGTATCGGAGGTGTCGGAAGCGTCGGAGGCCACTCCGTCGCGTTCCGACACTCTGTCGGGGGAGATACCCAGCTTCTTCATTCGTACCGGGGATGTCCATTTGAAGCCGAGCCGATGAGCGCCGCGATTTGACTCCCCACCCGGCCGTGTGTTCCTTTGAGCGCCTAGATGATTTGCTCACGATCCACTTCTGCGAAAGTGCTGTTTCATTCCAGATTCTTAGAAGTTGAGGTTCTAACGACGACGTATCGGCCGAGGAACTGTGACTTGGCGAACCCGGCTGAACTCAACAGGTAGAAAACGCGATTTTCGTCAAAGGCGCTCTCTTAATGGTCACCAACATCGGCAGCGTCGAAATGCGGACGCGCAGTGATCGGCATATCGACACCGAATCTATTTATCTTTCTCATAGAAAAATCGCAAGTGGTTGAAAGCCTTGCATTACAGCGAGGCGCGCGCTTTGGAGAGATGAGTGCAATTGGTGGACATGACGTAGTTGCCGAACGCTGACTGTATTCCGGGAGGGTCCCCTCAGACTCGCTTGGGTTCGGTGCGGGATCGGCGCTACGTCAGGAACACAAGTGGCTTAGTGATCGGCGACGATGGCGAAGCTGGAAAGGAATTAATGGTAATGACGGATCAGACGAAGAGAATATGCGCGAACGTCTCATGCTTTTGCTATGTACCAAACGGACAGGAGTACTGCGGAGATGGCTGTCGCCAAGTAGGAAGCGAAAATGTCGAAATCGCATGCCACTGCGACCATTGGGCGTGTTTGTTGAATGCGGAGTTCTTTTTTCAGAGCACCGGAGCCGAACCCACTGCGAACGACAGATCTAAGGTGCTTTAGGAGGGTGACGGAATTGTGGTGCTGGTTGAGGCGGCGTCGCCGATGGAAAGTTCCTTGTACGAATAGGATTTCGGGCACAACGCGAATAAAGTCGACGCGGAAATAAGGGGAAATGCGCTCGATTCGAGTTGGCATGGGGCGGAGTGATGATGAATTTGACGAGAAGGGTGCTCCTCATCGCTGCGGAGATATCTCTCGCAGTTCTGAGCTGTGCTCAAATTGCTGAGGGGCCGGAGCCCCCTCAGGTGCGCGCCACGAACCACGTCGTATCCCTTACGCTGCATGCAGTGAATGAGAATGGTCGGGACGCTTTCCGTTTTGAGGATGCGGTGGTGGCTCCTGTGATCCGGGCGTCTCCGGGAGACGTTCTCAAAATCACCTACATCAACGATCTTCCTCCCAAGTCTTCGGAGACATGTGCGGTGAATCCCTGCATGGACATGACGAACCTGCATTTTCACGGGCTCAATGTCTCCCCGGATGCCCCGCAAGATGACGTGCTAACCATGATGGCCATGCCTGGCCAGGTATTGCACTACTCGGTTGAGATTCCGCGCAATCATCCACCGGGCCTGTTCTGGTATCACACTCATCCCCATGGCGAGAGCCACCGGCAAGTATTGGACGGAATGTCAGGTGCGATCATCATTGAGGGAATGGAGCGTTATGTCCCCGAAGTACGACGACTTCGCGAGCGCATACTGGTCGTACGCGGTCGCTCGATTGAGCATGATCCGCAGGCCGCCGACCTCAGTCGGCAGGTTGAGATTCCGTCGAAGGGATGTGGGGGAGAAGCAGAGAAAGTCGAAGAGATCTTCACCGTCAATAGCGCGGTTCGCCCGCGCATCGAGATTGCTCCTAAAGAGCGACAATTCTGGCGCATCGTAAACGCCTCGGCGGATCGTTATCTGGATCTGCAGGTCGATGGACAGACATTCGAAATCGTTGCGCTCGATGGAATGCCGCTCGCATACCATGAACCCAAGAGCCCGAAGCGCACTACGAATCACCTGCTGGTGGCACCGGCGGGACGTCTCGAAGCCATCGTTACCGGTCCCCCGGTAGGCACGCATGCTGCTTTGCGAACGCGTTGTGTGGACACCGGTCCGGTTGGAGATCCTAATCCCGAGATGGTGCTGGCGGATCTCGTGTCACCTGGGTCAGGTCTGCCACGAGCAGATGGAATGCGGCACCAGGCGTACACTCCTGACGACCGTCCACCAGTTTACAAGCCGATTGACGTTGATCCTTTCAAGAAGACTGCACCGGACTTCACCGTTACGTTCACCGAAGACAAAAACGGGTTCTACATCAACGGACAGAAGTTTGCGGCAGATGCAAGTCCGATGACGAGCGCTCGCATTGGTACATATCAGCACTGGCGTATTGTCAACCAGACTGCGGAACTACATCCTTTCCACATACACCAGGTTCACTTCCTGGCATATGTGGAAAACGGAGTTCCTCTCGCACAGCCTGCGTGGCTCGATACTGTGAATGTTCCGTATGCCGGCTCCGTAGATGTGATTCTGGACTTCACCGACCCCGCTATTAAGGGCATGTCGGTGTTCCATTGCCATTTGTTGAACCACGAAGATAAGGGAATGATGGCCAAGATTCTGTTCAAGTGATACTTCGTGCAGAACTGTGTGTGCTTCCGTACAAGAGTCACCGGAGAGCAAGCATACGCGAAAAATGTGAAACGAATAAATTCCGGAGACTATCAATAATGAATGGAGGTTATCATGAATAAAAAAGAGGTTACTGCAAGATTGGCCGGCGACGTTTCCTTGGGCAAGGAGCTTTCTGTTCATCGCCTTGGTTTCGGGGCGATGCGGCTCACCGGCGAAGGCATTTGGGGTCCTCCGAGGGATCGGAAAGCTGCGCTGGCGGTCTTACGCCGAGCAGCTGAGCTGGAGGTCAACTTCATTGACACCGCCGATTCCTACGGTCCTTACGTGAGTGAGGAGTTGATTGCCGAAGCCCTATATCCATACCCACGGGGACTCGTTATTGCGACCAAGGGTGGCTGGAATCGTCCAGGCCCAAATCAATGGACCCACGACGCAACTCCTGCCCACTTGCGTGAAGCGGTGGAAGGGAGCCTCAAGCGACTGAAACTGGATCGCATCGACGTTTATCAACTGCACGCTCCGGATCCGGTCGTGCCCTTTGAGGCCTCAGTGGAAACACTGGCTGAGCTGCGCAAAGAAGGGAAGATTCGACTGATCGGATTATCGAACGTTACCCAGGAGCACATCGAGCGTGCGCGCAAGATTGTTCCCATCGTTTCGGTCCAGAACCGCTACAGTTTTGCGGATCGTGAATGGGACTACGTGGTGAACTACTGTGATAGCCACGGAATTGCCTTCATACCCTGGTTTCCTCTGGGAGCGGGCAAGGTCGCCGGCGAGGTGCTCAACGAGATCGCAAAGGCGCATCAAGCAAGTCCGAAGCAGGTGGCGTTAGCGTGGCTCCTGCGGCGGTCTCCCATCATGCTACCGATTCCGGGAACCAGTTCCGTCGAACATCTCGAAGAGAACGTCGCGGGGGCTTCCGTACAGCTGACGGATGAAGAGTACGAAAGACTAGCCGAGGTTCCAGAGTTGGTCGCATCGCGATAAGATGCGGGAGTCCGGCGGGGCTGCAGACGCAATTGTTTTGGCGGAGAAAGCAGGGTCGCAGTTTCGCCTGTCACTCCAAAATACTTCCTTACACAGCGACCGTGGACCCTAGTCCATCCCGTAAATCCGCGGGCCACGGTCGCTTTCTGAGTTCATTGACGATTGGGAGCAACCGCATTTACTGATTCCGCAACACCAAAGTGTGAATCACCGGCCACGAGTCAGATTCAGATAAGGAGGCAGTTATGCAAGTAGGCATGATCGGTCTTGGAAGGATGGGAGCCAATATGGTGCGGCGGCTCATTCGCAAGGGTCACAGCTGTGTGGTGTTCAACAGGTCGCCGAAAGCGGTGAACGAACTCGTCAAGGAGAAAGCGATCGGCGCCACATCGCTGGCAGATGTTGTGAAGAAACTTGAGAAACGACGCGCGATCTGGTTGATGGTGCCGGCGGGAGTTGTCGATGACACTATCGCCGATCTTTTACCGCATCTCGAGGCGGGAGATATTCTTATTGACGGAGGCAACTCTTATTACGTCGATGATCTCCGGCGAGCAAAGCAACTCGCTACCCAAAGGATCCACTACGCGTCGATGTGGGAACCAGCAGAGGAGTGTGGGGTCTGGAGCGAGGTTACTGCATGATGATTGGGGGCGAGACCGACGTCGTCCAGCGGCTCGATCCGATTTTCTCTGCCCTCGCCCCGGGGATAGGTGCAGCTTCGCGCACCGCCGGCCGGGACAGGATCAACGGTACGGCCGAACAAGGGTACCTGCACTGCGGCCCAAATGGCGCTGGTCATTTCGTCAAGATGGTCCACAACGGAATCGAATACTGAATTATGGCGGCATACGCGGAGGGTCTCTCTGTTCTGCGCAACGCTGACATCGGCAAACGGACAAACGTCGCGGCCGACGCGGAAACTACGCCATTGCGCGACCCTGAGCACTATAGATACGACATGAATTTGCGAGACATCGCGGAAGTTTGGCGTCGGGGAAGCGTGATCGCTTCGTGGCTGCTGGAGCATGCTTCCCCGTGCGGGCGGATGGTACGTTTACTCGCTTCGAGCGTTCGGGAAAAAGGCCGCATTCGTGGTCGGTGCGGCATGCCGCGCCGAGGACAGTGAATAAGGATGAGGTTGAGGGTGGAGTGTTACTCGGGCGGAAAGGCCGATGAACGGCCTATTCAATTCTGGATTGACGGAAGGCATTATCGGGTCGAGGCGGTGCTCGATCAGTGGTACGACCCAGAAAGCCTCTTCTATAAGGTTCGAGCCGACGACGGAAATCTCTACATCCTTCGACAATGGTCATCGACACCCGAGGGAGAGTGGGAGTTGGTCTCCTTTCGCCAGGCAGGATAGCGAGCCTGGCGAAACTAGCGGCGCCGGCCGATCCACATCCGACGTCCATACACCGCAAGGTTCAGAACGCAGACGAGCACGCCTGCAACCGTCAGAGCGCTCGCGGAAATAGTGGGATAGACCATCCTGTCCAGGTAATGGAGCAAGAATCCGCCCTGGTACGGCTGCACGCCAGCCTTGGCTTCGAGCCAGTTCTCAAGCAAAGTTAAAGGACACGGCCAAGGAAGGAGTTCTGTAAGGATTCCCCAGACAAGCGAAATGATGTGCAGCCTGCGAAGAACCGGGCGAGAAAGTGTGAGCAAGGCCCCAAACACGACCCACAAAATGAACAACATGTGGAGGAAAAGGACACACGCTGCTAATCCTGAGTAGACATTTGGAGCGATAGCGGCCGTAAACATTCCTAAAATCTACTGCAAGCGACAGATTAAGAGCGTGCGCGCACCGGAGGCATAGGGAGTGAGCGCGTGATCTGTTCCTTATGCTTTTTCCTCATTACAGTTTCAGTCTCATTTCGCTGGACGGCTCGAAACCAATTGATTCGTACAACGGTCGACCTTGTTCGCTGGCGTGCAAATAGATCCATCGGAACCCCTGTTCGCGACACCATGCGACCATGGTCTCGGTAAGCCGCCGTCCGATGCCTCGCCGGCGAAACGAGGGTTCGATATAGAGGCTGTGAATCCATGCACGTCGTGGCGTTGGGTCCAGCCTTCCCGGAACCCATTGGACAACCTCAACCGCACCGCAGCCGCCCGGCTCGGCAATCCAGGCATGCCATCGGCCCTCCGGAATGGCGGAGCGAAGGTAAAGTTCTAAAGCTGTAATCATCCGATTCACGGCCACCGGATCAGGGGTATTCATCTCTTCCGCCATGGCTCGGCGATAGCTCAAAAGCACGGGCAAGTCTGCCAGCGTAGCTTGGCGAATTGTGACTGCATCCATCGTTTTCATGCTCCTATTGTGCTGGACACTACAAGCTGGTGCGAAAAACATGATGCGCGATAGGCCAAGTCTGACATGTTGCGCTCCCCGAATGCGTGGCGTGGGTGAGTTTGGTGCGAGCGGGAGGTTCATACCCTTTACGCACCCGGCATAATATGGTTGGCAATGGGCATCCGCAAAATCATCCACGTGGACATGGATGCTTTCTATGCTTCGGTCGAACAGCGCGATGATCCGCAACTGAAGGGTAAGCCGGTTATCGTCGCGTGGAGGGGCAACCGCTCTGTTGTTTGCGCGGCCTCATATGAAGCCAGGAGTTTCGGTGTCCGCTCGGCCATGTCCGCCCTGCGAGCGGAACGGCTGTGTCCTGCGGCGGTCTTCATTGCTCCAGACTTCACGCGCTATCGTGCGGTATCGAAGAGCGTACGAGAGATCTTTGAGCGCCATACAGACTTGATCGAGCCACTCTCGCTCGACGAAGCATACCTGGATGTGACGACGAACAAGACGGGCTTGCCGACCGCGACGCTCGTGGCGCGTACGATTCGCGATCAGATCCGACAGGAGTTAAACCTGACCGCATCCGCCGGCGTCGCGCCCAACAAGTTTCTGGCGAAGCTCGCGTCTGACTGGCGGAAGCCGAATGGACTCTTCGTGATCCAGCCAGAAGAAGTCGATGCATTTCTACAGCCCTTGCCGGTTGGGCGTCTGCCCGGAGTCGGAAAAGTCACCGAAGAGAAGCTGGCGAAATTTGGAGTAAAGACTGTGAGCGAACTGCGACACTGGGACTTGTCAGCCCTTCAACAGCAATTTGGCCGCTACGGTGTGCGCTTGTACGAACTCACCCGCGGAATTGACGAAAATCCTGTGGTGCCAGACCGGCCCACGCGATCGATCTCCGTCGAGGACACGTTCGAGCATGACGTGCCACTTTCAGAAACGGAGCCCATGATCAGGCGCTTGGCAGAAAAGCTGTGGTCTGCTTCGCGCAAGGACTCACGAACCGCGCGGACGGTAGTTCTTAAGCTGAAGACCAGCGAGTTCAGGATCCTGACTCGCAGCCACACGCCAAGCGCTCCTCCATCATCCTGCGAAGAACTGACAGAGATCGCCGTGAAGCTCCGGGCACGAGTGGATCTTGGTCCACAACAGCGCTACCGCCTTGTAGGTATCGGCCTGAGCAACTTTCAAAATGAGGAAGAGGCCGTGGCACAGCCTGCGCTCTTCGAATGAAGACGCATCAGTCCGCCGCGGCTGTGCTCTCCGGTTGCTGCTTCATCGTCTTCATCATCTCCAGCATTCCCTTCTTCATCTCTTTAGCTGTCGGCTCAGCCTTGTGCGTACCCACCATCCACGTGTAACCGTCCGGGTCGGCGATGGTGCCGCAACGGTCGCCCCAAAACATGTCCATCACGGGGCCCTGGCTGCTCGCGCCGAGCTTGGTCGCCTTATCGACTACCTTGTCCACGTTTTCGACATAGATGTAGAGACTGGCTGGCGAGGCGCCGACGCTCTTGGCGGTGCGCCTTCCCATCGCGGGGCTTTCGGGGCCGAGCATGAGCGTCGTGCCGCGCAAGGTCAGTTCGGCATGAATCGGCTTGCCATCCGGGCCGTTCATGATACCGCGCTTGGTGAAGCCAAACGCTTTCTGGTAAAAGCTGACCGCGGCGGGAATATCGGAAACTGTGAGCGCGGCGGAAACCGCGCCATAGGCCTTCTTGTTCAACGGATCGATCTTTTTCTTTGCCATAGCACTCCTTTCATACGCAGGACATTTTAACGAAAGGAAAGGAACGGTGCATCTCGCTGAGAGAGGGGTAATCACGGCAGACGGTTTGGCGGCACTAACTGCGCAATCAATCTGCGGATCGCTTCTGGCTGATGCTCACCGGCCGAACCCGCCAGACTGTACGAGCGTTCGAATCCATGGGGTCCCTCAATACGCATCTCCCAGTTCTCACTCGCCCGTGATGCAGCGATCGAAACGCGCCATGCACCCCGTCTATCGCTGAGTGCGTGCTCGACCTGCGCAGTAATCTCCCGGCACAGCTGAGCATCTCCGAGGTTCTGCAGCTCAATGCTGACTCCCATAACTTCGCAATTCTATCGGAGTCGAACTGCCCATCTGCGGTGCAAAGCGGTGAAATGCAAGCAGGACGTACCGATGCCTGCATCGTGAACAAACTTATCCACAATTAATGTTGAAAACGGAGGGAAAAAATTGGCGAGTTCGGAGCTGCCCCTTCCAGATTCGCACCAAGGGCTGTGACGGCATCCAGGATGTGAGCTCTCTCGCAACTTGAATTACCAGGGCGCGTCCCGCTCGAGCCACATCTTAACCTGGCAAACAAGCCGGACCGATAGGTTCGAAGGCCTTGTAGGTGAGGACGAACTCTTGGTGTCCGAGGCTCTCCGAGCAACTCTGCATTCCGGAGGCCACGTCTAGAACTTTGTCGTAAATCTCCTCGCCAACTTCGTCCACGCTAGCCTCCAACTGAAGGATTTTCCCCGCGTTGATGTCCATGTCATCGCTCATGCGCTCGTAGGTTTCTGGGTTCGCGCAGATCTTGATGACAGGTGAAATCGCAGAGCCCACGACAGAGCCGCGCCCTGTCGTGAACAAAATCACATGCGACCCACAGGCAATCAGTTCAGCGATTTCCGCATTGTCATTGATATTGGGGAATCCGAAACGTGGCTCTCCATCCGGCACCACGTCCAACAGATATAGTCCGCCTTTGTGCGGAACATCACCCGGCTTGATGAGGCCCGAGATTGGTGAATCCCCACTCTTGCAGTACGCTCCGATGGATTTTTCTTCGATGGTGGTGAGACCGCCCTCGGCATTCCCTGGCGCAAAACTGGCGTGTCCCATCTCCTTGTAGTAGTAGGCCGCCTTCTCGACCGACGACTTCAATTGCTGCCCCAGTTCGGGCGTAACCGCCCGGGCCGACATCACATCTTCCAAGCCAATCATCTCGCCGGTTTCCTCAAAGATCGCGGCCGCCCCTTGTTTCACGAGCATGTCGAAGGCGCGTCCCACCGCTGGATTTGCAGAAACTCCGCTGGTCGCGTCGGAGCCGCCACACACCGTTCCCACCACCAGCTCATTCACTCGCAGGGGAGTTCGTGGCACTTCCGCAATCTCTTGTAGTGCCTGCTCAATCCAGGTCTTGCCGGCACTGATGGATTTTTTCGTACCTCCAGTCTGTTGGATCACTACAGTTGCGACAGGACGACCGGTCTTCCCAATATTTTCAGCAAGCCGGTGGCGATTGAAGCTCTCGCACCCCAGCGACAGCAAAAGAGCCCCGCCGACATTTGGATGAGTACACAACTTGTTCATCATCCGGTCAGCGTAGGCATTGGGGTAGCATCCTCCGAACCCGATCAGATGAACCGGTTGTCCTCGAAAAGACCCGGCAATCTCGCGGGCCACATGGTGAGCGCATTCCACCAGGTAGGCGACAACAATACAGTTTCGGATTCCTTTTCTTCCGTCCGCGCGAAGAAAACCTTGCAGTGCGGGAGCTTCACTTGACGAAGACATGATCTTTATCCAGGGTGTAAGTTGCGATGTAATCGCTCTTCAGGTTGTGCAGATGGATATGACCGCCCGCAGGAACCTTCTCCTTTGCCGAACCAATCGGGACACCACACTTGTAAACCTTTTCCCGGGCGTGAATGTCGCGAGCCGCCACTTTATGGCCAATGGCAATCTCTTGCGTAAACACGACGTCGTGTCCGTCAATCACTTCGCGGTCGCCAGGTTTTACTGACCTCACAACGATGAGCACGTTATCCGCGCGATGAATTCGCAAGAGTTTCTGTGACTTTCCTTCGACTTGCATCAGAATTTTCCGTACCGCAAGTAAGCTTGAACTGGGTCGGTACCCTGCAGAATCGCCGTGCGTACCAGGTTCTCTTTACGCAGGACCTCTTCGGTCTCTTGCACGACTTCCGAAGCAATGGCCCCGGGAATGACCACAATTCCATCGCGGTCCGCAAGAACGTAGTCGCCGGTGTGCACTGTGACATGCCCAACTTGAATCGGTGCGCCCAATGCAGTGGGCGCCCACTTGCCAACTACATCTACCGGAGTGAAATACTTGCAGAACACGGGAAACCCCAAACTCTCAATGAACGCCGAATCGCGGCATCCGCCATCTACCACATAGCCTAGCACTTTCTTGTAGGCGAGCGTTTCAGCAGACAATTCCCCCATGTAGGCCAGAGTATGGTCGTTGGGCTGACAGACCAGGACGCTGTTGCCTGGCGCCTTGGACAAAAGCTCGCACCAGCGCAGCAGACTTTCATGGGCACTTAAAGAGTCATCGCGCTTGCCATCGATCGTAAACACAGGTCCGGCAAGCTTCAGCTTCGGATCAAGCGGGCGAATGTATTCAGGAAGCGTTTGCGACGGAAGATCTCTCCCCCTGAGCACGTCGTACACGGCGCCACTGTAGCAGCCTTGTAGCCTTTCCGTGAGCGTTTCAAGTTGCGTCATGTTATTTCTGTTGCAAATGGTCCTTGAACCGGGCGGGGTCACGATACTTCACCGTCTGCAAATGTTCACAGTAGAGAGCCAGCTCCCCTGGCATTTTGAAAATCTCGTAGGAAACTTTCACCATGCCCATTTCTGCATATCGGGGCCACTTTTCCAGCTGCGTGCGGATGGTGTAAATCGTGTCGCCCACGAAGACCGGTTTGATGAAGCGCAACTTGTCGTATCCGTAGCTGAAGGTGTGAATGTTATTGTGTGCCATCAGGCCCAGTCCCAGACTAAACACCATTGCGCCTGCCACAAGACGCTTGCCGAAGATGCCCTCTTCTTTTGCGAAGACATCATCGGCAACATAGGGATGCATATCAAGCACGATCGCATTGAACAACATGCTCTCGCCTTCGGAAATTGTGCGCCGGATGGAACGCGCACGCTTGCCGACCTCGAAGTCCTCATACAACCAGTTCTCCGCATTCCAGATAGCGATTTCTTTGTGCTTGGCGGGATCGGGATTTGGATTCTTCACCGGGTTCCTTAGTCTCTTACGCGATTCGACGTGTCGCCACGCGCTGGACGGCATAGCGGTCGTTTAGCCACCGCACCAGATCTGGATCTTTGACTTCTCCGCGCAGGCAGCGATTAATCTCGATCCCCGCAGCTTCGAAGAAGCGAACGAAGCCATCGAAGCGCGGCCGCACGTAGGCGGTCTGCAAGGTTTGGAGAGTATCAGAAAAGAAGTGTTCGGCTGCCGTGTTCACCGACGCGTCCGTCCATGCGGCCAGGCTGGCGGGTTGGCCTCCTTCGCGGAAATAGGTCCCTCGTTGGTGTTCAGGGCTGGTCAGCCACTTGGCGTAGTTGACTGCTTCCACCTGATGCGCGCTGAGCGCACTTACGGCGATTCCGGTTCCGCCGAGCATGGTCCCGGCACATCCTTGTTGCCCGGCTCCTGGAGCATTGGTGAACTTCAAGCGTACGGGGGGCCCGACTCGCGAGTAGTTGGAATAGCCAAAACCGTACGGACAGTAAACTGCGTCGGAGCCGCCGATCATGAAATCGTAAACCTGGATGGGATTCCATACGAGCGACTGGGGATGAGAAACCGCAATCAGCGCGTGTAGCCGATCCAGCACCTCTGCCGCAACGAAGTCGTCGACAAAAAGCTCCCGCTCCTCCGGAATGGGGTGCCCGAGATTTGCGCTGAATGTGAAGAAGAGACTTATCGCATCCGTCGGACACGCGGGCAGGACGATGGATTTCCCTGCCTTACGGGCCCTTGTCGCGAGTTCCAGAACGCCATCAAACGTGTCGGGAGCCGTCGGAAGCCCCTCTCTCATGAGATCTGGCCGGTAGGATGCGACTTGCGTCGCCGCGTCGATGGGAAATGCCCACAGACCGCCGCCATACCAATACGATTTCCAGGACGGACCTACGGAGTCTGACGCAAAACGATATTTCTCGGCTTCGCTGATCGTGGGCGCGAGGTCAACGAGTGCTCCGTGAGCCGCTGCAAAGCCCACGAATGGATGATCTACTACCAGCAGGTCGTATCGATTTAGATATTGTTCGAGAGGAG
>Ga0209577_10001204_pt1 | contig 25845 bp, 22 predicted proteins | sample GraSoiAngelo_109_FD_185874 | JGI IMG/M metagenome (GOLD analysis project Ga0209577, IMG submission 185874) | Grasslands soil microbial communities from the Angelo Coastal Reserve, California, USA - 14_0903_12_20cm (SPAdes) (version 2) | ecosystem: Environmental > Terrestrial > Soil > Grasslands...
TATCCTGGTGTCACCCAACTACCTGCCGCGAACTGCCTGGCGAGGACCGGCCGCAACGGCACGGTCACCATTGACGTGCCGCTCTCCAATGTGAACGAGCCGGGTGCGATTGATAACCGCCTGCACGAAGTCACCGCCAGCACGATGACGCTTCAGCAGCCTGCCAACACCGTCCCTCCAGTCGCTGGCATTGGTGGCTCGCTGTTCAACCTGATTGACGTGGCCCAGGGGTACACATTCGATCCCGCGGCGCGCTGAAGGAGGTGACCGCACAAGGTCTTGAGTTAGTGCAGTCGCGCCGCTTGTCGCTACTTCGCAGCGCCTACGATCGCGATACCCCAGGGGCCGTCGCCCACTTTGATGCGGCGCAGTTCTTTGCGCGACTTTAGGTCGACAACGGAGATGTCGTTTGATGCGCCGTTGGCGGTGTAGAGTTTTGTCCCGCTGGGATCGAGCGCGATTCCCCAGACACGGTTCCCGACGGGAATTGTTGTTGACACTTCATTCTTCTGCGTGTCGATAATCGCTATCGCGTTGCCTCGGCCTGTTGAGACGTAGAGTTCTTTTCCATCATGCGAGACCACAGTGCCCATCGGCAGGGAGCCGGTCGGGAGTTGGATTTTCGACAATAGTTTGTGCGACCGCGCGTCTATCACCGCGATGTAGCCGCCGTTCTCGCAAGCAACATATGCGCGCGAGCCGTCCGGTGAAAATGCGACGGAACGCGGCCGGCCGCCGGTGTCGATTTTTGCGATCACCCGCTGTTGATCGGGATCAATCACGAACACTTCGCCTTTTTCTTCGCAAGTCACATAGACTTCGCCGTTGCTGGGGTTCACGCCTACGCCTTCGGGTTCCTCCGATACTTTTATTTTTCCGCGAGATTGTCCCGAATCGAGATCGACAATCGAAGCGCTGGCGTTGTCTTCATTCGCGATGAACGCGAATTTTCCGTCTCTGCTGATTGCGAATTGCTCAGGATCCGATCCGATATGCCAGTGATCGATCAATTTGCGTGCTGCTGGATCGATCACACCGAGGCCGTCGGCGCGTTTGTCAGCGGGCGCGCGATTTTCATCCACGCCAGGCGCCATTCGCGGCGAACCGCTCAACGTAACAAAGACCCGTTTGCCGTCGGTCGTCGCGTGAATCCCACGCGGCCGTTTGCCCACCATAAGGTTGGCCACAACCTCATCGTTGTCGCCGTCAATCACGGTGACATCCCCGGAGCGTTCGTTGCTCACGAATACGACGTAGGCAGGCGATTCGGCCCGCAGTACGCCAGCTAAAACGACACAAGAGAAGCAGATGGCAAAGAAACAACGCATGTCTGACGCGTACAACTCACTGCTACCCGGAGCAACAGCTTTTGCGTCAGCGTTGTAGCCGGGATCGCTGATCCCGGTGGGACGTAGGTTCGACTTGTAATTCAAGCTCGCCGACATCACCGATGCCGGCTACAGATGACCTCGGTGCACAAGCATCTGCGTCGCCTCGAACGCGTGTGGCTCGATTCGCCGATTTATTTCATTACCACGTGCATCTTCGAACGACGTCCGATCCTGGGCTCAAGGGGCATTGCAGCGATATTCATGCAAGAATGGCGGACTGCGCGTCAGCGCCATGGCTGGGCGATCGGGCGCTATGCTATCATGCCAGACCATGTGCATTTCTTTTGTCGTGCCGAACTAAGCGCTAAACCATTGCGAATCTTCATGCAGAAATGGAAGCAATGGACGAGTAAGCGGATTGCGCGAGAGATCGCTGTAGCCGGGATCGATGATCCCGGGTTGAAAGAGAGCAGAACCCTCTGGCAGGAGGAATTTTTCGATCATGTTTTGCGCTCAAACGAAAGTTACAGCCAGAAATGGGAATACGTTAAAGTGAATCCAATCCGTGCTGGATTGGTGAAAAAATCTGATGATTGGCCGTTCCATGGCCAGATCGAATCGGTTGATGTTGTAGGCTGCTTTCCGAACCGGGATCACCGATCCCGGCTACAACGGGGCTTGCTCGCTTGTCGCAAGCCTTTGCCGAAGCCCCTCACCTCAATCCTCTCCCCGCAAGCGGGGCGAGGCGGAAAGCAGCCGTCCACTTTCAATGTTGGTTTTGGATGTTTACTACGCCGTAACTTTGCGGAGGGGCGTTGGTTGTTGAATGTTTCTCCATGCATTCTCACGACAAGCTTTTTATTCCCGGGCCGGTTGAGGTTTCCGAAAAAACCTGGGCGGCGTTTTCGCGTCCGCTGATTGGACATCGCAGCGACGACTTTAAAAAGCTCTACCGCGCCATTCATCCAAAGCTCCAGACGTTGTTCGGAACGAAGCAGCCGGTGTTTCTTTCCACGTCGTCGGCGTGGGGCGTGATGGAAGCGTCCACCCGTAATCTGGTTGATCGCGGCGTGCTTTGCTGCATGTGCGGAGCGTTTTCCGATAAATGGTTCGATGTCGCCAGACGTTGTGGGAAGAAAGCTGAACCGCTTGAAGTGGAATGGGGAAAACACATCGACCCGAAGGAAGTCGATCGACAATTGGCAACTGGAAGGTTCGACACCGTCACATTGACCCACAGTGAGACCTCGACCGGCGTGATGAATCCGCTTCCCGAAATCTGCTGTGTCCTAGCCAAGTATCCTGACGTCGCGCTCATCGTCGATACCGTGTCGTCGTTCTCCGCGGTGAAGATCGATATGGACGCGCTCGGCATCGACGTGATGCTCACCGGCGCGCAAAAAGCGCTGGCGCTGCCGCCGGGCTTTTCGTTGTTCTCCGTTTCGGAAAAGGCTTTCACACGCGCCCAGAAAGTTCCGAATCGCGGATTTTATTTCGATTTCCTGGAGTTCAGAAACGAGCAGGCCCAATGGATGACGCCGAGCACGCCGAGCATCGGACATATTCACGCGCTCGAATCGAAGCTCGATGAGATCTTCGAGGAAGGCCTGGAAGCGCGCTACGCTCGGCACGCCAGCACCAATGCTCTGGTGCATGATTGGGTGTGCCGCACCGGGTTCGAATTCTTCGCCGAGGAAGGGTTCCGCACAAAGACATTGACCTGCGTGAAAAACAATAAAGGCATCGATGTGCTGGAGCTCGCGCGAAGGCTGCGGCAAAAGCATCACTTAGTAATTGATCCCGGTTATGGAAAAATCCGCGGCCAAACCCTTCGCCTATCGAACATGGGAGACGAAACTGAGGAAACAGTTGCGCATCTGCTCAATTGTCTGGATGACAGTCTGTAAGTTGGTTGATTGGGCGGCGTCTCGAATTGCGCGGCTGATTTTGCTCACGCAGCATGGCGACGTAGGTTGATTGAGGACCATGGCAGCGATTGAAGCTTCAAAGCTAACCAAGGTCTATCGGACTTACCGCAAAGAGCGCGGCCTGTGGGGGGCAGTGAAAGGCCTCTTGTGGCGGCACTATGATGAGACGCGAGCGGCTGATCAGGTTTCGTTTCAAATTGAGGAGGGCGAGTTCGTCGGGTTCCTTGGCCCGAATGGCGCCGGGAAAACTACCGTACTCAAAATGCTTTCCGGGCTGCTGAATCCGACATCAGGTGAAGCGCGCGTTCTCGGGTTCGTTCCCTGGGAACGGCGCAACGAAATGAAACGGCAATTCAGTCTGCTCATGGGCCAAAAGAACGCGCTCTGGTGGGACCTGCCGGCGCAAGAATCGCTCGAGCTAAATCGCGCGATCTACGGCATCGACCGCGACAGGTTTAAGAAGGTCGTGGACGGGTTATCGGATCTTTTGGAGGTGCGCGACAAGATGAACGTGATGGTGCGAGAGCTTTCGTTAGGCGAACGAATGAAGATGGAACTGATCGCCGCGCTCATTCATGAGCCGCGCGTGTTATTTCTTGATGAACCAACCATCGGTCTGGACGTGGTCAGCCAAAAACGGGTTCGCGAGTTTTTGCGCATCTACAATGAGCAACATCGCATTGTGACATTGCTGACCAGCCATTACATGCAGGACATCGAGGAGCTGTGTCACCGGGTGTTGGTGATCGATCACGGCCAAATCTTTTTCGATGGACCTTTGGCGGAAATCGTCGACCGCTTTTCAGTCTATAAAATTCTGAGTCTTACTTTCGAGAAGGAAGGAGAACGCGACCTGTCCATGTTCGGCGAGATTACGGAACAAACGCCAGTTTCAGTGCAGTTAAAAGTTCCGCGCGCAAAGGTCACCGAGACATGTCGCCGGCTTCTGGAGGCGTGCGATGTTAGCGACATCAACGTGCAGGAAGTGCCCGTTGAAGATGTGATTCGCCAGCTATTCGGCGAACGCCACGACGAGCATGGTGCGGCGAATCTCGCCAGACCAGAAACAGCACATGTGAACTAAAGTAAGCGCGAGCCTCTGGCTTGCGATCGGCGCAAGCGGGGACGCATGCGCTACTCTAACGCAAAGCTCGGCAGGATGCTGTTTTCCATTGCATCGGCGAATGTCGGGTACTGCGGCGTCCAGCCTGAACGGCGCAATTTGACGTTGCTCACACGTTTGTTGGAGTCGCCGCGTTTACGTGGGTGCGCAGATTTGGCGAGCGGTGGAAGCGGACGATTGAGCTTTTGGGCCAACCAGCGGTGGCATTCGCTTTGCCGTATCGGTTGATCATCGACAACGTTGTAAATCTGCGCGGCATCCTGCTGTTTTCGATTCAGCAAAAGAAAAATCGCGGATGCGATATCGTCTCGATGGATCTGATTAACAAAACGATCATTTTCAATATCGTTGGTCGCCGTGCCGTTCAGGAATCTGGTCAACAGTGCCGAGCGCCTCGGTCCGTAGATCCCGGCGAGCCGCATTACCGTTCCACCTTTGTCGAGCACCAACCTTTCCACTTCCAAGAGGATGCGGCTGGTCTGGCGGAGTGGTTCTGCTTCGCTCTCTTCCGTCACCCAGGATCCGTCGCGTTGCGCATACACGCTGGTGCTGCTTGTGAAAAGGATTGCCGTCCCGGGAAAACGTTCGACGAGGTTGCGCGCACCGTTGAGATAAACGTGGCGATACATCTCAGCATCGCCGCCGCGGGAACTGACGCAGTGGATCACCGCATCGAATACTGCTCCACGTTGCGGGAGCTGAGCGCGTTGTGAGATATCAATCACGCCAACGGAGTACGGTTTTTTCGAAAGCCTCGTAGCGGATTGTTTCGAGTGCACCCAACCTTCGACATCCCAACCGGCGGCATGAAACAAATCGGCCGTCGCCTCGCCGACGTAACCACATCCAGCGATCAAAATTCGTGGCATGAATGAAACATACGTTTGGGAACGCAGAGCCCGGCAGGCACGATACCCGCACGCGTCACAGCCAAGATGGCTGTGCTACTACGCCGCCGCGATCTCAATTTCTTCAAAGGCGTTTTTCTGGACCGCCCGGACTTGCTTGAGGCGGATCAGCTCCAACAGTGCGAGAAATGTTACGACGACTTCGATGCGCGATGCAGCGGCGCCAAACAAATCAGAAAAACGGAGACGAGTACCGCTCGCAACGCGCTGCAAAATCGAATCGATCTTCTCAGAAACACTAAAACGCTCGCTGAAAATCTCCTGAACGTCCTCTCGCGCTTCGATGCGTTTTATCACCGTTTGGAAAGCGCTGATCAGCTGAAAGATTCCAACCTCGCCCAGCCTCAAAGGTTCCTCGATACCCGACACGGAGCCGGCTTCTCGCACAAACATCCTCTCTTGTTCAAGCGCGCGCAGATTGAGTTCAGCCGCTGCTTCCTTGAATTTTTTGTACTCGATCAGTTGCCGAATTAATTCCCAACGTGGGTCATCTTCACCGGCGTCTTCTTCGGGAGGTTGTTGATCGCGCGGCAGCAGGCTTCGGCTCTTCAAGTAAATGAGGTTGGCCGCCATTACGATAAATTCGCCGGCCAGCTCGATGTTCAGTTCTTTGAATGCCTGGAGGTACTCGAGGTACTGGCTCGTGATGCGCTCGAGCGAAATGTCGTAAATATTGATTTCGTCCCGTTTAATCAGGTACAGCAACAGGTCGAGGGGACCTTCGAAGACCGCGAGCTTGACCTTGTAATCGGCGTCCATCTCTGCGCGCCCGATTCTACAGGCAGACGCGCGTCAAAGGAAATCGTTTTGCCACGTATTGATTGCCAGTGATCGGTTGGCCCGTCGCGCAACCGGCTGGTCCGATTACGCCGGAAGGTTTCGATGAATCCACACGCTGTTCACCAACCCGAGGCCAAACATGATCATCAGCACGAAGGAACCGCTGTAGCTGATTAATGGCAACGGCACACCGGTAATTGGCAGCATCGCGATCGTCATTCCGATGTTTTGGAAGATGTGCGTGAAGATAAGTGCCGTGATCCCGATGACCAGAAGCAGACCGAGCTGGTCCCCGGCGAAAAAGGCGACGAACAAACACGTCATCAGGAGCAAGGCGAATGCGCCGATCAGAAGGATCCCGCCGACAAATCCCCATTGCTCGCCGATTGCAGAGAAAATGTAGTCGTTATGCACAGCCGTAGCGGGTAGAAACCCCAGCTCGATCTGCGTGTTCGGCGCCTTGAATCCCTTTCCCGACCAGCCCCCTGACCCTATGGCGATCAATGATTGGTTGATCGCCCAGGCGGAACCCTGTTTGTCGATGTCGGGATGCGTGAAGGCAGTGATCCGCTGCTGTTGGTATGGTTTTAAGCCAAAATTGATCGCGATGGGGATAAACGCGATCCCGAGGAGAATGACGCAAATCAAATAGCGCAGCGGCAGACCGGCAACGAACCACAGCGCAAGCATCACCGGCACCCAGATGATGACCTCGCCCAAGTCCGGTTGCATGAGGATTAGCAAACACGGCGCGCCCGCGATCGCTGCGGAGAGGAGTAATCGCAGTGCCGGATGCATTTCGCGAAATTGAGTGAGAAACAGCGCCAGGACCATAATACCCGCGACAACCGCAAGCTGCGCCGGCTGAAAATTAATTGGTCCCAAATGCAGCCAGCTGCGAGCTCCATAAACTTTTACGCCTATGAACTTCGTCATGATGAGAAAAACGATACCGGCCAGATACATCGGAAGGGCGCCCCAGCGGATCCAGCGGTAATGAACCAAACTCGTCAGCATGAATGCGAAAACACCCACGGCGACCCAGTTTGCCTGCTTGTGCCAGAAATCCGTCGCGTACGGATCTGAGCGCGTGGAGGTCGCGCTGTAGATCGCCACGACGCCAGAAATAGCGAGCGCCAACATAATTAGTAAGAGCAGCCAATTTTGGCCGAGCAGTTTTCGAAGAAAAGGGGTCATTTGCTATCTGATGGTAGTCAGTTCCGGTGATCTTCCCGTAAACTTGAGACGATTATACGCATTTTAGGTTGTCCGCAAAACGCTTGAACCCGAGAGCGCTGGATCCGACATAACATTGGGCGAGAGCTCAAGGTTGGCACGGGGGCGGTGGTCGGCATTTCGTTTTGATATTACCAAGTAACTCTCTACATATGAGATACTTACAATAATTGTGTACCAAAAATTATTGCTTCGCTTGCGACGAGATTTGGGGGCCATTACAGTACTCGGTCGCGTTTACTCTTCGGAGCACAGCATGGGTAGGAGAAAGAAAAGAACCAAACGAAAGCTTGCGCTACCGAACCTGCCGATGCAGCGGCAGTTGAATTTGCGCGATGAGGGAACGCATTTTGATCTGCGCGCAATCTTTGATGATTTGAATCAGCGGCATTTTCGTAAGCGTCTTCGTGGATACAAGGTTGTTTGGGGACGCCGACGGAAACATCGCCCAAGGGAACAATTCGTTTTTGGCACGATCCAGGAAGAAGACCGAATGATTCGAATCAATCCGGCATTGGACCAGCCCTTCGTGCCGTTGTGGTTTTTGCGGTACGTGTTGTATCACGAGATGCTGCACTCGGTTGTGCCTGACGAAACGCTCTCTAAAAATCGCCGGCGCGTTCACACTGAAGAATTCAACCGTCGCGAGCGCCAATTTCCCGATTATCGGCGCGCGCGCCGGTGGGAAGACGAAAATTTGTCGCGATTCTTGCGTTAAACCTGCCCACCACGCTCTGGGTTGTAGCCACCGGCCTGTGGCCGGTTGATCTTTTCTGATTACCACTCCCGGAAAAGACGGCCCATAGGGCGGTGGCTACAGCAGGTTTTTACCGCGTTTCCGTTGCCGGGGACCGATAGGGCCGCTCAGACGACGACGGCGTCGTTGCTACGTTCTTTTTGATTAGATACCAGAGCGTCGTTGCTAGCAGAAGCGAGATCAACTTCGCGCGCCAGTTTTTCAGAATCAGTGTCTTCATACTTGCTGTGCAACAGAATTTCGGCGATCCGCTGACGGAAACTCTCCGGAGTGAAATTGCGCTCGATTCGGCGCCGATGACAAATGGAAATAGCGCCGGTCTCCTCAGAAACCACCACCGCCACGGCGTCGGATTCTTCAGTGATCCCCAGACCGGCCCTGTGACGCAATCCAAGGCTGCGATCCAGTGTTTCCCTTTGGCTTACCGGAAAAATACACGCGGCGGCTGCGATTCGCCCGTTGCGAATGATCACGCCACCGTCATGGAGCGCAGCCTTCGGATGGAAGATGGTCAGCATCAATTCGACAGAGAACTCTCCGTCGATGATCACGCCTGTTTCCTCGTAAACACGAATCGATGTATCGCGCTCGATCGCGATCAGCGCGCCAAATTGTTTGTTTGCCAGCTGCGTCACTGCCTCGGCCAAGTCGTGAACGGTTTCCCGTCGTTCACTGGTCAGCGAAAAAATCGGATGCCCTCCAAGGGCAGCCAAACCACGTCGCAGCTCCGGCTGAAAAATGACCACCAACGCGATAGCGAGGAAAACCGAGAAACTTCGCACGATCCAGCCGATCACCACCAGGTTTAGCAGCGTGGAGATCAATGTTAGGGTCAGAAAAACGATGGCTAAACCGGTCAATACTTTCGCGCCGCGGGTTCCGCGGAAGTAGAGATAGCCGTAATAGATCGCCACCCACAGCAGAAGGACCTCCGCCAGACTGCGCCAGCCTCTCAGCCAGAGATCTATAAATTGATGGATCATTTCGTGCTCTGAAGAATTGCTTCGGTTACTCGCAAGGCATGAACATTTTCCTTCACATCGTGAACACGGAACACGTCTGCGCCCCGCGCTCGCAGGAGCGAAGTCAGCGCGAGGCCAGGAACGAGCCGGTCACTGATTTTCGGCGATCCGACCAACTTGCCGAGAAACGATTTTCGGGAAACGCCAACCACCAGAGGTCGGTCATGCGCGCGCAGCCGCTCTAAACGCGCGAGCAATTCGAGATTGTGTTCGAGCGTTTTGCCAAAACCGATGCCCGGATCAAACGCAATCGCCATGGGATCAATATTTAAACCTATGGCGCGCGCATATTGTTGTCGAAAAAATTCCGAAATTTCTTCGACCACGTCTGTGTATCGCGGCCGGACTTGCATCGTGCGGGGAGTTCCTTGCATGTGCATGATGATGAAGGCCGATTTTGTTTCGGCTACGAGCGGTAGCATTCGCTCGTCTCCTCGCCCGCTGGTGACGTCGTTCACAATCGAAGCGCCTGCCTCAATCGCCGTGCGCGCGACTTCGGCTTTCGAGGTGTCGATTGAAATGGGGACATCAATCTTTGCTCGCAAATTTTCGACGACTGCGATCACACGCCGCAGTTCCTCGTCCCCAGCGACAGGCTCCGAGCCGGGGCGCGTCGATTCGCCGCCCACGTCGATTATGTCCGCGCCTTCCGCTGCCATGGCCAGGCCGCGCTCTATTGCTTTCGTCGATGTGAAGAACTCCCCGCCATCGGAAAATGAATCCGGGGTGACATTTAACACGCCCATGATCAATCCATGCCGCGAGAGGTCAAAAACGCGCTCACCGACTCTCCAGATCCTCTCGCGCATCACGATTGAGACTAGCGCAGGCGCACAATTATTCGAACGCGGAGCGTCCGTTTCCGGCGGGTCGTGTTTAGCATGTTGCAAAGACTGATCCCGCGTCAGCAAAGATGTTCGGCAGGCAAGCACTGCACACTGGAAGCATGCGCCGCCGATCCGCCTGCGCTTATTTTTTTCTTGCGTAGCGGCCGATCAATTCGCCTTGTGCGATGACATGCCCTTTCATCGCGGCGTCGAGTTGGCTCCGCTTCGCTCCGGAACGCAAATCCAGTTCGCGATCCAACGCGAAAACTCTGAAATAGTACCGATGCACGCCCGAAGGCGGACATGGCGCACCGTAGCCGGATTTCCCGAAATCATTTGTGCCTTGCAGGCCTTTTGGCGCACTCCCTTCCCCGATGGAATTGGTCTGCGGCGGGATGTTCCAAACCAGCCAATGCGTAAACAATCCGCCCGGCGCATCCGGATCATCAGCTATCAGCGCAAGGGTTTTCGCTCCCGAAGGAACATCCCCAATCTGTAATGGCGGGCTTGTGTCTCCGCCGTCGCATGTGAATTTCGATGGAATACTTTCACCTTCCCGAAAAGCAGAACTTGTGATCTTCATCCTGGCTCCTCCTGCAGCAAAAGAAGCGATCGCCGCTAGTAAGACCGCCGATATGCTCACAGTAATCGGCTTTCTCATTGTTAGACCTCCGGTTGAAATCGGGTTAAGTCGACACTAACCCGCCGAAATTATTTCGCTGCTATGAGTTCAAACGGACGTAAGATTCGCGACCAAATTTTCGCGCTGCTGTCCAGGAAAGATTACCGGCCGCTAAACAAGATCGAGATCGCTCGAAAGATTGGAGTAAGCGGCAGGGCACGAGTCGCGTTGCGAAGAATGTTGCGCGACCTGGAGCGCTCAGGCGAGATCGCCCGGATTCGGAAGGATCGATATGTCTTGCCGGTCGAGGCTGACCTTGTTACCGGCAAATTGTCGATCCATCCAGTTGGCTATGGCTTTCTCGCGCAGGAAAAGTCGGGCGAGCCGGACGTTTTCATCGCGGCGGAAAACATCGGCACAGCAATGCATGGAGATCGTGTGGTCGCGCGCATATCGCCTGAAGCGCCTTCCAGACGCATAAAGGGACGGCGCGAAGGGCGCGTGATTCGAATCCTGGAGCGGGCTCACAACACAATCGTTGGAACGTTGCAGCGGTCACGGAATTTCTACTATGTGGTGCCAGATGATCCACGTTTCGTGCACGATGTTTATGTTGGCTCAGTCGCGGCGGTCTCCAATGACCGCGAATCGGAAGACGCTGCCAACGTTGGCGACAAAGTAGTCGTTCGCCTTGGTGCTTGGGAGTCGCGCCACGTCAATCCCGAGGGCGAAATCATCGAAGTGCTCGGGCCGGCAGCCGCTCCTGGCGTGGACATGCTGTCGATCATTCGGAAGTATCATCTGCCGACCGAGTTCCCACGCGATGCTTTGGAGCAGGTGTCGCGTATTCCCGAAAACATTGACGCACGGCAACTCGTCGGCCGCGAAGATCTCCGTAACCAGTTCATCGTTACCATTGATCCCGACGATGCCCGCGACTTCGACGATGCCATTGACGTGGAGAAGCTTCCAAAAGGCGGTTGGCGACTCGGCGTCCACATCGCCGATGTCGCCGCTTACGTTGAACCCGGCACCGCGCTGGACCGCGAAGCGCGCCGGCGCGGCAACAGCGTTTATCTGCCAGACCGCGTCATCCCGATGTTGCCGGAGCGGTTGAGCAACGGTGTTTGCAGCCTCAAGCCAGAAGTCGATCGGCTCACGCATTCGGTTTTTATCAACTTTGACAAACGTGGCGTGGTGAGAAGCGCGCGTTTTGCGCGGAGCGTCATTCGCAGTGCGCATCGGCTCACGTACAAAGAAGCGTACGCTATCTTGACCGCACCGCCGCGCGACCACTTGGGGGAACAGCTTCACCTCACTTGGGAACTCGCGGCGTTGTTGCGGCGAAAACGATTCGAACACGGCGCGCTGGATCTCGATTTTCCGGAGGTAAAAGTCTGGGTCGATAAACAAGGCGAGCCAATCCGATTAGAGCGGGTCGAGAACGATGAGTCGCATCAGTTGATCGAAGAATTCATGCTGGCAGCGAACGAAGCGGTGGCGCGGGAACTGAAGAAGCGCGCCATTCCTACCATCTATCGCGTTCACGAAAATCCGGATCCGGAAAAACTCGCAGAGTACCGTGAGTTCGCGCTCAGTTTTAATTACAAAGTTGGCGATCTGACGCATCGCGCCGAATTACAGCGACTGCTTGCTGAAATTCGCGGAAAGCCTGAAGAGCAGGCGTTGAAGGTAGGTCTGCTCAAAAGCCTCAAACGGGCGCGCTACGATCCTCAGTCGCTAGGCCATTACGGCTTGGCCAAGACGAATTATCTGCATTTCACTAGTCCAATCCGCCGCTATGCCGATCTGGTTGTGCACCGAGCGCTAGGCAGGGACGGCACTCCGTTGCCGTCCGCTGTTTCTCGAACTGCCGAGCGGCGGTCACGGAGTGACGCGCCCTACCACATGGGCGAAATCGCTTCTATCGCCGAGCATATTTCAACCACCGAGCGAAATGCAGCCGATGCCGAAATCGACGCAGCGCAGATGAAGAAACTAGAATTTTTTCAACGGCAACTCGGGGAGGGCAATCCTCAGATTTTTTCGGCCACGATCGTGGATGTTCGGAATTACGGGTTGATGGTGGAATTGCCGGACGCGCTGCTCACCGGACTCATTCACGTGTCTTCGCTAGCGGACGATTTTTATGTATTTGAGCCCGGTCGGCGCCAGCTCATTGGCAGACGATCACGCAAACGGTTTCAGGTTGGCGACAATCTGTCTGTATTTGTTGCGCGTGTTGACCAGTTTAAACGTCAGGTGGACTTCGCGATTGCGGCGGCCAAAGAAAGATCGAAGGCAACTCGCCGTTCGAAACGTTCCTCAAAGAACGGTTGAAGTTTACGCGACGCTGGCAAGCGGAAATGATGGGTGAACATTTGCGGCAATTACAAATCGCCGCTAAAAAATGCTGCTATGACTGAAACTACTGCCACTGTTGCAGCCCTGCCGTATTCGCGGACGAACCCTTTCCCTGCCAAAATGCTGGTCAACCGGCGGTTAAGTGGGCTCGAATCTGAAAAGGACACGCGACATTTCGAACTCGATCTCACCGGCTGGGGATTGAGCTTCGAGGTGGGCGATTCTGTCGGCGTCTGTCCAACGAATGATCCTGATCTCGTGGATGGAATTATTCGGGCGCTAGGCGCCACGGGCGATGAAAAGGTTCCGCGGCTGAAAGGCGAGCCGACAACGTTGCGAGAAGCGTTGCTGCGCGACTATAGCATCACCCAGCCAACACCAAAGTTTTTGAAGGCCATCGCCCAGCGGGCCGACGCTGCGCCCACGCTGAGTTATCTTCTGGCGCCCGATCGCAAACAGGATCTGCAGACATATCTCTGGGGCATGGAAGTGGTTGATTTTCTCATCGAGCATCCGTCCGTGCGCTTCACGCCGGAGGAATTTGTCGGGCTGCTCTCGAAACTCCAGCCGCGACTGTATTCGGTCGCCTCAAGCCTGAAGGCGTTTCCTGAGCAAGTGCACCTGATCGTGGACGTCGTTCGTTACGAGAGTAATGGCCGCCTGCGCAAAGGCGTGGCCTCGTCATTCCTCGCCGAACGCGCGGACGACGTTCCCGTGCCGGTTTTCCCCAGCAACGCAAAACATTTTCATCTGCCGGAAAATCCCGACACACCGATCATCATGGTTGGACCCGGCACAGGTGTTGCGCCGTTTCGAGCGTATTTGCAGGAACGCCAGGTCACCGGCGCAAAGGGAAAAAACTGGCTCTTTTTCGGAGCGCAGCACGTGAACTGCGACTTCGCTTATGAGGAGGACTTCGACAGGTTCATGAAAGAGGGGATTCTCACGCGGCTCGATTGCGCGTGGTCACGTGATCAGGCTCAAAAAGTCTACGTCCAGCACAAGATGGCCGAAAACTCGGCCGAGATTTGGAAATGGATTGATGCCGAAGGCGCGCAGTTTTTTGTGTGTGGTGACGCGCGCCGCATGGCCAAGGACGTCGATGCAACGCTGCGAAAAATTGTGCAGGAGCAGGGGGGCAAAACTGTTGATCAGGCCAATGAGTACGTCGAAAAGCTGAAAAGCGACAAGCGTTACAAGCGGGATGTGTATTAGGCTCTTGACCCGTAAATCGTTAAAACGGTACATCGGATTTCGATTCAACGATGTACCGATTCAAACGATTTAACGTGGCGAAGCCATTCGTCATTTTCTCAGTTTGTGGCATAGTAGCTTACAATTGTTCCCAGCGACGAGGGAGAACTCGCTCGTTCCAAATTCATCCAGAGATTCCTCGATTTCGCTCGGAATGACAAAGACACAACACTATGTACGAGAACACTGAATTCACATTGAGCCGTGATTGCGAGGCGATCCAGATTCCCAGTGGCCAGAAGACCACCATTCCGGCCGGAACCCAGGGCGTGGTCACGCAAAGCCTCGGGGGTAGCTATACGATCGCAACTTATCAGGGCCTTGCGCGAGTGGCGGACAAAGATCTGGACGCGCTCGGGTTGGAAAAGCAGCAGCCGCAGCAAACGCAAAAATCTGCACCCACCGATGGCGAAGTTTCAGAGGACGACGTCTGGAACCAGCTCCGGCAATGTTACGATCCCGAGATTCCCGTTAACATTGTTGATCTCGGTTTGGTCTACGATTGTCGCCTGAGCAAGAAAGAAGATGGCGGAACACGAGTGGAAGTAAAAATGACTCTGACCGCCCCGGGCTGCGGGATGGGCCCGGCCATCGCGCACGATGCGCAGAGCAAAATTCTGAGCATAGACGGCATCGATGAAGCTGATGTGCAACTCGTGTGGGATCCACCATGGAACCAGAATATGATCAGCGAAGCGGGCCGGATGAAGCTCGGGATGATCTGACCTGCACGCCGTCTCATTTTGAGCGATGTGAAGCTGCAACGCAGCGGACGAAGTCCCCAAGGCCGGGCTTTCAATCTCTGATCATTTTCGTGCAGCACATTTGAAACGAAGCTGGGATGTTTGAAAGCCTGGCTCATGCTTTGCATTTCGTTGCAGCGCTTCGCTCAACATGACAGAGGCCGTTGGTAAAACAAAAATTGCAGGCAAATTTTCAATCGTGCATTGACAGTACCGGCTGTGGTTTTATACTCGTCGCCCCCAGACCTTTTACAGACATATCATGCCACTAACTGACCTCATCTTGACCGAAAATGTCCCTGGGCTCGGTGCCGAAGCCGACGTAATCAAAGTGCGCCGCGGGTACGCGCGCAATTACCTTCTGCCGCGCGGCATGGCCTACGAAGTCACTCCGGCCGCACTGCGCCAGCTTAATGCGCTCAAGCAGAAGCGCGCTGAGCGCGAGGCGCGGGAGTTGAATGAGGCTCAGGAGCTGGCGCGCCGCATCGGCAAAGCACGGTTTATTTTCGCATTGGAGACCGGCGAGACGGGCAAAGCATTTGGATCGGTCACAGCTCAGGATATCGTGAACCGATTGAAAAATGAAGTCGGCGCAGAGATTGATCGGCATAAAATTGTTTTGGAACGTCCAATCAAAGATACCGGCGACCACGAGGTTGCGATCAAGTTGCACCACGATGTGACGGCACAGCTTGTTTTTCAGGTCAAATCCGTGGTAGAAGCAAAGGGCGAGCCGACGAGTGCTGCTGCGCCTGAAGAGTCTGCTAAGAAACGACGAATTTTCCGCAGGAAAAACGAACAGCCAAAACAAGAAGAGAAATAGATGGCGACTCCACCGTCCGCTTGGACAGGAGAGAAGCCTCGTAAACAGGGCAATGGCGCTGGCCGAGGTTCGACGGCGCGAAGCGGCGAAAAAGTTATTCCCATTTCGCCAACAGGTTCTCCGCAGGATTTTCACCGCACGCCGCCGCATAGCGTAGAAGCGGAGCAGGGCGTTCTCGGGTCGATGCTCATCTCCCCGCGCGAAACCATCGCGGAATGCGTCGAAAAGATTAACGAGGAATATTTTTACGTTCCCGCGCACCGGACGATCTACGACGTTCTTGTCGAACTTTGGAACGCGGGACAGGCGATCGATCTGATCACGTTCACACAGGTGCTGCGCGACCGAAATTTGCTCGACAGCGTCGGCGGGGCGGCGTTCGTCACAAATTTGTTCACGTTCGTTCCGACCGCGGCCAACGTGCAATACTACCTGGACATCGTCCGCGACAAATACATTCTGCGCCAGATCATTTCCGCCGCCACCGAGAGTGTCCGTCGTGCCTACGAAGAGCAGGACGAGGTCGACAGTCTGCTGGACGAAGTGGAACAGAAAATCTTCGAGGTCGGCGAAGATCGGTTCAAAGGGCAAATGCTGTCGATGAAAGATCACGCGATGCAAGCCATTGAGACCATCGAGAAGCTCTACGAGCGCAAGGGCAGCATCACCGGAATCTCAACCGGTTTTGTCGAGTTCGACCGCATGACCAGCGGCCTGCATCCTTCGGAAATGATCGTGATTGCAGCGCGACCGAGCATGGGCAAAACCGCGCTCGCCATGAACATTGCCGAATATGTGGCGATCAACGAAAAACTGCCCGTGGGCGTGTTCAGCCTGGAAATGAGCAGTCAACAACTTGTGCAACGACTTCTTTGCTCTCGCGCCCGCGTAAACCTGCAAAGGGTGCGCGACGGCTTTTTGGGCGAGCGCGATTTTCCGAGCCTAACTGCCGCAGCGTCAAAATTGGCGGAGGCGAAAATCTTCATCGATGACAGCGCCAGCCTGAGCATTTTGGAATTGCGCGCGAAAGCGCGCCGACTGAAGGCGCAGCAGGAGGTGCAGCTTTTGATCATCGATTATTTGCAATTGCTACGATCCACCTCCCGCCGCGCACAAGATAATCGCCAATTGGAAATCTCTGAAATTTCAGCAGGACTCAAGGGGCTGGCGAAAGAATTGAAAATTCCCGTCATTGTCGTGGCGCAATTAAATCGCCAGCCAGAACAGCGTACCGGCGGCAAACCGCGGTTGAGCGATCTGCGCGAATCTGGCTCGATCGAGCAGGATGCGGACCTGGTCGGGTTACTCGTTAGGCCCGAGCTGTACGAAGAAGACGAAGAAGCGAGGGTGGAAAAGGCTGGGGAAGCCGAGTTGATCATCGCCAAGCAGCGCAACGGTCCCGTGGGGGAAATTCCGCTCACATTCCTGAAGGAATACACCCGTTTCGAAACTCGCGCGCGCAACGTGAGCGGATCAGAAGAAGCGTTTTAATGAAACGAGCTGGAGTTGGCGCGCCGCTTTGGAGGCGCGTCGCAGATCGGTCCGAGGGCGACCGGCTCCAGATTTTCAGCAGCCGAGTTCGCGCGCCGCATCGATCACATGTTGCGCATCGATACCGCGTTCTTTCATCACTTCGGGCCCAGGCGCGCTGAGGCCGAACTGGTGCAGCCCGACGACTTTCCCGTCGAGGCCGACATACTCGTACCAAATCTCGGGCACGCCAGCCTCGATCGCGACGCGTCTGCGGCATTCGTTAGGCAGGACCTCGTCTCGATATTCTTTTGGCTGGCGATTGAATCGTTCGAAGCAGGGCATCGATACAACGCGCACCCCGGCCCCCAGTTCCTTGGACGCGGCCAGCCCGTGCTGCAATTCACTGCCGCACGAAAGGATGATCAGTTCGAGTTTGCCGGTTTCTTTTTTAGCGACGTAACCGCCACGGAGCACTCCTTGTCGCCGCAGGTCCACATCGATCTCATTCAACGTCGGAACAGCCTGACGGGTGAGCGCCAGGAACGTCGGCCCATCGGTCCGCTGCATCGCGGCGTCAAATGCGCCTGCAGTCTCTTCCGGGTCAGCAGGACGAATCACATCGATGTTTGGTATCAAGCGAACCGAGCTGACGGTTTCCACAGGTTGATGCGTCGGGCCGTCCTCGCCGACACCAATCGAGTCGTGTGTGAAAATGTAAAGGTTCGGAAGCTTGGCCAGGGCAGACAGACGAATCGAAGCCCGGCAGTAATCTGTAAATACGGTGAATGTTGCGCCCGACGCGCGAAACAACCCGTGGTACGATATGCCGTTGAGGATCGCGCACATGCCATGCTCGCGTATCCCGAAGCGAATGTTGCGCCCGCCGGGATTGTCGCGGCTAAAATCCCCGCCGTCCTTAATGTAATTCATCGTCGATCCGTACAGATCAGCGCTGCCGCTCATAAGCAACGGCATCGCCTGCGCGATCGGCTGCAAGACTTCGCCGCCGGCTTTGCGCGTCGCCAGTTTCGCGTCCTTCGGAAACTCCGGGATCTTCGACAAGAGATCGGCTGGCACTTCTCGCGCGAGGCCGTCATCGAGCAGCTTCGCTTTGTCGGGGTTTTTTGCGCGCCACGCATCGTAAGTTTTTTCCCAGCGACCGTACTCGACAAGCAGTTTCTTCTTATGCTCGGCAAAATAGCCGGACACGTCCTGCGATACGAAATAATGCTCGTCGGGCAAGCCGAGCGCCTTGCGAGCAGCATCGACGAATTTTGCGCCTGCTTCACCGTGCGCTTTGTAAGTGCCCGCCACTTCGGGAATTCCTTTGCCGATCAAAGTATGCGCGATAATGAATTGCGGTTTGCCGTTATCGCGGCGCCTTGCGACATCGAACGCATCAAGAAATTCTCGCATGTCATGACCATCGATCTCCTGGACATCAAAGCCGTAGGCCTCCATCCGTTTGCCGGTATCCTCGCTCTGCGTGTCTTTCGCGGGGGCGTCGAGCGTCACGGCGTTTGAATCGTAGATGAAAATAAGGTTGTCGAGACCCCAATGGGCCGCGAGCGCGCATGCCTCTGAAGCGACACCCTCCTGCATGTCGCCGTCACTGCATAAACAGACCACATGCTGGTCGAAAATTTTGTGCTCGTCGGTATTGAAGCGTGCTGCAGCCATATTCGTCGCAACAGACATGCCAACCGCGTTGCCGACACCCTGACCGAGTGGGCCGGTGGTGCACTCTATTCCCGGCGTGTCGCCAAATTCGGGATGTCCAGGGGTTTTCGAATGCAGTTGCCGGAAACGTTTGATTTCCGACATCGGCAGATCGTAGCCGCTCATGTGCAGCCAGGCATAAAGGAACATGCTGCCGTGCCCGCCGGAGAGCACGAAGATGTCGCGATTGATCCAGCGCGGCTGGTCCGGATTGTACCTGAGTGCGTGGCCAAATAGTACTGCGCCAATTTCCGCGCAGCCAAGCGGAAGGCCGAGATGCCCCGATTGCGAGGCTTGTACTGCGTCCATGCATAACCCGCGCGCCTGGTTCGCCGCTTTCGAAAGTATTTCGATGTTCAGACTCATGAAGCTTTATAAGCAGACTGCTGTGGAATTCAAAATGTCGAAATTCACATTGGTGCTTTTTTGCGGGATCAAAGGCACACTAAATTCGCTGGATCGTTGAATCGTTGAATCGCAAATCCGATGTAACGGTGTAACGGTTTAGCGATTTAACGTGGCGACGCTATGAATCAAAGCACTCTCGTTCAAATTGCCGAACGACTGGAAAGTTTGGCAGGCAAACTTCCCGAAAAAATTCGGCGTCCAGTGCTGCGGGAATTAACTCCGCTGAAGCAACTCTTTCTCCAGCAGCGACGACCACGATTTCTTTTCATTGGCTCGAGTAAAATGCCCATGCAACAAATCATTGATCCGATTTTTGCTTCGGACCGCGAACAGCGCCTGAACGTGACACTAACGCCTGTGCATCGTTGGACTGACTGGACCATCCCCGGTCATGGAACCATCTCGATCCTGGACGCGCGTGGCGCGGGCAACTCCGTCCAGGCGCAAATTGAAGACGAGCTCAGACGCGAACCTGCCGATATCATTTTCATTTTCGACGATGGTCGATCGGATTTAAACGAACAGATCACTGCGCCGCCCGGCGAAACGAAAATCATCGGTGTCTCGCTTGGTTCTGCCACGCGGGTCGTGCAATTGGAGGAGGCGCTCGATGCGCAACCGCATGTGCGCGATCGTCTCCTCACCGTAGTTCGGATCACCGAAAAGCAATCCGCCGAAACGCAGCGCCTGATGTCGCTACTCGCGGCGGAATTGCCAAACCAGGCAAAGATCGAGATGATTCGCATCTCGCGCGACCGGCATGCGCAGCTTCATGTCGCACAAATGCTGATCAAATCGACAACCGCGATCTGCGCCGCGGTCGGCGCGCAACCAATTCCGTTGGCAGACATGCCGATTCTGACGTCGCTTCAGGTGCTGATGGTCTCGGGAATCATGTACATCAGCGGCAGAGAGAGGAGTCTGCGCGCTGCGACGGAGTTCATTGCCGCGCTTGGGGCCAATGTTGGTGTGGGAATGCTTTTTCGTGAGGGCGCGCGCGCAATGCTGAAGTTTTTTCCGGGATGGGGGAACGTGGTTTGCGGGATGGTCGCCGGCGCGGGAACGTACGCGATGGGTCGCGCGGCGACGGCATACTTTCTCGAAGGCGCTTCCTTGAAAGAGGCGCGGCAGACGTACCTGAAGAGCCGACGAAAACGGTCTCGCCGCGCGCTGCCGTCGCATGAATAGGGATTGGGGCGTCGGCGATTACAGACGTCGGATTATCATGTTCGGCACCGCAGAAATCCTGCGTGAATAACTTGTGAACAAGTTCGCCGTTTCGACGCATTTTGTTCACCTATTCTTGTGAACAAGCATGCGAGTTTCCGATGCCATCTGCGGCGGCACGCAAGATTCGAATGAAACTTTCCGACATACGCGCGACGCTTAAAGAAATCGGCGTCTTGCCGTCCAAGGCTCTGGGCCAAAATTTCCTCCACGACCAAAACCTCGCTCGCTGGATCGTCAATCAGGCCGATATCAATCCCAAAGATTATGTGGTCGAGATTGGGCCCGGTTTGGGCGCATTGACCAGATTCATTCTTGAGAAAGGCGCGCACGTTCTCGCGATCGAGAAGGACGCGCGCCTTGCAAATTTTTTGCACGAGCACTTTCGTGGCGAGCGAGTTGAAATCCTCAACATCGACGCGCTGAAATTTGATCCGCGCGTTCTTTTCGCGCAGCGCGAGGTAAAACTTATTGGTAATCTGCCATACAACATTTCCAGCCAATTGCTTTTGAAATTTCTCGGCGATCCATCTCCTATATCACTGTGTCTGTTGATGTTACAAAATGAGATGGCGATGCGCCTTTCCGCATCACCCTGCAGCCATGATTACGGAGCGCTGACGGTGCGCGTGCAACTGCATCATCGCGTGAAACACCTGCGCAGGATTCCTGCAACCGTCTTTTTTCCACGGCCTGATGTCGATTCGGCAGTGGTGCGCCTCCTCCCGCGGGATCGCCTCGATATGCCTGCGCACGATCACGAGCTGCTTTTGAAATTGATCCGCGTCGGTTTTTCTCAGAGACGAAAACAGCTGAAAAAATTATTGCGGCAATACGTTCTTGATTGGGACACCCTCGCTCGTGATCTGCAAATAAATCCGAACGCCCGAGCAGAGGAATTATCGTTGCTGGAATGGATCGGCCTTGCAAATTGGATTGCGCCGGCTCCTCGACCAGACACCTGCACCGCTGGCAGCGAGCTGTTTCCCGTGGTCGATGAGAACGACCGAATCCGGCGCTGCGCCAGCCGCTCTGAAGTGCATGGGAATAACTTGCGGCATCGGGCCGTTCATATCCTCATTTTCAGCGCGGGCGGTGACCTTTATCTCCAGCAACGCTCTCGTTGGAAAGATCGCCATCCATTGAAGTGGGACTCCAGCGCGGCCGGCCATGTAACCGCTGGAGAAACTTACGATGAAACAGCGGGGCGCGAACTGAAAGAGGAGTTAGGCGTTGATGTTCCGCTTAAGAGAATTTCGAAGATCACCGCTTCACCAGGCACCGACCATGAGTTTATCTGGCTCTATCGCGGCGTAATCACCGGAGATCTTTCCCCTGACAAATGCGAAATCGAAACAGGAGTGTTTCTCCCGCCGGCCATAGTTGACGGGTGGACGTCGGCGAGACCGGAGGATTTTGCACCGGGCTTTCTACGATGTTGGAAGGCGTACCGGCGGAAATGGCCTTCCGACCGCGAAGAATCTATCCGCCGAGAAACTTTCTCCGCGGCAGACGGCGCAGCATCGACTGCTTGAATTTTCGGGCGGCACGCCGCGCGGCTTGCTTTCCGCCATACACGTTATCGCTGAACATCCTGGTCACCACACGGTCAGCGCGCAGGAAATGGACTTGAAACCCATGTGTCTGCTTCTTGGCGCGCGGTTTCGTGTCGATGCGGCGGATGTTCTCTTCCGATTGAGGATTGGGACGTTTTCGTCGTGGCATAATGACTAACGACACACTAACCAATCCATTGCGAGATTCAATGAGCCGGTGAAACAGTGCCGCGGAAGGCCTCCGGCGATGGCAAATTCCACGCGCGCCATTTCTTTTCATACTCCGCTGCCGGCAACAACGCGTAGCAAGGATGGCTCTTTGCTCGCAACCAGGTAATGATCTTCACGAGGTTATCCTGCGCCATCGTGGTACAGCCCGTTGTGGGCCTGTTCACGCCTCGCCGGATATGAAAGAAGATGGCGCTTCCTTCTCCGGGCACAGGCGGATTCGAGTTATGCCGAATCTCAATCAGCCAGTGGTAGGCAAAATCGCCCGAGCGCATTTTTTCGTGAGTGTAATTGTCGGGCGGATTCTTCGGATCAATCACAATGTGTCGGTTGTAATTGGGCGAACGCGGGTCATCGCTCCAAACGTCTGCCTCAGTGACTTGATGGTACGGATAGTCGGCGCCGGTCGGCAGATGTGCGTCGTACCCAAACACCTGGCCGATCTCGAAAACCCCTGCCGGCGCGCGGCCATCCCGCTCCTTTTTCCGAAGGCTCGGCTCGCTTTGTCCTGCCAGTCCTGTTCCCCAGGCAAGGCCGTTCTTGCCGAACAACACGGGAAACGGCCCCGCCGCAACTACCCAGTCGCCCCCGTGTGGTCGCTCGAACAATCGCACCTCGCCGCGCATCGAATCCCAAGTCGGCGCAATTCCCAAGATGAGCTGTGTGCAATCATCCGGAACACCATCACCGTAAGCGTTGCTTGTCAGCCAAATTAGCGAGAGGATGGGTAAACAGCGCAGGATCGACATAAAGCTTCCGAGACTGGACGAATTTTCAAACGGTTCCGACTCTTTCTACTGCAGCAGTGTCCGCCGGAAGATATTTCACACCGACGAGCCAGGCCAGGCCGGAGAGGAGAATAATTCCGGATACAACCAGAAATGCCACATGCATGTTTGTGTGGCCGCCGATGTAGCCGAGCAGCCAGAATGCTTGCACATCGCCTAGCGCGTGGATGACGAGAATGTTGACGGCGAAGGCCGTTGCGCGCACGGCTGGCAACGAGACATTGGCCAGAGCCGTGTTTGAGGGGCCTGTGTTCAGAAACAGGAAAAAGATCGCGACGAACATTGGAATCCACGCCGCGGGGAAGGGCGTATAAAGTGTTGCAATAAAAAACGGACACGCGATCAGCATTCCGATACCTGAAACCCAGAAATAAGAACCGGCGAAACGCGAACGTAATCTATCCGCAATCACACCTCCCAGCAAAGTCGACACCAGGCCCGCTATGACGGTGATCAAGCCAAATATCGTCATTCCGACATCCGGACTTTGATTCCGATAACGGAGATATGCTGATGCCCAAAAACCCAGGCCACCTGTTGCAAATGTCATCAACGTTTGAGCGACGCAGTTGATGAGATACGAACGCGTCCGGAAGAGTCTCACGTAATCTCCCAGGTTGCGCCGTGGCGTTTTCTGCACCACGTGATCCGCACCGACTCGCGGATCGCGTTGCAAGAAAGACAAAAGGCCAAGCAACAAACCCGGCGGTGTGACGAGATAAAATGCCCAACGCCAGCCCAAGTGAGCACCGATGAGCCCGCCGATTACATACCCGAGGGCGCTCCCAACAGGAATCGCCGCATAAAAAATCGCCATGACGCGCCCGCGTATTTCGATCCGGAAGAGATCGGACAAGATTGTCGGTGCCGCCGGTCCGTAGCCGCCTTCGCCGATCCCCACGAAGATTCGAGTCGCAAACAGAATGGTGAATGTCGCTGCCAGACCGGAGCCGCCGCTGGCCAGGCTCCACAAAATCACAGCAGAACCAATAATGATCCAGCGGGAGACTCGATCGGCGAGCAAGCCGAGAATCGGCGCGCTGACCATGTACGTGACAAAAAACGCGTCGCCCAACCAGCCGGTCCGCATCATCGCATTCGGATCGTTAGGCGCAAAAAACGCGGCGCGAATATCGGGCTCAAGCGCGGCGAGAATCTGCCGGTCGATGTAATTGAAAAGATTGATGGCCAGGAGCAGAGCGAGGGCCACATACGAGCCCGTCAACGGTTTTCCGCGGCTAGCTTCCATGAACAATTGCCGATTGCAGTTTGGCGTGCGCCGATTGTAAATCATAAACCATGCGGCCCCAATCCACTGCGGAACGCGTTCTCTATTTCTTCGGCCGACCACTGGTGCGCTGCTTTTATCGCGTCTCTGCGCTTGGTCTGGAGAACTTACCGGCTGGCGGTTTTCTTCTTGTGCCGAATCATATCAGCTGGGTGGACGCGCTCGTCCTGCAGCTCGCCTGCCCACGGCCGATTCGTTACGTCATCGACCAGGAGTATTATCACAAACGGATTTTGCATCCGATCCTGCGCGCTCTCGGCTGTATTCCGATCAGCAACCGGCATTCGCATGCTGCAGTGCGCGCCGCTGCGGAACGAATCGCCGCCGGAGAGATCGTATGTGTATTTCCTGAGGGCGAGTTGGAAAGAAGGGGAACACTATTGCGTTTGCAGCGCGGATATGAAGTCATTGCGCGCCACGCCCAGGCCCAGGTCGTGCCGGTTTGGCTAGACCAACTCTGGGGATCGATCTTTTCATTCCAAGGCGGAAAATTTTTCAGAAAATTTCCGAAGCGAATCCCGTATCCGGTCACCGTCGCTTTCGGCAGACCACTCGACGCAAAGTCGGCAGACATTGCCACCATGCGTGAGGAGTTGCTCAAGCTAGGCGAATTCTGTTTCAGCCGCCGGCCTTCACTGGAGCGACATCTTGCCGAAGAATGCGTCCGCGGCCTTAAGCGCAGACCGTTTGCCACAGCGGTGATAGATGGAATCGATCATAGCAGCCTAAGTCGCGCGAAACTGCTCGGCGCAGCGTCGGCATTGAGTCGCCATTTGCGCAAGGAATTTCCCGACGAGCGAATTGCGATCGTTTTGCCCGCCAGCAAGGGTTCGATGATGGCGAATCTGGCAGTGATCCTGGCGAATAAAACCCCCGTGGACCTTAATTTCACCATGGGACGCGGGGCGAATGAATCCTGCTGCCGGCGCGCGAATCTCGGGGTCGCAATCTCAGCGACGCCGTTCATCGAACGCCTCGACGATTTTCCGTGGCCCGAACGCGTCTTGAAACTCGATGAACTGATGCCGCGAATGAAACGCCAAATTATCCTGTGGTGGATCGTCTCGATCGTGGTTCCCGCGCGCTTGCTCTTGCCGCTTCTGAAGATCCCGAAAAAAGGCGGGCACGCCGAAGCAGTATTGCTTTTTACCAGCGGAACCACCGGCGAACCGAAAGGAGCGGTGATGAGTCACCGCAACGTCGTGGGAAATGTGTTCCAATTTCGGCAACTGCTGGATGCGAAGAAAACCGACGCCATTCTCGCGTCGCTGCCGTTTTTTCACACATTTGGATCAACGGTAACACTTTGGTATCCGCTCATCGAAGGTGTGCGCATCATCACATACCCGAACCCATTGGACGCGGCGAAATGCGCGGCCCTGATCGACCGATATGAGCTGACGTTCCTGCTCCTAACGCCCACTTTTTTGCGCCTGTATT
>Ga0209577_10001206_pt1 | contig 25809 bp, 22 predicted proteins | sample GraSoiAngelo_109_FD_185874 | JGI IMG/M metagenome (GOLD analysis project Ga0209577, IMG submission 185874) | Grasslands soil microbial communities from the Angelo Coastal Reserve, California, USA - 14_0903_12_20cm (SPAdes) (version 2) | ecosystem: Environmental > Terrestrial > Soil > Grasslands...
CATTCATCGAGCTGATGATCGCTGATACGCTGGTCGATGATATCGTTAACCAGTTGTTCGATCTTCGGCGGCGTCGGTTTTTCCAAACTACGTGACGCGCTTTCCACTGCATCAGCCAGACTGACGATTGCGCTTTCTTTCGTTTGCGGCTTCGGGCCGCTGTAGCGGAAGCTTTCCTCGCGCACTTCCGGAATATCGTCTTGGCGCATCTTCATGATTTTGCCGCCGGCACGCGCGTCCTCATGCATTTGCTGGGCGCGTTTGTAAAAATAGTAGACCAGTGAAGTCCCGTGATGTTCCTGAATAATGTCGATGATGCGCTGATTGAGTTTGTGTTTGAGCGCGAGATCTACCCCTTCTTTCACGTGCGCGATGATGATTAAGGCACTCATTGTCGGCGCCAGATCCTCGTGCGGGTTGCGCTCGAAACTCATGTTTTCGGTGAAATAGTCGGGCTTCACTAGTTTCCCGACATCGTGAAAATAAGCGCAGACACGACAGAGGGTGGCGTTGGCCCCGATCGCTTCGGCCGCAGCTTCGGCCAGGTTCGCGACCACCAAGCTGTGATGGTAAGTACCCGGCGCTTCGATGGTCATGCGACGCAAAAGCGGGTGGTTCAAATCCGACGCTTCCAGCCACGAAATATCGGTAGTGATTTGGAACAACGGCTCGAACATCGGGATAACGCCGCCGACGATCGTGGCGGTGACAATTCCATTGCCGATCGCAAACGCACTTTGCAATCCGATCATCGGCCAATCATTTGCCGTGGGCGGAAAGAGATTGATCGGGCCGATGAAACCGAAGGTGAGCGACAAAATCCAAATCGCGATGCCGACACCCAGACCGGCACGGACCAGTTTGCTACGGCGACGCACTTGCAGCGTCAGATAAACAGCGTTGAATCCACTGATCATTCCGGTAACGAGCAAGGGCGCATCAATTTTTCCAAAAAGAACGCTGCTCCAGAGACTGACGAAAACTGCGGCATATAATCCGTGATTGCGGCCGAGCAGCACGCTTAGCAAGAGCGGTGCAAGTGCAAAGGGAGTGAGCAATTCCGCCATGTCGGTTTGCAATCGAAGGACACCGCTGCTGCAAAGGACGTAGATAAATTTTGTGAGTGCCAACTGCAGCAGCATCACTCCGAAGACGAGGAGAATGCGCGAGTTTTGCGAAAAAGTGCGCGGCTGATTGATCCAGAGCATCATCAGCGCGATCAGGAAAAAGAGCAGTGCGATGACAAAATTCTTTGTTGGCTCAGGCTGGTTGCCGCTGAAGATGAGCAAGGCCAGCCCGGCGATGAAGGCGGTGAAAAGGACCCCTTTCATGCCCCAGGAATACTCCAGCCCTCGCAACACTTCGTGACGGGCACGACGGCGTCGCAATTTTCCCGAAGCCAAGCCGCGGCGGACCAGTTCGTTACGTTTGAAAAAATCGATCATTACTTGCGCCCCGAGGGCGTCCGATGCTGCTGATAGGCATTAATAATGGCACGAACCAGGGGGTGACGCACGACATCCCGCTCGGTAAAATAGCTCATTGCGATGCCGGGCACGGCCTTAAGGGCTTGCAAGGCCTCCACCAGGCCGGAGCGTTTATTCGCGGGCAGATCAATTTGGGTAACGTCCCCGGTAACGACGCACTTGGAATTCATGCCGATACGCGTGAGCAACATGAACATCTGCTCGGTGGTGGCATTTTGTGCCTCATCGAGAATGACAAACGCATTGTTGAGGGTGCGACCGCGCATATAGGCGAGCGGCGCTACTTCAATGACTTCGCGGGAAAGTGCGCGCTCCAATTCCTCCGCCTCCATCATGTCATGCAAAGCATCATAGAGCGGCCGCAAATAAGGCGTGATTTTTTCCTGCAAATCTCCCGGCAAAAATCCGAGGGCTTCCCCGGCTTCCACCGCTGGGCGAGCCAAAATGATTCGCGACACCTGTTCCTTCTTTAGCGCTGCCACCGCCATCGCAACTGCAAGATAAGTTTTGCCGGTCCCGGCCGGGCCGATGGCGAAGACGACATCGTATTTCTCGATCGCCTCGACATAATTTTTCTGGCCAACCGTGCGCGCAATGACCGGCGCCTTGCGCGACGAGGTCACGATCCGGGCGGAGATGGCATCCGATAAATTATCGGCGCGTTCTTCACTCACGGAATTAAGGGCGTAATTGAATTCATGTTTTTGAATATCGACACCGCGTTTACGCGCTTCTTCCAGCTGATCGAAGACGCGCTGGGCGCGATCTAGTTTCTCCGGCTCACCTTCCATTTTTACCCATCCTTCGCGCGTCGTCACTCGCACGCCGAGGGAATCTTCCAGGTTTTTCAGGAGCTTGATATCGTTGGCATAGAGGGACTGCAATGCCCGCGCGCTTTCAAACTCCAACGTTCGAGTTTCTGTCATGTCATATCAAGGAAGGGCGATCTTCAGATCGCCCTAGGGCGGCCTGGACACCGCCGTTCCTTGCGCTTCGTGACACCAACATTCTGTTACCGAAATCCGTAAACCAGCGCCCAATGGGTGCGTTCCTCCGGCGACTCTTCGATCGAGACGATGATAAAATAGCTATCGGTGGAGGTTGGGATGACATGGGCCGCGGCAAAAGGCCCTTTTTGCCAGCTATCAGGTTGCTCGATTATTTTTCCTTCCTTGTCGTAAATATGCACCGAAATCCTTGCGTGGCGCACTTCTGTGCCCATCCAAAACCAATATTCGTTTCCTTTGAACAGCTGCTGGCGCACGGCTTTTTTTTCGCCCGCCGCAAGATCCCCACCCCAATAGTCTTCGCGCACTTGAAACCCTTCCCGGACGTAAGGCTCAGCGGCCTGTAGCGCGAAGGATTGGGCATCGTCAACCGACGCGGTCGCAGCCGCGCCGAGAATGAGCGGGACGATCACTAAAACGAATATGACCTGGCGGCGCGGATTCATCCCTAACGCGTCACGATCTCGCCATCGAGGCGCGTCGTGATTTCGTTGATCTTCTTTACCGCCTCCGGTGAAATCGGTTTGTTCCCAGAATTAATCAACGGTCGCACTTCCACTAACGCGCGTTTGATGCTTTCCACCACCGGCACGCTGTATTCCGGCATGGCCGTTAATCGATCGCCGAAATACCTGAGCAGGTCCGGTTGATGCAAAAGCTCCGCGCCTTCCTGCGTAAAACGTTTGCTCACCACCGCGGTCAAAATCTGCGTGCCGCGCAACCAGCCGCCAAGGCTGACCAACTGCGAGAGCTTTTGGTCCTGCAGCTCGTTCATCGCCCCCTGGACGCTACTTTGCGTGCGATCCAGCTCCTGGCGCACGCTTTCCCATTTGCGTTTGTCAGCCGCTTCCGTGATTGCTTTCGCGTGTGGGGTGATGGAAGCGCCCACTCCAATCCCCTTGGCTAGCGAAAGCACGCGTTGCCCGATGTCTTTAACCGCGGGCGCATCCTGCGCCTGGACCGCGATAAAGCCGTCCGCGATCACGTTACCAAGAAGCAGCGCGGTCCTCGGTCGCTCGCTGAAATTGGTCCCTTTTTCCGTCCGAACGTATTCTTTCCAGTTTACCGGGCCCAGTTTGTTGAGGGCGCCGAAGACTTCATTCGGCAAGGGCACCACCACATCTTCCACTTTCTTATACTGCTTTACATCGATATGCTGCGGCGCTTGCGCGGCCTGCGCGCTGAACCCAATCACTGCGAGTGTAAACCCCGCCCACTTGTTAATTTTAAGTACTGAAATCATCGGCTGCTTCGACTGTTGATTTCGACCCGGTATTCAGGATTAATGCAACTCTAAATGGAAGTAAGTTTTGCTCAACTCCACTCTTTGACTTCCTTTAATCGCATCAACCCTATCGCGTGGCGGCATCCACTCTCCGATTTGTGAATTCAGAACGACTCCAACAAATTCTCGAGCGGGCCGGCAAACAACGCCTGCTCGTCATTGGCGACTTAATGCTCGACGAGTTCGTTTGGGGCAAGGTTGGCCGCATTTCGCCCGAGGCGCCCGTGCCTGTGGTGGAAGTCTCCGGCGAATCGTTTTATCCCGGGGGCGCCGCGAACGTCGCCCGCAATTTGCGCGAGTTTACCGCGCATGTCGGCGTCGTCGGAATGATTGGTCGTGACCGCGGCGGAGAACAGCTTCGGCAGTTACTGGCTGACCAAGAAATCGATACTTCCGCCTGCTCGATCTCGCCGGATTTTCCCACCATCGTCAAAACCCGGATTATTGCGCGGCAGCAGCAAGTCGTCCGGGTTGATCGCGAAAAAGTTCTGGCCCCGGATGAAAAGCAGATCGGGTCGATTGTCGCGAACGTGAAAAAAATGTTGGCGGAAATCGACGGCATTATCTTCGAAGATTACGGCAAAGGATTTCTCGCAGAAAAACTGGTTTCGGAAATTATCGCTCCGGCGCGAGAGAGAAAGAAGGTAGTCGCGGCCGATCCGAACCCGCGTCACAATATTCCGTGGCGCGGCTTGTCGGTGGTAAAACCGAATCGCGGTGAAGCGTTTCACGCCGCCGGGATTCCGCTGCAAGAGTCAGACGCGGACGATAATGTTTTGAAAGAAGTCGGGGCGACTTTGCTGCAAAAATGGCAGACGGAGTTGGTCCTCATCACTCTGGGCGAAGAGGGAATGATGCTTTTCCAGCACGGTCAGAAACCGCATCATGTGCCAACCAAGGCTCGACAGGTCTTCGACGTTTCGGGCGCGGGTGATACCGCTATCGCTCTGTTCACGCTCGCGCTTTGCAGTGGCGCCACACCGCTGGAAGCGGCTGAAATTGCCAATCACGCCAGCGCCGTTGTCGTGGGCAAACTGGGGACGGCAACGGTTTCGCCGGAAGAATTGCGAAAGAATTTCGAAGATGGCTGACGGAAAAACGCCAGCCGTTTTCTTCGATCGCGATGGCACGATCATGCACGACGTCAATTACTGCTCCGATCCAAAGGATGTGCATGTATTCCCTTTCGTGGCGGGATCGCTGCGAAAATTAAAAGCGCGCGGTTTCAAATTAATCATGATCACGAACCAGAGCGGGATCGGACGAGGTTATTTCACGCGTGAGCAATACAACGCGGTGCACGCGGAAGTGCTTCGACAATTGGGCGAACCGTTGATTGATGCGACCTACGTTTGTCCGGACGTCCCCGGTGTGGAATCGAAATGCCGCAAACCCGCGCCAGGAATGATCCTGCAAGGCGCGCGCGAGCACGCGGTCGACCTCAGCCGTTCAATTATGATTGGCGATAAAGAGATTGATGTGCATTGCGGGCACAACGCTGGAATCAAAGCGATTCGTGCCCAGACCGGTTTTGAAAGTAACACCGCCGATAGTTCGGCCGACTGGATCGCGCAGGATTTCGCGGAGGCGACCGAGATTATTCTGACGAAGTTTGCAACGCAACAAACAACGCAATGAGCGGGGTGCGCGTCGATGAGGAACCGCGCAACGCCCGTCCCTCCGTCATCCCGAGCGCAAGCGAGGGACCCCGCCTACACTCCTGGATCACCGAAGCTAACTTGCGTAACCAACACCGGACTGCGAGGTTCCTCGGTCCGAGCCGGACTGGCGTTGTCTGCGCGGCGCGGGAGGACAGATGAGCAGGAATGTCGTCATCATTCCCGCGCGCTGGGGTTCGACCCGATTTCCAGGAAAGCCACTCTATCAAATCGAGGGGACACCTTTACTTCGGCATGTCTGGGAACGTTGCCGGCGCGCACGAAAAATCGATCACACCATTATCGCGACCGATGATATGCGCATTGCAGAAGCGGCATTCGCCTGGGGCGCGGAAGTGGCACTCACGTCCCCAAAACATCAGAGCGGAACGGATCGAATCGCCGAAGTTGCGGCACGGGCGAAAAACTTCTCGATCATCATCAACGTGCAAGGAGATGAGCCGCTGATTGAGCCCCGGTTAATCGACCGAATGGTCGAGACGCTCTTGAAAAATCGTGAGGTCGGAATCGTTACTGCAGCGCACCCGTTCGAAAATTCTCGTGATGCGCTTTCACCGCATCAGGTGAAAGTCGTAATCGATCTCGCCGGTAACGCCCTTTATTTCTCGCGCGCGCCGGTTCCACCGACCAAGAGTAGCGGGCCCTCCCTGTTTCTCCGTCATCAGGGCATCTACGGCTTCCGCCGCGCGATGCTTTTGCAATTTGTGAAATGGAAACCAACACCGCTGGAACAGGCTGAATCGCTCGAGCAATTGCGCGCGTTGGAGAATGGTGTAAGGGTTCATGTGCTCGTCACTAAACATGGTTCGCCCGGCGTCGATACGCCGGCAGATGCCGAAGCGGTAGCCGCTTCGCTGCGCAAAGGCTCGACCTCCGCAGGGCTACGGCTAAAAAAATCGAGGGCCCGCCGATGAGATACATATTCGTCACTGGCGGCGTAGTAAGTTCCCTCGGCAAGGGTCTGGCTGCGGCCGCACTCGGCACCTTGCTTGAGCTACGCGGGCTGCGGGTTGTTTTTCAAAAATTCGATCCTTATCTCAACGTCGACCCGGGAACAATGAGCCCGTTTCAGCATGGCGAAGTTTATGTGTTGAACGACGGCGCAGAAACGGATCTCGACCTCGGGCATTACGAGCGTTTCACCAATTGCGTTCTTTCGCGGCACAATAATCTAACCAGCGGCCAGGTTTATGAATCGGTCATCAATCGCGAGCGGCGCGGCGATTACCTTGGCAAAACGGTGCAGGTCATTCCGCACGTCACTGATCAGATCAAAGCACGTATCCGCGAGCTTTCCGATGAATCAAAATACGATGTCGTGATTACGGAAGTGGGAGGAACCACGGGTGACATTGAAGGCTTGCCATTCCTGGAAGCGATCCGGCAATTCATTCTCGAGGTCGGTCCGCAGAATGTCGTTAACATTCATGTCACGCTTGTTCCTTATATTAAGGCGGCGCGGGAATTAAAAACCAAGCCGACCCAGCAAAGCATCGCAAAGTTGCGCGAGATCGGTCTGCAACCGCAGGTCTTGATGTGCCGGACCGAGCACGCGCTGGACGTGGAGTTGCGCCAGAAGCTTTCGATGTTTTGCAACGTCGCACCGGAAGCTGTGATCGAAGTGCGTGATGTCGCACACACTATTTACGAGGCGCCGCTGATGTTTCACGCCGAAGGACTCGATGCGCTTGTTTGTAAATTGCTCGGTCTACAAACGCCGGAGCCTGATCTGAGCAACTGGCGCAAGTTTGTCGAGCGCGTGGTCTCGCCCAAAAAACGGGTGAAGATCGCGGTCGTAGGCAAATACATCGATTTGCAGGACGCCTACAAATCCATCTACGAATCGTTAACCCATGCCGCCGCCAGCCAGGATTGCGGGATCGATCTGAAATTGATCGATGCGGAGCGGCTCCAGGATGGAGTGGATGGCCAGCTCAAAGATGTAGCCGGCGTGCTCATTCCCGGCGGCTTTGGCGACCGCGGGGTGGAAGGAAAAATTAAAGCGGCGCGTTTCGCCCGCGAAAATAAGCTGCCCTATCTTGGCCTTTGCCTCGGCATGCAGGTGGCTACGATCGAGTTCGCGCGCAATGTCTGCGGCATCGCCAGCGCTAATAGCGCCGAGTTCGATCAGACCTCTTCCGATCCGGTGATTTGTTTGCTCGATGAGCAACGCGAGGTGACCAACAAAGGCGCCAGCATGCGGCTTGGAACGTGGCCGACAAAGATTCAACCCGGTACCCTCGCGGAGAAGATTTATGGAAGCGACGAAGTGCTCGAGCGCCATCGGCATCGTTACGAGTTCAACATGAAATATCGTGAGCAAATGCGCGAGAAAGGCTTCGAAATTTCCGGCACTTCCCCCGATGGCTCGCTCGCCGAGTTGGTTGAGTTACGCGATCACCCCTATTTTTTGGCCTGCCAATATCACCCCGAATTTCAGAGCAAACCGAACAAGCCGCACCCGTTGTTCAAAGCGTTTATCCAGGCTGCATTGGCGCATCAGGGCTAGGTCCGAGCCGGACTCGCATTAATCTTCGCAGCCGGGGCGACGGCAGTGTGCGCCTTTGAGCGCTGGTGCAGCCTCAACTTCTGCCAGGTGCGGTCATCCTGAGCGCAGCGAAGGACCGCACAAAGCTCGTTAACGACCTGGAACATTGTGAGCTCCTCGCCGTCTGCGCGGCTCGGGATGACGGATGGATGTGCGCGGCGCGATCCAATAATTAGGGAGCGGTCCCGGTCGATGCGCGTTCTAATCGGTCGTTAATCGCCGCGCCAATCCCCTCCTCCGGAACACGTTCGGCCACAATGAGATCGAGATCTTGCGCGTCCAGTTCGCGCAGCATTCCAAAAAAATTCGCCGCGGCTTCGCGTAGATCGCTTCGCTCACTTAAGTAACGTATCACCGTGAACCCTATGAACTTGGCCGGTGCGCTTGTAGCCGCGGTCGCCGGCCGCGGCTTCGGTTTCGAACTCTGATAACTTACGGGGCCGCGGCCAGCGACCGCGGCTACAGACGGAAAGCAAAGCGCACCGATTCGTTTGCCGGCTGGTGGCGAGAAGTTCTTCAAATCATCAACCACGATCAATTTCGTTCGGGGCGCGTAGTGTGTCGGCAATTGCCCGGGCGCGCTAACAGGGGCCGATGAGGTTTGTTCACGAACTTCAGCAAATGGACGAAGCATCTCGTTGGTGATCGGCCCGCGCCGCAATACCTCAATCACGCCATTTGTAATTTGAACAATGGTCGATTCGATTCCGTGCTCCGTCGCACCGCCATCAACAATCAGCGGAATACGGCCGCTTAACTCATCGAACACGTGTTGCGCCGTTGTTGGGCTGATACGCCCGAACCGATTCGCGCTCGGCGCCGCCAGCGGGCGATTCAGCGTCCTGACCACTTCGCGGAAAACCCGATGCGCGCTCATTCGCACCGCCACCGTTTGCAAACCCGCCGTGACAATGTCCGGAACAATTTCGTGCTTCGGAAAAATAATCGTCAACGGCCCGGGCCAGAATTTTTCCATTAACTTGTGTGCGAGTTGCGATTTAATGAGCGCGATCTCGTCCAGCGCCTCCTGATTTGGCAAATGTACAATCAGCGGGTCAAAGCGCGGACGTTCTTTTGCCTTGAAAATTTTGGCGACCGCATCTGGATTGAGAGCGTCGGCCGCCAGTCCGTAAACCGTCTCAGTCGGGAGAGCGACCACTTCGCCGTCCCGCAAAAGCCTGATCGCTTTCGCGCACTCATGCGCGGAAACGATTTCCGTTTTCACTTCGGCAGTTTCGCCGCCAGCACGGCTTCAGTCTGTTTTTTGCGAAAAGCCTGAAGATTTTGGCGAATCTTCTTGTCGGAAATCGCGAGAATCGCTGCCGCCAAAAGCGCCGCGTTCTTCGCACCCGCAGATCCAATCGCGAGTGTGCCAACGGGAATGCCTCCCGGCATTTGCGCCGTCGAAAGGAGCGAGTCTAAACCATGCAAGGCCGACGACTGAATCGGGACCCCGAGCACAGGTAGCCAAGTGTGGGCCGAGATGACGCCAGCGAGATGCGCCGCGCCTCCGGCCGCTGCGATCATCACGCGAATGCCGCGATCAGCCGCTTCACGCGCAAACTTGGCGGTGGCGTCGGGAGTGCGATGAGCAGACAGAACGTGTGCCTGGTTTGCAATCCCAAGCTCATCGAGCGTTTTCACGCAAAGGGACATCGTTTCCCAATCTGAGGAGCTGCCCATGATTACAGCGACGAGCGGTGGCGTTTTCGGCATGGGCCAATCTTAACGATGTTGCGATTGCCGCAACGCGATTTGCGATGTCACCAGTGTGCTTTGCGATTATCGTGCTGTGTGAACGCGGGCGACAATGGCATTGCCCTGATCGGCTTCATGGGCGCGGGAAAATCAGCGGTTGGGCGTGAACTGTCGCGCCGCACTGGCTGGCCTCGACATGATACCGACGAAATGATTCGCGCCCAGTTCGGCATTTCGATTCCGGATATTTTCGCGCGCCACGGCGAGCTGGCGTTTCGCGATGCCGAAACGACACTGCTCAAAACTTTGCAACCCGGACTGGGAGGGATCGTCGTAACCGGAGGAGGAATTGTTTTGCGCGAAGAAAATGTGCGCCTTTTGCGCCGGATGGGCCGCATCATTTGGCTCGATGCCGATGAAGAAATTCTGTGGCAACGTGCTTCACGTCACAGTACCCGTCCTCTGCTCCAAACCCCGGACCCGCGGGCGCGATTTGCCGAGTTGCTGCGGGAACGACTACCACTCTATCAGACGGCGACGGATTATCGCATCAACACCTCAAGCAGCAGCATCGCGGAAGTGACGGACGAGATTATCTCGCTACTCTAGCGTTGATCCGATGCAACTGCCCAGGATTTCCGAAATATCTCGCTCCACCGAGTTATTTGGGAGTGAGCCTCTCCTATGAAGATAGAGAACGGGTCAGCTGATACGCGTGCCCAAGTTGTCGCACTGGCGCGCGAGCTCGGATTTGATCTTTGTCACTTCGCGAAAGCAGAAACGCCGGAGCACGCCGCGGAATTTCGAGATTGGATTGATCGGGGCGATGCCGGTGAAATGAATTATCTCGCGCGTAACTCGGCGCGGCGGTGCGATCCGCGGCAGATATTACCGGATGTGAAAACGGTGATCGTTCTCGCGCTCAATTATTTTCAGGGAAGGGAATCTGCAGCGGCAGGCATGTCGCCTGCAAAGGGTGCGACCGGCCCGGCCGCCACCACAGGGCGCATTGCGCGTTACGCCTGGGGGGACGATTACCACGGATTGATCGAAAAGAAACTGGCGGTGATCGATCAATTTCTGCGCGAATGCGGCGGTAGACAGAAATGTTATGTGGACACCGGGCCGATGCTGGAGCGCGATCACGCCGCGAGTGCCGGCATCGGCTGGCATGGCAAAAGCACGATGTTGTTGAACCGCGAACTCGGGACCTGGTTTTTTCTCGCGGAGATTTTGACCACGCTGGAGTTTGCACCGGACACCGCGCAAAAAAATTACTGCGGGCGTTGCACGCGTTGCATCGATGCTTGTCCGACCGGCGCGATCACTGCGCCGCACCAAGTGGACGCACGACGCTGCATTTCCTACCTGACGATCGAATTAAAGGGTTCGATCCCGATCGAATTGAGGCCGCTGATCGGCGATCGCATCTACGGTTGCGACGATTGCCTGGATGCCTGTCCTTGGAACCGTTTCGCCAAGGTCTCGCGCGAAACGGCCTTCGCGATGCGGCCCGAGGTCGCGGCGATGAAGTTGCGCGATTATCTAGGGCTTGATGACGACAAATTTCGCCGGCTCTTTCGCAATTCGCCAACCAAGCGCACGAAACGGCGCGGGTTACTGCGAAACGTTTGCGTGGCGTTGGGAAACGTCGGAACGATCGATGATTTGCCAGCATTGGAGCGGGCAGCGGTCGATGCGGAGCCACTAATTGCGGAGCACGCGCAATGGGCGATCGAGCGAATCAAGGAGCGCGCGTTTGCAGTGAATTGCTGAATCTGTAATCATTACCAGCCGCGTCTAACGGGTATGTGCCTGAACCATTTAATCTTTAAATAGTCAAGGAGCGTCTATTGCAGCCCGCAATGCACCAGCAGGTAACGAGCCCATCCCCCGCGAAGCCGACCGGGGCAGGCGCGCCCACACCGGCCGTCTCGCCGAGGCGGCGGAAATCACGGCGCCGACGTTACATCCTCATCGGAATTGGCGCGTTGATTTTGCTTGGGATCGTCGGCGCGGTCATCGTAAGTAAGCGCGAGAAGCCGATTCCAGTGACAACGGAGAAGGCGGCGAAGCGAACGATCCTGCAGCTGGTTTCGGCGACTGGTAAAGTTCAACCGGAAACGGAAGTGAAAATTTCGCCGGAAGTGGCGGGTGAAATTATCGAGCTCCCGGTGATTGATGGGGCGCAAGTGAATAAGGGCGACCTGCTCGTCAAGGTCAGACCCGATTCCTACAAGGCCCTGCTGGAGCAACAGGAGGCGGCGATCAGCGCGGCCAGGGCGACGAATCTTCAACAAAAGGCGACGATGATGAAGACGGAGCAGGATCTCAAACGTGCCGATGACATGTACAACAAGAAAACGATTTCGATACAGGAGTACAACACCGCGCAGGCCGCTTACGATGTGGCGAAAAATACTGTCGAAAGCTCGCTCCACGAGATCGAACGAGCGCAGGCCGGTTCCAGTCAGGCGCGGGATCAACTTTCCAAAACCACGATCTATTCGCCAATCGATGGCACGGTGACGATCTTAAACAGCAAACTCGGCGAGCGCATCGTCGCCACCAATCAGTTCGCCGGCACCGAAGTGATGCGAGTGGCCGACCTTGGCCACATGGAAGCGCGCGTTGATGTGAACGAAAACGATGTTGTGAATGTGAAGGTGGGCGATAAGGCAAGTGTGAAGGTCGACGCTTATGGCGATCGCAAATTTCACGGCACCGTTTATCAGATCGCGAACACCGGGACGACAACGGGCGCGGGCACGCAGGAAGAAGTCACAAATTTCCAGGTCAAGATTCGAATCGACGATCACGATGTCCTGTTGAGACCAGGGCTGAGTTGCACGGCCGATATCGAGACCGACATGGTGAAAGACGTGGTGGCGGTGCCGATGCAGGCGGTAACGATCCGCACCGGCGACAGCAATTTGAGTCCGGAGGAGATCGAAAAGAAAAAACAAAAAATCGCCCAGCGCGATAAAGGCGACAACAGCGCCGAGCTTGTGAACGAGCGTCAGGAAAAAGTGACCCACAAAGAGGAGCGCGAGAAACTGGCGAAAGTCGTGTTTTTGAAAAAAGGGAGCAAGGCGCAGTTGGTCAAAGTGACGACCGGAATCGCGGACGACACTTACATGGAGATTAAGAGCGGTATTCAGCCGGGCGACGAAGTAATTTCGGGAAGTTACAGCGCGATCAGCCGGAAGTTGAAGGAAGGCGCCAAAGTTACCTACGACAAGGAGGCGACGAAATAGTCAGAGATGAATAGTGAGAAGTGAAGGTTGCTCTCTTTCTCTTTTCACTTCTCACCAATCACTTCTTACCTCTCATCGATTGCGACACATGGTGACTTCCACTCGCCCCGTCGGTCCGCTAGTCATCGACATTGAAAACATCACGAAGGATTACGTGATGGGCGAAGAAACCGTGCACGCGTTGCGCGGGGTGTCGTTGCAGATTCACAAGAACGAATACATCGCCATCATGGGCCCGAGCGGCAGCGGAAAATCGACCCTCATGAACATGCTTGGTTGCCTCGATACTCCGACTTCAGGACGCTATGAATTTAATGGAAAAAATGTGGCGGAAATGAACGATGACGAGCTGGCTGCGATCCGAAATCGCGAGATCGGCTTTGTTTTTCAAACGTTCAATCTCCTGCCGCGCTCGACTAGTTTACGCAATGTCGAGTTGCCATTGATCTACGCCGGGATCGATCCGGACACGCGTGAGGAAATGGCTACCCATGTCTTGCACGAAGTTGGCTTGGGCGATCGGATGAATCACAAGCCAAACGAACTATCCGGAGGTCAACGGCAGCGCGTTGCTGTTGCGCGGGCGCTGGTGAACAAGCCTTCCATCATTTTGGCCGATGAGCCCACTGGGAACCTCGATTCGAAAACGGGCGAAGAAATCATGGCGTTGTTTGAAGATTTGTACCAACGCGGCAACACCATCATCCTGGTCACGCACGAGCGCGACATCGCGGTGCATGCGCGGCGCACGGTGCATTTGCGCGACGGTTTAATCGAGACCGACCATGCAGGATTTATTCCGGAACTCGACCTCGTCGCGCTAGAGCGACCATGAGGTATCGCCACCGAATTCTGATTTCGGGGAGCGCAGGCTGCCAGCCTGCAGTTCGCGGCAGCTTGCCGCGAACAGTCTTTCCACTTCCCTCGATATTTGCGCCCACAAACATGCATTCGGCAAGGCTGCCGAATGCTACAGGCTGGCAGCCTGTGCTCCCCGGAACCACAGGATGAGACGTTTTCTCTACGAGCTCAGCGAAGGCTGGAAAATCGCCGCTTCGCAGATGCGCTCGAACTTGACGCGTTCCGCCCTCACCGCGCTCGGTGTCATTATCGGCATCGTCGCCGTGACGTTGATGGGCACCGCCATCGGTGGAATCCAGGTCGGCTTCGACAAAAGCATGTCGATCTTCGGCGACGATGTTCTTTACGTCGGACAATGGCCCTGGAGGAAAGTCGACGACTGGTGGAATTATCGCGATCGCAAAAAAATCAAAACCGAATACGCGGACGCACTCAATCGCATGATCGCGATGACGCCGAATTCCAACCTGATGATCGCCATACCGACTTCCAGCGTAATACGCAGCGTCAAGTATGCCGACAGCGAAGTAAGTAATGTTTTGGTCCGCGGGACGGTATCGGATTATATCATCACCTCCACGTTTGATTTCAAAGAAGGCCGTTTCTTCAACGACTTGGAATCGCGCGGCGGCGCCAATGTTTGCGTGGTTGGCTATGATGTCGCTGATGCGCTGTTTCCGTCAGCGAGTCCGATCGACAAATCGGTTCTGATTAACGGGCAACCATTCAAAATAGTCGGCGTGATCGCGCGGCAAGGCTCGTTCCTTGGCCTATTCAGTCTCGATTCCATTGTGGTGATGCCTCTGCCCGCGTTTCAGAAATATTTTACCGCTAAAAGTGAAGCGGACATTCTCGTAAAAGTGAAAGACAAGACAAAACTAGCCGAGGCCAAAGATGAGCTGGGTGGTTTTATGCGGCGAGTTCGCGGGTTGCCTCCGGAAAAAAAAGACGACTTCAGTATTAACGAGCAGCAGGCGCTAAAGAGCACGCTTGATCCGATCAAGAACTCCATCGCCGTCGCGGGACTTTTCATCACCGGACTTTCGCTTTTCGTCGGCGCGATCGGCATTATGAATATCACTTTTGTTAGCGTAAAAGAGCGGACGAAAGAGATTGGCACGCGCAAAGCGCTCGGAGCGCGGAGGCGCACCATTCTCCTTCAATTCTTAATCGAATCGACCGCTCTCTGCTTGCTAGGCGGAATTATTGGGCTGGGCTTTGCCTTTGCCATGTGTTTCCTCATCGGCATCGCTTTCCCATCCTTCCCCACCCAGTTTTCAACCGGATTAGTGGTTATAAGCATGATTGTGTCGGTCATGACAGGATTGATCTCCGGGTTCGCGCCTGCATGGACGGCATCGCGACTCGACCCTGTCACCGCGTTGCGGTATGAATGATGGAGTAATGGAGTGTTGGAGTAGCGGAGTAATGCTGGCAGCAGCACTCCATCACTCCCCTACTCCATTACTCCAATTCTGATCATGCAGTTTAAGGAAATTCTGAAAATGGCGTTGAGTTCGTTAGGCGCGAATAAGTTGCGCGCAGCTCTAACGATGGTTGGCATAACCATTGGGGTGTTCTCGATCATTCTGGTCATGACCGCGATTGGCGCGTTGCAGAATTCAATCGAGAGCGGGATCAGTTTTCTTGGATCAAATATCTTTCAGTTCGCGAAATATCCAGTGAATATTGACGCCGGCGGCGGCAACGTTAAGAAAAAATACCAGAACCGGCGCAACATCACCTATCAGCAGGCGGTGCGTTATTACGAACTGATGCAGGGAAACGCATCGGAGATTTGTCTCAAATGTTTTGGGCGCGAGATCAAGGGCCAGGCCGTCTACAACGGGGTCAAGACGCCGCCGAGTCTCACCGTTGTCGGGACAAATCGCAGTTTTCTAACCGCCAATGCATTCACGCTCGGTTACGGCCGTAACCTAAACGACGAAGATGTCGCACTTGCTCGCAATGTCGCCGTCATCGGCAAGGGCATCGAAAAACGTCTGTTTCCGCACGAGTCGCCCCTCGGCAAAGTCCTCCGTATGACTGGGCATACTTACACCGTTGTTGGCGTCCTGGCGGAAAAGGGCACTTCTTTTGGCGAAAGCCAGGACGATTTTTTTCTGATGCCGATCACGCGGTTTTTCGAGAATTACGGCGAAGCCAACCGCACCGTGAACATCGCCACCCAGCCGTTTTCAACGGAACTCTACAACCGGACTTTGGATAAAGGAATCAGTGCGATGCGCATTGCCCGCGGCCTTAAGGCAGATCAGGATAACGATTTCGAGATTTACACGAATGATTCGCTTAAAAGCGCTTTTCTCAATGTTGCCGGCGTGGTCAGCATTGGCGCGTTCGTGATCAGTTTCATCGCGCTGGTGGCTGCCGGCATTGGCGTCATGAACATCATGCTGGTGAGCGTGACGGAGCGCACGAAAGAGATTGGCGTTCGTAAATCGATCGGTGCCCGCAGCCGCGATATTCTCCGGCAATTCCTCGCGGAGGCGGTGTTCATTTCCGAGGCCGGTGGAATTCTTGGCATTATTCTGGGCGTGGTCGGGGGCGATTTGCTGGCGCTTTGGCTCAAAGTAGATGTGATTTTCCCCTACGGCTGGGCCATCGCCGGCCTGATCGTCTGTTCCGCCATCGGGATCGGATTCGGCTTTTACCCCGCCTATCGTGCAGCCGCACTCGACCCCATCGAGGCCTTGCGCTACGAGTAAAGCGAGCATCGACAGGGCCGTTTAGACCCTAGCGGGCACGCAACTTGCGCCTCTAAATCTAACATGCGCTCTGTTCTCGCTCGCCCAAGCTCCCGTGCCTTCATCGCCTGTTACGACTGCGCAACATAACGTTCTTCTCATCGAAGAATACGACGCGCTTTCTGTCGCGATCCAGTCGGCGCTAACCAAATTTGCGCCGCACCATCGCGTTCATGCGGTACGATCGCTGGCGGAAGCGCGGCGGGTCGCCCTCGAACAAAGGCCCGAACTCATCATTCTCGACTTTGATCCGCCACATTCCGGAGTGATCGCGTTTTTTGGGGAAATGCGCGGCGTTTTGCCGGAGACGCGTGTCTTGGTGATCGCGGCCGGGATTACGCCTGATCTCATTGCGGAACGGGGAGCTAATGGCGCGTTGCAATTTCTCGAAAAACCGTTCGAGTTGGTGGAATTCGGCGCCGCCGTGCAAGCGCTTCTTGGCCCTTGGATGGAAACAGGACTGTCCCGCGGGACGTTGCGCGACCTCGCGCTCGACGATGTCGCTGTTCTTGCGCTGTCTACGCCCCGCAATGTTGTGATTGAGGGGCGGGCGGACGAAAATCGCACCGGTGAATTGCATGTGCGAAACAGTCAGATCACGCACGCGCGCACGGCCGAGGCCGAGGGTAAGCGCGCGCTCGTGGAAATGCTAACCTGGAGTGATCCGCACTTTATCGAGAATATCGCTTCGGAATCGGCGCCGCGAACAATTCACGATCCCTGGGCGGCAACGCTGACCGAGGCGTTGCGCGAAGCGAAAAAAACGAAAGGCGCGCGACCTGCGCCGGCGGAGCCGAAGGTGCCGGCCAAACCGGCTGTCGCAGCAACCAAGACAGGTCCGAAGATCCTGATCATCGACGACACGGAGATGCTTCTCATTTTCGTGGAAGATTCGCTCGCCCTTGCCGATCCGACTCTGCAAATGACCACCGCGCTCACCGGTCTGCACGGCGTAAAAGAAGCCGCCCGCATTAGTCCTGATCTGGTGCTGGTTGATTACGTTCTTCCCGACATCAAAGGCGACGAGGTTTGCCGTCGCATCGGAAGAAACGACACCACTGCGCGCGTGCCCATCATCATGATGTCGGGTCACGTGCACGAGATGACTGCGGTGGCGAGCAAGTTGCCAAACGTGGTGGCAACAATCGCCAAGCCATTTATATCCGACGCGCTTGTCGCGCTGGTGCAACAAACATTGAAGGAAGGGCGGTTGCGCGAAAAGCCGACGTTCCCTAGCGAAAAGGAGATCGCAAGCGCCAGAAGCGCGGAATTCGCCATTTCAAAAACGCCGATCTTGAGCCATCCCGAGCAAAAACCCACACGCCGGCCAATGGAGGGCGGAGCTGCGGCGACGCCCAAGATCTCTGCGGGCTCGCAGAAGCTCGCCTCTCCACCGCCCCTTCCGATTCTAAAAACGGCGCTACAAAAGTTGGAGCCGGTCGGGCCTCGTTTGGCACCGAACGAAGTGTTGCTCGATCTGCCGCTCGATGTCGTCGCCATGCATGTTAACGCTGCGTTTCAGATCGGAGCGATTCGTGCACGACCGGCCTCATTAACGGTCGCCATCGAAATTCCTGCCCTCACTGCCAAGACTGCGTTGCCTTTGAAAACTGGTTTTCATTTGGGCCCGATCGATCTCGATGCCACCGGATGCATTTCCATTGTCCGCCTGATTCCTACTTCCCAGCCGTATCGTCCGGTCGAGACACGCGGCGCGTTTGAGATCGGTGGCGTCACAGTTGTTCCAGCAAATGAACGCGAGCGACTTCAACTCATGTCAGCCGCTGCGTCGAGCATGACGATGCAGTTATTCGCTCCGCTCGAGCTAATCTCGGTCGAGCTCGCTCCGAACCTTGAAATCCGGCAGCTGGTCCTGCGTTGCCGTGGCAAGGCGGTGCGCGTATCATTGAATTCGCAAAGCTCGCAAGCGCAGAGCGGCGCAAGTTTCGAAGCAACGAGCGTGCAGCTCGACCAGTCGCGGCGTATCGATGAGCTGACGCTTACACCCATCTGAACCGAAAGTCCCAACATCCAAATCCCAAGCTCCAAATAAATTCCAAAATGTCGGCGTGGCGATTTTGAAAGTTTGAGTCTTCCTTGGGATTTGGAACTTCGCGGATTATCGGCGCCGCGCTCAGTCTAACCCGAGCGCCATGAATTTCTCGTCAACGTGACGGAAATGCGTCTCAAGCGAACAAAGTTTGTCGATCTCCTTTGCCGATAGCTTTGCCATAATTTTCGGCTCTGCTTTCACGTTCTCGGCAAACGACTTCTTGCCGCGCCAGGTTTTCATCGCCGCGCGTTGCACCGCTTCGTAGGCCGTTTTGCGGGCAAGTCCAGCACGAGTGAGCGCGAGCAAAATCGACTGACTGAAATAGAGCCCCTTCGTCATCTCCAAATTACGTTTCATGTTTTCCGGATAAACGCGCAGTCCACCCACCAGCTCGCGCAATTTTACCAGCATGTAATCGAGTAACGTACACGAATCCGGCAAAATGATCCGCTCGGCACTGGAATGACTGATGTCGCGCTCGTGCCAAAGCGCGACGTTTTCCATCGCCGCCAGCGCATTCCCGCGCACGACTCGAGCCAGTCCACTCAACCGCTCTCCCGTAATCGGATTGCGTTTGTGCGGCATGGCCGAGCTGCCCTTCTGGCCTTCGCCAAAAAATTCTTCCACTTCCAAAACTTCAGTGCGTTGCAGATGGCGGAATTCGGTGGCCCAGCGGTCAATCGACGATGCGATCAATGCCAGCGTCGTCAAAAATTCAGCGTGCCGATCGCGCTGCACGATTTGGGTCGAGATTGTGGCTGGACGCAGCCCAAGTTTCTGACAAACTTCGCGCTCGATCCGCGGATCCAAATGCGCGTGTGTCCCCACCGCGCCGCTGAGTTTCCCGATGCGAACACGGTCACGCACTTGCGCGAGACGCTCTTCCGCACGGCCAAACTCATCGAACATCAGCGCCAGCTTCAACCCGAAGGTGATCGGCTCGGCGTGAATGCCGTGGCTGCGCCCGATCATTGGCGTCTTTTTGTAGCGTTGCGCCTGTTTGCCGATTGTTTTTCGCAATACCACAAGGTCGTCGGACAGAATTTGCGCCGATTCGGTCATCTGCACCGCCAGCGTGGTGTCGAGAATATCGGAGGAAGTTAATCCCTGATGAATCCAGCGCGCCGCCGGGCCAACGTAGGACGCTACATTTTCCAGAAAAGCGATGACGTCGTGGTTCGTCCGCTTTTCAATTTCGGCAATCTCATCGACCTCGAACTTCCCTTTCTTGCGAATGGCCGCGGCGTCTTCTTTCGGAATCAAACCCAGCCGAGCCATCGCTTCGCAGGCGATGGTTTCAATTTCCAGCCAGATCTGGAATTTGCGCGTCTCCGACCAGATCGCGCGCATCTGGGGCCGGGAATAACGGTTAATCACCCCGGCAACATAAAAGCGCTGGCAAAAGCCGGAAAGTGTTTATTACAAAAAGAAAACGCTCCGGCAGCAGAACCACGGGAGCGTTTCGAAATCTATTTCGCCGAACTTAGCAGACCTTGGCGCGCAAAAATCGGCCGTGATCTTCAACTCGCACTCTGCCACTGCCGAGTAAATCGGCGACGGTGGCCACGGTTTCGCGGCTGCTTTTGGCGCAGGAACTAACGGCGACAATTAAATCACCGAGGGAAAGCTTTTGTCGGGGACGTAAAATCTGAGAGTACTTGTTCATGTCGCTTAGTAAGACAGCAAACTTAGTGCCAACGTTCATCGAGAATACTTTACGCTGTACTTGGACCGGTCGCAGCCAAGCGCCGCTCCCGTCCTGGCGGAGAAGCTGACACTTATGTTTTCTTTTTTTACACCTGAGACGGTTAGCGGATTACCCCTGTTGAGCACGCATATCCCGCTATCCCAAAAACGTGGCATCGCATCCAGCCGATGGGACATGACTGGAATCGCAAGCCACGCTTGCCCTACCTTTTGTGAAAAGCCTCAGGGCGGTGCCGCATTTCGATGCGCCGTCAGCCGCAGCACCAGGAAATAAAGGAGGCATAGCACGATGACTGCCGCGGCTATTAAATGCGATTTTGCTTTTAACGCCATCGTCAGGCCTGCGGGATCGCGCAACATCTCAGGGGTGATCGCGGTTTGCCCGAACCACGCCAGCACCCCGCACCACAGGGCCGAACCCACGATCGTCATCAGACTAAAGGTGGCGAAATTCATGCGGATGATTCCAGCTGGAATGGAAATGAGATGGCGAATTACCGGCAGCAATCGCGCGAAAAAGATGCCGCCGGCTTCGTAACGATGCAGCCAACGTTCCGCCCGCGTTAGCTTTAATTCGCTGATCGCGAAAAAGCGGCCCCATTTTACGATCAAAATCCGTCCAAGCCACAGCGATACCCAATAAGTGACGGACGCGCCAAGCCATGAACCAAAAGTACCTGCTGCAATCACACCCCAGAGATTCAGTTTTCCCTGCGCAGCCAGAAACGCAGCTGGCGGAATCACGATTTCGCTCGGGACCGGAAAGATCGAGCTTTCCAATGCCATTAACACGATGATCCCCAGGTAACCGCCATGCAGCACCCAATCAAACCAGACTTGGAGCAGATGATGCATTGGGCGATTTTCGATTTACGATTTCAGATTGAAGTTGCGATAGCGCGTCCGTCTCTCTCTATCGGCAATCGGCAATCCGCAATCTAAAATTCCGATGATCTACCGACGCGTCCTGAAATATTATCGCGGATTCCTTACCCGTTCGCTCATTGCCCTGGGGTTCTCCTTCGCCGCCATCGGATTGAATTTGCTTAAACCGTGGCCCTTCAAGATCATCGTCGATCAAATCCTTCCGGGTCGGGTAAAGGTTTTTCATTACACCTTTCGATTTCTTGGCGGCGCCGAAATCAGGATACCGGCGCTCGATGCCACTCAAGCTATCGCGCTGCTCTGCCTTGCGATGATTGTCATTCAATTGCTGTGGAGTCTCCTCAGCCTGGCCAGCAATTACATGTTTGTGAAAATCGGTCTGCAATCTTTGCTGCGATTGCGCACCGAGCTTTACACACATTTGCAGCGACTTTCGCTCAAATTTCACGACACGCGGCGCTCGGCCGATTCCAGTTTTCGCGTCGCCTACGATTCGCAATCGGTCCAGACGATTTACAATAAAGGGTTCACTAACATTGTCAGTTCCGGCGTCACGCTGCTCGGGACATTTGCCGTCATGCTCCGGCTCGATTGGCAATTGACCTTGCTCTCGCTTGCCATCGTGCCGCTTCTCATTGGCACGATCTACTTTTTTGCCAAACGCATTCGCACCCAATCGACTACCATTCAGGAGCAGGACAGCGCCTTGCTCACCCAAACACAAGAAGGATTGAGTTCCATTCGAATGGTGCACGCATTTGGCCGCGAAGAATTCGAAGTCTCGCAGTTTCAGCAACACGCCCACGGCAGTTTGCAGGCTAACCTTCAGCTAACGATGACAAGCGTGAAGAGCGGGCTCGTCATCAGCACGCTGATCGCGCTCGGAACGGCCGCGATGTACTACGTGGGATCGTTACACGTACTTGCTGGCACGTTATCGCTCGGAGTCCTTCTCGTTTTCATCGCCTATCTGGTCATGCTTTATCAACCGCTCGAATCGCTCACTTATACAGCGTGGGCGATGGAAGGCGCTACGGCCGGAGCGCGGCGTTGTTTCGAAATTCTCGACTCGCGCGACGATGTCGTCGATTCCCCGAACGCCATCGCGATCGAAAAAACAAATGGCGCAGTCGCGTTTCAAAATGTGAGCTTTGGCTACGATTCGGACCGCGAAATTTTGAGCAGCGTCAACCTTGAAATCGAGCCGAACCAAATCATCGCGCTCGTCGGCGGCACGGGCGCGGGCAAAAGCACGCTCCTCAGTTTAGTGCCGCGATTCTACGATCCCGCTTCGGGTCGTCTAACTCTCGATGGCCACAACATTCGCGAGATCACAAAAAGATCATTGCGCCAGCAGATCGCCATCGTCCTGCAAGACACGCTCCTCTTTTCTACCACCGTGCGGGAGAACATTGCCTACGGACGGCCGGATTCGACCGAGGACGAAATCCGCGAGGCGGCGCGGCGCGCGCAGGCCGATGAATTCATTTCGCACTTGCCGAACGGCTACGAGAGCCAGGTCGGCGAACGAGGCGGCCATCTTAGCGTCGGTCAGCGCCAACGCGTCGGAATCGCGCGCGCCTTTTTGAAAAACGCGCCGATTCTTTTACTCGACGAACCAACTTCCGCGCTCGACCCGACCACCGAATCCGCCATCATGGAAACGATCAAAGAATTGATGCGGGGACGCACCACCATCATCATCACTCATCGCATCGCCACCGTTCACAACGTCGATCAAATCGTCGTGCTCGAAGCTGGGCGCGTGGTCGAGCAGGGGCGCGGACCGGAATTGGTCGCGCGCGGCGGCGTTTACGCAAAACTTTACGCTTCCGGGAAATTTACGGCATGAGCAATGTCGACGCGGACCGCAGAGTAGAAAGCGATTGGTGGGCGCATCCGATCCCGCCGAATGTCGATTTTGGCGAAGGGTTTTATTGCGAAACGGCGCAAGTGTTTCGTTTTATGAAAACGAAGGCGGCGCATGCTCTCCGCTTCGGCAATCACGTCTCCGTTTACGCCGGGTGTTCTTTTGCCCTCGGGCTTAATGGCTCGGCCGTCGTTGGCGATTTCACCTTGCTGAACGGCGCGCTCGTTATGGCGGACGAACGCATTGAAATCGGATCGCACTGTTTGATCTCGTGGAACGTCGGGATCGCCGATTCCGATTTTCATCCGCTCGAACCTGCGCAGCGACTAATCGATGCCCAAGCCGTTGCGCCCTTTTACAAAGATCGCCCGCCCCGCCCCAAGCTCGAAACGCGCCCGGTGAAAATTTGCGATAACGTTTGGATTGGAATGAATGCGATCGTTTTAAAAGGCGTTACCATCGGTGAAAATTCCGTCGTTGCGGCCGGCGCAGTGGTGACGAAGAGCGTGCCCGCGAATTGCGTCGTCGCTGGTAATCCGGCGGTCGTCGTTAAAAATTTTTCTGAATGATCCGCTTCAACGCCCAACGCTCAACGCTTAACGCTCAATACTCAATTCAGACAGTTAGGCGTTGGATGTTGGATGTTAGATGTTGGACGTTTTCGCTTCGATGAAATCGAAGCGCATCGTCGTAATGGGCTTCATGGGCTCCTGCCCGATCGCGGGCGTAATTTGGCAGCATGTGCACTACATTGTCGGCCTGCAAAGACTCGGTCACGAGGTTTACTACATCGAAGATTCCGCCCGCATTCCCTACAACGCAGAAACTTTCGACACGAGCAACGATTTTAGTTACGCCACGAAACTGCTGGCGCGCTTGGCCAATGAATTTGATTTCAAGAATCGCTGGTCTTTTTGCGCACGTTATTTGCCTGAACTCCGGACCGTAGGTTTGCCCTTCAGGAAAATTCGTCAGCTTTATAAATCGGCCGATGCGATTTTGAATGTCTGTGGCGCGCAGGAGTTCAATGATGATCTGCTGGCGAGCGATCGAATTCTTTACATCGAGAGCGATCCAGGCGTTGAACAAATAAAGGTCGATCAGCGTGTTCAATCGACAATAGACTATCTCCGGGGACATCACGCGCTATTTACTTTTGGCGAGAATGTCGGGACGAAACATTTTCCTGTCCCGGTCCACGGATTGAAGTGGCTCCCAACGCGACAGCCCATTGTCACCGATCTTTGGCGAACACGGCGGTCACCGCCGGCGAGTGCGATCTTCACTTCCGTTGCAAATTGGTCGACCAGCGGATTAAAAGACATCATCTGGCGTGGAGAGAAATATCTGTGGAGTAAATCGCGGGAGTTCATTCGTTTCGTTAATGCTCCGAAAGCTGCCGGCGAGACGTTTGAACTGGCCACAGATATTAAGGACGAGAAGGCACGAAGGAAGTTTTCCAAGGCGGGTTGGCGTTTTCGCTCACCGCACGATCTGAGCGTGAATTACTGGGACTATCGGGATTACATTCGCGGATCAAAAGCCGAATTCACCGTCGCCAAGGATCAATATGTTCGATTAAACACCGGCTGGTTCAGTGATCGCAGCGCAAGCTATCTGGCCGCCGGACGGCCCGTGATCACGCAGGAAACCGGGTTCACAAAGATTTATGGCCACCAAGGCGGACTCTTTGGTTTTCGCAAACTTCCTGAAATCGCCGAGGCGGTGCGTGAAATTAACGCCGATTATCGCCGTCATTCGCGCATCGCGCGCAAGGTCGCGCGAGAATTTTTCGAAGCCGAAAAAGTGCTTGCTTCGCTGCTCGATCGCGCCGGTTTGTAGCACAACCATCTTGGCTGTGGGGCCAACGGCATCTTGCCCGTTGATCAGCATCACCGTGACGGGGCAAGATGCCCGGTCGCCTCAGAAGCTTGAACCCTGTGCCACGATCCGTTGTCTATCTTCCACCATGCGCAATTTGCATTTCAACCGTGCCGTTTCATCTTCTCGGACTTTGGGGATGAAACGTCTTTTCGTTTGTGCGCTGCTGCTTTGTGCGGGCGCTGATCTTTTCTCGCAGCAAAACACTCCGCCTTTGCAGCAGCAAGACATTCCACCGGTGGCCCCGCAGCAGAACACTCCTCCATTGCCACCGCCAGAAGAAGGCGCGCTACCAGCAAAACCGAGCGTGACTCCCCCACCCGTTGCTCCGATCGTGGTTGCCGCTCCGAAGCAACCTAACGGCAAAATTCAGAAAAGCCTCGTTCGGATTACGTCAACCGAAGTTGAGCCCGATTATCGCGCTCCTTGGAATACCGGCGCGATCGGTCGCGGGGTTGGCGCCGGCTTTGTCATCGACGGCCCACGCATCATGACCAATGCGCATGTCGTTAGCAACGCTCGTTACCTTACGGTCGAGCGCGAGGGCGACCCAAATAAGTATCCCGCGCGCGTGGTGTTCGTGGCCCACGATTGCGATCTCGCCCTGATTACGGTCGATTCACCGGAGTTTTTCAAAAATATGGTTCCGCTGGGGTTCGGCGGAATCCCGGAGTTGGAATCGACCGTGTCGGCCTATGGTTACCCGATTGGGGGCGAGCGCATGTCGGTCACTACCGGGATCGTTTCGCGAATTGATTTCCAACTCTACACCCATTCATCGATCGACCAGCATCTTGCCATCCAGATCAGCGCGCAGATCAATCCG
>Ga0209577_10001207_pt1 | contig 25784 bp, 26 predicted proteins | sample GraSoiAngelo_109_FD_185874 | JGI IMG/M metagenome (GOLD analysis project Ga0209577, IMG submission 185874) | Grasslands soil microbial communities from the Angelo Coastal Reserve, California, USA - 14_0903_12_20cm (SPAdes) (version 2) | ecosystem: Environmental > Terrestrial > Soil > Grasslands...
CTTAGATATGTAGATAGAGTACTGGGAATCGAGGAGGGGATGCCGGGGGGAAAGATGGACTCCGCAACATCTACATTTGGGTTGGTGGAGCGCTTCAAGAAAGGCGAGACGGAGGCATTCAGCTTGATCTTCCGTAAGTACCGTCGGAGGCTGGCGGTGCTGGTGCACTACAAGATGAGCCCGGAGCTGCGCGGGACGATTGAGGTGGACGACATCTTGCAAGAGGTGTTCCTGGCGGCGGCTCAAGATATAAGCAATTTCACATATCAGTCTCCAGGCAGCTTGATGGCTTGGCTGTCGCGGATCTCGGACCACGTGATCGTGGATGCAGCCCGCTACCAGAACCGGGGAAAGCGCCACGCAGAAGAGATGCTGAGGTTCCGGTCGGCGAGCAATCCGGCGGGACCGGACCCGGTGGACCCCGAAACCCCCAGCCGGGTGTTTGCCCGGAAGGAGGGCGTGCAGATCCTACTCAAGAAACTGGATGACCTCCCAGCCGAATATAGGGAAATGCTCCTGCTAGCAAAATTCGAGGGACTGACGACAAAAGAGATCTCCGAACGGGTGGGAAGATCGCGGGAGAGCGTGGCCCTCACGTTGCACCGCGCGCTGAAACGATTCCGCGAGCTGGAAGCGGCGGCTAGATAACGATGAGCGTCGAAGAATCCCCAAGAAATCCTCAGAATCCGCTGCCCCGCGCTGAAGAATCTGCGGAGCGGGAGCGCGCGGTAGCCGAAGCGCTAGCGGAATACGTGGATCGAGTGTCGCGTGAAGAGACGGTGGACATCGAAGCGTTCTGTAAGACTTGCCCCGGACTAGAGAGCGAGCTTCGGCCGTTGCTGGAATCGCTGAATGAGATGGATGAAGCCCCATTTTCCGAGAGTTCTGCGCCAAAGTCCAAGGAAGGAGAACAACTGCCCGAGAGGTTGTCTGGACACAAGATTCTTGGGGAGATTGGCGCGGGGGGCATGGGGCGGGTTCTGCTTGGATATGACGAGCGATTGAACCGGAAAGTCGCGATCAAATTACTCGGGGGACGGTACCGCGCGGAAGAATCCGTCAAGACGCGCTTCATGCACGAAGCACGCGCACTCGCGCAGATCAGCCATCCCAACATCGTGCATATCTTCAGCCTGGGCTCGCAGGAAGAACTTCCTCATTTCGTGATGGAATTCGTCGACGGAGTATCGCTCGTGGAAGCCGGGCGAGCGCTAACGCTGAGGCAAAAAGCGGACCTGATGCGCAAGGTGGCGCTGGCGGTGGATTTTCTTCACGAGCACCAGATCGTACATCGCGATCTGAAGCCGACGAACATACTGGTGAGCGCGGACCTGCAACCAAAGATCTTGGACTTCGGGTTGGCGCAGCATCTGGGGAGCGACACCAGACGGGTGACGCGGTCCGGCGAGATCATGGGCACGCCGGACTATTTTTCACCGGAACACACCGTACCGGGATCGCAATTCGATCCGCGAAGCGATGTTTTTTCGCTGGGCACGATAGTGTACGAGCTGCTGACTGGAAGCCCGCCGTTTCACGGGGAAACGTTAGGCGAGCAGATGCGGCGGATCCGTGAACAAGATCCAACACTGCCGCGGCGGCGGAATCCAGAAATACCGGGAGATTTGCAAGACGTCTGCCTGAAGGCACTGGAAAAAAAACCGGAGAACCGCTACGCGTCAGCGCGGGAAATGGCGGATGACCTGGAACGATTCCTAGCGGGAGAAAAGGTGCATGCGGTGCCGACCGCGTATTCGAATCTGATGTCCGGGAAGATCGAACAACATCTGCGCGAGCTGGAGGGTTGGCGAGAGGAGGAAATCGTTTCTGAGCATGAGTACGAGGCGTTACGCAAAGGCTACGGGCGGCTGGTGGAGCGAGAAGACGCGTGGATCTTGAATGCGCGAAGGCTGTCGCTGCCGCAAGTGAGTTTGTATCTCGGTGCCTGGATCCTCACGGTGGGCGCGGCGTTGTTGTTCCTGTTCCAGTTTGTGGATCTTTCGGGAACGCTCGGGGTCATCGTGGTGGCTGGAGTCGCGGCATTGCTGGCGGACCGCGGACTGCGGCTTTGGAGATCCGGACAGTTACGGGTTGGGATTGCCTACCTGCTGGCGTTTTGCCTGTTGCTTCCGATTGCGTTGCTCGTCGCGTTTGGGGCCTATCACCTTTTTGCGAAGGCTGCGGCGAATCCGGATTGGGAGTTGCTGGGGCGCATTTCGAAGACGTTCAAGCAAACAACGAATGCGCAGGTGTGGTGGGCAGTGGTTTTATCGCTGCCGGCGTACGTGTGGCTCAGGCGGTTTACGAAATCTTCGGTATTCTCGCTAGTATTTGCGGTCATGGCGGCGTGGTTATGGGTGGTCACACTGATGCGCATGGGGCTGCTGGAATGGATAGACACTGACCCAGGAAAATTCTATTTCCGGCTGATCCCGGCCGCGCTGCTGTTTTTCGCGACGGCGTTTGCGGTGGAGCGGCGTCATTTTCCGAACGACTCGCGGTACTTCTACCCGATCGCGGTGGTTTTCACCTTCGCAGCGTTGAGCGGGCTGGCAGGCACTCATAAGCCTTATCAGGAATGGCTGACAGCGAGGTTGCCCTGGACGCGTGGGCAGATCGAGTATCTTTTTATTATCAATGCTGGGATCTATTTACTGCTGGAGGTGATTTGCGAGCGGTTCCCAGTGTCCCAAATGCGTTCAGCGGGCAAGGCCTTTCGATTTGCAATACCTGGACACGTGCTGACCTCGCTGTTCTTCCTCGGGCTGGCCGCGACGGAACGGTGGGAAGATCAATTAAACAATCTCTTGATGCAGAGAGAGGCGCGCGTGTTTGAAATGCTGTTGCCGGCGGCGGCGCTGGTATTTGTCTATGGAAGCATCCGGAAGCAGATGAAGAATTATTTCGTTGTGGGGATGATATTTCTGGCGATCGGGCTGGTGCGGCTGCAACAAGACATTTTCAAGCAGCGGTCGCGCTGGCCGATCCTGCTGCTGATTCTGGGATCCTTGCTGATGGTGAGCGCGACGCGCTATTCAGCTATCAAAATGGCCCTGGCGCGGGTGGTCCGGCGCGGGGGCTGAGGATCTCGCAGAAGTGACTCAGCGTCGGGCTTATCCACCATTGCGTTCAAGGATGCACCACTTGGACGAATCAACTAAGAGCACATGTCCGGCAACTCTGACGTAACGCGATTAGGTTAGGTAAGGGTTGCCGACTCACCCACAACCTCGCCTTTTACGCCGCAGTTCTCAGGCCATGGGCCATTTTTGCGAGGACCGCAGGGTGTAAAATGGAACGCGTCGCGTGGGTTGGAGTGACTACACAACCAGGCGTTTGCGACCCCTGTCCCTCGCCAAAATGCTATCTGTGGCGAATGCCTTTGAAATCAGCGACTTTCAAGAAGATGAAATTGAGGTCACGCGAACCAGGCGATTAGAATGCAATGTTACTGTTGACGCTCACAGCGCCTGAGATGACGATTCTGGTCAGTGGCCTGCGCGTTCTGGGTGCAAATTACGGGAAGTCCCCACACGGCGTCTTCACTAAGCGGCCGGAGAAGCTCACGAACGACTTCTTCATTAACCTGCTCGACATGGGCACGCAATGGCAGCCGCAGTCCAATGGCTCGGGAGGCGTGTACGAGGGGCGCGACCGCAAGACAAACGAGCTGAAGTGGACCGCTAGCCGTGTGGACCTGATCCTCGGTTCGAACTCCGAGCTGCGCGCCCTCGCGGAAGTCTATGCCTGCGCCGACGCCAAGGAGAAGTTTGTGGAAGACTTCGTGGCGGCGTGGAACAAAGTGATGAACCTCGATCGCTTCGACCTTGCCTCAGATCGTCCGACGAAAATACCTGCCGACCTGGCGGTAACTGCCGTTCCGGCTGCCTGAATCGGCAAAAGCAAAGGGCGCGCTTTTCTTGGCTCGCGCGGGCCGGATCGCGCCCCCCTCTGATTCTGCTAGGGTCTTAATCGCTGAAGTTACCGAGTGGCCCGGAAGCTGAGGATGCCCCACCTTTAGTTGAAACCTCATCGACAATCCGGCCGGAACCGGTTTCCCGACACCGATTCCAGACACGACCTGCCGTTTGTGCACACGTATCGTAGCGGCTGATAAAGACTACTGGTTTAGCAGCGAAATGCTTTTGGATGGCGTGGCTTGCGGCCGAGACTTCAGAAAGACGTAGATATCTGCAAGTTGGGCGTCAGAGGCTGCTTTCACCGCGTATGGTGGCATACCGCCTGTCGGTTGGCGGACATAGGCAATGAAACTGGAATAAGGAATTTGAGGAGGGCCGATGCGAGAACCTCCAGTCTCAACGGAGCCTTGGCCCTGGTAGCCGTGGCATTCATAACAACCAAACGCCATGTAGAGATGCTGGCCATTTTGCGGACTTGCAGAAGAAGGCAACACGAGCTTCGGTTGCGACCCCAAAGACTGAAGATATGCATATACATCGGACAATTCAGGGTCGCTGACTTGCTGCGAACCGAAGGGCGGCATTTGCCCCTTCGGCTTGCGGACAGATTGCACGAAGTCTCCAAGTGAGAGCCGTGTGGCGGCGATCTTCGGCGGGCTAGCGTCCTTCCCGGTCGCAATCATGCCTTCGCCAACGCTGCCATGACAGCGCTGGCAACCGAGCTTCTCAAAGATTATCTTCCCGGTTTGTACATCGCCGGCGGGTTTCGGTTTTGCGACAGGAAGAGGTGCAAGGGGCGAGCCTATGAGGAGCGCGATCAATAATTTTCTCGAAGCGATGCAATAGCTCATGTCAATCTCGCTAACGCGGCTGCGTCAGCACATCAATCAGTGCAGGCTGGCCGCGCTTGACGACATCTACCGCACGCCGAATTGCCGGCCCGAGATCCTTGGGATCAGAGATCGGCCCTTCAGCGTACACGCCCATACTCTGGGCGAGCTTGGCATAGTCGATGCCTGGGTCATCAATCGTGGTGCCGATCTTAGCTCGGTCAATCCCGCGGCTGTGACGATTCGCCATGATTTGCACTTGCATGACCTCCTGATGGTACGCACGGTTGTTATGCATGATGTTCAGCACGGGGATCCGGTGATGCGCAGCAGTCCACAGAACGCCCGGCGCATACATCAAATCGCCGTCGCATTGGATATTCACGGATAGCCGGCCGTACTTCCGGTTGGCAAGGGCCGCACCAACAGCGGCGGGCGCACCGTAGCCGATGCCATAGCCACCGGAGGTGCCAATGAATTGATAATATTTTTCGAAAGACCACAGCCGCAGAGGCCAGCTACTCAAAAAGATAGGATCTGATACTAAGGACCAATCTTCGCCCTTGATCTGTGCCCAGATCTCGGATGACAGGCGGGCCGTGCTGATTGGGCTCGCGTCCCAGGCATACGCCGCAGCATCTCGCGCTCGGCGAAGATCGTCCTGTCGCGCAGCGGCAAAGTTTGCGCCACGGTCGTGAAGCGCTTCTTTGCGGTCGGAGGTGATCAGACGTTTCACGGATTCGGTAAGCGAAGGCAGAGTTGCCTCAGCATCCGCGGCAATGTCGACATGCACTGCAGTGAATCGCTGAAAGTCCTGGTAATTACTTTTGAGAAATAAACTCCCGGCGCTGATACTAATGAGCTTGACGCCTGGTTTCGTTGTCGGCCGCGAGGTTCGTTCGATCTGGTCGCGAAAAGAATGAATTGCACCCCAGAAGTCACTTAACTCGAGGCCCAGAATGACGTCTGCGTTAGCGATAAGTTCGTCCGCGCGTTCCGATTGGTTCAGTGGATGGCGGGTGGGAAAGTTCATTCGGCCGCCTTCGTCAATGACAGGCGCCTGCAAAGTTTCGGCCAGTTCGATGAGTCGCGCCATGCCGGCTGGTGTGCGCGCGGTACGATCGGTGATCAGGACGGGATTCTCGGCCTCGACCAAAAGTCGTGCCGCCTCAGCAACGGAACCTGAATCTCCCTGAGGCGGTGAGGGCAGGACGAGATTCGGCACCATCCACGAAGCACTCGCCGAGATTGGGTTTTCCTGGAGTTCTGCATCGACCACCAAGACTACCGGCATCATTGGGGGTGTCATGGCAATTTTGTAGGCGCGTACGGCGGACTCTGCAAAGTGGGGCAAGGACGTGGGGAGGTCATCCCACTTTACGAAGTCACGGACCATTGCGGCCGCATCTTGAACGCTGTGGGTCCATTCGACTGGTGGAATTCTCTTGGTGGCATCAATGATGTTGCCGCCGATGATGTAAACGGGCACACGGTCACAGTAGGCGTTGTAGATAGCCATTGCGGCGTGCTGAAAGCCAACGGTGCCATGCGCGAGCACCAACAGCGGCTTGCCTTCGATCTTGGCATAACCGTGAGCCATTGCCACAGACGACTCTTCATGGAGGCACGTAATGAACTCCGGGCTATGGTTCCCGCCATAGTTGATTATTGATTCCTGGAGGCCCCGAAAACTTGAGCCGGGATTGGCACAAACATACTCCATGCCTAATGACTTGATCACGTCGACCATAAAATCGGAACCGGTGCGCTCGGCGGTCAGGATTTCAGTGCGGGGCAGAGCACGGAGTTCTGCTTTGGCGGAAATGGGAGGTGCCGTTGCATTCCGCCCCTCGAAAGGGGATGGGGTTGCACGAGCGGCAGGAGTGGCCGTGACGACCGCGGCGCCAGCTGCAACATTTTTCAAGAAATCGCGGCGGTTAAACGAGGCGTTCTTGCGGGGAGCCACGGGTTCGAAACCCCCATTTGAACCTCGTTGTACCACACAAAGTGAACGGTTCGCCAGAGCAAGTTACGCAGATCAACGAAATCTGGTCAATCCCCAGTTCATGGCGAGCGCTTACAGATTACGGGTGGAGACAACGCGCGTCCGATAAAGCTCTAACGTTTGTCGGTACTAACCCAACGGGCGAGCTGATCACCGGCGAGGAGAGGATCGGCCGCTCCGCTCCGTTGCCGGTCGGCACTACGATGACTGCTTAGCAGCAGCCATCACCCGGGCAGCAGGGTCCAGGACAACATGGACTCATAGCGGGCCTCCTTTCCCGGCGCGGATCAGCGCCGAAACCCTACGACACACCTATCGCCGCGGCGGAGCTTCAGGCGCGACCGCAGACGGCTCAAGTCCTCTTGGATGTCAGCACAACAACAGACTGTTTCAATGCAGCAACGAATGTTTTTGAAGAACGGGTGCTCCGCATCCTTCAGTCTGTAATAGACCCATCGACCGTCACGCTCCTCGTCCACCAAGCCCGCCGCTTTCATCAGTTTCAAGTGCCGGCTGGCATTCGGCTGCGACACTTTGAGTGCGTCAACGAGCTCGCACACGCAAAGACCCTCCTTGACCGTCAACAAACAACATGCCAGGCGGAGGCGTAGGCGATCACCGAGCGCATCGAATAGATCCTTCGTTATACTGTTATTCGTGCCTGGAGACCAAAACCTTCATTCATTAACTCGTATTTTGAAGGGAGTGCTGCGATAGGCATATAAACGCTCGTCGAAACCCAATTTGATGGTTAGCAGCCCGTGGTGAAAGTTCATCACGGTGAGGACCGGGATCGCGGAATGCAGGTTCATGAGCGGGCGTGTTAGGGGGCCATCACTGATCGCCACATCTCACGGCGGACGAGTGCCACGCTGGTCCTTCGCGCCCAGCATGATCAGCGCAACGCCTCGATCGCTACTTGATGCCTTGGATGGCCAACGGGAAGACCGGCTCCATCGCGGAAGCACCGCCATCAACGTACAGCAGCTGGCCGGTGATGAAGCTCGCCTGGTCAGTGCAGAGGAGAACCACGGCGTTGCCGACGTCGGCTGGCAGGCCGAGGCGCCTCATGGGCGTCCAGCCGCTCTCGTGCCAGTCCTTGATCATCTGGAACACCTGGGGCGGCAGCCCGCTGAGGACGCTGTCGTCGCAGGCGCCCGGACTGATGATGTTCACCGTGATGCCCTTCTGGGCGAGAGCGACCGCGAAATAACGAGCCAGCGCCTCCTTCGCGGCTTTCGCTGAGCCCATGGCGACCCAAGGCTGCCAGCTGCCGGTTTGCCCGCCGGGCGCATAGGTGATGGCGATGATCCGGCCGTTCTTGCCCATCATCGGCACCGCTGCGCGGACCGCAACCAGGAACTCCGTCGCCTGGGTGTCAAACGTCGCCTGCCATGCCTCCAGCGGGATCTCCATTGGTTCCGCGTAGAAGCCTGTGGCGAGCGTAGCCCTGGCGTTAGAAACGAAGATGTCCAGGCCGCCGAATTGGGACTTGATGGTCTCGAACATGCGCTGGATGTCCGCAACCTTGCCGATATCCGCCTTGATCACCAGAGGCGCCGCACCGCGCTCTTTGAGGAGGCGAGCGGCGTCTTCGGCGGCCGCGTCGTTCTCCTTGTAGTTGATTGCAATTCTTTTCAACCCCTGCTCAGCGAGCTTCAGCGCGATTCCGCGGCCAATACCGCGTGATGCTCCTGTGATCAGAGCGGTCTGCTGCGTGAGCGTGATTGGCATGACACCCTCCCGTTCGCGTGTACGGATCGACTGGATTGATCTCGATCTCGTGTAATACTACACTTTGCACATGTCCATGGGAAAACGCGTCCGCGAGCGGCAGCCGGAAATGTGGGTGGCGACGACGAATTTCCGACGCCCGCCAGTCACCGATTCTACACGCGATTGAATCAGCGGCTGGCCGAGCACTACTTCGATGATTTCGTCGAAGGTCAGTGTCAACCATTCTATGCGGAAATCATGGGACGGCCGGGCCTGCCGCCAGGCATGTACTTCCGGCTGTTGTTGATTGGCTATTTCGAAGGGATCGATTCGGAGCGCGGCATCGCGTGGCGCGCGGCGGACTCCTTCGCCTTGCGCGACTTTCTGGGCATCGGTCTGGAAGATGCGCCCCCGGACCACTCGACCATTTCGCGCACCCTAGAGATGAAGGCCAAAGCGCTCGCAGCCTGCGAGATCCGCGGGGCCGTTCCCCTAAAACACTGGAAGGATGACGTTGCACTGATGCAGTTCCTGCGAAGCCTTTGATAGGAATTATGTGGCGTTGAGTGACCCTTTGTGTGGCTCCCGAGCCAACACCGCATCCCTGCGCCACATAACCACGGACGCCACAGAAATCTTATGTGGCGGACCACATAAAATTTCCCAGATCCACGTCGCGCCGGCCGGCAGTTTCGACACCGCGAGGCACTCCATTGGCTCAACGAATGATGCTTCTGATATCGGCAGCGATTCGAGGGGTGCGCGGATTTCCTTCTGCATCTTGTTCCTTAGGAAAACAGACGCCACCTAAATAAGCAAACACGAGAGCCATTCATTTCGTTTCGCCCTTCCTACCAAGAGACTGCGCTTCACCGCCTGCTTCTTCTGTCAAGGCTCTTCACTTCGCTCCGATAAACGCAAACTGCGCGGCCTTGACAGCGCACGCGATGAAGCGCCCGGGACGGCTAGGAAGGGCTTTGTTTTTTGTGCAGCAAAGTGCCGCTGCGCAAAAGGCAAAACCCAAACTAAGGAGCGAACAATGCAACCACAACGTGCAGAGTTGTATTTCCAGCAAGGCAGTTCAGACAAGGTGTACCACCTACAGTTGGAGGGCGGGCAAGACCAATGGTCCGTCCAAGCGCAATGGGGGCGACGCGGCTCCGCCTTGCAGAGCGATGTGAAGGTGAGTGGCACCAGCTACGAGCAGGCGAAGCGAGTTTACGACCGCATCCTTCGAGAGAAAACAGGCAAGGGCTATCAAATCGCGCAGGCGAGAGCAAACGGCAACGAGGCAATCGCGGTAGGACTGCCTGCCACAAAAGAGCAATCCGGCCATACCCCGGAGTTGCTGACTCCTATCGAGGAGCCGGAAGCACTGCTATTGGCGCAGCACGCCGCCTGGTGGTTCCAGCAAAAAGTCGATGGGCGGCGGCTCGCAGTGCAAAAGTCCGAGAGGAAATATTCAGGCATCAACAAACTCGGCCAGATCATTCCTATCGACGCTCGGCTAGCCGAATCGCTAGATCGAGTGCAGGCGCAGGGTTTCCTGGCTGACGGCGAAATCACTGATTCGCGCTTCTACATCTGGGACTTGCTCAGCGTCAACGACACGGACTTGCGCATCCAGCCATACGAAATCCGTTATGTGCACCTGACCAAGCACTTTCCCGGAGTTAGCGACGTGTTGCGAGTCTGCGAAACAGCCATGACAACGAAGGCGAAGCGAGACTTCGTGAAGAAGATGCACGACGCAAATGCCGAAGGGTTCGTATGCAAGAACCGGAACGCCGCGTATGCGGGCGGACGAGCGGGACAGCACTTCAAGTGCAAGTTTGTCGCAACGGCATCCTTTATCGTTGGCCCGAAACCCGAAGGCAGACGACGGCCACCGCTCCATCGCCGTGTATCTCTTGGACGCCAATTGGCCTCGTTTCATGGGCACCGTAGGAGTGCCCGACCGATATCCGCTCGGAGCAGATCGTGGAAGTGCGTTACCTCTACTGTCACCCCGGACCCGAAGGAAAACTCATCCAGGCTAAATACTTCGGTAAAGTGCGCGATGACGTTGCCCTCGCCGATTGCTGCGTCAGCCAGTTGAAGGTCAAAGCTGGCGATAGCGAACCAACGGAATCCTAGTCGCAGGTTGATTTTTCAAACACCGGCCCGGAGGCATCGTTCAGGGGTGCCGCCGGGCTTCTGTTCTGAACTGCACTAGCCCTGGTCAGAATCCGAATCGACGATGGGTCCGCCACACTACAAGCGCCAATCTGCTGTTAACCTTCGGCCATCCGAGAGCGTTATAAGGTTGAAAGGGCAGCGATATGAATCACATCACGAACACAGACGCCGCTTGGATTGCTTTTGCTGTGCTATTCCCAGTGATTCTCTACCTCGTTTTCAGCGGCTATCAGACCAAGCAACGGATGTCCGTTCATAAGTCTGTTCTTGACAAGTTCAGTCGAGCCGAGGATTTTGCCACCTTTCTGCAATCGCCAGCAGGCCAGAGGTTCGTGGCCGAGCTATCGGGTTCGGAAACTCCGGCCCGTACTGTCATGTCCGCAATCCAGAGAGGGATAATTCTGGTGTTGTCCGGAGGAGGGCTCTGGTGGTCAGGTGTCAAGATTCAGTCGACTGCTGAGATCGCCACTATCGGTCTTTTGTTGCTGTGCGTTGGCATCGGCATTCTAATTTCGGCGGGCGTCTCTTATCGCTTGTCGCGGTCCTGGGGGCTCATCGAAAAACATCCCAATGAGGACCGGACAGATCTGACGAGGAAGTGATTCGTGACGGTGGCAATAGCAGTGATGGACTACGCCGAGACAGACCAGCGCGAAAGGCTCAGCCACGAACAGTTCGAGCGGTTTTACACGCGAACCATGTCTCGTCTGCGCTTCTACATCTGCCGAGTCGCGTCGAACGAGGCAATTGCGGATGACATCCTGCAGGAGAGCTATATTCGGTTGTTGAATGCACCGCCAATGACGGAGAGAGAGCGGAAGTCGTATCTCTATCGAGTCGCGACCAACCTGATCACGGACCACTGGCGAGCAGAGAATCGGCGCCAACGCTGGTGGGGTGAGTGGTTTCGGCGCGCAACGCAGGTGAGAAGTGGCGGCTTGGATCTCGGCTTTGACGTGTGGCAACTCTTTGCCCTAGTAAGCATTCGAGACCGAGCGCTGCTATGGCTTGCCTACGTCGAGGAGGCAGACCACCAGGAGATCGCCAGCACCTTGCACCTAAGGGAAATGAGCGTGAAGGTGCTGTTGCACCGAGCACGGCGCAGGATGGAAGCAGTGCTGAGGAAGCACGGATTTGAGGAAAGCGATGGATGATGCCGAGTTTCAAGGGTGGATGAGGCGTGTTGCGGCGGTACAGCTAGACACGCCGCCCGTCAGTGCTAATGCGATATGGTGGCGAGCGGAGCTACGGCGTCGTTTGATCGCTGAAGCGCGCGCCACGCGCCCGATTCGGATCTTCGATGGCACGGCAGCCATAGTATGCGCGTTAGTGGCGGGAATCCTGCTGGCTGGCGTGGGAACGATTGAAGTTGCCATTTTCGCGGTTACTACTGCCGCGATTCTGGCTGGAGTTAGAGCAACAGTCCTCAAGAAAGTTTAGCAAATACAGCTAACGACAGAAGTGCGAGAGGAGAATGAATATGTTTTCCCTTAGGAACTGGTGTGCGCCTGTGGCTGCTCTGCTGCTGACGGCAACCGTCTCGGCTCAACCCCACTTACTCCCAGGACACGATCTGGAGGTATCGGATGGCGTTCAATTTGTCCTTAATAGCTTTGATCGGCACTCTATCGTGGCCATTTCAGATCTGCCCGGCTGCGAGGAGCTTCATCAATTTCTTCAAACTCTGGTGCAATCCCCCGGCTTCCGATCCAAAGTCAACGTAGTCGTGGTGGACTTTGGCAATCCGATCTTCCAGTCCGTGGTCGATCGTTATGTCGTGGACGGCGAATTGATGCCTGAGAGCGTGCTCCGACATGTTTGGGACGATACCACCGAGTCGCCCAGCCTAACGTGGGATTCACCCGTATATGCACAGTTCTTCGATGCCATTCGTGCGGCCAATCTGGCAGTGCCTAAAGAAAGGAGAATTCATGTCGTATTGGGTGATGCTCCGATCCTCTGGAGAAAAGTGAAGACCAAAGAGCAATGGCTTGCGTTCAGGGGGCAAGCACGTGAGCAGGCTTTGGCAGAGAAGGTTGACGAAATTCTGAATAGACATGAGCGAGCATTGGTCGTCGCCGCCCGGTCCCACTTGTTGCACGTTCCAGGTGACTCCACGAACGCACGTGCGCTCATCGAGAAAACGCATCCTGGTCAGGTCTTCTTCGTGATCCCGGAATCCCGATTCGGCGCGGGAGATGTTTACAAAGAAATTGAGGCGCGCGAAGCGAAGATCCCCACGGACAGCATCGCCCTGCTGCAGGACACTTGGCTAGGTTCTGTTCCTGTAGCCGATGGTGAGAGCTCGGAGTGCCTACAACAAGCCGCAGATGCCGTGCTCTACCTTGGGGCGAGCAGCCAACTGACTCGAATTCAACCCTTCGCATACCTGTTTCGAGACGATGAGTTTTGGGCGGAGTTGAACCGTCGCTGGAGACTTGTTCACGGAGAAACTCTCGATCTACTTAAGGCTGGCCTAGACCTTCGCGGATCACTCGATCCTCGCGCGCCGCGCACGCCAGCGGTTCTTCCTCCTCCGCCCCAGGGGCTCACGCCGGTTGATGCCGTGGAATTTGTTTTGAAGAAGCTGGACGAATACCCAATGGTTGGAATAGGCGATCAACATATGTGCCTGGAGTTCTATGACTTCGTGACGCGCCTGGTCATGAATCCTCGATTGCCCGGAAGGATACAGGACATCGTCGTTGAAACCGGAAACCCGCAGTATCAGGCGTTGATAGACCGTTATGTGCTTGATGGCCAATCCGTGCCTCTTGCCGAGCGCAAACAGATCTGGCAGATAGCGGCAGTGGGATGGTATGAGTCGAACTCACCTGTTTACGAGCGATTTTTCGACACGATTCGGAGCGTCAATTTAGCTTTGCCTCAAAACAAACGCATTCGACTAATTCTCGGGGACGCACCTATAGACATTCAACAACTCCGTGCGAGCCCCGAGGACTACCTCCTGCCATTCATCAAATACAAAGAGACCCTGCAAGATCCACGCGAGCTCAGCCTCGCCGCCGCGGTGAAGCAAGTGCTTGCCGCGGGGCATCATGGAATTATCATCAGCGGGAATGGACACCTTAAGTTGATGGGGCGGCCCGGAAACGCTCGCCATATCTTCCAGCCGTCCTACCCGGGTAAGTTTTACCTAAATTGAGCGATTTTTTGATTGTTGCTCAGTTTTTGGCCAGAGGGGCGAGAATCAGTCTGGTTTTGGTGTAACCGCCGGGCAGAAATGGTTCGAGTGTGGGCAGCGGAGCGAGAGAACGACTTTGGGAGGGACCTGCTGCCGATCTAGGCCGCGATCAGCAGAAGTTGTGAGACACCTGTCCTTCTCTACTTCAGTTCTTATTCCAGTTGACGATCAGTCTGCGTGCGAGCGATTAGCTGGGGGAAATGGGAACGGCGTTTTGGCAGCGCGTCCATAGGATCTGGAGTTTCAAGCCATCCATGGCCGCTTGGGTGACCTTCAGAATGACTTCATGACCGGTCCGCACCACCTTGGCTGCCAAATCGATGAGTTTGCGCCGCAGTGTCGTGGCGTAACTGTGGATGGGCAAGATGTCCTTCAGGTTATCCTCTTTAAAGCTCTCGAACAAAAAGAAACTGATTAACATCAGATAGTAGTAGGCCTGATTGGTAGCAAACCGCTTGAACGGAAGTTGCTCGCTTCCAAACTCCTTCAAGCCCCGATGGGGTAGCTCATCGGCGCCACGCTGATGGTGGTGGTAGATCAAGGAGGTGTCCTCTTCCCAGTATTCCCGAACTGCGCGCGGCATCCCTTCCAGAACCGGCTCTCCGGAAACTAAATTCGTCAGGATGATGTTGTCTGGCCGCGCAAATTCGAGCAACCGCTGCTGGTCATCGTATTGCGGACGCGTGTACAAAGCCCGGTAGGCTTTCTTCCAACTCTCACACTGGTAGGAGAAGCGCGCATAACTCCACACTTGCCGTTCATTCGCGTATTCTTTCCACTTCTTTTTCGGAATGGCCTGGACCTTCTCCTTGATCGGATCGTAGACCTTTCCGGTGGCCACAAAACCGATGCCCAGGTCGTCCAACAGCGCAAAATTCTTCGCGTCGAAAAATCCGGCGTCCAGCCGGACGATGATCGATACCGAGGCATCGTAGCGGGTGCGGATCAAGCTCACGATGCCCCGGATCATCTTCTCCACATCGTGGCCGTAGTTGCTGTGCCGCTTGCCACGCCGGAAAATGGCATCGACGATCTTGCCTTCCCAAATCAAGTGCAAGGGTTGGAATCCCTTGACCTTTTTATAGGTCGGGTCGCACCCTTCCCGCTGCAAGGCCTCATCGTTATCCATGACCATGGTGTCCAGCGTCAGCATCACCACCCGCATTTTCTCCCGCCGCAAGCGCCAGAGAAACAACTCCTGCAACACCCAGCGGAAGGCTCCGGCATGGAAAATGGCAAAGGCGCGGAAGAACCGCTTCATGGCATGCGAAGAGGCCATTTGCTTCGCCGGCATCTCGACCACTGCCTAGTAGCCCTCCTCTGGCTGCAGCTCATCGAAATACGTCAAGTGCCGGCTCGTGCCGTCGAAGAAGAAGTACAGCACTTGCAAAAACAGATTCCGCACCGATACCCCTTTGATGCTCTTCTTGATCCCTGCAAATTTGTGCAGCAGCAATCCTACGATTCCGATGGCCTCCAGATACTTCACGAAAAACGCTAGTCCTCCGCGGCTGGTCAGCGTGTCGTCGGTCACTTCCAGCTTGTGGATCTTCGAAGTAGCTGTATCCTGCATGCGTCGATCTCCTGAAAGGTAGAGTGGAAACCACGCGGAGACCTTAGCATGTTCAGGTAGCTTTGTAACGCTATATGATAGATGTGGTATAAAAAAACCCATGCGCCAAGAACAGCTCCAAGCTCAAATTGAAAAGGTAAAGGCGGAACTCCTGAAGCTGGGCCCCATGCGACCTGGATCTCTATCCCAACAGTACTCTGCCTGTCAGAAGCCGGGTTGCAAGTGCGTGGATCCCGTGCACCCCCAGAAACATGGCCCCTTCTACCAGCTCAGTTACACCCATCTCGGCAAGAGCACCACCCAGTTTGTTCGTCCTCAGTTTGTTCCGGAGGTGCGCCAGCAACTCGCCAACTACAAGAAATTCAAAGCTCTCACCCAGCAATGGGTCACCCTGGCCCTCGAGCTTTGCAAGCTCGAAATGCAAAAAGCGCGCTCGGCCGCCCCGCCATCGGCGACTACCCACCAGTCTTGAGCTTTCACCTACCGGGTGAGAACAGCCGAATCGGCCTGCCTTTTGTTTTTCCGCATCAGGATTGGCTTCTCATGTGTTTTTTTGCACATTTTGCAGCAAAGAATCGCTCAACCCAGGTTTTATTTGATCGATCAGAACGGTCCGGAATATCCTGGTTGGCCAGCTCCTTCGGTCGTAGTCACACCCAACGATCACGAACCTAGTCATGCAACGTTGTGACTTGGACCCTGGGATTCCCGCACACTCGTGAGGCCCTCGCCACTTATCTATCGTGATCCTGATTTTGGGGCGACCATCAACCTGATCGAGGAGGTGAGCCGACGCAAATTCCCGCTCGATCTGGCGGATCCTATCTTCGAATACAGAGGCCGGTATTTTCAGCCGCAGTGACCAGCGAACTGGTCAAGAGGAGCTGAGAAGATTTGAGTGCGCCAGCACTTAAACCGGTCATGGGTGTCAGATGGTCGGCCAATCTCCGAAGTAATGGCCTCCCGAACGGCCAACTCGAGCTTTGGACTGTCACTCGTAACGCAAGGCAACTATCGGATCGACGCGCATGGCGCGCCGCATAGGGATGTAGCACCCGATCAAGGCGACGAGAGTGAGAAGCATTGCCACGCCACCAATCGTCGCCGGATCGGTAACGCTAACGCCGAAAAGCAAGCTGGACATCAAACGCGTCAGCGCCAGTGCCGCGAGAATTCCAATCCCTACGCCTGTAAGCGCTAATTGACCGCCTTTCCAGATGACAAGCCTCATCACATCTCCGCGCTGAGCGCCCAGGGCGATGCGTACGCCAATCTCGTGGGTCCGCTGCGAAACCGAATAGTGCATGAGTGCGAACATGCCGACGCTGGCCAGAATGAGCGCGAGGAGAGAAAAGAGACTGAGCAGTGTAGTCTGGAATCGACGAGGCGAGAGCTGGCCAGAAAGCTGCGCTTCCATGGTAGTGACTGGAGAAAGAATGGCTGTTTGATCGAGCCCGCGAACTGTACTGCGCAGCGTCGCTGCAAACGCAAGCGGCTCACCCTGCGTGCGCACCACCAGGTCAGGCGTTGTGTCACCCAGAGTCGCTTGCTTATACCATTCAAATATATGCGGCGTGGGCGAGCGTTCGAGACCATGACGGCGCATATCATGCACCACACCGATGACTGTCAGCCAGTCGTCATTGCGTCCGCGCGGATCCTGCCCTTTGAACCGTTTGCCGATTGCGTCTTCTCCGGGCCAGTACCGGCGAGCCATGCTCTCATCCGCAATCGCCGCGAGCGGAGACCCACTGACGTCTTGCTCGGAGAAATAGCGGCCTCTCAACAATGGGACGCCCATCGCTTGAAAATAATCTCCGCGAATTGTCTTCCAGGTGAGCGCCGTCCATTGTTCCGGAGGTTCGGGTGCGCGTCCTTCAATGGTGCGCAACCCCAGGTTCATGGTCTCTCCGAGCTCAAATAACCCGTCGATTGCGCCCGCCGCCTGAACTCCGTGCATTGTTCTAACCCGTTCGATCACCTCGTCATAGACAGCAGTTCTCCTGGACTCGGGTGTACCCGCTGGCAACATGATTCGCATCGTTAAAACGCGCTCACTCCGGAACCCGGGATCGACACCTTGGACCGCTAGAAAACTGCGAACCAGCAGACCGGCCCCGGTCAGCAATACCATCGCAAGCGCGAATTCCATCACCACGAGCAGGTTTCGCGTGCCCCTTAAGATCATCGAGCCCGACGCGCTACGAGCGCCGGATTTTAGGGATTCATTTGGATTGCTTTGCGAAATTTTCCACGCCGGGATCATCCCGAAAATGACTGCGGCGAGCAGCGACAGCGCTAGTGTAAACGCGAGCACGCCATCGTCAACACTCGCTTCATCGAGTCTCGGAATGTCTGGGGGTCCAAAGGCAATCAGCGCATGCACGCCAAGGGAAGCGAAGACTAGGCCCAGGCATCCGGAAAGTAAAGCCAACAATACACTTTCAGTGAAGAGTTGCCGCGTCAGGCGGACTCGTCCCGCTCCCAGCGCTGTTCGCACGGCCATCTCGCGATCGCGAGCTGCGCCGCGGGCGAGAATCAGATTCCCAACGTTGCTGCAGGCAATGAGCAACACGAAGAACACCGCGGCAAACAGAATGGAAAATGCCAGTCGCGTGTTTCCCCTGAGATTCACCCGCAGCGGTACAACATTGACGCTCCGCTCTCGATTCGTTGGATCCAGTTGCTGCAGGCGCCCGATAATCGTGTCCATTTCTGCCTGTGCTTCTCGATAAGTGATCCCGGGTTTCAGACGGCCCACAACATTCCATCTCTTGTAGAAGTGCCGAGTATGGGTAGAGTCGACACGCGCGAGCTGGGGATCCCCCCAATACCGGTTTGTGGTGATCGGGGCCCAGAATTGTGAATCTCTGGCGGGAAGCTGAAAATTCGCGGGCATCACTCCGATTACTTGCGAATTGCTGCCATCGATCGGTAGCATCTTTCCGACGACATCGCGAGAGGCTCCAAATCGGCGCACCCATTGACCATAGCTCAAGACGACAACGCGCTGCTGACGCGCCTCCTCCTCTCGTGTAAAAGCGCGGCCCAGCACCGGCGAAATTCCCATCAGCGGAAAGAAGTTAGCCGACACGAATGCTCCTTGGACGGAGTCGGGCTCGCCGGCACCTGTCAGCGTTACCCGTGACCACCCGCTGTTCCGGTAGTAGACGGCCATGTCTTCGAAGCTTCGGCTCTGCGATTTCCACGATTCAAAGTCCCGATACGAAATCCCCTCGCCGTTCGGATCTTGCGGATCGGGAAGCAGGACCACCCGGCTTGGGTCTTTATAAGGAAGAGGGCGCAAAAGAACCGCCTCGATGACGCTGAAAATCGCGGTGTTTGCGCCGATACCTAGCGCCAGCGTGAGCACGGCGACCACTGTGAAGCCGGGAACCTTGCGCAGCGTGCGGGTGGCGAACCGTAAATCTTGCCACAACGTCTCTATAAAGGATTCCCAGCCGGCGGAGCGGACGATTTCCTTTGAAACCTCGAGAGTTCCGCCGTCCAAGCGCACGGCGCGAAGCGCATCCTTGCGGCTCATCCCCTGCTTTATCTTTTCTTCGGCGGCCATCTCCAGAAAGCCATTCAGTTCTTCGTCCAGCTCTCGGCCGACCCGTTCCTTTCGGAACAGCGATCGGAGCCCGCCCGCGATGCTTCGCAGTACTGACATGGAACCTCCCTACGATGTCTTCAACATTCTGGCGATCGCCGCCACTTGCCTTCCCCATTCTCGTGTTTCGCTGTTGAGCCTCTTTCGTCCCTGGTCTGTTAGGACGTAATACTTTGCGTGCCTGCTATTTTCAGTCGCTCTCCATTCGCTTCTGATCAGCCCCGGTCGTTGCAGCCGCTGAAAGGCGACAAACAGCGAACCTGCATTGAGGCGGAAAACGCCCTTGCTCATCTGTTCGAGCCGGACAGCGATCCTATACCCATGCATTGGCTCCAGAGCCTGCGTTTTCAGAATTGAGCATATCTAGCGTGCCCTGGACGAGATCACTCGGCTTGTCCGCCATAGATGCATTCCTCCTGAGGGCCAGGAGGAATAATACACCTCTCCTACTGATTGTCCCAAGAGGAGAGTCGCGACAGGATTGGACTTCTGATCGCAAAGCGAGGAGACGCTTTTTTCGGAGGGGTAAGATAAATGCGGTAGATGCGTCGTCGGACAGCCGCATGAACAGGTTTTTTAGATACACTGGGTAGACGCGCGACCGGACAGTAGCGGATTCGGAAGAATTTGCAGCGCCGTTGCGAAACGCCAACTGTGTGTGGATTCCGGGAGGCGATCCCAATCTCCTGTTTGCCGTTTACCCAAACACACGAGTGCAGCGGGAACTCCAGGGCGTGCTCAATCGAGGCGGCGTGGTCGCGGGTGATTCAAAAACTCACACAAAACTGGAACAGACCCTGAATCGGTCACTAACTTTAACTTGCATCTGGCGGTGCGATCTTCGGCGGTCCGAACTCTTGTCCGCGACTATGAAGACAATCCAGCAGCGTCAAGCACGTTTGTCAGGCAGTCCCGCAAAGAGAATTAGTGAGAAAAAGCTATAGTTTCATCACTTTTTACTTTTATGTACTTTCGCTCGAGTACCCGCAGGCGCTTTCCTCTTCAATTTGATCTGATTGTAATCAACGGCAGCAGCGACGAGATTTTTTAGAGCACGCTCATTAATCTTATCGCCCTCGAACAAATCGATCGCGCGCCAGGCGTTGCCTCCAAGGCCCGCGTTGAAGAGCTTGTCAGGATCTGGGAGGCTCGCCCCGTGGGCAAAGGTAAGCTTCACCTTATCTTTGTGGGCGTTGCCGACCGCGATGATTCCGTCGCGAGACCACACTGGGCTTCCCATCCACTTCCATTCCTCGATTATGTCCCGGTCGGCCTCAAGGATGGTCTTGCGGATGCTGGCGAGCGTTTTGCCACGCCAGTCTGTGAGTTTTGCGATCAGCTCGTCAATATGTTCCGATGGATTCATTGGATCTTTATGCCTCCAATTCTTGCCCCGTTTTCGTGCCGGTAGTTTTATTGGGTAACCTGTAAGGGAAAGGGTAAATTTGAGCCTTTCTATCAGCTGGTAACAGGTTGTGCTCTACGCGCCAACCGCAGCATGGTTGTCATGCTTCTCGGTTGCGGTCTTCGCCGGTCCGAACTCTTGTCCGTGACTGTGTTGATTAACTGAAATGATTTGTCTATCCGCAGGTCTGAAATACCACGATATTACAGTCAGGATTAGAAGTAACAACGCGGGAACATTTTGAGTCATGGAATCACCCGATGCGATATGTGAAAATACCGCTCCCGACATGGCAAAGAAAAAGCCTGCATAAGCCCATTCCTTTAATAAAGGAAATTTAGGAATAAGCAATGCTACAACTCCCAAAATTTTCCAAACACCTAGTATTGTTAGAAAATAGACAGGATAGCCCAAATGGGTAATACCATATACCCCGGGCGGCGCCACGGCTCCTTCCGCTTTTGCTTTGAATAACTGTAATGTTCCAGTTGCCAGCATTCCCAATGCAAGCCAGATAGTAGAAACCCAATAGATAATTTGATTTCTCTTTGTCATAGATCCTCCTCGATTCACGAATTTTGAGCCGCCTTAGGCGGCCAGTTGGGCACCGAACTGCTTAGCGTACTCCGCGTTCAGCCGCTGCCAGCCGAACTTCATCGCCTCGGGGCCGACGATGCGGCCGATGGGAGTTCCGCTGAGAAGGCGATCCAGAACATCGAAACAAATGTGCCACCCGGCAGCACCCATTGCGATGAAGCGGCGACCGATGTTGGTCCACAGCGTCAGGCGTGTGCCGCCACCAAAGGCTTCGAGTTCCCACCGCATATCGAAGCCACCCCAGTTGTACTCAAGAGCCTTGGGAGCGCCGGCTCGCGCCACTGTTGTTTCGGAAACACGCGGCGTGGGTGCTCCCACCGTGGTGAGCTTCACCGTGGCTCCAGCCGTGCCTAGGCTCCCATCGGCGTCGAAAGGCGCCCACTCACGCAGATGCGCTGGGTCGGTAAGCGCCTGCCAGACTTTTTCCGGCGAGTGGCGCAGTTCTCTGACGAGAATGAGCGTCCACTTCTCTCCGTCCTTTCGTATCTGCGCCCCGCTGGCGGGACCTGGTGTGTACTGCTCGAGATAGGTCACGTTCTTCTCCTTAGCGTGAATAGCGTGCCAGCTGGGTGAGCTGGATGAGGTTGCCGCAGGTGTCGTTCAGTATTGCAATGGTCGAGCCGGTGACGTCGGTGGGCGGCATGGTGAACTCGGCGCCGCGGGCCTTGATCCGCTCGTAGTCGCCCTTGACGTCGTCAGTGAAAAACATGGCCGCGGGCTGGCGCTGTTGAAAGATCGCCTGCTGATACGCTTTGGCTGCGGGGTTGTTGTTCAGCGCCAGCTGCAGCTCAGTGCCGTCCGGCTCCTCGGGCGAGACCACGGTCAGCCAGCGATATGGGCCCTGACTGAAATCGGTCTTCTTGGCAAAGACCAGTACCTCCGTATAGAAGCGCAGGGCCTTGTCCTGGTCGTCCACGTATACGCTGGTCAGTTTGATTTTCACTTGGTTTCTCCTTTGTCACGTTCGCGGTTTGGGCCGCGTTGTCTTTTCCCTGTCTTGCTTTTCGCTGGTGTTGCCCTCGTTGGTGATGAACGTTCCCTGCGGTCGAGGTGCCGTTCCAGCGCATCCACGTGATCGGACCAGAACCGGCGGAACTGCTCCAGCCAGGCATCCATCTCCTGAAATGGTCCTGGCTTCAGCCGGTAGAGGCGGCGCTGTGCGTCCACGGTGGACTCCACGAAACCGGCCTCGCGCAGCACGCGCAGGTGCTTTGACACGGTCGGCTGCGGCATGCGAAGTTGGCGCTCGATCTCTCCAACCGACTGTTGGGACGAGACCAGGAGGCTCAAGATCGCGCGGCGGTTCGGCTCCGCAATGATTTCGAATACAGATTCCATGCTCTTCGTATACTCCACAGGGTATATACGTGTCAAGGCATATTTTGGGCCGGGCCCCAGGCAACAGTTTCAATCGGCGTGCGGGGATGCACCGTCCGATGCGTTTTTAGCGGGTGCGATTCAGAGCGCTGCGCGCTCCGTCCGCCGTGGGGATGAACGCAACAGTGCAGTAGCTTTTGTACCGGGAAGTCTTAGTGTTGTATCGGAAGCGCGAAGGGGACTGCCCGAGCACGGTGCGTTCAAGTCGGCTTTTCACCAGCAATTTAACCGTCACTGCTAGCGCGTTTTGTCGATACAAATGTTGAGACCAACCCACTTTTCTAGTCTTTCGAGTGTTGTTGATGATTCAATTTGACTCGGCTGGCTTACGCGGGTCTTGTGTGGCATCCACGTACTCGGTCGAAGATGGACCGAGCCCGGTAATCTGAACGACAACAGGCTCGTCACCGGTTTCTGCGAAGTGATTCCGAGATGGTGGTTCGGTGTAGAAACTACCCGGTGGCAGAGCTTTCAGTTTCGCCTCGTCAAACTTATCGCCGTAGCCGATATGCCATGTGCCAGAGATTACGGTCGCAACCCTGTCGTCACGATGGGAGTGTGCAGCGATGCGCGTATGTGCTGGGACGCGAAGCATGATGGTATATACGCCTGCTTGGTCTGGATTGCCCTTCAGAACAACGGTCTGGATTCCGCCAACGCCTGAGCTTCCCGTGCCCGGATTGCCCACTTGCGGGAACTTGTATTCCGTGGGAGTGAATCGTTCTTCGTTTGCGCCGCCGTCAGCATTGCTTGCAACCGGATGAGCAACCGGCGGACCATCAAGGAATTTACGAATCAACGCGACTGTGTAAGCCGGTCGTTCTTCCATCAGCCAATGTCCTGAGCCCGCGACGACCTCCTCCTGCACGTTCGTCGCTACATGACGCATGATCACCGCCTGGAGGGCGCCGAAGGACTTCTCTCCACCTACCGCCATCACCGGCATCGTAAGCTTCGTTTGTTCGAAAACCTTGTTGTCCTTCGCATCTTGCGAGAAAGCGGCAAACTGCGCGAACCCGGCACGCATTCCGCCCGGTTGCGCATAAGTGGCGGCAAAGAAATTTCTGGTGGCTTCGTCGGGCTTACCCGGATCGGCGGTAAAGTCATTCCATATTCTGTCGAAGTAGATACGCTCCCGGCCCGCCACTAGCCGCTCCGCATCCGGTCCATGGAAGTTGAAGTGCCAAACCCCTGGATTTAGGAGAATCTCGTTCCAAGGATCAATCCCGGGGATCGGTGCGTCCATGACGACCAGCCGCTCGACCTTATCGGGATAAGTGGCGGCGTAGGCGTAGGCCACCATGTTCCCGATGTCGTGAGCAACCACAGATGTCTTGTCGTATCCCAACGCGGTCACGACGGCGCGAATATCCTTGGCCTGAGTCTTCTTCTCGTACCCGTCGGCAGGCTTGGAAGAACGCCCAATGCCACGGAGGTCGGGCACTACTACCGTATGGTCCTTCATGAGATCTGCGGCCAAAGGAGCCCACGAGTCGCTATTTTCAGCGTACCCATGGATGAGGACCACCACAGGCCCGCTTCCTCCCCAACGCACAAAAATGTCTGCCCCTTCTGGGCTGTGTATCGTCTTTGTTTGAAAGCTGGATGGCAGGGAAGGCGGAGTTTGGCTTGAGACTGTTGCCACTACAAAAAGAGCTACGGCGAGGAAACGTAGAATCATTGATACCTCCACGGGAGCAATCGGTTTATTCGGGATTACACGAATACTGTATTTGGCATTGCCGATTGTAGACCACAATGATTGTCACCGCGAGTTGCGCTTTCTTCGCTCTGCTGGCCGTCGATCGGCCCACTTTAGGATGGCGTCAAGCGTAGGACAAAGGGATTGGCCCCATGATGTCAGACAGTACTCAACCTTGGGCGGCACCTGAGGGTAGGCCGTCCGCACAACGATTCCGTCTGCTGCCAAGCTGCGGAGCTGCTGCCCCAGCATTTTCTGAGTGATGTTGGGTATCGCTCGTTCCAGGTCGGAAAAGCGCATCACCTTGCCTCCGAATAGATGGAACAGAATCACGAGCTTCCATCTTCCTTCCAACAGACGGAGCGCTGCTTCTACGTCTGCTGCAGCGGATGTGGGCGTATAGCGTTTCGGCATCGATATCCCCAAACGCACTTTTTAGTGCGTACTTCCTATTTCATCAGTATGATGCCAAACTTCTGTCTGTGCAATTGCACGCGGGAGAATACGATGGCTATCGAGTACCCGAACCAGCCGCTGCATACCTGGCCGCCGAAGAGGCGAAGGACGCGGATGCGCTTTCCCGTTGCTTCACAGAAGATGGCACTGTCCACGACGAGGGGCGGGATTATCACGGTCGTGACTCGATCCGCCAATGGAAACAAGAGGTGGACACGAAATACCGATACGTCTTGCAGACGGTCAACGCTCAAACGTATGGAAACAAGGTGACCGTGCGTGCCCGAGTCACCGGTGAGTTTCCCGGGAGTTCTGTTGAACTGGACCACATCTTCAAACTTTCCAACGACAAGATTGCTTCACTGGAGATTCGATCATGACGACGACATATCCTTTCCCCGTTTCGGGAGATGAGTTTAAGGGCAAGCGGGTTCTGGTGACTGGCGGCACGAAGGGCATGGGACAAGCTATGGTGCGCCGTTTTGCTCTGAGCGGCGCCTCAGTTGCCACGACTGCACGCTCGCCCCTGCCGGATGGGCAGGCGGTTGCTCTCTTCGTGCAGACGGATATCGGTACGGCTGCGGGCGTGCAAGATGTAGTCAGTCGCATTCAGCAGGAATGGACTGGACTCGACATCCTAGTCAACAATGTCGGAGCGTCAGATGCTCCGAACGGCGGATATAAGGCCCTCTCTGATGACGACTGACAGAAGGCGCTCAACGTCAACTTGTTGGCATCCGTTCGTTTCGACCGAGCATTTCTACCCGGCATGATCGAACGCAAATCAGGTGTCATTCTTCACATCTCGTCCATCCAGCACCGTCTGCCGCTGTATGACGCGACGCTTGCCTATGCTGCGGCGAAAGGTGCTCTCAATACCTACAATAAGGGCCTGGCAAACGAAGTTGGGCCCAAGGGCGTCCGCGTTAACATGATTTCGCCCGGATTCATCGAGACATCAGGCGCACACGGCATGATCGTGCGACTCGCCAAGAGCAGGGGCATCAGCGAGGACGCTGCTCGACAGCAAATTATGAATATGATCGGAGGCATTCCCATCGGCCGACCCGGCCAGCCGGAGGAAGTTGCCGAACTGGTGGCATTCCTAGCATCCGATCGTGCAGCTTCAATTCACGGCGCGGACTACGTCATTGATGGCGGCACTATGCCTACCGTTTGATCATGCATTTTGTGATTGCCGCCTGAG
>Ga0209577_10001208_pt1 | contig 25762 bp, 19 predicted proteins | sample GraSoiAngelo_109_FD_185874 | JGI IMG/M metagenome (GOLD analysis project Ga0209577, IMG submission 185874) | Grasslands soil microbial communities from the Angelo Coastal Reserve, California, USA - 14_0903_12_20cm (SPAdes) (version 2) | ecosystem: Environmental > Terrestrial > Soil > Grasslands...
AGGCGAACTTCGGAGTCGCGCTTGATGATGCCGTCACTGACCTGGCAACCGGCGACCGTGCCGACTTTCGGGATGCGGAAGGTTTCGCGCACTTGCGCCCGGCCCTGGTAGGTTTCCTTAATGGTCGGCTCGAGCAGGCCGCTCATGGCGCGCTTGATCTCGTCTTGCAACTCGTAAATGATCGAGTGCAGGCGGATGTCCACCTTCTCCTGCTCCGCCAGTTCCTGCGCTTTGCGCTCCGGACGCACGTTGAAGCCGATGATGATGGCGTTCGACGCCGAGGCCAGCAGCACGTCGGTCTCGGTGATCGCGCCCACTCCGGAGTGCAGCACTTTCAGGCGGACTTTATCATTCGAGAGTTTGGAGAGGAGATCGGTGAGAACTTCGACCGAGCCGCCTACGTCCGCCTTGAGAATAATATTCAGTTCCTTCATGCCGGCAGTCGCCAGCTGCTCGGCCAGCCCTTCCAGCGATACGCGGGAACTCTTTGCCAACTGGGCCTCGCGAGCTTTCTGCTCGCGATACTCGGAAATTCCGCGAGCCTTGTCACGATCGGCAACCACCACGAACTGGTCACCGGCTTGGGGCAATCCTTCCATGCCCAGTATTTCCACCGGAGTGGAAGGCGGAGCTTCCTCAAGCTGCGCACCGCGATCGTCAAACATGGCGCGCACTTTGCCGTAAACATTACCCACAACAAAGTTGTCGCCGGTCCGCAACGTTCCGTTCTGCGCGAGCACGGTGGCAACAGGTCCACGGCCGCGGTCGAGCTTGGCCTCGAGCACCACGCCGGTTGCCGGACGGTCGGGCGTCGCTTTCAATTCCTGCAGGTCCGCCACCAGGCAAATCATTTCCATCAACAGATTGAGGTTTGTCTTTTTCTTGGCTGAGACATCGACAAAAACCGTGCTGCCGCCCCAGTCTTCCGGCATCAGACCGCGATCGGCCAACTGTTTCTTCACCCGATCCGGCAAGGCTTCCGGCTTGTCGATTTTGTTCACTGCCACAATGATCGGGACTTCCGCAGCATGCGCGTGATCGATAGCTTCCAGCGTCTGCGGCATGACTCCGTCATCGGCAGCGACTACGAGTACAACGATGTCGGTTGACTTGGCACCGCGAGCTCGCATACGGGTGAACGCTTCGTGACCCGGCGTATCGAGAAACACAATCTCGCGGCCGTAGGCAGGAGATTCTTTGTCCAGGATTCTTACTTTGTAAGCGCCTATATGCTGGGTGATGCCACCGGCCTCCCCTTCGGCCACATTGGTCGAGCGAATCGAGTCGAGGAGAGTTGTCTTGCCATGGTCGACGTGACCCATAATCGTGACCACAGGGGGACGCGGCACAGCTTCCGTGGCAGCTTCTTCACTGCCGGCGCCTGCTTCGGCCACATCTTTGGCAGCCTGCTCCTCGAAAGTGATCACGTTAGTGTCTGCGCCGAAGAAGCGGGCCATCTCACTGGCAAGTTCGGAATCGAGCGTCTGGTTAATAGTGGCGAAAACGCCGCGAGCCAGCAGGCGCGCGATCAGATCCTTGGCGCGAATGCCCAACTTCTCGGCAAGATCTTTAACGCTGATTCCTTCCGTAATCGTGATGCTGCGCGTAATCGGCTGCGGCTCGTTTGAGACTACCAGCCGCGGCGGCGGCACGTAGCCCTTCATCGGGCCTTCTTTGATGCCGCGCGGAATGTAGCGCTGGCCCGGCCTGCGAGCTGGTCCTCCCGGACGACTACCGGGCCGGCTTGGTCCCGGCGGTGGCATGGCCCCGCCGCCCGGTCCTACTCCTAGCGGACGGCTACCGGTCGGCGATTGGCGCGTGGGATGCATGGGCCGGCGTTCACCCGGACGCAATGGGGGACGCATTCCCGGCGCGGCGGGACGTGGGCGCTGAAAAATCGGCTGTCCCGGTACTGGTCGGCCGGGCGCAGGTCGCGCGCTGGCTGCCGGTTGCTCGCCAGTTTGCGGTCGAGACTGAACTGGCGCGGTGGGCGGCGCTTTGTACACCGGGCGCGGACCAGTCTGCGGAACAATCATGCGCGGCTTCGGCCCCGCGGGTGGCTGAGCTGTGGCCGGCGGAGCGGTCTTGGTTGGAGCTGATGCCAGCGGAGGCGCTGCTTGCGCCGGAGGCCGCGAGACGGGCGCGGTTGGAATCTGCGGTGTCGCACTGGCCGCCTCAATCGGGGGCGGAGCTGGCGTAGCACGGGGAGCTGGCGGAGGGGGCGTCACTACAGGGCCAACCGACGCGGCTGGCGTCGTCGTAGGCTCAGCAGGTGTGCTGGGCGCGGCCGGACTGGTCGTTGCAGGCGGCCTTGCAACTGGAGGTGTAATTACCCTGGGCGGAGGCGGCGGTACCGCGGGTTTTGATGGAGTTACTACGCTGGCCGCTCTTGCCGGTGGTGCCGTTGCGGCCTTGCTTTCGGGGACTGGAGGATGCGGAACTGCCGGACGGGGAGGCGCAACCGTTGCTGCTGATTGTTTTTGGCTGATCGCCCTGAGCACATCGCCGGGCTTGGAAATATGGGACAGATCGATTTTGGTCTTGATCTCGTCCGCTTCGCCGCGAGCGGAACGCGCGCTTCTGGAGGGAGCGGCTTGCGCTTCGGCGCTTGCCCGAAAATGGGCCCGCACTTTCTCCGCTTCATGGTCTTCAAGAGAACTGGAATGCGTCTTCTTCTCGGTGACACCGACTTCCGAGAGAACGTCGAGAATAGCTTTACTTTTGACTTCCAGCTCCCTAGCCAGATCGTTAATTCGAATCTTGCTCATCCGCCTTTTCTTGCCTCCGCTTGTCCCGCTAAGTCTTCATATTAACCTCACGGAATTGCGTTCCGTTCCGCATGCTCGTTTGATGCACGGGGAAAATCACTGTTCTTTCTGCTCATCCGCGACCGTTTGTTCTGCTTCCTCTGGAGAGGTCTCGCCTTCAGAGGCCTCGCTGCCTTCTTCGGACTGGGTTTCTGCCGAAGCTTCTGTCGTCTCGCTGCTCGCTTCCGCAGGAGCCTCTTCCACTGACTCGGCTTGGGCCGCCACGTCGAAGGTTTCGGCGCCGGCATTCTCCGCAGTTACTTCTGCGGCAGCACCCTCGCCCGATTCTGCTTCAGGTGTTGCCGTGCCTTGGCCACCTTCCAGGCTCAAAAAGTAATTGTTTACTGCCAGGCTGATTTTTTCGACTGTCTTTGGACCGATTCCTTCAATCGCCTCCAATTGTTCCGGCGTCATGTCTGCGAGAGCTTCCACGCTTGTAATGCCTGCGGCATTGAGCTTCTCGACTAATCCTTCTCCCAACCCCGGAACACTGTCGAGCGGTGTTGCCGCCTGTCCAACCAGGGCAGACATCTGCTGCTCCACTTCCTGCCGCTTCTCTTCCTCGCTCTTAATATCGATCTTCCAGCCCAACAGCTTCGCAGCGAGGCGAACGTTTTGCCCCTTCTTGCCGATGGCAAGCGAAAGCTGGCTGTCATCCACCACCACTTCGAGGTGTTTCTCGCCAGAATCCACAACCGTGACGCGGCTTACCTTGGCCGGTTGCAGCGCCTTCTCGGCAAAGGTCACCGCATCTTCGTGATACTCGATAATGTCGATCTTTTCCCCGCGCAGCTCGCGAATGATGGATTGCACCCGCATGCCCTTCATGCCCACACAAGCGCCGACCGCATCAACGTCTTTGTCCTTCGACATAACCGCGATCTTCGTGCGCTCACCGGCCTCTCGCGCAATGGCGCGGATCACCACCGTTCCATCGTAAATTTCTGGAACTTCGGTCTGGAAAAGATGCTGCACCAATTCGGGCGCCGCGCGCGAAACCACGACCTGTGGTCCCTTGGAAGCTTTCTCCACCCGCAGAATCACCACCCGAACCCGCTCGCCGATGGCGAACGATTCCAGTCGCGATTGTTCCTTTCGCGGCATGCGTGACTCGGCCTTCCCGACATCGAAGATCACGTCCGGACCTTCCACCCGCTTAACCGTGGCATTCACAATTTCGCCCACGCGCCCGATGTATTCGTTGTATACGGTATCGCGTTCGGCTTCGCGCACTTTTTGGAAAATTACCTGCTTTGCCAATTGCGCGGCGATGCGTCCGAGGATTCCTTCGGTCACCTTTGGAATCTGCAGCTCGCCGCCCAATTCCACGTTGGGATCAACTTTGCGGGCGTCTTCCAGCGTGACTTGCAGGTTGGGATCTTCCACCTGCTCGGGGTTTTCCACGACGGTCTTCACGGCAAATGCGCGAATCTTGCCCGTCTCTTTATCTAATTGCGCACGCAGATTTTCCTGGCTCTTGTAGTACTTGCGGGTTGCGACCACGATCGCGTCTTCCACCGCGCTAACTACGATCTGCGGATCGATGCCTTTCTCTCTGCTCAGGGCATCGATGGTGTTGTAAAGCTCGCTTGCCATATCTATTCCGTAAAGTCCAAGTTCTGCTTAGTAATAGCCCAGCCGAAGAGCCAGCGTTGCAATAAGTGCTGACTCCTGACTACCGGTTTCTGACTACTGGACTTTCAAATCTCTGGCACCAAATTCGCCTTCTCGACGTTATCCAGTTCGATCTGAATTTTCTGGGCTGCGCCCGCGACCGGCCGCATCTTCTTCTTGCGCGCGGCACTCAGATCCAGTGTCAGCCGACCCTGCCCGAAGTCTTCCAGCCTGCCTTCAAAATACCGGTTGCCATTTATAGGTTGCCGGGTCGTCAGCTTTACGCGACTGCCGCGAAAACGCTCGTAATCGCTCGGGCGGACTAGCTTGCGGTCAAGCCCCGGAGAAGAAACTTCCAATAGGTACGAGCCACCCGGAACCGCATCTTCCACGTCCAGGATCGTGCTCACTTCGCGACTCAAATTGGCACAATCCTCGTGGGTTATGCCCCCGCGATCCTCGCCTGCGGGCGGCTTATCAATAACGATCCGCAGCATGCGGCTCTTTCCACTGCCGCGGAACTCCACCTCCACCACTTCAAGTCCACTAGTGGCGGCGACGCGCTCCGCAATCTCGCGCACCCGCTCGGCGTCAAATGCCATTTATCCAGTAACTTAGGCTACTTGCCGCACACGCCCTTTTGGCCGGAAACTAAAATGTGGGCTTGCGCCCACTGGTGTGCCTCGCCAATTGCTGGTACTACACAACAGTTTCCAAACACCAATATACGCCGGTCAGGAGCAAAAGACAAACCTGGGAGAGGCCGCTTTTGACTTCAATTTGGGGGTCTTTTTTCTGTCACAATGCCTGGCCGTGAACATAGTTCCCGCGGACGCGGTTCTGGCGGAAATGGAGCAGAAAGCCGCAGATTGTGAGGAGAGATCTGGACGGGCAAGCGAGCCTGCTGCCACTCTACTGAAAGAAGAGGCAAAACTATATCGCGAGTGGATTGCCATGTTGCCGGGATGGACATCGAGAGTGCTTCAGCGACTAGTCTTCTTGTTCGTCCTTCACTCCCAGCATCCATCATGCCGTGATAGACAGCATGCGACGGGGTTGGCCCGTTATCTTAACCCTTACTGCGCCAAGGTCGCGTCGATCGTGCCCACGTTCCCGGTGCGTTCGTCGCGCACCGCTAAACGCAACTGTTTCACACCGGCGGGCACATCCACATCCAGTGGTGTCATCAGGCCCTGCTGCAAAATCTGCTGGTAAACCTCGGGTTTAACCGCTTGATCTACCTTCAGGGTGCGAATGCCGCTAACTTTTCCGTCGGCCCCCACTGGACCAGCATAGAAGCTAACATTGAGTTTCTTGCCGCCCGAGGCATCCTCTGCGCTCAATGTGTGCGCATCTACCAGGAAGAGCACGCGTGCTTTGCCCTTCTCGCCGGGTTTTAATTGAGCCTTAAACCCGACCAGCGTAGAGGGAATTCCGTCCCGCATTGCTTCCGCCAGTTCCTGGTCCCCTTTGCGATTTTTCGTCTCCATGGGATCAACGGCGAAATACCCCTTCCGGTAGCGTGCCTCGGTTCCATCGCGATTCAATTTCACCTTTATGCTGCGATAGCGCCCGTTCCACTTCTTATCCTCGGGATAGTAGCCGATTGTGTAAGCGGAATTGTTATCGGCCAAGGCGATGGCAATACCATCTTTTATTTCGTTCTGGTTGACATAAACTTTGCCGCCGGTCTCTGTCGCGATGGCACGCATAGTCTCATGGTCGCTCGATATGTCGGACATCCGGACGACGGCCTTGGCGGACGTGTCCAAGCGCTGCCGATTTGCAAGATCATTGAAGCTTACTTCCATACCACTTGCCAAACCTCGTACGTCGATGGGGTAGAGAGCAATCTGTGCGGCCGACATTTGCGCCGCAGCCTTGCGGATCTCTTCCGTATGTGCCGTACGCTGATTCTCCGCCACCGCGCCACCCGCGATGGTGGCCAGTGATCTCTGCTGAATGCCGTGTGCCGTATTCTCCAGTTCCGCCTCGCTAATGTTCCGATCCTCAGGAATCAAATCGAAAGGGAAAGCCCCCGTGAGCCAAATCACTTCCTTGCGGCCAGGCATACCGCCCAGGATACGAGCCAGGCTGCGCATGCCCTCCAGAGTCGTTTCCGTGCGCCGGTCGAGGAGGTAACTCAATCGGACTGACTCGAAACCCGCGAGTGCCTCATCCGCCCCCGATAATATGGTTTGGACCCCTCCACCCCTTTCTACACCAGGGCCTGCAGCGCTGCTGACGGGAGGTGGACCGCCGCCTGACATCGATGGTTCTTGAGGTTTGTATCTCTTAATTGCCTCCCTCAACAACTGTGGGTCGCTGGTGAAGTCCTGGATGACGTGTAAACCGTCGGTCAAGGTAAAAATTGCCGTCCGCTGAGTTGACTTGCTCTGTTCATCCACATACTTCAGCATCTGCAAACGTCCATATGCCTGGTCACTAAACTGCGAGTTGGCCGCATCCAGAACGAAAACCGTGATCGGGCCACCGGGGGCACGGTATTCCGGCTGATTGGAATAGATCCCGGGCGGTAGGGCGGGAGGCGCAGCCGCTTTAGCAATTTCATCCGGAGTTGTAAAGGTAGCGATCTTCTGCTTCTTTCCGTTCTCTTCAATCACAAAATCTTCGGGCTTCAAATCTTTGATTGGTTGCCCCTTCTTGCCGGTCGCAACGACATCCACCAGCACCATGCGAGTGTTGACGCGAATAGTAGGGGCGGGAATATCGGTCGCCGGTTGTTGCGCTCCGAGGCGTACAGCGCCCATGCAAATTATCAGACCAGCGAGAGACATGAAGATCAGGCGAGCGTAAGCGTTCATTTTCCGCATGGAAACTCCAGGTCGGCAGAATCACCTTACAAAGTCAGATGCAGGCCAGCAAACTACACGGGACTGTATATCTTTTTGTTCCGGGTTTCAACGCTTTCGCGGCCCCAAGGCTACGCTGTCTGGGTCAATAAATTAGGGATGCCTGAGCCAGCCAAGCATCCCTAATGATCTGCAGCCGCACGAGAAAGGAAGAGAGATCAATTCAACCCAAGATCCCCGTTGAATTGCTGAATGATCTGGTAGCACTCGCATGCTGCTTTTTCCAGGCCTTTACGATTTACTACCATCACCGTGCCGCGCGTATATTCGATTAGTCCCGCCCTCTGCAAAATCGCCGCAGCGACGCTCACGCTCGGGCGGCCGGTCCCCAGCATTTCCGCAAGGAATTCGTGGGTCAATGGAACGGCTTCGGAGTCGAGTCGATCCTGGCTCATCAGCAACCAACGGGCCAGGCGCTGCTCGATTCCGTGCAAGCGGTTACAAGCCGCCGACTGCGCTACCAGTAGCGTCTGAATTTGGGCAAACCGGTTCATCCAGAACTGCAGATTGGGCGCTGCCGTCAGAGTAGCCTTCAAGGCTTCGGTCTTCACCCGTACCCCATCCCCAGGTACCTGAGAAACCGCAATTTGCGGACTGATCTTCAATCCTACGGCAATGCCGGCCCCGACCACTCCTTCTTTGCCCACGATGCCCGCTTCTACCGACCTCCCGTCACCAGTGGTGATGACGAGCGAAACAATTCCTGAGTTCGGAAAATAAGCTGAGTCAATGCTCTGCCGCGATTCCTGAAATGTCCGATGATAGGGCGCTTCCAAGTATTCCAATTGTGGGCGCAGCTTCTTGTACTCTTCCGCGGGAATGGCTAGCAGGATAATGTTCCGGATCGGTTTGCCACTCAAGTCAGTGCGCTCGCCGGGCTGCACGGTAGCCAGGTGGATTTGCTTTTTTGGCAACAGCGTGGGAACGCCGGAGGTGCCCGCGTTGATTCCAAGGCCCGGTTTCCGCCGCGTCGCAGGCCTGGATGCAGCTGAGGGTAGCGTCACGATCTTCGAAGGTCCACTCATTTTGTCACGTCTTTCGAGCTGAAACTCGCTCAGGCTTGCTTAGCGCGCGCAACGCCCACGCCGCGTCCGCCAGTGCCTGCCGCTCTTCCTCGTTATTACCACCCTTGCCAATCAGTTCTTGGAGTCGCTGCTGCACTGCCAGGCTCGCCCTTTCGATGCAGCTTGCCAGGTTGTTGTCGTCTAATTCTAATAACGCAGCCTTATACAGTTCTACCCAATGCTCACGTTTATAGTCAGCCATGGTTTATCCAAAGCTATATAGGTTTTCCGGAAGACTCAGGCTAGCCAGGGGAGAGCAGCCTGTCGGTTCGACGCCGAACTAACTAAAGATATTGGTACGCCCCGTGGTCTTCATGCGACCCGGGTTTTATCCTCATCGTCCTTGTCGGTCAGCGCCCGCTCCGCCAACTTCAACCAGCCTTGCACCTGAGACTTGACCGCATCGCTCTCGCGGCGCGAAAAGGGCTGAACAAACTCCTTTTGCTTCGGGTCACTTTCCGGTGGAAGACTCCAGCGCCTCCGGTCCTTTGGCTTTTTTCCGGCCGCCATAGAAACACATCCAGCTTCGGCCAGGTACTTGGACTGTACTCACCATGTAGCATTTGTTCGATACAGTACATTGGGTACAGATCGCAGAAAAGGGCCGTACTTTCCACAGGGTATTTCACGGCTCCGCCTCCCGGCCGGTTTCGCGTTCCATTCACTCACAGCCGTTGCCTAAGGCGACGAAGAAGTTATGCTCCTCCGTTAGTTTCACCAGGAGTGAGCGGCCGGAGCGCTAGTTCCGACCCGGCAAAAAGCATACAATGTTGATTATCCAGAGCCCAAATATGTCCGCTGCGTCTGACGACCTGACCGGCTTGAAAGATGACATGGTTGCCTTCATTGAAGGCCACGGCATGCGCCGCTTCCACGGCTTTGTGGATTATGAAGAAGTGCAGTGCGTTATGTGGGAAGGGGGCGACAACCCCGAGGCCTGGAAAGATTTTGTAGAGTTGGCCAAGGCCTCGGCGGCGCCCTTCCTGACCATGCACTCCTGGGTGCTCAAGCGCGATGATCTGGAAGAATTGATCCGCCGCCTCTCTACCGGGGAGTACACCAATGTTGAAGATGTTGAGGATGCCCGCTGGCTGCGCACCTATATTGGAAAGACCGGCTTTGTGCAGCTGGGCTGGGCCTACCAGGGCACCATCTTTCTGTACGAAGCGAATACCGACTGGTACGAGCGCTATCAGCGGCTCCTGGAGGTTTCTGAAGATTTCGGCGGAATCGCTATAGACGAGCCCGACCAGGACGACGAGACTTGACGAACTGCCGGGTGATCTCTGACCCTGCACAAGGAAACCAGCAGCTCATTATTTCTAGGGTAGCCGTCGAAATTCTCTGTATCCGTGCAGTGGTCCCTCAAATCCGCCGACCAGACTCAGATCGCGGTCCTGGCTAAAGCACTGCAGGCAGACACAGCGCTGAATCTGCAGTCCGACTCTCGACTGGCTGCCATCCTCGCACGATTGCTGGTCATGCGCGGCATCGCCGATCCTGAGTCCGCAGCCCGCTTTCTCGCCCCTTCTTTAGCGCACCTCCATTCTCCCTACGCCATCGCCGGGATGAGCCGAGCCATCGAACGCCTGGAAGCGGCCATTGCGCGCCGGGAAGGCATTCTCATTTACGGCGATTATGACGTTGATGGCACTACCGCGATCGTCATCCTTAAAACGGCTATCGAACTCTGCGGCGGCAGCGCTGATTTTCATGTTCCCCATCGCATCCGCGAAGGCTATGGCATGAAAGACGATGTAATCGAGCGCGCTGCGCAGAATGGCATGCGGCTCATCATTAGTGTCGACACCGGAATTCGTGCGTTCGCCGCCGCGGAAACCGCCACCCGGATGGGCTTGGATCTGATCGTTACCGATCATCACCTGCCCGGGCACGACGGCGTCCCCACGGCATTCGCTGTGCTCAACCCTAACCAGGCGGGCTGCCAGTATCCCTGCAAAGCGCTGTGCGGCGCCGGAGTTGCTTTCAAGCTGGCCCAAGCGCTTATGGAGCGCAAGCTCGACCGCCCAGACCAGTCGCGCCTGCTGACCTCATTCATGAAGGTACTCGCCATTGCGACTATCGCCGATGCCGTTCCGCTGGTCGACGAAAACCGCGTCTTCGCAAAAATAGGTTTGGAAGCGTTGCGGTCCCCGGTGAATGTCGGCCTGAAGGCCTTGCTCGAAGTCGCGCAACTGGGCGCTCGTCCGCTGACTTCGGGAGAAGTTGCTTTCCGCATCGCGCCACGCCTCAACGCAGCCGGGCGCATGGACGTTGCCCGCGATGTCATCGAACTCTTCAGCGTGAAAGATCCTGCCCGCGCCCGCGAGCTTGCCACCCGGCTTGACAAACTGAATGGCGAGCGCCAGGAGGAAGAGCGTCGCATCATGGCCGAAATTGAGTCACGCCTGGAGCAGGATCCTACGCTACGTGATGCGTATTGCATGGTGATCGACGGAGACGGCTGGCACCGCGGAGTCATAGGCATTACCGCAACCAGGGTAGTCGAGCGCTATGGCCGTCCCACGCTGGTCATCGCGCGCGATGGGGAAGAAGCGCACGGATCAGGCCGCTCCATTCGGGCCTTTCATCTGCTCGATGCCATTGAATCCTGCCGCGATGTTTTTAGCCGCTACGGCGGACACAGCCACGCGGTGGGTTTCTCATTACCAACCGCGCGCATTCCGGAACTGCGCGCGCATCTTGAAACCTACGCTGGGGCGCGCCTTACACCTGCCGACTTTGCACCAGGCATCGATCTCGACGCCGAACTTCCATTGGACCAGGTCACGCCCGAACTGTTCGAAGCACTGCGCCGCCTTGAACCTTTCGGGCAAGGAAATCCGGAACCTGTGTTCGCTGCCCATGCGGTGCGTATGATGGCGCCGCCTAGAGTCCTGAAGGATAAACACGTAAAGCTCAAGCTGGCCGCAGCCAAGATGCCACCCCCGATTCTGTCCTCCTCAGAGCGTCTTGATGTTAGGCATGAGGACGGCGAAGGACCAAGCGCGACCGCGATTCTCGTGACGCCGCGTTGCCATCCGGATGCCGCCGCTTTTCGGCGCGAAGAAATCAGAGCAGCCGCTGAAAGCCGCGAACTGAAGACTGAGAAACCCAGTTGGCGACGTGCCATCACTTTCGATGCCCTCGCCTGGCGGATGGCCGAACGGATGGAACAAGAAAAACTCATTGCGGGGGATACTCTCGACATCGCCTTCACCATCGGCCACAACGATCATCCCGAATTCGGTGGACTTGAACTGACCCTATGTGACTTCAAAACAGGCAACGAACGCTCCAAGCAAAACGAACCCGAGGCCACAAAGGTCCACACGGCCCCGTCTGCCTGAAGCGGCGTGACTAGGCGGCGCATTAGCAGCAAGTGGAAGAACATTAGCCTCTAGCACTTCGCTCTCAACACTTAAATCCACCGCTTTACAGGAAACGTTCGCAAAGTTATATTCACCGGAACCGTGCTTACTGCGTCCATCTACTGCAACAAGTGTGGTGCCCAGAACGCTGCGGGAGTGCAGTTCTGCTCGCAATGCGGGGCACCCTTTGCGCCGTCCCCAGTGACCATTCCCACTACCAATCAAGTTCCGGTCGGCTCTTATTCATCCCCGGCCTATGCCTCCGCGCCCACGCGGATGGTGCAATACGGTGGATTCTGGATTCGGTTCCTCGCTTTTATCATCGATCTGATTGTGGTCCAGATCATCGTATTCCCCGTCTCTCTGATCTTCATGACCCTGGCAGGCATCACGGGCGCCATGGGTGGCGCCGACCGGAATGTGCTGTTCGGAGGCGTGTGGATGATGGCTTTCACGATTCGGGCAATCTTCGGCGGGGCAGCGAACTGGATTTATGAAGCGGCCCTGGAAAGCTCGGCGAGACAGGCTACGCTAGGCAAAATGGCTCTGGGACTGAAAGTCACAGATCTCTACGCCAATCGAATTTCTTTCGCTCGCGCCACCGGCCGGCATTTCGCCAAGTATCTCTCGGGTTTCATTTTTATGATCGGCTACATCATGGTCGGGTTCACCGAGCGCAAACAGGCTCTGCACGACATAATCGCCGGCACACTTGTAATACGCACGTAGCCCGCACGGGCACTCACTTCAAAGCTCGCCCGCTGCTTCCCCGAGAAAGGGAAGGAGAGTACTCTCAGGCTGGGCTGCACGAATCATCTCGCGCGGCGGTCACCGCCGAAAACGGCCTAAGATTGGGCCTGTACGGTGGTTTTCAGGAGCGGCGGTCCGGTCGGGTGATCCACGTTCGCCGAGTCCTCTGCGGTTATGAACAGGTCAAAGGTCTGATGCGGCGTAGTAGCGCGAAAGCTGCCTTCCAATTGGTCATTCACGGTAAGAACGCCGGCATTGATGGGGTCCTTCCCGCGCGGCTGAATCCACACCACATACACGGACTTGCTGGGCGTGAGCGAATTCGGACGCGCCAGATGTTTGGTATCAATGTGGAATTTAATGTTGCCGTTCTTATCGTGTAAGAAATTAACCTTGCCGGTCGCCGCGGGAACGCTGGGATCGGCAATCAGCGGGACTTCTCCTGCGAAAGCTATCCCGATCAGAGTGCACACCATAAGAATCCCCGCCGCTATGGATATGGGCTTCATGCTAGTACCTCCTGCGAGCGCGACTTTGATGACGCAATCACCCTCGGAGGTTGTGTATGGCAGGCTGCCTCGGCCCCAGACAAGCGCCAGGTTGATAAGGCGGATAGGGTATCTGTTCAGCGGCTGTCGGACTATCCGGTAGACTATTAAGTAGAAATGCCCATCCATATTCCCCGCCTTCGCCGCTGGTTTGCCGTCGCGGCCATGGGACTCTCCATGGTCGTCGTAGGCATGTACTTGTATGCGCGCTGGCGGGTGCACAATGCGCTGAAGGACGTGCCCAACAAGCTGGGCATCGAAGTGCAGCAGAGCACGGACAACTTTACAATTTCCAAGTCCGACCAGGGGCGCACCATATTTACCCTGCGGGCTTCAAAGGCGGTGCAATACAAGCAGGGAGGACGGGCGGAATTGCATGACGTCAGCATCATTCTTTATGGCCGCGATTCCAGCCGCTTTGACCAGATTTATGGAGCCGACTTCGAATATGATCCGCGATCTGGCGACGTCAATGCCAAAGGCGAAGTTCAAATAGATCTCGAAGCCAATCCCCAGGGCCTCACTAATCCCGACCAGGCACTGCCGAAGGAATTGAAGAATCCCATTCACCTGAAGACCAGCGGGCTGGTGTTTAACCAGAAAACCGGCAATGCGTACACTACGCAAAAAGTCGAGTTCCGTGTGCCGCAGGCGACGGGCTCGGCATTAGGAGTGAATTATGTTGCGAAGCAGAATGCGCTGACATTGGTATCCCAGGTAGAAATGCAGGTGAGCGGACCAATTCCGGCGCAGGTTACGGCCTCTCGCGGAGTCATCACCAGGGAGCCCCGCCGGTTTGTACTTGATCAGCCGCGCATCACGCGTCCTGCACAAAGGTTGGAAGCGGAACAAGCCACCCTGTTTCTACGCACTGATAATACGGTGGAGCGAATCGTTGCTTCCGGCAATTTGCGGGCTGACACGGCAGGAGCTTCCGACATGCATCTGCGCGCCGCAAAAGGGGAGGTGCTGCTGCGTTCCGAGCGCAATGCGTTGCGAACGGCAATTCTTTCCGGCGATGTGCAGATTGATTCAAATAACAAGCAGCCTATGCTCGCAAACGCGGGCAGCATGGTGCTGTACTTTTCCGGCAAGAACCAGCTGAATAAAATTCACGCTCAACAAGGTGTGAAACTGGCGCAGCATTCTGCGCCGTCAAGTGCTGGGATGCCTGCTTTGGTCTCCGACGCGCAGGATATCGAAATCACCGCGCCAACCATGGATTTCTTCGTCTCCGACGGCCGGCATCTCGACCGTGGGCAAACCAGCGGTGATGCCCGGATTGCAATTCTTCAAGGCGCAGGCCAACGGACACTGGTCACTGCAGGCCGTTTTCAAGCGAAGTTCGGGGTCGCCGCCGGTCGTACGCAACTGGTCTCACTGCATGGCGCTCCCGATGCGAAGGTTCTCACTACCGTCCTGGGGCAACCGGATCGAGTCAGCACCAGCAGCACGCTAGATGTTGCTTTTCGTCACGCAGGTGGAATCGATTCCATCCTGCAGCAGGGGAACGTCGCCTATGTGGATGGCGAGCGCAAAGCCTGGGCTAACACGGCCCGCTATACGCCTGTGGACCAGATGCTCGTCATGACAGGCTCTCCCCGCGTGGTGGAAAGCGGGATGACCACAACGGCCCGTACTATGCGGATTCATCGCGCCACCGGCGACGCGCTGGCCGAAGGCGACGTGAAGAGCACTTACAGCCAACTCACAGAGCAGCCCAATGGCGCTCTGCTGGCCTCCGCTAGTCCCATCCATGTGACTAGCCACAGCATGACCGCGCGTCGCAGTCCCGCCCGCGCGGTTTACGCGGGCAACGCGCGTTTGTGGCAGGACGCCAATATTGTGGAAGCGCCCACGATCGAGTTTGATCGCGACCATCGCACCATCACAGCCCAGGGAACCGCAGCGCAGCCCGTCTCCACGGTGTTGATTGAAATGAACAACACGCAGGCCAGTAAGCCGCAAATCACCAACTCTACCGGCAAAAACAGAGCGAGTAAGTCGACTCCAGTGACGATCACGTCTGCTCGTCTCACGTACACCGACAATGAGCGACGCGTGCACCTGGAAGGCGGAGTGGTAGCGCAGGGGGCGGACATTACTATCAACTCAAATCAGATGGACGCCTACCTCGCGCCCCGCAAGCAGAGTTCAGCAACACAGGCTCCCGGCATACAGAGTTCGATAGCATCCGCTGCGGCACAACTGGATCGTATTGTTGCCGCGGGCAACGTTATCATCCAGCAACCGTCCCGCCGGGCGACCGGAGAGAAGCTGATTTATACGTCTGCAGAGGACAAATTCGTCCTGACCGGCGGGCCGCCTAGCATTTTTGATGCCGAACATGGCAAGATTACCGGCGATTCGTTGACTTTCTATAATCGCGATGATAGGGTCTTGGTGGAAGGCGGGAACTCCTCCCCAACTGTAACCCAGACGCGAGTGGCACGTTAAATGCATACTCTGGCCACGGACGAAATCGGCAAATCCTACCGGGGCCGGCGAGTTGTAAACGGGGTCAGCCTGCGCGTTGGTCAGGGCGAAGTTGTTGGTTTACTTGGGCCTAACGGCGCCGGCAAGACTACCTCCTTCTACGCAATTGTTGGCCTGATACCCCCTGATACAGGCCGCGTACTAATAGATGATCACGACATTACCGACGTGCCTATGTACCTGCGGGCACGCCAGTATGGCATCAGCTACCTCCCTCAGGAAGCCTCAGTATTCCGCAAGCTCACGGTCGAGGAAAATATCCTCGCGGTGCTCGAGGCGCAGCCGATTTCCTGGCACGAGCGCCGGGAAAAGATGGAGAAGTTGATTGACCAGTTAGGTTTAGAGCATATTCGCCAGAACCGCGGGTATGCTCTGTCGGGCGGTGAGCGCCGGCGTGTGGAAATCGCGCGCTGTCTGTGCATAAACCCGACTTTTATTCTGTTGGACGAGCCATTTTCCGGGATTGACCCGATTGCTGTTCTGGATCTGCAGAAGATTATTTTTGATTTGAAGGCCAGTGGCATCGGCATCCTGATTACGGATCACAACGTGCGCGAGACGCTCTCGGTTACTGATCGCGCCTACATTATTAACGAGGGACGCATTTTTCGCTCAGGAACGCCGGAACAGTTGGGCAGCGATCCCGAAGTCCGGCGTGTGTATCTGGGCGAGAGCTTCTCGCTGGTGTGAAAGAGCAGTAGCTGGGAGCTAGTAGCTTGGGTCCAACGAGCGCGCTCTACGACTACTGCTGCTAGCTACCAACTACTAGCTACTAATTATTGTTATGGTGCTGCTACAACACAAACTGAGTGTCAAGCTGTCGCAACGGCAGATCCTGACGCCGGGTCTCGTGCAAATGGTCTCCGTGCTCGCGCTCAACAAGCTTGAGCTGCGAGACATGATCACTGCCGAGATGGTTGAAAATCCCGTGCTCGAGGAATTGGAAGACTCGGTTCCGCTGCTGGATGAGGTCGGGCGGCGGGAAGAAGAGCGTGACCGTCCTACGCCGGCCGACGAGAGTACGGTTGCAGCGACCGAAAAGAAAGATCCATTCGAAGAAATTGATTTCGGCTCGTTCTTTCAAGAATATCTCGACCCGGGCTATCGCAGCGCGGGAGAGATGGAAGACATTGAGCGGCCCTCATTCGAAAATTTTCTATCCAAGCCTTCCAATCTCACCGACCACCTTATCTGGCAACTTGGCGCGATGCCGGTCACATCCCAGGTGCGCGAAGCCGCCGAACTCATCATTGGCAACCTGAATGAGGACGGTTACCTCATTGCCAGCGACGACGAGTTAATGGGCATCAAGCCGCCTGCTCCGCCCGAGTTAGACGCTGTGGCGCAAGAGACCGTGGTAAAAGAAGCGGCTGCACTAGGACTGACCGATGCCGCCCCAGAGGCCGCTTCGGCCGATGCAGTACCAGATGAACTGGAAGTAGAAGATGATCTCAACCTGGCGACGCCGGAATGGAACCCGCAGGTTGGGGAAAGCAACCTGGCGATGGCAGCAGCGGTTGCGCCCGCGCCGGAGAGCAATTGCGAACCGTTGCCTGCCATTCACGCGGCAGCCCGTTCTGATGTGAGCACCGCAGCTCCGCTCAAAACGCAGAATAATCACGCCGCCTACAAGCCGGGTTTCACTCTTTCCGATCTGCATGAAGCACTCGAACTGGTGCGCCAGTTCGATCCCCCTGGCGTAGCCTGCCGCGATCTGCGCGAGTGCCTGCTCTGCCAACTTCGTTACCACCAGCAGCAGCTCGCGATTCACAAAAACGGAAATGGAACGACCGCGGAAGTGCTGAATGACTGTATCGCCGTGGTTGACCAGCACCTGCGCGCGCTGCAGATGAAGCAGCACAAGGAAATCTCTAAGGCGATCAACCGGCCCATAGAAGCCGTGCAGCAAGCGCTTCAATACATTCGCACCCTCGATCCGCGCCCTGGATTGCGCTACAACAAGGTGCAGCCGCGCCTGATCGAGCCCGATGTTGCGTTCATCAAACATGGCGACGAGTGGCTTTGCTTAATGAACGATGAAGATGTCCCGCAACTCCGCCTCAATCCAGCCTACAAACGGCTTCTGACCCGCGACACCAACGACAAAGACACGCGCAACTACGTCAAAGAGCGTTACAAAAGTGCCATCCAGCTAATCAAGAACATCGAGCAGCGCCGCCAGACCATCATGAAGGTCTGCTACTCCATCGTCGCCCGCCAGCAGGATTTTTTGGAGCGAGGAATTGATTATCTAAAGCCGATGATGATCAAGGAGGTGGCCGAAGAAATCGGCGTACATCCTTCCACCGTAAGCCGCGCCGTAGCCAACAAGTATGCCCACACTCCCCAGGGCGTATTCGAACTGCGGTACTTCTTCAGCGAGAGCGTGCAAGGCCCGGAAGGCGGCAACACGTCACTGCTCATCCTGAAGCGTCGCGTAAAAAAGCTCATCGAGGAAGAAGATCCCGCCCGGCCGTTGACCGACGAGCAAATCACCCGCATCCTCCAGTCGCAAGGTATCCAGGTCACTCGCCGCACGGTTGCGAAATACCGGGAGGACATGCGCATCCCGAGCACCCATCAGCGCAGAGTGAAGAAATAATTCACAGAAGTATGAAGGAAGCAGAAATTTGCAATTTCTAAGTTTCAATTTGCTTTTAAATCGCCATTGGCAATCGGCAATTGAAAATTGGAAATCGCACTTCGTAATTCATACTTCGTAAATCGTACTTCAGAACGCAGTGCCCAATTTGTGAGGTAAAGCTATCCAGGAGGGGCGCTCATGAACGTGGAATACACTGGCAGGCAGTACGAAATCACTCCCGCCATCCGCAAGGAAGTTGAAACCGGCCTTACCAAAATCCGCAAAATTCTGGGCGATAAATTCGAAACCAAAGTCATCCTGACTGTCGAGAAGCACCGCCATAAAGCTGAAATCACTATAACGCCTCGCAATGGACCTATCGTCGGCCTCGCGCAAGCTGGCGACATGATCGTAGCCGTGAACGAAGCTCTTGATCATCTCGAAAAACAGGCATTGAAATACAAAACACGCTGGCGCAGCAAGAAACGCAAATCGCACGAAAAGTGGAATGGCCAGTCCACACGGGAAGACTTGCAAACCGCCGTTGGTCTGGATGAGAAGACGATAGTCCCTGTGGTAGTGCACAAATTCCCGGCGGTGGCCCGCACCACCGAGGTGCACCTGGTGCATTCCGAGGATGCCGTCGCCCTTCGCCCCATGACCCTGGAGGAGGCCATCAAAGAAGCCCACTTCCGCGATCGTGACATTTTCGTCTTTCGCGATCCCAAGGGCAAGGTTATGGTTCTGCACCGGACCCGGGATGGCAGGATGGAGTTGATCGAAGCACCCTAGAGTTGCCTTAGTTCTTGCTATCCGTCGTTGGTTGTTTATTCGGGCATGCAACGCGTGTCTGACTTTTTGCCGCGGTATATGCGGTTTGCTCGCCACCTGCTCCGCAGCTTTCTTCTCAAGATACCCATTCATTTACAAACGCGACGGGAAGTGTATGATGCCAACGCCAAGCAAACAAACTTCCTTTGGCAGGAGACATCGCAATGAAGAGAATTTGCATTGTCATCGCATCTTTGTTCTTGTGCGCATTGTCTGCGGTCGCCCAGGAACACTACACCGAAGGCCCGGTTTGGCGCGTGCAGCTCGTCCGCGTGAAGCCTACCCAGATGGATGCATACCTTACCAGCCTTCGTCAGTCCAGCAAACCTTTACTGGACGAAATGAAGCGTCAGGGAACGATTTTGGATTACAAGGTATTTCTCAAGGAGACCAAGCACAATCCTGAAGATTGGGATCTTTGCCTGGCGGTGCAATACAAGAACCATGCCGCTCTGGACGGCTTGGCCGCTAAAGGCGAACTCCTTCGCGACAAAATCCTGGGCGGCAAGCAGCCTGCCCAACAGTTGGCGGATAAGCGCTCGGAAATCCGCGAACTCCTCAGTTCCGAACTGCTGCAAGAGATCATTCTGAAATAAAGAGTGCGGGAGCGTTGCAGGCAGACTTATCCAGGGTCGAAATTGATCTAGTTTCGTCCAGATGGGAATACCCGGTTTCGGCAAAACCATTGCATCAGGACGGCGACGAACAATCACTCCCAAACCAAATTCGACATGTTCACTTTCTGCTATCTGCAAACTCCGAGTTTACGCAGAAACGTCATCATCGGGCACCAGTCCGTAAATCCAGACTGAAACAGGTTCAGGCCAACAAAAGCCGTGAATAGGTACCAGTACGGGCTTACGTAGTGCCTCAGTGCCAGGGACAGCAGAATAAAGCTACCAGCGATCAAACGAAGTGTGCGTTCTACGGTCATAACAGTTCTCCTTCAGAACTAAAGGCTCTTTTTTGCAATTTCCCATGGCGGGGTTTCGCATTCAGCAATATTTTCCGACGAATACGGATGCGTGGGTGGGAACGAGCGCCGCCTCTGAGAGAGGTAGTAAAGAACCGGCACGGCCATTCGCGACAGGACGGTCGACGCGATTTCTCCCGCCATCAATGAGAGTGCCAAGCCTTGGAAAATCGGATCGAACAGGATCACACTCGCTCCCACCACGACTGCGGCTGCGGTGAGTAGCATTGGCCGGAATCGCACCGCGCCCGCGTCGACAACCGCATCTTCCAGCGACATACCTTGCGCGCGACGCAACTCAATGAAATCGACGAGAATGATGGAATTGCGCACGATGATGCCGGCTCCAGCGATGAAGCCGATCATCGAGGTCGCAGTAAAGAATGCCCCCATCAAAGCGTGCGCGGGGAGAATGCCGACCAGAGTCAACGGAATCGGCGCCATGATGACTAGCGGCGTGACGAATGAGCGGAACCAGCCCACAACCAGCACGTAAATCAATACCAAAACAGCCGCGAAGGCGAGTCCCAGGTCGCGAAAGACTTCGACAGTAATGTGCCACTCACCATCCCACTTCATTGCGAAGCGATCGGTGCGCTCGGGCATGGTGGTGCCTTTGTACTGCTTCACGCCGTAACCATCCGGCAATTTGATTTTGTCGATGGCGTCGCTCATCTTCATGATGGCGTACACCGGGCTTTCTTCTCCGCCCGCAACATCTCCTGTCACGTAGACGACCGGCTGCAGATTCTTGCGATACACGCTGGTGTCGATCACTGTTTGTTGAAGGTTGGTTACTTCCTGCAGGGCTATTTGGCCACCCGAGGCCGTAGGCAGTTTCAGGTTGCCAAGGTCTTCGATTGTCGAGCGATCCGGGCGCGCCAACCGAACTTCGATGGGAATGTCTTCGCGTGAACGGGGATCGTGGAGCAAGCCGGCATTAGCGCCCCGGAGCCCCACCTGCAGTGTGCGCGTGACCTCAGCAGGCGAGATGCCGTGAAGCGCGGCTTTGTCCAGATCCACTCTCATGTCGTACTTGGTTTGCCGATCTTCGACGTACCAGTCCACGTCCACAACGCCTGGTGTCTGCTGAAAGATCTTCTTGACTTGAGCTGCTAGTTCAATTTGCCCTTTGTAGTCTGGTCCGTAAATTTCAGCGACCAGAGTTTGCAACACTGGCGGACCGGGTGGAACTTCGGCAACCTTGATGCGTGCCCCGAAGGGCGTCGCGATCTTGTCTAATTCCGGCCGCAATCGTCGCGCGATCTCGTGGCTCTGCGACTGGCGATCGTGGCGGGAGAGCAGATTGACCTGAATGTCGGCCTGATTGGGCTGATTCCGCAAGAAATAGTGGCGCACGAGACCGTTGAAGTTGTAAGGACCTGATGTCCCCGCATAAATCTGATAATTGGTGACCTCGGGCTGACCGCCCAGATACTGTCCAAGTGCTTGCGCCACCCGGGTCGTCTGTTCCAGTGGTGTACCGTCGGGCATGTCAATGATGACCTGGAACTCACTTTTGTTGTCGAAGGGAAGCATTTTTACGCGAACCCACTTCAATGGGACGAGAGTAACCGCTGCGAGCAGCAACAACACGACACCCGTGAGAAACATCCAGCGGCGACGTGCATTAAGGATGAGCGGGTTCATCATCCGCCGGTATAAATGAGTGGTCCATGCTTCGGCCTCGTGCCCGGAATGGTTGCTACCACCGGCGTGTTTGCTGAGCAGCCTCAATGCCGCCCAAGGCGAAACCACAAAGGCCACAATCAATGAAAACAGCATAGCTGCCGAAGCACCCACCGGGATCGGCCGCATGTATGGACCCATCAGGCCGCGCACGAAGGCCATTGGCAGAATGGCGCCAATGACGGCGAAAGTCGCAAGAATCGTAGGATTGCCGACTTCGTCGACCGCCTCGACCGCGACTTCAGACAGGGATCGCCCTCGGCTTTCCGGCAATCGGAAGTGGCGCACAATGTTCTCCACCACGACAATGGCGTCGTCGACAAGAATGCCAATAGAGAAGATCAGTGCGAACAATGTGACCCGGTTCAGGGTGTAGCCATACAGGTAGAACACGGCGAGCGTGAGGGCCAGCGTGACCGGCACTGCCAGCAGTACCACGCCCGATTCACGCCAGCCGAGAGCCAGAGCAATCAGCAATGTGACCGACAAGGTTGCGATCAGCAGGTGTTTGAGTAGTTCGTCGGACTTGTCTTTGGCGGTCTCGCCATAGTTGCGCGTAACCGTGATGTTCAGATCATTCGGAAGCACATAACCGCGCAGAGCGTTGACTTTGTCCCGCACCCGCTCGGAAATGTCGGTGGCGTTTGTGCCTTTCCGCTTGGCAAGGGTGATGGTTACAGCTGGATATTCGGCGCCGCCTGTCTGTCCTCTACCACCACGAGCATTCGCAAACAAAACGTAAGTGTCCGGCTCCGCTGGGCCGTCTTGCAGGTTCTCGACCACGTCACGCAGGTAGACGGGAACTGCGGCATGAACTCCTACCACAACCTGACGCAGGTCTTCGAGACTCGTGAAAAAGGTGCCCGATTCGATCTGGAACTCGCGATTGTCACGGGTGAAACTACCCGCTTGGCCGCGGCTGTTTGCGTTTTGAAGTTGTCCCGCGATCGTGCCCGGCGTAAGGCCGTATGCCGCGAGCCGTTGTGTGTCGAGCACTACTCGTATTTGCCTCGGTTGTCCCCCTATGATCTTGGTCTCAGAAACATCGTCGAGCTGTTTTAGCGAGTTTTCCAGCTCCCCAGCGATTCGCCGCAGGCGATAAGAGTCGTTGTTTGTCCCCCACAACGTCAATGCCATGATCGGCACGTCGTCAATCGAGCGGACCTTGATAATCGGTTGCGAGACGCCGGGCGGGATTCGATCAAAGTTGGAGTAAAGCTTGTTGTACGTCTGTACGATCGCGTCTTCTTCTTTGGTGCCGACGTAGAAGCGCACAACCAGCATGCTCACACCGGGATGACTGATGGAGTAGATGTACTCGACGCCCGGCACTTCACGGAGTAACTTCTCCATAGGTAAGCTGACGCGTTGCGCGACTTCGTCAGACGACGCACCCGGCATCTGCACAAAAACGTCGAGCATCGGGACAACGATCTGCGGCTCTTCCTCCCGCGGTGTCTTGAGAATGCTGAAGGCGCCCAGAAGCAGCGCAGCGACGATTACCAGCGGTGTCAGCTTCGAGTCAATAAAACTATGGGCAATACGACCAGCCAGGCGCAAGCCCCGCGAAGACCGAATGCCCCAGTTGGAATCGCTATCAGCCATCACTCAGCCTCGACGCGTTTGCCATTCAGGTCGACGGCACCCGGTTTGGCCACAAGCCGCTCTCCGTCCTGGAGGCCCGCCAGCACTTCGATCGCGGAACCGGAGGGCTTACCCACAGTGATGTATCGCAGGTTCGCAACCTTGTCTTGGTCCAGCACAAAAACGCCCTGCAATTGACCACGTTCGACCACTGCCGAACGCGGAATCAACAACGCCGGCCGCTGGCCCCGAGAGAACTGGGCACGCCCGAACAACCCCGAGCGCAGCCGTGTGTCTGCTGGTAATTCGATCTTCACCTGGAACGTGCGACTCGCCGGGTCCGCGGCCGGGATGATTTGTACGACCCTGCTTTTCAATGCCTCGTTGTCGAGAGCTTCGATCGCAACCAAAACCTGCTGTCCCGTTCGTACATACCGAAGGTCGCTCTCGTTGACGGTAACGTCCAGTCGATAGCGACGCACATCCTCAATAGTGAAGATCGGCATGCCGGGTGAAGCCAGTGCGCCGGAATCGGCCTTCTTCCCCGTCACAACCCCGTCGAACGGCGCTCGGATCCGCGTGTAATCCAAAGAAGTGCGTGTCTGGGCCAATGCCGCTCTCGCCTGACCTTGGCCCGCGGTTGCCATATCACGATTTGCCAGAGCCGCCTGCTGACGAGCTTTCACCTCGTCGAACTCCTGCGGACTTACTGACTTCCGTTCGTGGAGGTTTTGGTAACGCTTCAACGTCGATTCCGCCAATGCCAGTTCGGACTCTGCTGCGACTAATTGCTGCTGGGCAGCAGTGTCGGCTGCCGCCGCACGGTCTACGGAGGCTCGCGGCTGCGAGTCGTCGATTACCGCGAGCACTTGACCGCGTTGAACGCGATCTCCTTCGCGAGCACGAACTTCGACAATGTTCCCCATCATTTGGCTCGCAAGATCGCTGGTCTGCGCCGCGTGCACTGTTCCGACCGCTTCCAGAAGATCGGGAACGGTGGCTTGTTGCACTGCGAGCACAGAAATGTTGCGCACAGTTTCCGTGGACGGCACTTTTGCTTGTTGCTCAGTCGAGCAACCGCTGAGGCCGGCCACCGCGGCTACTATCAGGGTGCCGAGTTTTTGTCGTGTAGTCATACGATTCATGGTTTCACCACGGGAGATTGCGGATTCAGGCTTCCACTTGCCAACTCCAGGTTGGCGTAGCTGGTGTGGAAGTGATAAACAGCTTCCCAATAGTCGGTCTGGCTGCGGCGGGTCACTTCTTCAGCGCCCAATAAGTCTGTAATCGTGGTCAGGCCGCTGTCGTAGCGATTCTGGTTGATGTGCAGACTCTCCTGTGCCTGGGCGATTGCCGCTCGGGCGACTTCGATCTGCTGCCGGTTCGCATCCGTCTGGTAGAAGGCTCGCCTGACTTCGAGGCGAACTGCATCGCTTGCTGCCTGCTTCATCGCTGCAACCTTTTCTTCGAGCGCTCGCTGGCGGGAGAGTTCCGCGCGTTTTCCGCCTCCTTGAAATATGTCAAATTGCACCTCGATCCCGCCTAGCCAATCGTTGCCTCCGCCACCGGCCACGAACGTAGGGTGATCCGTTTCCCAACCTGCGAAGGCGTTAACCCGCGGACCAAATGACGACTTAGCCATCGACACACTCTGACGCTGTGCTGCCTCCTCGAAGGCAATGCGCTTCAAGTCGGGGCGATTTGTGAGCGCCTGCCTTTCGACATCCTGCACCGTGGGGATCGGAAGCGTGCGCTCAGCCAACACGTCGGTCAATTGGAACAGAGAGTCAAGCGGCATACCCATCGCTGTGTTCAGCTCTGCTCGCGCCTCCTCCAGAGTGTTCCTGTCCCGGATCAATTCCTGTTGTCGTGCTGCAACGCGAACCTTCGCGGTCAGCAAGTCCGACTCTACAGTCAACCCGCTGTCGAATCTCGCCTGGCTACGCTCCATGATCGAGTGGGCAGTTTTGGACGATTGCTCGGCGACTTCCAGTTCCTTGGCCGCCAATAGAACGTCGTAATAGGAACTGACGACCCGAAAGACTATCTCCTGATCGGTGCGGTCCAACTGGTGCTCGACAGCCTCGTTCATTTGCTTTGCTCGATTCAGTCCATGCCAAGTGGCAAACGAATCAAACAGGTTCCAGGTTCCCCCAAAACGCGTCGTGAAGTTGCCGAAGGGCAGGGGGGTGTTCAGCTTGTTCAGTGTGAAGTCCGCAGCCATAAAACGCTGCTGCCGGAGCTTGCTGCCGAACACGTAAACCGGGTCATTACCGCGAGTCGCTGTTTCAGAAAAACTCAAATGGGGGATAAGGAAGGAACGCGCTTCGCGAACTCCGGCAGAAGCGGTTTTTGTATCTGCGATCGCAGCCTTGCGCAGCGGATTTTTCTGCAGCGCGATGTTCACCGCTTGCTGCAGGGTGAGAGGCGAAAGCTGGGCCTTCGGTTGAGCCCAAGCTGCCACTAAAGACACCCATGCCGCCGCGAGGCTCAGGACTACTTTGAGGAAGGCTTTCAACCTTGTGCTCCCGCGGCCAGAGCCGGTTTCATCCACTCCGTCTTCTCTTCAACGATTTCG
>Ga0209577_10001209_pt1 | contig 25761 bp, 20 predicted proteins | sample GraSoiAngelo_109_FD_185874 | JGI IMG/M metagenome (GOLD analysis project Ga0209577, IMG submission 185874) | Grasslands soil microbial communities from the Angelo Coastal Reserve, California, USA - 14_0903_12_20cm (SPAdes) (version 2) | ecosystem: Environmental > Terrestrial > Soil > Grasslands...
ACGGCGCAATGCAACCAGAACGATTCTGCGAATGTGGCGCGCTAGTGGTCAACGGGGAACGCGTACCATGCCTCGTCATACCACGACTGCGACTATGCCAAACCTACTGAGGTTATCGACCGAATCTTTGCCATACGACTTTGCCGTCTGGTGCGAGGCCAAGCTCGTAACCGTGGCCATTGACAGTCCCATACGTACTTGGAAGCGCGGTCTGGGTGTTGCTCTAGGTGTAACAGTAGGAGTTGGCGTTGGTGTAGAAGCCAAAATCCGGGCGCGCTATAAATTTGCCTCCGAAGAAACGGCCAGCATTTCCGTTTGCCATTGGCGGCGAATTGAGCGCAACTTCCGTTCCGGAGACGGTTCGTCGATACGTCGCGGAAATTTTGCTGCACAGCAACTATGAAGGGACAGAACTCGAGGAACTGGCGGGCGATGTTGGTTTCCGTCCTGTGGACGAGACTGACTTTGGAAAACTGGCGCGTGAAGTTGATCTCCTTAGTGCTCGCGACAACGATTTGGTACCTGATCAAAAGGAACATAACGACGAAGCCTTCGCCGTCTGAAACGCTCTCCCCAGCGCCAATAACCCAAAAGCGTTAAGCGCGTCTGTTTTAGTTTTCACACAGCCATGGCAACGCGAAATGAACAAGCGCAATGAAGCCTAGCTTGTTCGTTCTATTGGCCGTCTTTGTCATTGCCTAGACTTTCGGTCAATCGCCAACCACAATTCGGATCACAACTTGGAACCTAGAATGGTTTCCAAACGGTTCTCCTCATGAGGCGCCGCCGGAAAAACAGGCGCAACGCATCGAGGCAGCGGCGAATGTTCTCAAGAAACTGGATCCCTATAGGCGACGTCAAAGAGCCAGGATTGGGAATTGGGACCACATCTAAAGCATTTAACATTTCCTTGAGCAGCCGCGAGGTTGCCCGAGCATTATGCATGGATCGAATTCGTCGAATCCGTGGTGCCACAGCAGCATGCCGCTCATCACAGAAAACCAGCTGGCCCCCATAGCCGGTGCGTTTCTAACTGAGAACAATCTATCTGCGTTAATAGTGAGGACTAACCCCTTTCCTTTCCCATGCTTTCCCTTGAGTCGAACGCTGCAGTTTCCACACAATCGTGTAACCGACGGCACCTTTCACAGCCGAAACCGCACATTTACTGACGAACCACAGCATGTCAGCATACATCGTGGAAAAGAACGTTTGGTTTCACTACGCACCGGGAGAAATAAACCAAAAGATTCGCTACTGGGTAGACCGTTGGCAAGAGCTAATAGATAACTCTAATATCAACTCGTACGGCCTGAGGCTTTCGTCGCCGCACCTCCTGATACGCGCGATTTCCGAAGAGATCGAATACAACAGCCTTCGGAATGCGGAAACGCGCGCGCTTTTCAAAGACGAGTTGAGTAGAGTGCTCAAACAAGACCCCGTCGTGAAGAATGCCCATCTCGTCGAATTCGTTGCGCTGATCAACCATTTTGAAACCGCGCCGTTGTTATACCTAGACACGGTTTGCGCAGCAGTTCTGCCCTTCTTCACTTCTGGAAATTACTTTCGCGACTCGCTGAAGCGTCTCATCTCCATACTAAAAACCGACGCTTGGGCGGCAGAAGATCCGAAAGAGATCGGCCGGTTGTCGAACGCCATCATCGTGGAATTCTTGCTGAATCGGTACAATGTGGAAACCATCCGAACGTTCCCGGCGGCTCTGTTCAGTCAGCTCAGAAGTCTGCCGAACGGGCATTCTGTGACGGAATTCCCCCACAACGTCAACTGGAGAATGTTTCAACATGAACAATCTTTTGACTCTGCCGGCTATGCAGCCGCGATTTCGTCTGAAATGGAAGAGTTGACAATTGAAGACCGGTTGAACGCACTCGGACGTTTTTTTGATCGACGACTAGAGCAAGGAACCTTCATTTTTCCCGTCTCTGGCCTCCGCAATGCGTCGCGTTTGAAATTCCGCTCAGTCACTTTGTATTCGCCTATCAAGGAATCGCTAAGCGCACGACAGGACACCGAAACAGCCGATCCTGAAATGTTCGGCAGAGACGCAAGTATTTCTCCGGTCAATGTCGCTGTCGATCTTGCTTTTCGCGACAGCGCCGCTGGTTCGGACGAAGCCGCAGACATAGCCGAAGAACTGTTCGATTGGATGCAACCTTACTGGACCCAAACCAACCCAGTCGAGATTGATCGGCGCAACTACATTGTCGTGGACGACCAGAAACGACTTATCAACGTACAATCCGGAGTGTCTCGTCATAACGCGTTTGCCGTCTCACACAACGCATTAAACGTTGATGTCTTCTTCGAATACTTACCGGCGGGGTTAGCCGATGAAGTCGTGAAGCGAATTGGTGAAAGTCGCGCTAATCAAGCACTGGCGAACAAACTGCCCGTTTGCTTGCGCTGGTACCGAAAAGGGGTTGAAGCAGCTAAGCTGGAGGATCAACTCCTCTACTATTGGGTCGTTTTAGAACGAGCTTTTGCCTTCTCTCGACACGATCAGGATAAAAAGTGGTCGTTAAGCGGCGCTGCGGAGACGGGAAGATTTCGAGTTATCGCTGAATATGTGCCGGTTCATGAAGCTTTGACTTTCATGTATGACTTCGCTTGGCAGTTGCACCACTACCTTTACAGACTGTTACACAGCCACCATTTGTCTACCGCGACGAATCAACTAGTTTCATACATCAGTCTGTCGCCTGAGCTGATGAAAACTTGTGGCTTTGATGCCAACTCCAGCGGGGTAACGCTCGACGATTTTTTACAAAATCTTGACACGATAGCTGCTCAACTGACCGACCGTGTCGTCAAAGAAAAGGTGGAAGAAGTCGCAAGCTTTTACCGAGATCCCCTAGTGGCGAATGCGAATATAACTCGAAAATTTCAGACCACGAGAGATGAAATCGTTTTGATCTATCGGTTGCGGAACAGCATCTTACATCAAGGTCATTTCGATCGAAAACTACTACAGCCGTTCGCGGCGCGCGCAGGACAACTTGCGAGGAATGTGATTCTCATTTTGTTTACAAAATTCGTGGATGATCCTGATACAAGCGTTGAGACAATCTATGCGAGTGCGAAGGTTCAATATGATCGCACAATCGCGAGGTTAGAAGAGAATCTGCCCGTCGATTTTGTGAGCCCTAAACAGTGGGGACTGTACCCCCGAATCACGCCTAACCAGGAGGAACCAGCTTCGAGAACTGCCCCAACCTCAGCTTGATGCAAGACGGTCAAAACGCCAATATACTCGAACGCTTCATCGCGCGCAGCGGATGAAAAATTGATGGCGCTTAATGCTCTCAAGTTTTTTTTAATTTGGCGGGTCCGGACTCGATCGTGATTGCAGTCATCATTCTCGTTCTGGCCGCGCCATTTGCTATCGCCATCCCTATCGTTTTTATGATCGATCGCCGAAGCAAGAAACCACCTCCTCTTCCTACTGAATCGACCAAGAAATGAACGTTGTTACGAAGCGCGCCTTGTTCGCTTTATTGGCGTTCTTTGTCGCTGGCTTGGCGCTGGCTCAATCACCGGCCAAGATTCGCATCACAACTTGGAATCTGGAATGGTTTCCAAACGGGTCGCCTCATGGGGCGACGCTGGAAAAACAAGCGCAACGGATCGAGGCAGCGGCAGATGTTCTTAGGAAACTAGATCCCGATGTTCTATTGCTTCAAGAGATGCGCGATTACGATGCCTGCGTTCGACTAGGAGAGGCAATTCACCCGGGCGCGTATCAGATCGCTATTTGTTCTGCATTTAAAGGCGCTAAACAGCAAGAGGCGATTATTGCGAAAATTCCCGCGCAAGCTGCGTGGTCGGAAGCTTGGAAATCAGTGGAGGGAATCGATCCGCCGCGAGGATTTGCTTTTGCGTGGTTCAAGATTGGAAATGCGGATATTGGCGTTTACTCGCTGCACTTGAAAAGCAATCTTATCACGCACGGCGATAAGGAAATTGAAACGGCACGGAATATCCGAAAACGGGAAGTCTCAATTCAACAATTATTAGCCCACACCCACGACGTGATTGAAAGGGTAGTTCCATCAATCAAGGGTTTGATTATTGGCGGGGATTTTAACACAAATCACGATCAGGCGATGTTCGCGGCAGAGAAGACATTGGACACTTTAACCAGCACTGCATACCAAAGCGTGTTTCAGGGAATTCCGTTTGAGGAACGAATCACGCATCCGGGCAGTCACGGGTTTCCTGACGCAACGTTCGATTATTTGTTCGGTAAGAATGTGCGGATTGGAAAGCCCGTCATCACGCAAACGAACGTGTCTGACCATTTGCCACTAACTTGCAATGTCGTTATCCAATGAACTATTGGGAAACTATCGCCGACAATCTCAGCAAAGGCGGTTGGAGTTGGGGCTGCGTCTCAGCCATTGATCTTTGCGGACGAACAATCTGGATTGCAGATGCACATCGCGACAACGGAAAGCGTTTCGTTGTGCACGCCGGCGAAAAGCTGACTGCGTTTCTGGAACTTGAACGAGCGACCCGCGAATCATCGCGCTTTCTCAATACGGGATAACTCGGCACAATTCTTCACAACTCTGCTCTTTATCGGTGGGCTTTCAGAGAAAACGGGGCTAGATCCGTGGTAGAGCATCTCGTTTACACAGAAGTTCAGAGCGTTTTCGCTAATTCCCCGTTTAGCTTCGTCCCGTTTTTTGTGTGCCAATTTATTGTTGTCATTGCAGAATCACAAATTCATCATCCCACTTTCGCCGAGTGAATCCTCTAACACCGCCCGAGAAAGTGCGCCTCGCGTCACTCACCAAATGGGGAAAGGAAGTTTCTCGACCTCTCTCCCCGCAACTGATTGACGGCGCTTGGGCGCACCGGCAATATGAGGCCAAGCGCGATAGTCGCGCCTTCGATCACGAACTTATCAGTGTCTGCGATTCGCAGTTGGCTCTCATCGGTGAAACCAACGCGGCAAAATTTTCCGAGTTTCCAACTTCCTTCATTTGGTTCTGGGACAACCGACTCTGCCCAATGTGGACGGTTTCGTTCTTTCACTGGGAGCGCGGCAAGATTTGGCGCGCGTTCATCGTTCACGACTCTCCCGAATTTACGCTCTTTCGCAGTAAGCCTGTGAAGGTTCTCTTGCTGCGCGGTGATTTGTGTGTTGCGGCTGCTGAAGTGGACCTGGCCGCGGCGAACGAAGAACTATGGAGCGAGCATTTAAGCAGAGCCAGCCGGCCGTATGAGCATTTGGGCGACACGTTTGGCGGAAAAGTTTACGCCGAAGCATACGCGAAAGAGCCTAGTTCGCCCGAAGAACATTTGCGGAAAGGGTGGGCAGTCAAAGTCGATAGGCAAGCAGAGGTCGCATATCGCTTCGCCGATGATCCCGACTACGCTAGCGAGCGAGAAGAGGAGAAAGCGCGGCTCCCGAAGAGCGGCTTAGGGACAACAATTCTCGCGGGCAGGAACTACCTCGCCAAGCTGTATCACTTTTACCACGATCGGTTCTGGCACCGTGGCGACCAGCCTATACCGCACATTCTTCGGATGAGGAATGATCTTCGGGGATGTCCGATCCATCTCGATTTGGCTGATCGGATGCTTTACTGCGCTTGGTTCTCAGCCAAAGGCACATCAGCAGGTCAACGTATTCAGTCAGTGGATTTGGACGGAGGTATTCGTCCAGTGCCGCTTGACGCCCAGGGTCTCGGAGAAAAAAGCAAAGTTTTCTGGAAGCGGATGTTCTTTAGTGTGCCTCTCTATTATCGCGAGATAATTGGCGGCGGCAACTGCCCCGTGGACATGCTGCCTTTCGTGCGAAGTATGCCTGTTTACGAAGGCGACCCAAAAGAGGGCGAAGACTACGTGGGCAATCTCCTTGCCGAAGCAATCTCACTAAAACAGTGGACGATTCCTTTCGGCGCATACGTCCTTTTGAGTGCCGGCGAAATCGAAGCAGCCAAACTTTACGAGGTAGGAAGCGACGTCGCGATTCTCTTGATTGATCGTAAGGGCGATTACTTCCTTGTTTGGGTGACTCCGAGGGAGAAGGACTTCACCTTTGCTTCTAGTGCAGACTTAGCGCCAGCTGCAGGTGCTTGGGCGGCAGCCAAAGCAAAGGCCCGCAGCGGGGAACAGTGGAGGGAGGAGCTTACTGTCGAAGAGTTGAAGGAATCGACCGCTGAATTTGAAACGCGCTTCGGGTTAGGCATAAAGATTCTGTTGGCCAGCATCATTCGTGACTTTTGGGTCGTTGAGGAACGGGAGCGCGTCTTCGGCGCTTCGATGGAAGTCCGCAAAGGTCCCCGGTTGCGAGCAGATCGCGGCCGACCGCGAATCGTGTATCTGCCTCGCATTCGTTACGTCAATAAATTCAAAGATGAGTCAGATGGCCTGAACCTCAAAGCCCGCGCACCGCACTTTGTCGTGGGACACCTGAGAAAAGCGGTGCAGGCGTCAGAAGATCAAATTATTTTGGCGCGGAAATTCGGCATCATCGTTCCCGAAGGATTCACCTTCGTCCGGCCACACCGAAGAGGTGATGCAGCGCAAGAGCGGATTTACCGTAGTCGCTCTGCTTTACAATGCTTGCAAGCGCTCAAGCCAGTCGCAGACACCAGCACTCGCGATTCTTGGTTCACGTTTGAGTTGAAGGTTAGAGAATGGCTCGCCAGCAACGGGTTTCACGTGGAGCATTTGGCAGCGAGCCGAAATGGAGATGGCGGTGTCGATATCCAAGCCGCCAAGGGAAGCGATCATCTGCTTATCCAGTGCAAGTATTGGCACGGTCAGAATGTCGGACCGAACATTATTCGGGAGATGCTCGGAACGTTGCAAACGTTTCCAGCCGGTTCCAAAGGCGTAATTGTCACGTCTTCAGAGTTAACTTCGGCTGCGAGGGAGCTTGCTGTTGGGCATGGCATTCAGTTTATCGAACGCGTGAACTTCGCAGCGGGAATACAACGACAGGTTTGAAATTGCGAGATGAGCGTTTCGGATTCACAAACGTTGACCACTCAACTGGAAGCTGTTTATTACGCGGCGCCTGCTCCCAGGTCGCTTAGGGCTCTCACTCTACTAGGACTGGTTTTCGACCGGCTAATTTTTCCAGATGTCTATGTTCCCGATAGTGGAATCGATCTCGACACTACGGCGAAGGAGATTGAGCGTATCCGTGCTCTGCCCGGTCGCCCAAGTGTCGACACCGTACACATGTTGAACCTCATGTTCGTGGCGCTAAACGCTGAGCACCTGAAAGACTTCTGTGTCTTCACTGGCGGACCGGGATCACCCGGCGCGACCGAGCCAGGTGCAAGAGAACTGACGCTGGAATTGGAACAAGCCATCTTTGGACCTCCACCAGAAAACTTCACGCCGATGCCGATGGACTGGTTCGCCAAGGGCTTGCCCGGCGACGACGCCCGAAGGGCATCGATCAACGGCCCGAGTTGGATAGCCTACCCAGCCAACGCCCTTCTTTACGCCAATAGAAAAGGTTGCGTTCTCTTGAACGACGATCCGACGTTGCCGGTGCCAGGTATTGGCGGCGCCGATATCAAAGCCAACGCTAAACAACTCGCAACTATGATGGCCCTCGAGAGCCTCAAGTTCGTGCTCCCGAACCTGAGACCGCTTTCGCCACCCGAACTCGCCGCTTTCCGAGCGGAAACGAAGGACCTGGTGCAGCCCTTCCGACGAGCGATGCTTCGATTATCGAAAGAACTGAATGCGGCGATCCAGTCAGATACCCCTCTCAGCGACGTGAAGAAGGAGGCGCGATTCATCGCGGAGACCACGGTTGCACCAGAGCTTGAGCAGCTAAGGGCTGACCTAGCACGTCCCAATAAGCCTTGGTATCGAAGGTTTGTCGATCTCGCGACAGCTCTACCTTCAATCGCTGGAGAGTTTGCAACAATGCCAAAATCACTCGCTATCGCCAAAGCATTAGCGAAGGCTACAATAATTCTCGCCGATATCCGAGACAGTCAGCTTGAGCACGAAGGCATCGGAAAGCGCGGTGGGTTTCACTACCTCCTACGCATCGAACGGTTAGAACATAACGACGATTAAGTTCTAAAGAAGATGGCGCTCAAAAAAAAGACGGTTCTCATCCTCGGCGCAGGGGCGAGCATGCCCTATGGCTTTCCATCGGGGGATGAATTGAAAAATCGTATTATTACGTCCCTCGCGAGCTTTCCTAAGCGAGCGGGTCCAGCGACGCAGTTAGAGAATCTCATGCACGAATCAGGAATTAATCCGGCTAAGATTCAAGCATTTCGCGACGAACTCAGTGGTGCTTCACATGTAACAATCGATCGATTTTTGGAAAACCACCGCGATTTCGAGGAGATTGGGAAGCTTGCGATTGCAGGAACGCTGATTCCTTTTGAAACGGACAGTATCATTCCGATGTTCGAACCTTGGAAGCTACGTTTCGAGGGCCAAAGCCGAGCTGAGGGCGGCTGGTATAAATACGTGGCCCAGCAACTCAATCTTAGCTCAACCTATTGGGGGGACGCTCTGCTTACAGTAATCACCTATAACTATGATCGGTCGCTGGAATATTTCCTTTTTAGGATTTTGAAAAGCTCTTGCGATAAATCTCCCGAGGAATGCTGGAAAATCTTCCAAGGGATTCCGATTATCCACATCTACGGAGAACTTGGAGCATTCGATCCGCTTGGTGACGGGCTGCCCTACGCCCCTTCTCTTGACATCAAGGTCGCCCGCGCAGCGGCGAAGAACATTCGCATTATGCATGAAGCAAAAGATGAGGGTCTTATAAGCCAATCGAAAACGGCTGTTGAGAATGCCGAAGTCGTTTGTTTTCTCGGGTTCGGATATCACGAAGAAAATATCGCGCCGCTGGGCGTGAAGTCGCACGTGCAGGGCAAACGGGTTCTAGGAACGGCATGGGATCTCACTAAGGAAGAAAGATCGCGGCTTAAGCTAGGGCTATACGTCGACGACGCACGAGATTGCAAAATCCTCGAATTGCTGAGGAAGAGTGATGTTCTGGGATGACTCGGGCTTGGCGATCAGCATCCAGCGACTTAAAGGGTCGCTGATCGTGATCGGATTTGTTTTCTTTTTCTGCGCACACTGCTTGTACTCGTTTTTACGTAAGTGAGTGTGTTCGTCTATTCGTTACCGTAGCGTCTCTGCTCGGCGCAGCCAGAGCAATGGCATGCGCTCGGCTCTTTCCTGCGTTCAGTGGTGCGAAGAAACAGTAATCGTGAGCTAGCGATTTTCTCTTTTATCGGAAGAGGCCTCAGCGCTTCGGAGTTAGCGAATGAATTGAATGTAAGTATCAAAACCATTGAGACACACCAGATGCGGATGAAGGAGAAACTCGGGGTGCATAGTGCCGCCGAGTTGCGACAAAAAGCTCGGGAATGGCTGGCTCGATCTGCTGTGAACCGAATACGCGAAGAACCAGAAGCTGCGTAACCAAATGGAGTGCGCGTTTCTCTGATCTCTCAGCGTTCCGCGGTCGGCGCCCGCATTTGCAGCGATGCGTAATCTGGATTGCAGATGCGCATCACGGCGACGGAAAGCGTTTCATTGTGCACGCCGACGAAAAGCTGACTTCATCTCTGGAACTTGAAAGAGTCACGCACGAATCATCGCGCTTCCCCAAATGCAGGATAACGCGGCACAAGCTTGAATCGAGAACGCGGATCTCGCCAGCATGAAAGCATGCACGGGTGAGAGCGTCGTCAATCGCTTGGCTCTTGACCCAAGACGGCAGCGAGTTGAGGGGGCCCGTCCCGAGTCGTAGAGTAGGCGCAGATATAACGCTGGAAAGAAGTGCGCAAATGCCAAATACCTCGACCGGTAAACTGGGCAGGCAGCAAATGATCAGGGGTGGTGGTTTCCCAAACGCTATGAACCGGAGAAAATTCGTTCTCCTTGGTTGCGTGATAGCATGCGTTTTCGCAACCTCGATTGCGACGGCGCAAATGAGGGGGCACGGTAATTCGCCGTCGCAAATCGGAATGCGCGGCCCTTTGACGTCACGTCCGATTGTCCGAATGCCGATGCACCGCGCTCCAATGATGAATCCAGCCTTGGGCCTTCGACGCTTTAACCCTTTCAACTACCGAGACTTTAATCGAGATAATCGGTTTCCTCGCTTCAAGCATTTCAACAAAATCATCTTTATCGGCAACTTCGCCTCTCCATGGTTGTGGGGTCCTTGGTGGAGCTGGAACTCGGTCTACCCATACGAATCCTACGCATATTCCTATCCATCCGATAACTCCGGCTACGGATACGGGTATGGTAACTCTGGTTATGGTTATGGGTCGTCCGGCTATAACTACGGATACGTGTACCCGCCTCTGAATTACTACGACTACACCAACGACGATGAGAGTGCCGTGCGCAATGTTCTCGCGGAATACGAAGTTTCTTGGAACGGCCATGACACGGCGGCCTTCGGTCGTCTCTTTAGTGAAGACTGTGACTACGTAAACATCGCTGGTGGCCACTGGAAGGGAGTGCAGGAGATTGTCCAGCGGCACGCGGAACTGTTTCGGAAGAGATTAAAGACTGCCGTTCGAAAGCTTACCGGTGTAGAAGTTCGTTTTTCAACGCCCGATGTTGCGCTTGTTCATGCTACGTGGGACGTGACCGGTTCGAGTCGTCCCACTGGCGCGGCCGTTCCAGTTCTGAAAGAAATCACCACGATGATGATGGTCAAAACTAACGGGAAGTGGCTAATCACGTCTTTTCAGAACACGGAGAGCGGGAACTGAGCAGAATCTTGTGGTCCGGCATCTCGCCAACTCATTTAAGCAGTCTTCCGGTCAAAGGCTAGAAACAGATGACAATTGCCGTCGACTTCTAGGTAATAACATCGCGTAGATGACATGATAGGGATTGTCGGGGTGCGGGTTTGGGACGTATGGCCCGTATTCTACTTGGCGAGCACCATTCTTTATGGCGGACAATGATAAAATCATGTAGGGTCAATTTGTGCTGCAAACTATCCTTGCCGCCGTTGTCGCCGCTGTAATCGTCAACCTGTTTCCACACAGACCGCGAAGATAAGACACTTTACGAATTACGGCGCTTTGTGATTGAATGCCCAGCGCCATCAACGACAATTCTCTTGGTATGAAACACTCGATCATTTTCATTTCGGCCCTCTCTTTAGTGGCGATGATGCTGACTTCGTGCGAGAGCATTCCAAGTTCATTTAACCCTTTTACACCCGAGACGACAACAACATCGACTTCGGGCTCACCCGAAACGGCTCAGACTAACCGTCCAACATACGAGGTGCCCCTTGGGCGAAGCCCCGAGAATTCTGTCCCCACTAATTACTGACCAGATCTCGATCGACGTTGCCTCAACACTTATTAAACCGCGCTAGAATGCTCGCAATCTCCCGGCCCGCTATCCTGACGGCCCCAACAGCAAGCACACGCCCTACTCCCTTGCTTCGCCCGACGCCGCCGTGATTTCCTTTTGCCTGACTCTTCCCCCACTAAGCTGTCGGATAGCTCTGAATCGAATACTGGAAGATCCGCAACGTGAAGAAGTAAACGGACTGCGATTGTGGGCTGCCTTTGAGGAAACTGACCGTTCAGTGATCTCTTGACTCGCAATACGTTGCACGGGCCGGCTCCTCGGCTTCGTTGTGGCAAATTCTCCTCGCGTATATAGACCGGGATCGCAAGAACGACCCCGGGCTACGAAACGTAATCGTCAAGTGTGCGGCCGCGTTGGATGTCGATGTCAGAAGTTGAACAGGTCAAAAAGGTCGCTAATGGCAGGCGTGTTGGTCGGGGCATAATTGCTGACCCCAGGGTTGTAGGTCGGGTTTGGCAGGTTATCGCGGCTACGGCCCGAGATCGCAGGCAAGCCCCAGTTGTGTTCGATGAACTTCAGAATCGAAACATGGTCCGAATAGTTGTGGGAAATGTGGCCCGGGTTGGCGTACGGCGAAACTACAATCAGAGGAATGCGCGTGCCGTCGCCGAAGAAATCGAGCGGCTGCACATATCCAGAGTCGTGATAGCCGCCGCCTTCGTCTACAGTCACGAAAATTGCGGTGGAGCTCCAGAGTCTGGGATTCGCCTGGACCATGTCCACGATCTTCTTGACGAACCCTTCAAACAAGTCCCATTTCGATGAGGCGGGATGACCATCTACCCAGCCGCTTGGCTTGACGAACGACACCGCGGGCAAATGTCCGCTCCGGATGTCATGGTAGAGCTGGTCGGTATCGACAATATGCGTGGTGCGCACCTCGATGTTGGTCATGATCTGCGTCTGGTATTGGAAGCCATTGCAGATGTTGCAGTAGGAATCGCTCCTTGGACCCACCTTCCCATAGTTAAGCTGATACTTATCGCGCAGGTAGTTGTCCCACTGGTCGTTGTAGCTCTTCCACGAAATGTTGTTCTCCAACATGACATCGCCGATGCTACGCTGCGAGGTTGGTGGAATTGTGAACGGCGTGTTGTGTGGATTTGTGTCTTCATACGCGTTGCTCCCATCTCCGAAGTAGCCAGGGTTGTAATTGTTCAGCAGGTAATAGTGGCCTGGCTCGCAGTTCGGATTGATCGGAGGGTTCAGGGAACTCAGGTAACTCAGGATCGGGCCCACCCCGGGCTGCGACGCATCGGAGCAGTCGCTGTAGGTGCCGCCGCCGTAGACACCAGTCTGGCCAGGAAAAATATTTCCAAAGCCTCCGTAGCCGTCTTGCGTCCACCAATTATTCGTTCCGGAAACCGGGTTTGGATTTTCGATTTCGTCTACCGGACCGCCAGCGAAGGTCATCTGGTTGTGCGGAGGAATTAGGTTGCCGTTTTGGTCCTGGAACCACAGCGCATCGCCAAAAAACAGCATGATTGAGTTCAACCCAGTCCCGCCCATCGCTGGCTGGTGGTAGTTGTCGCTCATCGCGAAATGATCCGCGAGTTGCTTTGTGTAGGGCGCATCACCATTCTGCATGTTATAGAAGCCCATCGCCGTCGCACCCTCGCCGGTGGTGACCTTTCCAGGCGCATAATCCGTGCTGAAGTTTGCAGGCTGAGCTTTACCATTTACGTTGGCGCCAACGGTGACTTCGGTCCAGGTAAATAGGTCCGCCAGGCAACCGCTCGGATTGGTTGGCGTGGCATAAGCGGCATTGCAGTCTTCCTGCTGCCACATCTGATAAAACCTATGCACGGGACTAATGGCGTATGAGATATAAGGGAAGGCGCTGGGGTTGGTAAGTTGGAACGGACCTGGCGCCAACGTCGAGTAGGGCGGGGAACCGCTCACACCGGTGATTCGCGAATCCGGAACTCGTCCGGTCAGCCCTGTTCCGCCCTGCAACATCGACTCGTAGTAAGTAAAAGGTGGTTTGGGCAATCCATCTTCTGTGGACACAGCGTCGCCCAGGTGGCACATGCCGAGATCTATGCACAGGTCCGTTGGTCCGCCGTTCAACGGCGCAGGCAACGTGAGATAGGCAGTTTTTCCCGTCGTCGGGCTCGGCTGATAAGTGGTGCTGCCGGTAATGTCGGCCTGGAACTGCGTAGCTCGCGAATAGTTGGCGCCCGGCGTTCCATCAGCGTTGACAATTCCTTCAGAAAGCAAATTGTTCACCGTCTCGCCCGCCTGGGGAACGTATGTGGCAAACAGGTGGTCGAACGAGCGGTTTTCACCCACGATGACAATTACATGCTTGATGGGCGTTGCAATCGTTGCCACGGTGATCGCAGTCGTGATGGTTGTCGTCACTCGTGGGCGCCTCGTTGGCCTGTCCCGGAGTGGAGTTAAAACTGGAGGCCAGTAAGACCGCCGAGATAGATAGCAGAGCAACTGAAAGGACGGCTTGGAGCGCCCAAGCCTTGGTCGAATGATTCTGTTGTTTTTTCATAGAGTGTTCCGTTTGGATGAGTTTTCAATTTCGAACAAATCCTGGTGCCGTCATACTTAGCGCGCAAGTTACAGTAAGGTGAATTTCTCGTTACAGTAATGAGAATTTTTGTTACATTTCTCGTATGCACATAGCTTCGGCTCGACGGAGCCCCAGATCGAATATGTCATTCTACCACTCGTTAGGACTAGGTCAGAACCCGGCGTTGGAAAAAGGCTTTCTCGGGCAATTCCGATATCAACATCCTCAGCGATCGCGAAGTGGAGATTTTCTCTTTTATCGGAAGAGGCCTCAGCGCTTCGGAGTTAGCGAATGAATTGAATGTAAGTATCAAAACCATTGGGACACACCAGATTGCGGATGAAGGAGAAACTCGGGGTGCATAGTGCCGCCGAGTTGCGACAAAAACCTCGGGAATGGCTGGGTCGATCTTCTGTAAACCGAATACGAAGATCCAGAACCTGAACAAACAAACGGGGTTCGGTTTTTGGGCTTCTCTTTGAAAAAGCCGCGGCCGGTGCCCGCGGCTACAGTTGTGACTCTGAGGTTTCCGTAAAGGCTTATCAGTGATATCTCTCAGGTCGCTTCATGCACGGTATTCTTCAGTTTTTTCTCTCTACACGACATCAACAAAGTGATATGAACGCCTCCATGAACCGGGCCACAACCTTTGCGATTGGGGCACTGCTGCTCCTCGCAATCGAAGCTCCAGTGCGCGCAGCGACGACCATGCCAGTCGCGGACGCAAAAGATGCTGGCAGGAGTAATTTCGATCCTCCGCTCAATTTTCAACCCGTCGCAGGCTGCGGCTTGTTTGAGAACTTCGACCTTGTAACTCCTCCGGTACTGCCTCCCGGATGGACCGCGATTAATGCAATCGATCCAGATGGCATATTGTGGCAGACTTCTGACTCCGGAGACCCAACTCCTCCGTCCGAGTCCCTGCCGAATGCTGCATGGGTTAACGATCCAGATACGATCAGCGATAAGTACCTCGACTCACCCTCCGGCACAATCGATCCTGTCGGATCTTCGGCTCTGTTTTTCTGGAATAACTATGCTCTGGAGGATGGGTTTGACGGCGCCGTACTGGAGGTCAGCATAGACGGCGGGCCATTCCAGGACATTCTTGCAGTCGGCGGTACCTTTGCCAAAGGGGGCTACAACGGCACGATCAGCACGTGCTGTGGCAATCCCCTCGCTGGTCGCCAGGCGTGGACCGGCAACTCGGGTGGTTTTATCGAGACTGTTGTAGAAGGTCTACCTACCGGGATGCCTATTGTCCTACGCTGGCGAATGGCGAGTGATTCAAGTGGCTCCGGTGAAGGCTGGAGAGTCGATGATATTGTAATTGCATGCGAGCGGCCAACTCCTACACCCACTCCTTTTCCAACTCCTACTCCAACTCCGCCGATTACGCCTAGCCCGACCGCAACTGTAACACCAACAGCAACGCCTTCTCCGACTGTAACAGTGACACCCACAGAAACGTGTGTAGTAACGAGCGCGGAGGGTTGTGGCAGTAGTTTCTTTACCCCACCAACTGATTTCACTGTCGGCGTAAGTTGTCCTATTGATCCGTTTAGCGGTTGCGGACCGGGCGGTTTCATCGTGAACAACATCCCGGCGGACTCCTGCACAATAACAGATCTCGTTGAGATCAAGTTCCACTTCAATACCTCACCCGTGATCCCGGGCCTCAACACGATGCATATCGCTGGCGCTGTCAGTTGCTGCTTGAGAGAGCTGGCCGAATTCAACTGCACTTTTCTTTACAAGGGCCCGAGGCTCACGCCTACGCCAAGACCACTCCCGACTCCCCACTCTCGCCCGACGCCGCCGTGATTTCGCTTTCGCCTGACTTTACACCACCAAGCAGTCGGATCTTTGTGAATCGAATACTCGAGGATCCACAGCTCGAACAAGCAAACGGACCGCGCCTTTGGGCTGCTCTTTGAAAAAGGCGCGGTCAGCGCCCGCGGCTACACCGAAGCGACTTTGAGGATTCGGAACTAAATTTTAGCGTCGCCACTTTGCCATGAAGGCGAACATGGCGGCAGTATAAGCTCGGAAAGCTTTGAATCGCAGATCCGGATGGAACGGGGCAAGGAATGTGGCGACGGTACTCTGACCGTCTCGTATGGCATCCGTTGCTAACTCGACCAGGGGATCCGAATTAACTTGTTTTCCAGGCGGTTGCTTTCTTTCAATGCTAGGGAGGTGCCTTCGCTTTCCCTTCCCGAGTCGGCTGAAGGCGCGAGAGTGCTTATTCATTCGTGTCTTATGACGTGGTTTGGGCCTCCATTGCAAGCCAAAATCTTGCGATCTTCGGACCCAAGATTCGGTAATCTCGCCAATGCGATCGTGGCTGGAGATTTTCTCTCTTGTTAGCTGAGGGCTTAGCGATTCGGAATTAGCGAATGGATTGAACGTAAGCGTCAAAACCATTGACACATACAGATGCGTATAAAGGACAAGCTCGCGCTACATAGTGCCGCTGAGTTGCGACAAAAAGCTCGGGAATGGCTGGCCAGATCTGCTGTGAACCGAATACGCGAAGACCCGGAACCTGAACAAGCAAACGGAGCGAGATCTCGTTGTTTTAGAAAAGCCGCGGTCACCGCCCGCGGTTAGAGTTTAGAGAACAGTGCTCAGAGCCCGCGGCTACAAAGCCGCGGGCTCTTGAATGTGCATCACCGAACCGCGTCCGCCGATGCTCAACTCAGCGCGCCGTTGTTGTACCTCCCCAGGCCGAAGGCGACTGGTTGCGCGGAGCGGCCATCGACGGCTTGATTGGAGTGGCCAGCTTGTTCGCCTGTTCTGTCGGCGGTGTGCCTCGGACGCGAGCTATGAATCCATGGGCGATGCCGGCAGCATCGACGTAACGACCACAGATATTTCCCTGCGAACTGATTCCGTTTAGCGATGTAAAGGCGGATCCGGGATAATCGAACGTGACGAAGTTGTCTGGCGGGATAAAGAAGAGTCCATGAGTCGCGCCTGCGGCATCCGCGTATCTGCCTACCACCCAGTTCCTATTGTTAAGTCCAAACAGGACTGTCGTAACGGAGCCCGGAGGATCGATCGGGAAGGTCAGGGCCCCGCTGGCGTCCCGGTACTGGCCGTGAAGGACTCCTGCGGCGTCAATATAGTATCCAACCGTCAGTTTTTTGTTATCATTGATCTCGTAAGCCAAGGTCGCGGCAGCACCCGGGACGCTATACGCCGTTATGGTTCCGCCACGGTCGATGAACGCCTGGAAGATCCCGTCGCCGGGATCAAACGCGCCGGTAAGGTCGCCGGAATTGTTTATCCCGAGGAGATTAGTCTGGAGCGCGCCGGGAAGATCGTATTCTGTGAAGGTGGCACCCGACAGGAGAAACGAGTGAATGGTACCGTCGGCGATGACATAGTCACCGGCTACTGTGCGGGAGTTATTGATCCCTCGTCCTTCGGTAAAACCCACGGTATCGTTAGGGTCGACGATGGGATCGCTAAAGGTACCATCGCTGAACCGGACAAAACCGCGCGTCACTCCAGCCGCATCAATGAACTCGCCAACGATATCCCCTCTTTCGTTAATCTTTTGCGGCAACGTCAGATTTCCCGTCCCGGGATAATCGAACGTCGTAATCACTTCGATAGAGCCTGAGCTCGCTGCCTGCTGAGCGAACGTCCCCAACAATGGGAACACGAACAGAACTGCCAGAATGCTGATAAATATCGATTTTGGTTTCATAATGCTTATTGCCTCCTTGGTTGAATTGCCCATTGCTAAACGCCGATCTGGCAAAAGCACAATGTCCACTTCGCGAATTTCGACATGGCCACTTTGCGACGTGATCAGTGCGTCCATATGAATTGTCGCTCGCTTTCAGCTTGCGAGGGCGAGGTTCGACTGTTCTTAGTTATTGAAGAAGACGACAATGAACAGCTCTGCAACCAAAGCTTTTTTCTGGTGCGCGATAGTCGCACAGGTTGCGGGAGCCCAGTTATTTTTCTGGGACGCCCTCCCTGATTACCGGGAGTTGACTGCCGGAGACATCGTGGTGGGCACGCCCAAGGACTTTGCCATCGCGGTGTTTGGCCTTGTGGTCATGCAATCGGCCTATTGGTATGCTCGCCGTCTTCAGCCCCAAGTCCGATTCTCTCGTCGGGTTCTATTGGGTCATGTCCTGCTCTGTGTTAGCGAGGTCAGTTTCTTTTTCGTCAGTGCGCTGGCGACGGTGGCCATGTTTGATCATTGGAGGCGATCTCAATTCGTCTTTTGGAAGTTGATGCTGCTAGTCTCTGCGATCTTCGCCTTCTTTTGTTACAAACGTCAGCTCGCAGGTGTTGGGGACGCCCTGCTGGAGGCACAACCCAAGCATGCCGGCAAAACAACAATCGAACCGACAGGATCCGGCAAACCATGAAAAAATTGTCGTTGGCGAGTTTTTCGCGCTAGGACAGCCTGCTGTGGCTTATCTCTTTCTCGTTAGGTCGTCTCGCCCGCCCGATGGAAAGCGGATCACGGCTTCTAGGGGAAGGGGCTTATGAACATTGCCGGACTTCGTTCGATTGGCTCCGCGGTGCTGCTTGTTTTGGTCGCCGAAGCTGGCTGCAATCGACCCAAACGAGCGTCGTCGGAGTCGAGCGCCGCGCCAACACCGCAGGCGTTTCGCGCGAGTGTCACTGCGCACGCGCCAGATGCATTCTACGACCCGCCGTCGGACGTGCCGCGCAAGCCGGGCGAGTTACTACGGAGCGAACCGCTCAAGGACGTGATACTGCCAGCCGGCGTACGAGGCTGGCGCATCCTCTATGCAACCACTGTGGACGACAGCACCCCCGCGACGGCGGTCGCGGCCGTCTTCGCACCTGCTGATCCTCCACCAGGCCCGCGTCCTGTCATCGCATGGGAACACGGCACGACGGGCCTGCTGCAGAAATGTATGCCGTCGCTTCTGTCGTTTCCGAGCAAGGGCATCCCCGAACGCGACCGGATCGTGATGGCTGGTTGGATCGTGGTCGCAACAGATTACTCCTTCGCAGAAAAAGGCGGCCCGCATCCTTACCTGATCGGCGAAGGCGAAGCGCGTGCGGCACTCGATTCGGTCCGTGCCGCGCGGCAGATGTCCGAGCTTATCCTCGACAAACGCGTGGTGGTATGGGGTCACTCGCAGGGAGGACACGCGGCGCTTTGGACTGGCATTATCGGGCCGCGCTACGCGCCGGACCTCGAAATCCGCGGTGTCGTGGCAATCGCACCGTCCGCGAACATCAAGAACATTCTGGCGTTGAACGTCGAAATCGACAAGCGGTTTGGACCGTATCTCGCACTATCGTACAGCCGCTTTTACCCTGACATCACGTTCGAGCAAGCGGTTCGTCCCGAGGCGCTCGATGCTGCACGTCAGATAGTAAACTTGTGTGACTTCGTCCCAGAGGATTTGCAACGCATTGAAGCACTGGCGGCGACGTGCGACGGTCCTGCATTGGCCACGAGTTCGAACAAAGCGCTTCAAGCTCGGCTCGAGCAGAACACTGCAGACGGTCCGATACAGGCTCCCGTCGTAATCGCGCAAGGTCTCTCGGACACCGTGGTGCCGTCGTCTGCCACCGACGCGTATGTCGAAGAGCGCTGCGCTGCTGGTCAATCACCACTCGAGTATTGGACATTCGCGAGGCGCGACCACCTCACGATTTTCCAACCTGGAACGCCGCTCGAGGAGCTGCTCATCAAGTGGACAATGGCGCGCTTCGCAAATGAGCCGCAAGCGAGTGGCTGCGTCCACAAGTCTTTCTGATTGTCGCCTGGCTTCGAAAGAGCCTGCTGTTTGGCTCAATCCAATTTTTGTTAGCTAGTGAATTTCATCGGACAGTTATCGACGGCCAGTATGAACTTGTAACAGGCGAGAAAGGTTGGGTTTGAAACGGTGAACCGTTTCCCGCGCCGCGCTGCTTCAGTTGTTTAACCGCCGAGGCCAGTTTTGCCAACCCTTGTTCAATTTGCGCTTGCGACCACGCCGCAAATCCAAAGACAAATGCGGGATCCAACTGAGCCTTGATGCAAAAGAAAGAAAGAGGGCGGGACCAAACGCCGGTCTGCTCACGAGCACGCATGAATAACGGTAAATCTTCCCTGCGTCGCAGCCAGGCGACGAAGTGCAAACCGGCCGGCGTTACTTCCAGATCGAAATAATCGCCAAGCCATTTTTGGAATTGTTCGATAAAGAATACGCGTCGCTGGGCATAGAGTTCGCGGATCCGTTTCACATGGCTGAGGAAAAATCCTTCGGTGATGAAACGCGCCAGGGTAGCTTGATCAATCGCCGGGGAGTGCTGATCCATGACAGCGCGCACCTTGACGAGGGTGTCGACAAGTTGGGGCGGTGCAATCAGAAAACCGAGGCGCAGCGATGGATAAAGGATCTTACTCATACTGCCGGCATAAATCACTCGGCCGGCATTGTCCAAACCTTGAAGACATGGCAGCGGCGGACCATCGAAACGAAACTCGGAATCATAATCATCCTCCAGGATGTAGCCGTCGTGCGACTCCGCGAACTCGATGAGAGCTTTCCGCCGCTTCAGACTCATTGTTACACCCAAGGGAAACTGGTGCGACGGTGTGACGAGAATGAGTCTGGGAGAATTTTGCCGTGAGCACTTCCCGATTACCAGCCCTTCACGATCGATCGGGCGCGGGCTCGTTTTGGCCCCGACAAACGCCAGGACATTACGTGCCTGATGGAAGACGGGATCTTCGATCCATGCCACTTCGCCCTCATTGATTAACGCGAGTGCGCACGTCGCGATCGCCTGCTGCATGCCGCCTACGACTACGACTTGGTCGGGATGACAATTAGCGCCGCGGAAGTCGCACAAGTAAGCAGCTATTGCCTTCCGCAGTTCGATCTCGCCACGGCTCGAGGCATAACGCAACAGGTGGGCTCCCTTCTTCGCCAAAACCTGCTCGCGCAAGCGTTCCCAAACAGCAATCGGGAATTCATCCACGGCCGGCAATCCCGCGAGGAGTGTGACGGATGGCGGGCCGCCAACGCCGACATCGAGTTGTCTGCCTCTGCGAAAATCGGTCATCCTGGTCACTCGTCGGGCGACACGCAGGGCATGCTCGGTCCGCGCAGTGGTCGCTGGCCTGGCAGCCTTCAGAAAGGTCGCCGGCAAATGATCGGCGACAAAGAGGCCGGACCGTTTCCGGACTTGAAGATAGCCCTCTGCAAGCAGCTTTGAGAACGCCTGGTTTACGGTCGGTCTCGAAATCTTGAGAGTTGCAGCGAGAACTCGTGAGGAAGGCACACGGGAAGCGCTCGAATCAAAACTACCGCTCTCGAGCTCTTCTCGTATTTGGCGGTACAATTGTTGGTAAAGCGGCTCGGACGACGCGCGATCCAGCCGCACCATTTCAAACGACATGACTGAACGACGCCGGCGTTTTGGCAGCAATGAGAGTGTGCGCCCGTAGATCGCGCCATTCATTTGCACGATCCCACTTTCGCATCCAGAGAATGCTTTCTCAACATGAGATGCTGCCTTGATAGGCAACTCAAAGGCGCGCCCGAACAAAACCAGATAAAGCGCGAACTGGCTACATCGAAATTGGCTAACTGGACATTGTGCGTTAGCCACGTTGCCACCCTCTTTCTTATTATGTTTATCAAATCTATTTGGATTGGTTTTATTGGGGTCATGCTTTTTATCGCAAGTGCATCGGCCACGAGTTCCGTACTGCAGGGAATCGTCAAGGATGCTAAGGGGCATCCGATTCAAGGCGCGGATATCCGGATTGAAGCGATAAACACCGGCAGATTGCTCACGACGGTTAAAACGAGTGTAAACGGCCGTTACACTTTAGAAGGTCTCGCGGCAGGCCATTACCGGGTGACACTGGTTGTGAATGGTGCCGTGAAGGCTTCCATCAATAATACGACGCTCGAATCAGGTGAATCAACACACCTGAATTTTGAGCTCAAACAAACGCGCGCGTCCGTAACGGTAATGAAAGGTACACACCGGATATGGGTGCCGCCGTTCACCGGAAGTCGTCTGCCCGGTCGCTGGATCGAAGTTGATGAGAGTACCGCTTGGGCCGGGGCGCATGTCCGCACAGACAATGTCGTACAGGTCAGTGGGGAAGAACTGCAACGGATAGCTAACAGCAAAGCCTCGCCAACCGGTTATTGAGTGAGGGCTGGCTCGGCGATAGGTGATGATACTACCGCCGTTCTTCGTATATTTAGTGGTGGATCCCGCCGTTGTAGGAGTGTGAGTAGGTGTTTCTCTTGCAATGCCTGAAAAGATTGGGTCGGCTCGAGCACTCCGCCCTTCGGCTAGCCGAAAGCTTTACTGATTGTCAGAACCGTTTGTGGCCTGCTCGTTTGCAGCTGTGCGCTCACCTTCTGTAGGCCTCAGTAAGCGCGCTAACTTGCCTTTGTTGGGGCTTCGACTTCGCTTCGTCCGCATTCAAGGGAGTAATCCCGAAAAGCGGTAGTTTCATCGGGTGCCCTTTGTATCGATGGGTCGAGCAATTCCTTCAGACGCGCCTCGTAAGAATCACACGTCGGACACTCACCATTTGGCTGGATCCACTCGGGATGTTGGAGCCGCAGATCATTGTGAATTTTCTGCAGCAGGTCTGAGTAGGTGCGGAGTTTGTAGGTCATAACCATATTGACTCGGTGGAAGGTTTAAGTGTGCCGGGGGATGGTTTCTCCTCCTAAGCCACGACGGAATCGTCGAGCGGAGGTGATGGTATGATAACGCACCAATAGCCAGGATAAGCTATTTCGAAGCAACCCACGCGCCTGCTCGCTCCGTCCGCGACGCTGAGCTAATTCGAGTACTTTGCGACGCTGGAGTTGCAGCAATGCGGCCAGCAGTCCGCTTTGCGTAAGCGTCGCGGTAGATCTCGCAATGTAGTTTTTTCTATTTTTCATAAATGCCAAAGGTTTGACACTGCTTATGGCAGATTCCCACATTGGACTTTGGTTCTATCTCTTTCGGGGTAGGACGTAGCCTCGCAACGCTGCGATGACGCAACGACTGCGCGCCTGTAACCCAGTGAGATTATTTCCAAAGAAGCCATGTCCTGTTGCTGGTGCGTACAACCCTGGGTCCACTCGATCACTTTGCAGCGGCTCCGCCAACGGTCCGCTTTGGGGTTGGCTGTTCCAAATCCGCGGAAGATAGCTCGCCGGTTTGCCCTCGATCGGATAGGCGGGTTGCGTTCATCTCAATGTCGTTGCCATTGCGCTAGCAAGCGACAACGTCAAGGTGATGACGATTATTCCAAAGGCGACGAGCTCGATCAGATAATCTGGCCGTTCTCTATAGGCGTATCGATCACTAAAGAAACGAGAAGCGCGAACGCGCAGCGAGTTGGTAGTTTTCATGTTTACTATATTCCTTTCACTAATGAGATGACGATTTTGATGCAGTAATATGGACAATTATTTGCGTCGACGCGCTGGATCGCAAAAGTAACGCTGCTGTCACCTCGCCAGACGCACGAACACGCTTCGGCTGCCCTGTTTTGAGAATTTGAGCTGATCACATAAGGTCAGCACATGCGCACCGTTTTACTTTCGATCGTCCTGCACCTAACACTGACATGCATTGCGGACAGCGCGCCGCTGTCAGAGGTTGACCTCAAGAATCTTCTGGCAGCAATTCGCCAGAACCGGACCACGCAGGCCGATTTCCAGGAGCAACGAATGATTCGGCTGATGAAAAAGCCGATCCTGAGCTCGGGAAAAGTTTGGTTCCAGCCGCCTAACAAGTTCCGGCGGGAAGTCAAAGGCAGCTCCCCCAGCCTGACCGTAAGCGATGGCCGTGAGCTCTGGATTTATTACCCAAATTTTAAGTCGGCGGAGCGTTACCCACTGGGCAAAGGATCGCCGCTCGATTCTACGGTCGCAGCGATCAATTCTTCATTGAACCTCGAGGACGTCGAACACACTTTCCAGATCAGCGCGACAAAGACTGATTCGCCTCAGGCGAGCTATGAGCTGACACTGTTGCCGCGCGCGCCCTCAATGAAACGCGTGTTTCAAAAGCTTGATCTGCGGATCAACGATCAACGGCGGGTTGAGCGTACCGAAATGTCGTTACCAAATGGCGATCGGATCGTGACCACGTATTCCAATCAGACGCGTGAGCCGGTTCCTGCGTCAACGTTCGAATTTACGCCGCCAGCCGGTATCGAAGTTTCGACTCCTCTTGGAAAATAGCGGTCCCATCCCATGGTGGTCTGGCTTGGCTTTACTGATTGTCCATCGCGATCTCTGGCTTGGATCTTGTCGCTTCAACCTGGGCGCTCACTTTCTGCAGGCCGGCAGTAAGCGCTTCAATTTGCTGTTGCTGGGTTGCAGCATTTACCTCTAACTCCTGAACCTTGCGACGTTCTTTCAGAAATTCGTTGAGCAGCATCGCGTTCACCGCGTCGTAACGCACGGTATAGGCCTTTCCATTCTTATCGCGGACCACTAAATCGGGATTTACCTGTTCCACATCTTCGGCGACAAGGCCAAACTGAGGAGTGCCTGCTGAATCAATATCCTTTTTATATCGAAATGTGACCGGGTTAAGGGCCAGAATGGATTCACTAGCATTATCCATCGGCTTGATCTCATCCTTGAAACGTGCCGAGGATGGCGACACGCCAAGTTGACCCTGATTGTTCACAACGACTGCCGTGCCGCTAACGGTCGCGCCGCTAATGCCGGCGATAAATGTTATACTATGGGCGGGATGCATTAAGCCTTCCCGATCTGTGAACGGTACTTCGTTCCCGATGCGGATGGTGTTGGCCTCGGCTGCAACACCTCCGCTGCTGATATCGATATTGTTACTGTCAGTGAGATTTTCGCCGGCAGCGACGCCAAGTCCGATGTTAAGACTGCCTATTATATTCGTAGTCAATGCATGGGCGCCGTGAACAGTATTAAAGCTGCCGGTCGTATTAGCACTAAGCGAGAGGTCGCCGGCGACCGTATTGTGGTTACCGGTCGTATTGCTAAGCAATGCGCCTATTCCAATTGCTGTATTGTGGAATCCGATATTGTTGCTTAAGAGCGTCGCAAAGCCGACAGCTACGTTCTGAAAGCCAGTTGTGTTGAGAAGAAGCGCGGCGCGCCCAACAGCGGTGTTTTGGGACGCAGTCGTGTTGCTGAAAAGTGCACCATGACCGAGCGCGGTATTTTCCACCCCTGTGGTCAGGTGCTGGAGCGCAAAATCCCCTTCAGCCGTATTGAGATTAGGATAGCCTCCGTCGGGTGCCGGGGTAACGGCTTGCGTAATCGGTGACAACGCAAGACCGATGACTGCCATGAGAGCAAACACGCGCTGGGAAGACGACTGCTTCAATAAATTTCTAGTTTGTGGCAATGTTTTCATATACCGAATATTGTTATTTTTCACGTTAACGACACTGACAGTAGCTTGTCCCGGCGCGTTGGATCGCAAAAGTAACGCTGCCGTCACTTAATTCGGGCGAGATTACGGAGAGTGTCGTGGCAAGAGTAAAGTTTCCGCTCCCATCTCCCAGAAGGATTGAGACCGTGCCATTGGTTCGATTGGTAACAGCCAAATCCAGGTGGCCATCTTTGTTAAAATCGGCGGCAATAACGCTGTGAGGTTCCTGTCCAACCGTTACCGATGGGCCTGCTATCAAGTTCCCGGTTCCATCGCCGAAGAAAATGAGAACAGTTGTACTATGAGCGCCCGATACGTCCGAGGTCACAGGGTATGCCACGTCCTGAATACCGTCCTCATTGAAGTCACCTAGAGCTATCTCGCCTTTTAAGTTCCCGTCGCCTAAACTAATTGTTTGCTTGAGAGCAAAGTTACCCCTGCCATCGCCGAGGAACGTG
>Ga0209577_10001211_pt1 | contig 25731 bp, 24 predicted proteins | sample GraSoiAngelo_109_FD_185874 | JGI IMG/M metagenome (GOLD analysis project Ga0209577, IMG submission 185874) | Grasslands soil microbial communities from the Angelo Coastal Reserve, California, USA - 14_0903_12_20cm (SPAdes) (version 2) | ecosystem: Environmental > Terrestrial > Soil > Grasslands...
TAGGTTCGCGACCTCCTCCACGCGATGGGCAACCAGCAAGCCGTCTCGCACGGGGATCACGGACGCAATCCAACGCGGGTCAGCCTGAACGCGCCGCGTCAGCTCGCGCACACCGCGCGTCGCGGGGCTCGTGTCGCGGCGCTCGAAGATGCGCCCACTCCACAGCATGTTGTCGACCAGGAGCAGCCCACCGGGTCGGAGTTTGGTCGTGATGACATCGAGCGCCTTCGGGTAGTCCTGCTTGTCGATATCGTTGAAGATGACGTCGAACGGCCCCGCAGCCTGTTGCAGGGTCGCCACCGCCTCCCCGACGTGGAACTGGACGACATCGGCCAAGCCGAGGGCCACGAGGTTCTCCCGCGCCTCGCGCGACAGCCGGTCGTCCCACACGACATGGTGCACGATCCCTCCGCCGTTTTCCTTCACCGCACGGGCGAACCACGCGGTCGAGTATCCGAACCCGGAGCCGAGCTCGAAGACCTGTCGAGCGTTGCTGAGACGTGTCAGTAAGTAGCACAGGTGTCCCGTCGCCGGGCCGATGATGGGAAACCCCGTGCGCCGCGCCTCGACTTCCAGCTCGGCGAGCCGCGCGGCACGCGGGGGCACGAGCTCGTCCATGTACGCTGCCACGCGTCGCGACAGGAGATTCATGGCTACGCCTCCACCGTCAGTCTCCGGTAGATCGACAGATGCCGTAGCGCTGCGGCCTTCTTACCTACCTTCTCGTACAACCGCGCCACATTGTAATGCGCGTCCGCCAGCCGGGGGTCCGTCGCCAACGCCCTCCGGTACGCTTCGATCGCATCACCCGGGTGGTTCAGGTCTTCCAGCGCGATCCCCAGGTTGAATGCCGCGGTGGTGTGGTCGGGACTTTCGCGCAGCGCGAGCCGGTAGTGCCGCTCCGCCTCCTCGATCATCCCCTGCTCGTGCAAAAGCCGGCCGAGATTGACGTGGGCGTCGGCGTGATGGGCATCGAGCTCGAGGGCACGCCGGTACGCGTCCCGCGCCTCGCCGGGCTCGACGGCCTCGAGCTCGAGCCCGAGCTCGTACCAGTCTGCGGCGTCCAGGTCGCCTTCGGCCGCGCGCGCCGCCTGCGCCGTACGTCGGGCGATCGGTGCCGCCCGGGTCGCGAGATCCGACACCGCGAAATCGAGATGCGTCTGCCCCGACTCGGGATTCCACGCGGTGTACCCGTCACTCACCACAATGCGGTCGCCCTCGGCCGTGATACGCAGTTCGGCAAGCGAGCGGCCGCGGGGCAACTGGTGCCGCAGCTGCTTGAGCGCATGACGGATCCGCCGCGTCGGAATCCGGGCGGCCACGAGTGCCTTCGCCGTCCGCAGAATGACCAGATCCTGGAAGGAGAACTGGAGCTTGTGTCGAGTTCCGCGACCGGACCGGGAGGGGGGCGTCAAAAAACCGTCGCGCGCGAAGCCTCGCACCTGCGCGACGGTCAATCCCAGCAGCCTGGCGACGTCCCGGGACGTGTATCCCTTCATCCCCTATTGTCTCCTAGCCCCTGGCACCTCCCACCTTGCGCTTGGCGACCGGAGCCGCTTTCGATGCCTTGCCCTCGACCCGTTTCGCCGGCTTGCGCTCGCCCGCCGTCCCTTTCGCCTTGAGGCTCGCCTTGAGCGCTGCCATCAGGTCGATGATCTGCGTCTTCGGCGCCTCGGCCGGCTCCTCAGTGATCTCCTTGCCCTCGACCTTGCGCTGAATCTGCTCGAGCACCCGTTTGCGTACGTTGTCCTCGTACTTGTCGGGTTCGAAGGCTTCCGACGCCGCTTGCTCCACCAGCTGCACGGCGAGCTGCAGCTCCGGTTTCTTGACCTCGATCTTCGGGATCGGCACGTCGGCGATCGAGCGGATTTCGTTGGCGTAGCGCAGCTGCTCCATGACGAGCCCGTTCGCCTCGGGACGCACCGAGATGAGGTACTGCTTGCCGCGCGCCGCGTATTGCCCCACCGCCACGCGCTTCGTCTGCTTGAGGGCCTCCGCCAGCAGCCGATAGGCGCGGTCCCCGCCCTTGTCGGGGCCGAGGAAGTACGATTTCTCGACGACCTTCCGGTCCACCTGCTCCGCAGGCACGAACTCCGTGATCTCGATCGTGTTGGTGGACTTCTCTTCGAGGGCCTTCAGCTCCTCGGGCTTGAAGATCACGTACTGCCCCTTCGTGAACTCGTAGCCCTTCACCATCTCGTCCTTTTCGACCTTGTCGCCGTCCTTGGAGCAGACGTACTGCTGCTTCAGACGCGCGCCGTCCTTCTTGTGCAGCCAATTGAAGCTGATGGCGGCCGACGATTCGCCGGTGGAGAACATCTTGATCGGCACGGAAACGAGGCCGAAGGACAGGGTGGCGGAACCAAGCGGGTGTGCGCTCATGGGTTAAGATTTCACCCCAATGCCTGCAAAACGGAAGCCCGGGCCTGATCCCCTCAGTACCTACCGCGCCAAGCGGTCGTTGGACCGTACGCCGGAGCCGGGCGCCCGTCCGGCGACCGCGGGCTCCCCCCCGTCCGCGGGCGGCCTCTTCGTGGTCCACATGCACGCCGCCCGGCGGCTCCACTGGGACCTGCGTCTCGAGATGGATGGCGTGCTCAGGTCCTGGGCGGTCCCGAAGGGCCCCTCGCCCAACCGGGCGGACAAGCGGCTCGCGGTCCACGTCGAAGACCACCCGCTCGAGTACGGCGATTTCGAGGGGATCATTCCCGAAGGGAACTATGGCGCCGGCGCGGTGATCGTGTGGGACCGCGGGCGCTGGGTGCCGCTCGAGGATCCCGTGGAGGGGATGAGAAAGGGGAAGCTGTTGTTCGAGCTGCAGGGCTACAAGCTCAAGGGCAAGTGGACCCTCGTGAAGCTCAAGAAGGGCGAGAAGGAGTGGCTGCTCATCAAGGAGAAGGACGCCTACGTGTCGGCGGACAGCGCGCTGCCGCCGGAGTCGGTGCTATCCGGACTCACGGTCGAGGAGCTCAAGGCGGGGAAGGACCGGGCGGCGCCGGTCTTGAAGGCGCTCGCGCGTCTCAAGGCGCCGCGCCGCGCCGTGACGGTCGCAGAGGCGGAGCCGATGCTCGCCGAGACGCGTGAGCAACCGTTCTCGAAGCCCGGATGGCTGTTCGAGCTCAAGCTCGACGGATACCGCGTCCGTGCCGGGCGCGAGCAAGCAGAGGCGCGCTTGTTGACGCGCAAGGGGAACGATATCTCTGCCGCGTTCCCCGAGCTTGCTCGCGCGTTGGCTGCACTACCGTTCGAGGGATTCATCCTCGATGCCGAGCTCGTGGTGCCGGACGAGGCGGGCCGCCCAAGCTTCCAGCGCCTCCAGAATCGCGTCAGGGTGTCCCGCGGGCTCGAAGTGCGACGCGGGGCGGTCGAGACGCCGGCCGTGCTGTATGTGTTCGATCTGCTGGCGTTCGAAGGGTACGACCTGCGTCCGCTGTCGCTCGAGCAGCGCAAGGCCCTGCTCGAGCAGATCGTGCCGCGTGTGGGCCCGCTCAAGTATCTCTCGCACTTCGAGAAGGACGGCGAGGCGCTGTATGAGCAGGTGGTGAAAATGGGACTCGAGGGGATCGTCGCGAAGAAGGCGGATGCGCCGTACCGCGCCGGCCGCTCACCCAACTGGCTCAAGATCCGCGCCGACCGGACCGACGACTTCGTCGTCGTGGGCTTCACGCGGCCCAAAGGCTCGCGTTCGGGGTTCGGCGCGCTCGACCTCGGCGCGTACCAGGACGGAAAGCTGGTGTACGGCGGGCGAGTCGGCAGCGGGTTCACCGCCGCGGAGCTCAAGGACGTGAGCGCCGCGCTCGAGCGCGGCATCCGTCCGACGCCTGCCTTCTCCGGCCCCGTCCCCCAGGACGCCGGGCATACCTGGGTCGAGCCCGCGCTGATCGCGGAAGTCCGGTACAAGGAATGGACGGACGAGGGGCTGTTGCGGCAGCCGGTGTTTGTGCGGTTCCGGGACGACAAACCGGTCACGGAGATCGCGAAGCGGGATGCGGGAGGCGAGATGCGAGATGCGGAGCCGCCGGTGGCGATCGCGCATCCCGCATCCCGCATCTCGCATCCCGAGATCAAGTTTTCGAACCTCGACAAAGTCTTCTGGCCCGACGAGGGCTACACCAAGGGCGACTTGATCGAATACTACCGCGCCATATCCCCGTGGATGCTGCCCTATCTGGTCGATCGGCCGCTGGTGCTCACGCGCTTTCCCGACGGCATCAACGGAAAGTCCTTTTTCCAGAAGGACGCCCCGGAGTATGCCCAGGCGTTCGTGCGCACGGTCACGATCTGGAGCGAAGACTCGCAGCGCGAGCTCGACTATTTCGTGTGCGACAACGAGTCCTCGCTGCTCTACATCGCCAACATGGCGGCGATCCTGCTCCACGTCTGGTCGTCCCGCGTGGAGACCCTGGAGGCGCCTGACTGGTGCATCCTGGACCTCGATCCGAAGGATGCTCCGTTTACGGACGTCGTCACCGTCGCAAAGGCCGTGCACGCGTTGTGCGATGACATCGGTCTACCGACGGGCATCAAGACGAGCGGCTCGACCGGCCTGCACGTGCTGATCCCGTTGGGCCGGCAGGTCACCTACGAGCAATCTCGCACGCTCGGGGGACTGCTGGCGCGGGTCATTGCGGCCGAGCTGCCCGAGATCGCCACGGTCACCCGCCAGGTCCAAAAGCGCGGCGGCAAGGTGTACCTCGATTACGTGCAGAACGGCCACGGGCGCTTGTTGGTCGCGCCGTATAGCGTGCGGCCCCTGCCGGGCGCCCCCGTGTCGATGCCGCTCAAGTGGAGCGAGGTGACGCTGAAGCTCGACATCAAGAAGTTCACGATCAAGACGGCCCCGGCTCGGATGAAGAAGCTGGGGGAAGATCCGCTGCGCCCGGTGCTCGAGCTCAAGCCCGATCTCGTTCACGCACTCGAGCTGCTCAATGATCGCCTCGGCTGACGTGCGGGTGGGTGACGTGTCGGGGCTGTTGCTGCGGCCGGACGGCGCGCGGCTGCTCTACGTACTCGCGCACGGCGCGGGAGCCGGGATGCGCCACCCGTTCCTCGAGGTCGTAGCCCAGCGGCTCGCGGAGCGGAGTATCGCCACGCTGCGGTATCAGTTTCCCTACATGGAGCAGCGGGGGCGGCGGCCCGATCCGCCGGCCGTGGCCGCTGCGACGGTGCGGGCGGCGGTGATCGAAGCAGCCCGCGTTGCGCCGGGACTGCCGCTCGTGGCGGGCGGCAAGTCGTTCGGCGGCCGCATGACGTCGACGGCACAGGCCGAGGCCCCGCTTCCCGGCGTGCGGGGGCTCGTGTTTCTCGGCTTTCCGTTGCATCCTCCCGGTCGGCCGGGCGATTCGCGGGCGGAGCATCTGGCACGGGTCCAGATTCCCATGCTGTTCCTGCAGGGGGACCGGGACGAATTCGCCAATCTGAAGCTCTTGAAGCCAGTGGTCTCAGGCCTTGGGGAGCGGGCGACGCTGCACCTGGTGGAAGGTGGCGACCACTCGTTTCATGTCCTCAAGCGATCCGGCAGGACCGATGCAGAGGTCATGGGGGAGCTCGTAGACGCCATCGCGGCCTGGACAAGCGGGCTCGACCGCAGCCCGAGGGCCCAATGAACAACTACTGGATCGTGAAAACCGAGCCGTCCACGTACAGTTTCGATGACCTGGCCCGCCAGAAGACGGCCGTCTGGGACGGGGTCAAGAACAATCTGGCCCTGAAGCACCTGCGGCAGATGAAGCCCGGGGACCGGCTGCTGGTCTATCATACGGGAGACGAGAAAGCCGTCGTGGGCGTGGCAGAGGTGACATCAGAGGCCTATCCGGACCCCAAGCAGAAGGATCCCAAGCTGGCGGTGGTCGACCTTCGGGCAGTGGAGAGACTGCCGCAGCCCGTCCCGCTCGCCGAGATTAAGAAGGACCGGGCGTTCGCCGACCTGGCGTTGGTGCGCATGGGGCGTCTCTCGGTGATGCCGGTATCGGCGGACCAGTTCAAGCGCATTCTGAAGCTCGGCGGCGCGAAGTAGCTCACCACGACAACGGACGGAGAACATCTCATGGGCAAAGGCGACCTTCGCAGCAGACGTGGCAAGATCTTCCGCGGTACGTATGGCGTCACTCGCCTCAAGAAGAAGAAGCTGAAGAAGAAGGCCGCCGAGGCGGCGAAGGCAGCGAAGGTGGAAGGGCAGTGAGAGCTCTCTGGGTCGCCGGGATCGTCCTGCTCGGGGCCGCGCCGGTGGCGGCGCAGCAGGACGACCGCTGGCAGGTGACCCTCAACGACGGCAGGATCCTCTGGGAACTTCATCTGGTCCGGTTCCGGGGTGACACGCTCGTCGTGCAGCAGGGCGACTCCGTGCTCCGCTTTCCCATCCATCAGGTGGACGAGCTCCGGCTCGTGCGGAAAGCCGAGCGGCGCCAGACCCCCGAGCCCAACCGTTACGGTGGCGTGCTGGGTGGTGCGGATGACGAGGTCTTCCGGCTCACGCTCTACAGCCTCACCGAGCGTCGTCAGATCGTCGCCCAGATCTTCAAGGACCACCCGCCCGCGCCGTCCCCCTAGTGCCCGGTGAGCTCCGCGCCACGGATTCTTCTCGCCGACGCCGACGCGTTCTACGTGGCGGTGGCGCGCCTGGCGGACCCGGAGGGCGCGGGCAAGGCCCGGTTTCTCATCGTCGGCGGGTCGCCCGCACAGCGCGGCGTCGTGACCTCCGCGTCATACGAAGCCCGGGCCTACGGCGTGCACTCCGCGATGCCGATGGTGCGCGCCGTGCGCCTTTGCCCCGGCGCGACGGTCGTGCCCGTGCCGTGGGAAGCCTGCACGCGGAAGAGCCGCGAGATCGGCGCCGTGCTGCGGCGCTTCACTCCCGTCGTCGAGCAGGCCTCGAGCGACGAGTTCTATCTCGACCTCTCGGGCACCGAGCAGCTGTACGGCGCTGAGCCACTCGCCGCCACGGCCCGCCGGATGCGCGACGCCGTGCTCGCCGAGACCTCACTCTCATTGTCCATCGGGGGTGGCACGTCGAAGCTCGTCGCCAAGCTCGCCGCCGGCCTCGCGAAGCCGCGCCCTGGCGCGGCGGCGGACGGCGTGTACGTCGTGGCCCCGGGTGCAGAGGCCGACTTCATGCTCCAGTTCGCCCTCGCGGACATCCCGCTCATCGGGCCCAAGGCTCAGGAGCGCCTGGCGCGCTTTGGCCTCCGCACCGTGCGCGATGTGATTCCACATGATCGGGAGACGCTGGTGGGCTGGCTGGGGGAGCGGGAGGGCGCTTGGCTGCATGAGCGGGCGCGCGGCGTCGATCGAGCGCCGGTCGAGGCCAATCGCGAGACCAAGTCGGTGAGCCGCGACGAGACGTTCGCCACCGATCTGGACGACGACGGCGCCCTCGCTGCCAAGCTGCTCGCCCTGGCCGACCGGGCCAGCGCCGACGTCCGGGAGGCGGGCCTGATCGCCCGCACGGTCACGGTGAAGCTGCGCGACGCGGATTTCACGACCCGGCAGGCGAGCCGAACGCTCGCCGACGCCGTCCAGTCGGACCGGGCAGTGTATGCCGTGGCCCGCGAGCTGTTGACGCGGCTCCGCGCCGCCCGGCGCGTGCCCGCGCGCCTGCTCGGGGTCGCCCTCTCGCAGCTCGTCCGAGCGGGCCGTGAGGGTCAGCTGTCGCTGCTCGAATCCGCCGGCAACACGCTCGAGACCGACCGCGACCGGGTCATCTCTCGCGTGATCGACGAGGTGCGCGAGAAATTCGGTCCCGACGCCCTCGGCCGGGGCGGGGCCCAGCGCTAGCTACATAGCTCCGAGCGCAGCCGCGGCTTTGTTCACGGCGCCCTGCTTGACCCAGAGCAGGGCTCCATACCGCCCCATCCCCGCACACACTCCTGTCACCGCCGTGACGTTGATCTTCGCCGCGCCCAGCCGCGCCATGATGCCGGCCAACGCTCCGACGCGGTCGTCCCCGTCGATGAGGAAAGCCGTCTTCGGCTTCGACAATTTGATCTTCGCGCCCTTCGCGGCTGCTGTGAACAACGCCGCGTCCGACGGCACGAAGTCCACCTGCGCCTTGCGCGCGCTCGGGAAGGCGTGGAAGGCCAGCAGGTTCGCGCCGGCGCTCCTGAGGGTCTCGAGCAGGCGGGCACCCTCGCCGGGCTTGTCGGATATGGTCGTGTAGTAGTAGCTCACCCTGCGGATCGAGTCGGCCATGGCGGTCTCCGGATGTGGTCTCGTGGCTTGACAATGGCCCGCCGTCCGCCCGACCGCTAGGTCGCGACGCTATCTCACGTAGAACGCCGTCCGCTCGAGCCGCCCGGAGCGCTCGTACCACACGGTGACGGCGCCGGCACCCGCCCTTGCCGCGAACGCCCGGCGCAGGTCCTCGGCGCTCGACACCCGCACTCGATTGATCTGGAGAATCACGTCCCCCGAGCGCAGGCCGGTGGCCTCCTCCATGTCGTCGGGCAGGTCGTAGATCAGGGCACCGTGGTCGCTCTGAATGTTGCGCTCGGCGCGCACCGCCGGCGTCACCGTCACCACCTTCATGCCGCCCAACACGGCCACCTTCTCCGCGAGCGTGGTCGGGAAATCCGTGACGAGCAGCCGGGCGCTGCGGCTCTCGCCCCCCCCGTGGCGGAAGCTCACGCTCAGCGTATCGCCGGGACCCGTGTCCAGCATGACCGCCTCCCAATCGAGGAACGTGCGCAGCCGTCGGCCGCGTGCGTTCACGAGTACGTCGCCCGCCACGACGCCGGCCCGACCCGCGGGCCCGCCCGACGCGACCTGGGTCACACGCAGGCCGCCCGCCCGCTTCCATCCCCGCAGATCCTCGGCGCCCGCGACGTCGAGCCCCACCCAGGCGCGCCGCACCTTCCCGAAGCGCCGCAGCTCGTCCGCCACCCGCAGGGCCCGCTCGATCGGGATCGCAAATCCGATTCCCACCGATCCGCCCGAGCTCGTGAAGATCGAGCTGTTCACCCCGACCACGTCCCCCACCGCGTTCGCGAGCGGCCCGCCTGAGTTGCCGGGGTTGATCGGCGCGTCGGTCTGTATCATGCCGACATAGATGCCGGGCTGCCCCTCGGAGGGAAGCAGGTTCCGCCCGACGGCGCTCACCACCCCCGCCGTCACCGTGGGCTCCGTGTTGCCGAGCAGGTAGGCGAACGGGTTGCCCACCGCTACGACCCACTCCCCGATCATCAAGTCGGTGCTCTTCCCGAGCGGAGCGGTCGGGAGGCCCGTCGCGTCCACTTTCAGCACCGCGATGTCCGTGAGCGGGTCCTCACCCTGGATCTTCGCGGGGAAATCCCGTCCATCGCGCGTCGTGACGACGATCTGCTCGGCCCCCTGCGTGACGTGCTGGTTGGTGATCACCACCCCGTCGGGCGAGATGACGAAGCCGGATCCATAACCCTCCACCACTCGCTCGGCGCCGCGGGGTGTGAAGAACTGCTCGAAGGGATCTTGGGGCAGTTGTCGCTCGCGCCGCAGGACATTGACACTTACCACCGCCGGAGCGAGCCGGCTCGCGGCCGTGACGATCGCAGTCTGACGCGTCTTGGCGAGATCTTGACCTGCGAGGTGTGGCGTCAATGCCACAGTAGCGACCGAAGCTCCGAGGAGCAGCGAGGATCTTTTCATAGGGAAAATCTTACACGCTTGACGCGCGTTGGGCGGGCCGGTAAATCAGGCAACGCCCGTTGGCGCGTGTACGTATCCCTCCAGGAACCCGCCTCTAGGAGCACGTCCGATGTACCGCCTGGCTCTCCGTCAAGCCACCGTCTACAGTGCACTCTTGTATTTCGCCCTCGCTCTCCCGGCCGCGGGGCAGGGTCGCGGCAAAGTGAAGCAGAAACAGCCGACCGACCTGTCTCCGGTGGGCGGTGCAGATTCGCTCAACAACCTCAAGTTCCGCAACCTCGGCCCCTCGGTGGCCGGCGGGCGCGTGGCCGCCGTCGTCGGCGTGCCGGGAGACCGCAACGTGTACTACGTCGGCGCGGCGGCGGGCGGCGTATGGAAGACGATCGATGGCGGCGATTCGTGGGAGGCGGTCTTCAAGGACCAGCCGACATCGTCGATCGGCGCCGTGGCGCTCGCGCCCTCGAACCCGAACGTCGTATGGGTGGGCACCGGGGAAGGCAATCCGCGCAACGACGTGGTCGATGGCCGCGGGGTCTTCATGTCGCCCGACGCGGGCAAGAGTTGGCAGTTCATGGGACTGGGCGACGTGGGCCAGGTTTCTCAGATCGTGATCGATCCCGCCAATCCGGACATCGTCTTCGTGGCCGCTCTGGGCCACGTGTGGGCGCCGAATCCGGAGCGTGGCGTGTACCGTACCGCGGACGGTGGCAAGACATGGCAGAAGGTGCTGTTCGTGAACGACTCGACCGGTGCTGCGCACCTGGTGATGGTGCCGGGCAACCCCCGCATGTTGTTCGCCGGGATGTGGCAGTTCGTGCGCCGACCGTGGGAGCTCGTGTCCGGAGGAGCGGGAAGCGGTGTCTATCGCTCCAAGGATGGCGGCTTGACCTGGGAGCGCCTCACGCCGGGCCTGCCGTCGGGCGTGACGGGCAACACGGCCGTCGCCGTGGGCCCGACCAATCCGAGCCACGTCTACGCGCTCATCGAGACCAACGAGGGGATGTTGTGGGACTCGAAGGACCAGGGCGACCACTGGACCAAGGTGTCGGATTTCCACGGGCTCTCCGCCCGGCCGTTCTACTTCTCGCTGATGCACGTGTCACCCGTCGACGATCGGAAGCTGTTCTTCTCGTCGTACCTGCTGCTGCGCTCGGACGACGGCGGCAAGACGACGACGCCGATCGACCGCGGCGTGCACGTGGACCATCACGCGCTGTGGATCGATCCCCAGAACCCCGACCGCATAATTCAGGGGAACGACGGCGGCGTGTACGTCACGGAGAACGGCGCCAAGAGCTGGCGGTTCCTGAACAACCTCCCGATCGGGCAGTTCTACATGGTGGCGGCCGACAACAACACGCCGTACATGCTGTGCGGCGGCCTGCAGGACAACAACGCGTGGTGCGGGCCGTCGAGCAGCGTGGGTGGTGGCGGAGGTGGGGGCGGCGGCGGGGCAGGGGGTGGGGGTGGGGGTGGGCTCAACGGCGCCGAGTGGTTCACCGTCACCGGTGGCGACGGCGAGTATGCGGTGCCGGCGCCGAGCGATTCGTCCATCCTCTACGTGGATTCCCAGAACGGGAACGACGGCGAGTATGCGGTGCCGGCGCCGAGCGATTCGTCCATCCTCTACGTGGATTCCCAGAACGGGAACATCACGCGGGTCGATCTCAAGACAGGACTGAACCGCTCCATCCGGCCCTACCTGGCGGGCGTGAAGGACATGAAGCCCGCGACTCTGCAGTACCGCTTCAACTGGACGTCGCCCATCGCCGTGTCCCCCCGCGATGCGAATACGGTGTACCTGGGCGGAAACGTCGTGTTCAAGAGCACGGACGGCGGTGACCACTGGGTCACGATCAGCCCCGATCTCACCCGCAACGACAAAGCGAGACAGGTGACGAGCGGCGGCCCCATCAACTACGACATCTCGGGCGCGGAGACGTACAACACGATTCTCACCATCAACCTCGCACCGACGGACTCGAACGTGATTTGGGTCGGAACCGACGACGGGCTCGTGGAGGTGACGCGGGACGGCGGGAAGACGTGGAGCAACGTGTCCGGTCACTTCCCCGGATTGACGAAAGACGTGGAAGGGCGAGTGTACCAGATCGGCGTCTCGCCGTTCGATGCTGGCGCGGCCTATATCGCGATCGACCGCCACCAGCTCGACGACCGTCGGCCGTACGTCTTCAAGACCAGCGACTTCGGCAAGACGTGGACCGACATCGGCAAAGGCTTGCCGCAGGACGTTCCCGCGCGCGTGGTGCGCGAAGATCCGAACCTGCGCGGCTTCCTTGTCCTCGGGACCGACGCGGCGCTGTGGCACTCGCGGGACGGCGGCGCGAGCTGGAAGCCGCTCAAGGCGGACTTCCCCACCGTGCCCGTCTACGACGTGCAGTTCATCAAGCGCTCGCATGACCTGGTGATCGCGACGCACGGCCGGGGCCTGTTCGTCCTCGATAACATCACGGCGCTGGAAGAGCTGACGCCTGATGTCCTCGCCTCCGACTTTCACGTTTTCTCGACCCTGCCGGCACAAATCCGGGTGCGCCCGCGGCGCTCGGGCGTCGCCCCGGCGCGCTTCACGACGCCGAACGCCCCGGCCGGCGCGGTGATCGATTACTACCTCAAGGCCGCCCTGGACACGGGCTCGTCCGGTTCGCCGGGCGAGGGGGAGCGCGGGGAGCGGGGGCGCTCCCGCCGCGGGCGAGTGATTGCCACCGTCACGGACAGCCGCGGCGACACCGTCGTCGTCGATTCAAGCGGGCCGGGAAAGCAGGGCGTGAACCGCTACGTCTGGAACCTGCGGCACGGCGCGCCGACCCGACTCACCTTCGAGCGTCCCACGGGCGTCGAAGAGGAAGAGAACCCGTTCCGCAGCGTCGGCGGCCCGCGAGCGATTCCCGGCACCTACACCGTGGCGCTGACGGCCGCCGGACGCTCGGAGACCAAGACGGTCACGGTGGAGCCCGACCCGATCCTGGGCGGCGATCCCGCCCGGTTCGCGGCGCAGCTCCGCGCCGGGCTCGAATGGCGCAACGCCATGTCGGCGCTGAACGAGATGCTCAACCGCATCGTGAGTCTCGAGACGCAGCTCAAGAACACGCAGCAGGCGCTGCGGGACAACGCGGCGGGCGACACGACGACGGCCGCACCCATCACCCGCCAGGGGCGCGAGCTCGGCCGGAAGCTCAAGGAGCTCAAGGACAGCTTGTACAATTCCGACGTGCAGCGCGATGCCGGGCAGGACGACATCCACTACCTCAACCGCCTCCAGGACCGGCTGCAGGGGCTCGGCTTCGGCCTCGCGTTTGCCTACGCCCAGCCGCCGAACGAGGTCGTCGCAGCGCGGCTGAAGGAGCTGCGTGCCGGGCTGGCCGACTACGTCGCAAAGTTCAACGAGCTGCTTCGGACCGACGTGGCCGCGTTCAACAAGACGGCGCAGGAGCGGGGCGCCCCGGTACTGGTAGCGGGCGCGCCGGTGGAGATGAAGGCGGTCGTCCTAAGGAGATTCCCATGACCACTCGTCGTTTGTTCTGGGCCCCCGTTGCCGTGCTAGGCGCGCTGTCACTCGCCTGCGCCGGGGAGCGCAGCACTGCTCCGCCCCTCACGTCGCCTGCGTTCTCGCTCCAGGCCGCCCCCTCGCAGTTCTACGAACAACACAACCTGGTCTCCGACGGGGCCGAGTCGGCGGACCTCGTCGATCCGGCCCTGGTCAACGCTTGGGGCCTCGTTGCCAGCGCGACCTCGCCGTGGTGGGTGGCCGATAACGGCACCGGCCTCTCCACGCTTTACAACGGCAACACCGGCGCCAAAGTCGCTCTGACAGTCAGCGTTCCTGGCGCGCCGACCGGCGTCGTGTTCAACAGCGGCCCCAGCTTCGTGGTGACGAGCGGCACAAAGTCGGGCCCCGCGCGCTTCATTTTCGCCAGCGAGGACGGCACTATTTCGGGCTGGAACCCGGCAGTGGCGGCCACCCAGGCGGTTGTCGGCGTCGACAACTCGGCCGCGGGTGCGGTCTATAAGGGCCTGGCCATCGCGAGTACCGCAGCCGGCGACCGCCTCTACGCTACCAACTTCCACGCGGGTACCGTGGACGTGTTCGACGCCGGGTTCCATCCGGTGTTGGGCGGGTTCACCGACGCCGACCTTCCGCCGGGTTACGCCCCCTTCGGAATCCGGCTCTTGGGGGGCACGATCTACGTAACCTACGCGCTTCAGGATGCCGACAAGCACGACGACGTCGCCGGCGAGGGGCACGGCTTCGTGAACGCCTTCGACACCGAAGGCCACCGGCTGCGTCGCGTGGCTTCTCGCGGGCGACTCAACTCGCCCTGGGGGCTTGGGGGCTCGCGCTCGCGCCCGCCGATTTCGGGGCCGTCAGCGGGGGCCTGCTCGTGGGGAACTTCGGCGACGGTCACATCAACGCGTTCGACCCCCACCGCAACGGCGAGCTGCGGCAGCAGGGCCCGCTCCATGCCGCCGACGGCCGGCCGATCGCGATCGATGGTCTGTGGGCCCTCGCCTTCGGTAACGGCGCGGCCGCCGGGCCGACGAACGCTCTCTTTTTCACGGCTGGTCCGTTCGGCGAGCAGCACGGCTTGTTCGGCAAGCTCGTGGTGACCTCGCCCCCGGGGCTGGCGCCGTAGAGAGCGTCCGTCCGCGCCGGCGGTTTTCGTCAGCGGCCGGCCGATCGAGATGGGAGAAGGGAAAGGCGTTTCGCGCCAAGCCACGCGACCGTCACGAGCACGCCGAGCGGGATGACGATTCCCAGTCCACGGATGCAGGCGGCCACGAGCGCGACGAAGTTCCGCCACGCTTGTTTGAACGCTTCGCCGATCACGCTCGATCCCGGGTGCCCCACGACGGGGAGGGGTTCGTGGACGGCGATCGTGAGCGTGCTGAGCGCCGCATGCGAGCGAAGGTAGCGCAATCGCCCCTCGGAGCGCTCGATCTCCTCCCGCACCCGCGCCAACTCCTGTTCCACGTCGAGGACGTCCTTCAATTTGCCCGTGCCTCTCGCCAGCAGATCGATCAAGCGTGACTCGAGCCGCCGGGAGTTCTGCATGCGGGCCGTGACATCCGTGAATTCCTCTCCCACGTCCTCGGCGAGGACGTTTACGGATTCGAGCTTCCCGAGTGGCGTGAGCCCGTTGAGCCCCTCGTCGAAGCGCTCAGCCGGGATCTTGACCTCGAGGCTCGCCGAGCGCAGGTCGCCGCGACCGGTCTGCATCACCGTGTTGGCGACGTATCCGCCGACCCGTGCGGCGAGCAGGCGGACCTGCGCGACCGCCCGCTCCAGCGAGTCTACCTCAATGCTCGCCTGGCCCGTACGGATCACCATGCTCGAGACGATGCTGGAACGCGGAAACAGCGCGACGTCCGCCGCCGTGGCCTCGGCGCGCGCCTGTGCCACCATCGGCGCGGCGGCAGGAGCAACCCGGTCCACGCGCGCGGGCTGGGCGAAACCAGCGCGCTCCCGTGCCTCGGCGGATGGTGCCGTCTCCCGGGCCTCGGTGCAGGCGGTCAGGGCAAGAGCGGCGGCGAACAGCAGCGTGGCGATGGGTCGCATTGGCGTCTCCTGATCAGGGGTCGTCTGTAAGAGACGCCGGCCACCTGACGGCGTGCACACCAGTTGGTGACGAGCTCCTTGTTACATCATGAGGATTCGGTTACAGGTTGCCATGGGCAAATCGCAACCCCGTGCAGGGGCATCCCGTACGGGGCTCGTGACCCTGGCACGGCTCCAATCGAGCGCGCTGCGCGAGTGGGACCGCTTGGTCGGCGCGCTCGAGACGGCGCGCCGCGACCCGCGGCGCCTCGGGCCATGGGCCGTTCAGGTCGTCCGGTTTGCCGCGAAAGTGGTCTTCGTGGCTGTGCTGCCGTTTCTCGCCCTCGTTCGGGTGGCCGTGTTTCTGTACGACTACGAAGGGTGGCCCACCGCGTTCGCGCTCACCGGGGGGATCGCCTGCACTGCGGCCGTCGTCACCGCGTACGGCGCGTGGGCGTGGCATCGCCTCACCGGTCAAGTCCGGCTCGCGCTCGTGGGCCGGCGCATCGCGCTGCCGTTCGTAGTCGCGTACAGCATCTACGCCCTGGTCTACCTCTCCAGCGCAAATGCCAAGTCGGACCGGGTGCGCGCGTACTACGCTTCACTCCATCCGTTGCTGCGCGTAGGGCTCTCGACCCTGATTGTGTTCGACCGCGACGCCGTGATCACCGACCTCGCCCGCCGGCCGGAGGATTACAAGACCATGGGCCTGCCGCCGAATGACGGGTCGCTGCATCTGGTGCAACGGGACGGCTACGCGCACGCGGCCGACCTGCGTACTGGGGGTCGCGGCTTCCTGAGGAACCGCCTCGTACAGCTGTACTTGTGGGGACTAGGGTTCAGCACGCTGCGTCACACCGGCACGTCGGATCACCTGCATGTGGAGTTACCGGTGCGTTGAAGATCCCCGCCCGTGGTGCACAGACCCTCACGGGCCGCTTGCGGCGCGGTACCTTCTCCTCATGCCGCTCACCCGAGACGACATCCGCGAGTCGGTGGAGCGCGCCGGCGATGAGCATTGGGACGCCCTGCGCCGGCACCACGAAGACGCCTACCCCAACCCGAAGCCCACGCCCGGCGACGTCTGCAAGGGAGAAGCCGAGCGGTTGAATCAGCTGGGACTGGGTGATGCGAAGGAGTTCGAGCTGCTCGAAACGCGGGTGGAACGTGTGGGAGACAACGTTCGCCTCACGCACGTGTTCAAGTACAAGCCGCTGGGCGTGCGGCTGCTCACGGAACCGTTCCAGGACTACAAGTAGCCTCGCCTACTTCTCGAACATCAGCTCCTTCGCACGCTGGGTGGCCTTCACCACGGCCTTGATGAGAGTCACGCGCAGCTTGCCCTCTTCGAGCTCGAGGATACCGTCGATGGTGCAGCCCGCCGGCGTCGTGACGGTATCCTTGAGCAGGGCGGGGTGATCGCCGGTGTCGAGCTGCACCTTCGCGGCGCCGAGCAGGGTCTGTGCGGAGAGCACGGTGGCGATGTCGCGCGGCAGCCCGACCTTCACGCCCGCTTCCGCGAGCGACTCGAGGATGATGTAGACGAACGCCGGACCGCTCGCCGAGAGGCCGGTCACGGCATCCATGTGCTTCTCGTCCACCACGACCGTGCGGCCCACCGTGTCGAACAGACGGCGGGCGGTGTCGAGATGCGCGTCGGTCGCGTGCTTCCCCCGGCAGATGCCGGTCATGCCCGCTCCCACCTGGCTCGGTGTGTTAGGCATGGCCCGGACTACGGGAGTCGGTGTCGCGAGGATGTTCTCGATGAAGCCCGTCGGGACCGAGGCGGCCACCGAGATGACGAGCTGCGCCGGGGTCACGTCCCCGCGGATCTCCTCGAGCAGCTCGCGCACGTTCTGCGGCTTGACCGCGATGATGACCAGGTCCGCTCCGCGCACCGCCGCCCGATTGTCGCTTCCCACAGGAACGGCGCGCTCCTTTCCGAGCGACTGCGCCCGTTCCGGGTGCCGCACGGTAGCGACTGCGTTCTTCGGCGGCAGCCCCGCCTTGAGCAGCCCCTGCAGCAGGATGTTCCCGATCTTGCCGAGTCCCAGTACCGCCACACGCTGTTCCTTCATCGCAGGTACTCCTCGAGCAGAGTCGCGGCGTCGGTCTTCTCGTCCCGATACTTCACGATGACCGGCGCGTACAGCGAGATGCCCCACCGCGCGGCCGACGCGCCCGGCGCGCCTCGTGCACCCGGCACCACGACCGCGCCGGCTGGAATCTCGAGCGGCCCGTCCCCGGCGCGGCGGTACACCTGATCGCGCACGAGGTCGTAGACGGGCGTCGAGCCCGTAAGGATCGTTCCGGGCGCGAGGACGGCGCGCTCGCGCACGATCGTGCCCTCGTACACGCCGCAGCCGCCGCCCACCAGCGTGTCGTCCTCGATGATCACCGGCAGCGCCCCGACCGGCTCGAGCACGCCACCGATCTGGGCCGCCGCGGAGAGGTGCACCCGCTTGCCGACCTGCGCGCACGAGCCGACCAGCGCGTGGCTGTCGATCATGGTGCCCTGGTCCACATACGCGCCCACGTTCACGTACATCGGTGGCATGCAGACCACCCCCGGGGCTACGTACGCGCCGTCGCGGATGCTCGATCCCCCCGGGACGATGCGCACTCCGTCGGCGAGCGTGGTGGGCCGCACCGGGTAGGTGTCCTTGTCGAAGAACCTGAGGGTCGGGTGCGCCGACATGTCGGCGAGCACGCCCATGCGGAACCCGAGGAGGATCCCCTGCTTGACCCACGCGTTGACGCACCACGCGCCGTCCGGTGCCCGCCCGGCGGCGCGGATCTCGCCGCGCGTGAGCGCGGCCCGGAACTCGGCGAACAGCGTGCGCTCGGGCTCGCCGTAGCGCTCCCGCTTTTGGGCGGCGAGCGCCTCGACGCGCTCACGCAGCGACATGCGCGGCGCCCGGCAGCAAGCCGAGCGCTCCCAGGACCACGCGCAGGCGGGCCCGGGTCTGGTCTTGCACGGGGACCAGCGGCAGCCGGAACCGCTCTTCCAGCTGTCCCATGAGCGCGAGCGCGGCCTTGACCGGCCCGGGGTTCGACTCGATGAAGTTCGCTTCCATCAGCGGGAGCAGCCGGTAATGCACGTCGCGGGCCGAGTCCCATCCGCCCGAGAGCGCGCTGTCCGTGAGCTGGACCATCAGATCGGGCGCTTCGTTCGATACCACGGAGATGATGCCGTCGGCGCCCAGCGCGATCAGCGGGAGCGTCACGGCATCGTCGCCCGAGAGCACGCGGAACCCGGGCGGCCGATCGCGCAGGATGGCCATGATCTGGGCGAAGTCACCCGAGGCTTCCTTCACCGCGACGATGTTGTGCGTCTCCCGTGCCAGGGTGAGGGCCGTCGCGGCGGCGATGTTCGACGCCGTCCGACCTGGAACGTTGTAGAGGACAACAGGAACGTCCCCCATCGCCTCGGCGACCGCCCGGAAGTGCGCCAGGAGACCTGCCTGCGTGGGCTTGTTGTAATAAGGCGCCACGACGAGGACGGCGTCGGCGCCGGCGGCTCGAGCCGCGCGCGCCCGCTCGATCGTGGCGGCCGTGGCGTTGCTCCCCACACCAGCGACCACCCTAGCGCGGCCTCGAGCCGTCTCGACCGTCAGCGCGATGACGCGCTCCTGCTCGGCCGGCGTGAGGGTCGCGGCTTCACCCGTGGTCCCGCAGGGGACGAGCAGGCGGACGCCACCTGCGATCTGCCGGTCGACCAGTGCCCGAAACCGCGTCTCGTGGACTTCACCGGCGGCGTTGAACGGGGTGACCAGGGCCGTGCCGCAACCGCGCAGCCATTCCAGATGTTGGGTCATCAAGCCTTCCTGAGGATGTCGTCCAGCACGTCGGCAAACGCATACATACCCCGCCGCCCCACGATCCATCGCGCCGCGAGCAGCGCGCCCGCAGCGAAACCGGCGCGGGATCGGGCGGTGTGGACCAACAATATCTGGTCCGCGACGGAGTCGAACCCGACCCGGTGCGTCCCGGCTATGTGCCCTGCGCGGGTGCTCGCTATCGGCACGCTCGTCGCCTCCTCCAGCCCGAGCCCGCGGGACAGGATCCCTTGCAGTGTCAGGGCCGTGCCCGAAGGCGCGTCGCGCTTGCGCGCGTGGTGGGCCTCCTCGATGAACGGATCGTAGCCGGCGCCGCGGAACAACTGCGCGGCGCTCGCGACGACCCGATAGAAGAGGTTCACGCCGATGGAGAAATTCGCACCGTAGACCAGCGCGGCGCCGCGCGCCTCTACGACCTTCCGCACTCCGGCCTCCTCGCGCTGCCAGCCGGTAGTGCCTTCGACCAAGGGGACGCCGGCCGCGGCCGCGGCTTCCACGTGGGCCTGCACGGCAGCGGGCGTTGAGAAGTCGACGGCCACGCTGTGGCCGGGGAGGAGCCGCGCGGCGTCGCCGACGTTGGCAGAGGTGATAATGACGCCGATCTCGAGGCCCGCGGCGCGGGCGCTCTCCTCGAGCACGCGTCCCATCGTCCCGTGACCGAACAGGGCGACCTTCACACTACGGCCTTTCGCAGGGAGAGGGCGTGCACCAGACGTACGTAGGCGTCGACGCCCTGGGCGAGCTCGGCTACGGAGATCCGCTCGTGGGCGGTGTGCGCGTCCAGAATCGACCCGGGGCCGAGCAGCAGCGGCGTGCCCCAGTTGGTGAGGTGAGGGATATCGGTCGTGAACCGGACGACGCAGGTCTCGAACCCGGGAACCGTGGTGAGCCGCAGCGGAGGCACCGCCGTCAGGTAATCGATCCGGGCCCGGTCCCGGACCGCCCGCTCGAGCAGCGCCTTCACCGGTGAGGGTTCGGTCACGAGCCGGATTTGCAGATCGGCCCGCGCGTCCGCGGCCACGACATTCGGCCGCGTGCCGCCGGCGATGACGCCGATGTTGACCGTCGTCTCACCGAACACGGGGTCGGTGGGCCAGGTGGCGCGGCGCACGTCCCCCAGCACCTCGAGCAGTGCATCTATCGCCGAGCGCCCGTGCTCGGGATAGGCCGAGTGAGCGGGCACGCCGGCGGTGCACAAGGTGAGGCGCAGCGAGCCCTTAGAGCCGGTGGCGAGCCGATTCTCCGTGGGCTCGCCGTCGATGAGCCAGCGGCATTCCCTCGCCAGCGAGTGCGCGTTGGCCGCCCGTGCGCCCACGCTTCCCATTTCCTCGTCCACGACGAACAGCAGCCCGATCCCGTCCACGCCCTCGGCGCGGAGCCGCTCGGCCGCGGCGATCTGCGCCGCCATGATCCCCTTCGCGTCGCAGGCGCCGCGCCCGTACAGGACGCCGTCCTCGATTCTGGCGGGCGTGTGCGGCGGCACTGTATCGAGATGGGTGGACAGCACGATTCGCGGGGGCCGATCGGTGGTCGCCAACACGTTGGGGCGTCCCGGCGCGGCGTCGAACAGCTCCACGCGATAGCCCAGGTCCGTGAGGTAGGATGCCACGAACCGCGCGACTTGAGCCTCTGCCCCCGACACCGATGGGACGTCCACCAGGTCGCACGCCAGCGACACGAGGTCGATCACGGAGCCACCGCGGCGCTACCGCCGAAGTTGAGGATCGTCGACTCACTCACGGACTCACCTCTGGAGACCTCTTCCGCGTCGGGCAAACGCCGCGCGCTCTACGGTTGACGCAATCGAATGTAGGGAAGCTGACCGACGAACGACTACCGTGGCGTGATACACGCCCGCTTTCGGCCGGCCGGCTGGGGCCGGCCGCGGTGCGGGCGGAGGGAACAGGCTCCGGAGGGCAGGGATGGCTGAAGGACCATGGTCGAGCGGAAAGCTGCCCGCGGGCTGTTGATCGTGTCAAGCGGAACAGGGTGGCGGGGACGGGGCTCACAAGGACGTACCGACGTACGTAGAAACGTGCAAAATCTGCACGATTCTTGCGACACCGATGCACACTACCCGATTGGGTAGTAGCGAAGTGTACGATGATTTGTGCAATTTTTGCGCGAATGCTGTGGCATCGGTGCATCGTCTGAACCCTCACTGGGAGGTCGTATGAGACGCTCGGTCGGTCTTGGCCTGTTGATGACTCTGGCGTGCCCGCTGGTTCTGGCTGGGCAAGGAGTGCCGGCGGCGGACTCGCTCGCCAAGGCTGCGAGCGCCGCATCGGCGGCGAATACGGTCGCGATCAACTTCGTGTGGACGTTGGTGGCCGGGTTTCTCGTGATGTTCATGCAGGCTGGGTTCGCGATGGTGGAGACGGGGTTCACGCGCGCCAAGAACGCCGCGCACACGATCACGATGAACTTCATGGTCTACGGCATCGCGATGCTCGCCTACTGGGCGATCGGTTTCGCGCTCCAGGCGGGTGGTGTGGGAGCACTCGGCACGCTGGGCGGCTACGACAAGTTGGCGCACGAGTTCTCCCTCACGATCGCAGGCAAGGAGTGGGGCCTGTTCGGGGGGACGGGCTTCTTTCTCACGGGGGTCGCGTACACCGCACCGGTGTTCGCGTACTTCCTGTTCCAAATGGTCTTCATGGACACCGCGGCCACGATCCCGACGGGCGCCCTGGCCGAGCGGTGGAAGTTCTCGGCGTTCGCGGTGTTCAGCGTTTTTGTGGGCGCGGTCATCTATCCGATCTACGCCAACTGGACCTGGGGCGGCGGGTGGCTCGCGATGCTCGGCAAGAATCTCGGGCTGGGACACGGGCACGTGGATTTCGCGGGGTCCTCCGTGGTGCACATGACGGGAGGCGTGATGGCGTTCGTCACGGCGGCGCTCTTGGGTCCGCGCCGCGGGAAATACAACGCCGACGGCAGCGTCAACGCGATCCCCGGTCACAACATCCCGATGGCGCTGATCGGCACGTTCATTCTCGCGTTTGGATGGTTCGGCTTCAACGCCGGCTCGACGCTGGCGGGGTCAGACCTGCGCATCGGGGTCATCGCGACGAATACGATGCTGGCTGGGGCGGCGGGTGGGATCACGTCGATGCTGTACATGTGGTTCAAGTACGGCAAGCCCGATCCCTCGATGATGGCCAACGGCACGCTCGCGGGGTTGGTGGCCATCACGGCGCCGTGCGCGTTCGTGACCGCGCCGTCGGCGGTGCTGATTGGCGGAATAGCCGGCGTATTGGTCTGCGTTGCGGTGTTCTTCATCGACGGCAAACTGCGCATCGATGACCCCGTCGGCGCGATCTCGGTACACGGGGTCAACGGGTTGTGGGGCATCCTCGCGCTGGGGCTGCTCGCCGATGGCACGTACGGGGACGGGTGGAACGGCGTGAACGGGGCGGTGCGGGGGCTGTTCTACGGCGATGCGAGTCAGTTCATCGCCCAAGCCATCGGCGGCGTCGCCAACGTCGTGGGGGTGGGCGCCATGGCGTTCTGTTCTACGGCGATGCGAGTCAGTTCATCGCCCAAGCCATCGGCGGCGTCGCCAACGTCGTGGGGGTGGGCGCCATGGCGTTCGTTGCCTATAAGGTCACGGCGTTCCTCGTCGGCGGCCACCGCGTGGCACCGGAGGTGGAGGAGCTCGGTCTCGACCTGCCGGAGATGGGCGCGCTGGCGTATCCCGACTCGCCGGAAGTCGCCTCCGCGGTGATTCTCAGCGAGACCGCCTCCCGCGGCGTTGGACACCTCGAACCCGAGCCGGAGGCGGTCTGATGAAACTCATCACTGCTGTCGTCCACGGAGGCGGTACAGGGCCAAGCCCTGAAGGAGGCCACGGTATGAGAGTGCAAGGGCGCAGTCTCGCGTTAGCTGCCCTCGTGGGCGTCTGCCTCACCGCTCCAGGGATGCTTCGCGCCCAGAGCGGCGCGCCGACCCCGGTCGATTCGGCGGCGAAAAAGCCCGATCCACCGACCTTGGCGGGCTTCAAGCTCACCGGCTTCGCCGCCGGGTCGTACGCGTACTCGGGGAGGAGCAGCGGGGACACCGCGATCGTCGGGCGGTTGTACGATCGGCTGCAGAACCGCTTCATGCTCAACGCTCTCGCGGTCGTGCTCGACAAGCCTTACGACCCGGCGAAGTTCAGCGCGGGGTTCCACACGGAGCTCCTGGTGGGACAGGATGCGACGGTGATCCAGTCGGGAGGCTTCAACCTCGGGTCGCAAGCGGACCTCCCCCATCTGTACGTCACGTTGAACGTCCCGACTGCCAGCGGAAACGGCCTGCAGTTCAAGGTGGGGCGGATTCCCACGCTCCTGGGCCTGGAAGTCATCGAGACCGTTGCCAACCCCAGCACGTCACGTTGAACGTCCCGACCGCCAGCGGAAACGGCCTGCAGTTCAAGGTGGGGCGGATTCCCACGCTCCTGGGCCTGGAAGTCATCGAGACCGTTGCCAACCCCAGCCTTTCGGAGGGGAACCAGTTCATCTACGTGGAGAACTTCACCGGCACAGGGCTGAGCGTGGAGACGAAGTTCAACAACTACGTGGATCTGCAGCTCCGTGTGATCAACGGATGGGACCAGGTCTCGGACAACAACAGCCACAAGTCGTTCATGGGGCGCGTCGGACTGTATCCCGACGCGCTCACCTCGCTCGGCGTAGTCGGATACTGGGGTGCGGAAGAACCCGGGAACAACAGCGCCAACCGGTACGGCTTCGAGGGACTGCTGTGGCGCAAGCTGGGTAAAGCGGCCGTGTGGGTACAAGGCGACTACGGAACCGAGCAGGCCAATGCCGCGCTCCCGGACCCGACGCAGGATGCCAAGTGGTGGGCGTTGGGGGGCTGGGTCACCTATGACTTCAGCACGACACTGGGACTCGCACTGCGCGGGGACTACGTCAACGACGAGAATGGTGCACGGAGCTCGTTCAACGGATTGGTCGGCTTTCCTGCGAACACTGGCCAGAAGTTCGGGAGCGGTACGGCGACTCTGAACATCCGCGCCTGGCCAGGCGCCGTTGTGAGGCCCGAGGTCCGCTACGACCGGTCCACGTTGCAGGCGTTCGCCGGCAAAAAGGATCAGGTCACGGTCGCTCTAGGCGTCGCGTATCTCTACTGAGTCGCGGGGGCTGGCTGGGCTCCTGCCGGGACGGTTTCGAGCGTCTGATGGCGGAAGAAGCGGAACAGCAGCCAGATGTCTATCAGGCCCACCGCGGCCAGCACCGAGAACGCGGCATTGGTCTCGATGAGGTGTAGCTGTCGCAATAGTGTCGAGATGCCGTAGCCCACGACCCAGGCGTCGAAGCTCATGCAGACGCGCCTGAAGGTCTCCGGTCGCACGTGTCGTATCACCCGTACCCCTAGCGGGATCCCGACCACGAGACTCGGGAGGATGTAGGGAAGCAGGCCGGCGCTCTCGATTGAGAACATGCCGGCGAAGTAGTAGGCCACGGCCGCGAAGCTCGACTCCGCGAGCCGCACCAGTCCGAGGCCGGCTCGGAAGTGCTGTTTCGTGAAGCCCTGGTTGCTCAACATCACGGCCAGGGGCGGGCCGGAGATCGTCGTGACCGAGTACAGCACGCCGAGGCCGCCTCCGAAAACCAGCCCGACGCGGCGCTCGTCCTTGATGGGTCTGCGAAATCCGGCTGCCTGCAGCAGAATCAGGGGCAGCAGGACGGTGAATGTCCCGAGCTTGAGCCCCGCCGGGTGCACGCGGTGGACCAGAGCCGTTCCGAGTGCCACGCCCGGCGCGAGGCCGAGAATCATCGGCACGACCCGCCGCCAGACGTGTGGGATGCTCGCCCGGTTGACCCAGAGGACGTAGGTGTTCAAGACCACTTCGACCCAGACCAGGGCCGGGTTCAGGACCCGGTTCGCGTAAAAGAGCAGAGCTACGGGCACCGTGATCGACGAGAATCCGTAGCCGAGCGCGCCGTTGACGGTAGCCGCGAGCAGCGTGATGACGACTAAGGCGAGCGAACCTGTTGTGACGTCCATCGATGCCTGCCCCCAGTAATCGCATGTTGTTCTCGTGATGGCACGACAAAAAACCCGGCCACGCGGGGTGGCCGGGCTTGGGAGCGGCTCAGGAGGCGAGAGGCTTAGGGATTCCTCATGTCATCACTGGGTGCGCCGTGGCGTCCGTCCAACCCTGTGGGTGGGGAGGCGGCTACAACAACAGGTGTGACGACACATCGGCGTCGTGCGCATGCGATCGTGCAACGTAGAACGCGTGACTACGCGTGTCAACCGGCCGTCCGGCGGATCGGAATCCGTACGCGTGTCTTCTCCCACTCGAACACCAGCTCCGTCGCGTTGCCCGTGGCCGGCGCGAACTTGAGCGTGAGCATCTCGACGGGCGCGCCGAGCGACTCGGTGGTCACCGTGCCCGCGCCCACATCCGCCGCCCGCACGTCCTTGTCGATCGGAACACCCCAGCGCTGAACGCCGCGGTTGACGACGATCTGCCATTTCGAGGCGCCAGGAATCACGTACAGCGTGTACGTCCCCGGCTCCACCCGCACCCCGGCGATCTCCGCCGCGAACGGGAGGTGGATGCTCGTGGCTTCGTTGGCGCCGAGTCGCCACGGCTGGCCGAACGGGACCAGTTCGCCCATGACCTTCCGGCCGCGCGCCGACGGGCGGCCGTAGCACAGCTTGATGGTCCCGCCCCCGAGTTGGACCGCGCTCGAGTCCAGTGGGCTG
>Ga0209577_10001212_pt1 | contig 25725 bp, 28 predicted proteins | sample GraSoiAngelo_109_FD_185874 | JGI IMG/M metagenome (GOLD analysis project Ga0209577, IMG submission 185874) | Grasslands soil microbial communities from the Angelo Coastal Reserve, California, USA - 14_0903_12_20cm (SPAdes) (version 2) | ecosystem: Environmental > Terrestrial > Soil > Grasslands...
GTCCATAGAGGGAAATCACAAATGCGTCGACGACCGGTCGCCATCGCGCTGGCCAGTTTGACTCTGTCAACGGTTTCCATCGCGGCCAGCCACGCCGCACCGCCCGATGGCGGTTCACGTCTGTGCACCCGGGGCGGAACCCCGGCCGCGCCCACCGGTACCGTCACATTCGACCCCGGCAACACGAACACGCCCTCGGCCGGGCCGATCGCCGTCCACGCATGGGGCCCACTCGAGGGCCCCGGCTGCCAGGGGACCATGGATTTCAACGGCACCGCGCGATCGGGCGCGACCTGCCTGCTCACGATCTTCGAGGGCTCCGTCCACGGCGTCCCAGGGGTCAGGCGGCTGTTCGGCCCCGGTTTGGGCCCGCAGGTCCACGAGTTCCTCTACGACCGACAGGGCAACATCGTGGGCTCCGACCAGCCGCTCGTGAAGGCCTCCGGCAACAGCGCCCCCAACAGCAACGGCCCGGACTGCACCACTCCCGAGGGCTTTCGCCGCGCCCCGTTCAGCTCCCCCGTCCAGTTCTACAGGTGAACCCGACCCGCACGAGCCGTCCCTGGACGGGGCGGCCGTCCTCAGCAAGGGGAGTGCCGCCAATGTCAGGACGGGCCCTCGTTCGAGCAGCCGCCGCTTTGCTGTCCCTCCTCGTCGCCACCCCGCTGAGCGGGGCACGAGCACAGGGCGAGGGCTCCCGCAGCGTTGGTGGCCGGGCGTCCGGGGACTCGACGATCGACGGAGAGGTCGTCGAACGGCAGGTGGTATTCGACGTCGCCAACGGGAACACTTCGGGCGTCCCCTGCACCTCCAACGGAAGCCCTTATCAGGTGCACGGCACCCTCGTGACTCCACCATCGGACCTAGCGGGGACCAAGGCCGCCGCCGTTACCGTCTACCTGCACGGGTTCAACGTGGCGGGGTGGATGTGGAACTTCAAAGCCATCGATGGCTACGACTACGCGGCGGCCATGGCCCGACGGGGGCACGTGTCGCTCGTGCTCGACCGTCTCGGGTATCTGCCGAGCGGGCAGCCCGACGGGATGCAAACCTGCTTCGGAGCCGAGGCTGACATCCTCCACCAGATCGTTCAGCTGCTCCGATCCGGCTCCTACGCCCTCCAAGGAGGCGCGCCCAGGCCGTTCCGGACGGTCGTGACCGCCGGCCAGGATGTCGGTGGCCTCGTCGCCGAGGTCGAGGCCTACTCCTATAAGGACATCGATGGGCTGGCGCTGCTTGGCTGGGCGGATCAAGGCTTCACGCCCGACGTGTTCCGCTGGATGGGTGAGGTGATATCGCTCTGCGCCAGCGGGGGCCAGCCTGCACAGCAAGGCGGACCGGGCGGCTACGTCCGCTTCATCCAATCCGACCAAGAGATCAGGAACAAGGCCTTTCCCTACGCCGACCCGGCCGTCGTCGACGCGATCTTCCGCGGCCTCATTCGCAAGAACCCGTGTGGCGACTTCCAATCTGTCAGCACCGCGGTGGACACCGACATAGCGCGGCTCCACGAGATCAACGTCCCGGTGCTCAACCTCTACCCAGATCACGATCTTGTGATCACACCACAGGGCTACATGATGCAAGGGCTCAACTTCGCCCCCAACACCGACGTGACCACGATCGCCATCCAAGGCGGTCACTTCCCCATGCTCGAGATCCTTCCGTCCAAGGTGTTCCAGGCCGATGTGTCGGGGTGGCTCGACAAGAAGGGTTTCTCTTGACCTACCTACCGCCACGACCAATTCGAGCATCAATGCCGTGCTGGGATGAGCCCGCCGCCGCCGGCTCCCGTCCGACGCTCTGGCCGATGCTGGGCGTGCGGGTCGAGGTGCTGGCCGAGTAGGGACGGTCGCCTTGGGCTTGGCCGACCACCCGCTCGCTTAGATCCTCTCCAGCGCCGCTCCGTCGAACAACGGCCGGATCGCGAGCGCGTCCACATCGGCCTGGAGCTCCGAGAGCGCGGGCCCTCCTCTCTCCGCGGCTGTGGAGGCCGCCTCCAGGATGGGTCGCAGCATCGCCGCGTCGCTCGAAGAGTTCAGGAACAACTGATCGTCGGCGAGCACGAAGCGCACGGCGCGCTCGAGCGCCGGCGAGTCGCGGATCGGTTCGTACCAGCTGAAGCGCGGGCCGTCGCCATCCTGCCACCGGCGGCGAGCGACCGACTTGATCGTCTGCACGGCGACGTCCCGCTCCGAGCAGATGTCGAGCAAGGCGTCGACCTCGCGCCGGTAGTCCTCATGCTGCAATAGGACGAAGTTGTACGGTAGGAGCACCGAGTCGAAGTCGAAGCGCTCGAGGCTCCGTAGATGCATCGAGGCGATGCGCAGCCCATGGCCGGTGATGCCGATGAACCGGGTCAGGCCTTCATCGCGTGCGCGGGCCAACGCCTCCACCGCGCCCCCGGGTGCATGCGCCGCCGCCCAGTCCTCCTCCTCGACGAGGTTGTGCAGTTGGATGAGATCGACCGAGTCGACACCCAGCCGCTCGAGCGAGCTCTCAAGCGACGCGCGCGCGCCAGAACCGCCGCGCTCGTGCGTCTTCGACGCCAGGAAGAACTGCGCGCGTCGGGTCGCCAACCACGGCGCGAGGCGGAGCTCGGCGTCGCCGTAGTCCGCGGCGACATCTATGTGGTTCACGCCGAACTCGTCTAAAGTCGGGAGCAGCTCGTCGGCGCGCTCCTGGCGCATGCGACCCAGAGCTGCGGCGCCGAAGATCACACGACTGCTCGCGTGGCCGGTGCGACCGAAGATCCGCCTGGCGATCATCGGCCGACCATACCGCTCGTACGATCTCTCGGCGATACCCGGCGCGGTAGTCGAAGGGAGCGATCTGGTCGTCATCCCGTGCCCAGGGCCCCGCCGGCGGACCTCTGGCGGGATGTCGAGGTCGTGGTGCAAAGTCGGGGGACGTTCTGCTTGATCGTGGACCGAGAACCGGCGGCGGCGTGATGGATATTGACCACCGGGTCCGGAGCTATGCCTGTGATGCCGTCTTCGATTGTTCTCCCGACCGGATCACTGCGGTGAGCCGGTTCGAATCCGGTGAGCGCCACGCCGTCTACAAGGTGTCGTACCTCGATCCTGTGGGCGGCACGAGTGACCTCGTCGTCAGGATTTCAACCGTCGACGACGCCCGTGGTTGTGCTCAAGCTGAGCGTGAGGCCACAGTGCTCAAGAAGGTGCAAGGGTTCGCCGCGCCCCTCTTGTACGACTTTCGCTGCGACAGCCGGTGGTTTGCTGTGCCGACCATGTGCATGCAATTCGTACCTGGTCAGCCACGGGAGCTGGTCGCTGCTGCGGCCAAGGATGTCGAGCGCCTGGGGTCCGTTATCGGGTGGGTCCACGGACTGGCGACCGACGATCTCGTCGAGTGGTTTCCGCAGACCGGGAGCACTGCTGCCTATCGAGATGACCGCTGGGAGGAGATCGTCAGGAAACTGCCGTCGGTTCGCGATCCGCTCCCTGCGCCGGTACAACGCCGCCTGAAACGCGCGCTGCTCGTGGTCAATAGGAGTCTGGAAAGCGCGCAAAGCAGCGGGAGCTTCCGGACTGACGAGCGCCTGGTCCTGCTCCACGGGGATCCCGGAGCAGGCAACATCCTGTGGGACCGGAAGCCCGTACTCATCGATTGGGAGTACGCCCGCTTGGGTGACCCTGCCGACGAGGTCGCGTACATATTCGGCCAGCACGGTCTCACGGCACCGCAACGGAAGGCATTCTGGCGCGGGTATCGCAGAAGCAGGAACCCTCAGCAGCACCTACAAGACGTTGTGGATCGCGTCGGCTGGTGGGAGCCAGTGACGCTGCTTGGATCTGCGCTGTGGTGGGTCGAGCGGTGGTCACGTCGCGACGATGCCGACGCTGCCGGTCGCGTTGATCCCTCCGCTCCGAGAGCCTGCAGCTACTACCTCGACCGCGTAATCCACCGCCTCGATCGATTCGACGAGCTGTTCACCGGGGCACCCGGCGCGAAGGTCCTGTGACGGAGGTACGAGGACACGCGCCCGTGTTGCCCGTGGCATAAGTGGCGTCAGGCATGCACAGATCGGACACGCCCAATTTTAAGAGCGTCGCTAACCAGCCTTAGACGCGACTGACGGTATGGCGCTCCCGCCAGGCGTACGACCGGTTCGGGCGGCCGACGGTGTCATCGTCGTCAGCCGGCCCCGTGTTCTGCGCCCGCGACCCACAGAACGCTCCAATGCGGTGCGAGCGGCGCTGTCATCGGCGGCCTGCCATCGATCGACGCTTTCGAGGACGCTCGTTCGCATGACGTCATTCCCGCACCACTTTCCGCACCGGCCCGTGGCGCTCGCCGCTGGCGCACGTGGAACGTCCGGTATCCGGCGGAGGCGGTGGTCGCTATCTGCCGGTGCGCTCGCGGTGCCCGCAACCTGGCCAGCAGCAGGGCCGACGCTGGCCTTCCTCCAGCTCCTCCTGGGTCCGGCGAATGCGGCGTTCTCGGGTCATCTCCTGCTTGGCATCCTCGACCCAACAGATGAACTCGTTTCGGGCCAGAGGCGTGATGTCCTTCCAAGCAGCGAGCGCCGTGGGGTTGGTGATCAGCGACTTTCGCAGGTCTGCGGGAAGCTTGTGCACCACACCACCGGGCACTCGCTGGCTGCTCACAGGGCCACGGTAGCGGTCCAGGGGCCGAGGTTCTTTCACCAACTCCACGGCACAGATCGCCGACTGAGAGTGCGTCTCCGGTCGACGATCAAGGTCCCTGGGCCGATCCGATTGATCCTGTTCTGGAGACCGCGTCGATGGGGGTATCTCCCGGGCCTCCTTCAGTGCCCCGGAGTACCTTCGGTGGTCGTGGTGACCGCAGCGTCAGCGGCGACGATATCGGGTCTGGCCAAGTCGACTTCCGACCATCGACTCGTCCATCATTAAGCAGTATCTTCGGATCGTCGTCGGGTGCTGCATCGTGCCCGGCTCGAACATACAAAGTTCGAACTTCAAAGGTGGAAGGGCCGCTTCGATTCACAACCCAGAAGGGAGGGCAACGTGCGCACGCAGGAGGAGCAGGCGGCGCGCCTCGTTTGGCAGTACGGCGAGCCGATCCACGCCGTGGTCTTCTTCGCCCCGGAAACCCGCGCGGCAACGGACGGGCTAGGGATCAAGGGCGGGTGGATGAGCTACTTCGGCTGCCGTGCGGCACCTCTCGGCTCCGTGGCGGCGGCTGTGGTGACCTCGATCTTCTACGGCTTTCACCCACGAAAGGTCGAGCGCGCCATCCCCGACGCTTGGGCGTACGCCGAGCCACGGCAGCTCATCGACGCTCGCCTGTCGGCGATGGACGCCGCGCTCCGTCGGCTGCTTGGCGAAGCGATCGATGGGCCCGACGTTCGGCGAGCCGCGGCACTCGCCACGGCCGCCGTCCACTCGGCTGACTTCTCGGGCCGACCTCTGGGAGCGGCGAACGCCGCTCTAGCGGATCCGGGCGCGCCCCACCTCCAGCTCTGGCAGGCCCTCGGTGCGATGCGTGAGCATCGCGGCGACGGCCATGTCACGTGCCTCGTAGCCAACCAGGTCGATCCGTGCGAGTCGCTCGTGATGCAAGCGGCGACAGGACGCTCCGAACGGGACAGCCTTCGTACCAACCGCGGGTGGTCCGATGAAGAGTGGCGAACGGCGGTCATGCGTCTTCGAGAGCGGGGATGGCTTGACGACGACGAGCTTCCCACTCCGTCAGGCACCAAGGCCCGCGATGCCATCGAAGCCGCTACCGATCGATTGGCTGCACCCCTAGTGGCCACCCTCGGGGCCCGAGGAGTCGAACTCGTGGAGGCGATGCGTCCTCTCGCAGAACGGATCATGGCGGCCGGCGAGGTGCCGAGGCGAAACAATATGGGCCTCCCATGGCCAAGTCAGTAGCACGAGCTCTGGGTGCGGCTTCTGCATGGCAACGCCGAGGAAGCAAAGGCATCGTCGTCGAAACCCGACCCGACGAACGCTGGACGCGGCCTGGAGCGACCGGGCGGGATCTGGACATCGACCACTATGGCGATGTGCTGGAGCCTCTACCCGGGGATCCCGGGTCGTGCCGGCGGAATCCCAACCAGCGCTGGTACTCCGACAGAAGGGCGTCGAGCCGCTTGCGATCGACCTTCTCCTCGATCTGCTGGGTTCCGACGAGGATGGTGATCCCGATGCGGGCGAGGACGCGCGCTTCCTTCTTGTCGATGCCGATGTCGAGGAAGGCCTGGACCAGCACCTCCTCCCGGACGCGGTCGACACGCCGCTGGAACTCGGCGACGACCGGGTTGGTGCGGGCCCAACCTCGGATGGCGCTTTCGGCCTCGTGGTTGACCGAGACGGCGATGCGGCGGAGCAGGTCGATGCGCTCGAGGGGCTCGGGCGTGGAGTCCACCTGCTCTCTGAGCTGATAGACGCGACCTTCCGCCCACTGCTCGAGGAAGGCGGTGTGGAACTCGCGGATGCCTGCGAAGTGAGCGTAGAAGCTGCCCGTGGTGACCCCGAGGCGTGAACAGAGGTTGGCCATGGTCAGCGCCCCCACGCCACCGTCGGCGAGCAGCTCCAAGGCGGTGCGGTAGTAGTCGTCCTTGCTCTGGCGCACGGCGTGCCAACTCTCTCGCTGGTCTCTTGTCAGCCTACAGTAACATAGGTTATTGTACGTTAGCCGCTGAAAAGGGGGACGCCGTGAGCCTGGCTGACCTGACCGATCTGACCAATGTCTTCGTGGATCCGGCGGCGTACGCCGATGAGGAGCGGTTCCACGCCGCGTGCCGGGTGCTACGACGCGAGCGCCCGGTCGTCAGGGTCGAGTCGGAGCGCTACCGGCCGTTCTGGGCCGTCACCAGACACGCGCATGTCCTCGATGTCGAGCGCGACCACGAGCACTTCCGCAACGCGCCCCGTCCGCTGCTCACGCCCGCCGAGATGGAGGCCAGAGCGGCACAGGCGAACGGCGGGCAGATGTTGCGGACGCTCATCCACATGGACGACCCCGATCACAAGGCCTTTCGCGGCGTCACGTCCACCTGGTTCCTCCCCGGCCGCATCCGGGCGCTCGAGGACCGCATCCGAGAGCTCGCAGTCCGCTACATCGACCACATGGCCGATCTCGACGGCTCCTGCGACTTCGTCAAAGAGGTGGCGGTCGGGTTCCCGCTCCACGTCATCCTCTCCATCCTCGGCCTACCCGAGGAAGACTTCCCGAGGATGCTTCAACTCACCACCGAACTGTTCGGGAGCGACGACGACGAGCTCAGCCGCTCCCGCGACCCGCAGGAGCAGATGGCCGTCCTGTTCGAGCTCTTCCAGTACTTCGTGGCCCTCACCGCGGACCGGCGGACAAACCCGACCGAGGACCTGGCCTCGGTCATTGCCAACGCGACCCTCGACGGCCGGCCGCTCAACGACATTGACTCGGCGTCGTACTACGTGATCATCGCGACCGCGGGGCACGACACGACGAGTTCCTCGATCGCCGGCGGCCTCGAGGCGCTGCTGCGCCACCCCGACCAGCTCGCGCGTCTGCGGGATGATCCTTCACTCGGCGCAAACGCGGTCGAGGAGATGATCCGGTGGGTGACCCCGGTGAAGGAGTTCATGCGCACCGCCACCGAGGATCGCACCGTCGGGGACGAGACGATCCCCGCTGGCGACGCGGTCTACCTCGCCTACCTGTCGGCCAACCGGGACGAAGACGTGTTCGAGGACCCGTTCCGATTCGACGTGGCGCGGCCTGACAACAAGCAGGTCGCCTTCGGCTACGGCGTCCACTTCTGTCTGGGCGCCCACCTCGCTCGCCTCGAGCTGAGGGTCTTTTTCGAGGAGCTCCTGTCGCGCACCGCCAACCTGCAGCTCGCGGGTGAACCGTCGAGGTCGGCGACGGTGTTCGTCGGCGGCCTGAAGCGTCTTCCCGTCTCGTATCGTATGCGGTGATATGACAGCAACCGACGAGCTCCAGACCACCGAGACACCCGAGCTGGCTGAGTTCCGCCTCAAGGTGCGTTCGTTCCTCGCCGAGCACGCGCCGAAGCGGGCGGCCCGCCAAGACGACGAAGGGAGGGCATTCGAGGCCACAGTCGCCGACCTGGCGACACAGAAGGCGTTCCAGTCGGCGCTCGCCGACGCTGGCCTCGCCGGGCTCACCTGGCCGAGGCCGTGGGGGCCCGGCCTCACCTCCGAGCATCAGCGCGTTTTCAACGAGGAGGCGGCCGGCTACGAGCTGCCGACGACGGCCTACATCATCGGTCTGGGCATGGTGATCCCGACGATGATCGAGTTCGGGACCGACGACCAGCGCGAGCGCTACGTGTCCAAGGCCCTGCGGGGCGAGGAGATCTGGTCACAGCTGTTCTCCGAGCCTGGTGCGGGCTCGGACGTCGCCAGCCTGCAGATGCGCGCCGAGCGCGATGGCGACGAGTGGATCCTCAACGGCCAGAAGGTCTGGACCACCGGCGCCCAGCTGTCGGACTTCGGCGCCGTCATCGCCCGCACGAACCCCGAGAACCCCAAGCACCGCGGCATCACCATGTTCATAATCGACTTCAAGGCACCGGGCGTGGAGATCCGGCCCCTGCGCCAGATGAACGGTGCATCCGGATTCAACGAGGTGTTCTTCACCGATGTGCGCATCCCGGACGCCAGCCGCATCGGCGACGTCGATGACGGGTGGCGCTGCGCCGTCGCCATGCTGATGAACGAGCGCGTCGCCATCGGCTCCGGCGGTGGCGGCGGACGAAGCGTCGGCGTGAGGCCCCTGGTGGAGCTCGCTCGCCGTCGCGGAGTGCTCGATGATGCTGTCGTGCGCCAGGGCATCGCCGACGTCTACATCCGCACGAAGATCCTGGGCTACATCGGGCAGCGCACCCGGGCGGCGGTGAAGGCCGGCAAGGCGCCAGGCCCGGAGGGGTCCATCGCCAAGCTCGCCGGCGCTCTGCTCGCCCGGCGCACGTCCGATCTGGGCATCGCCATCGCAGGCCCTGGCGGGCAGGCCTGGGCGGACCAGCGCGAGTCGCGCTGGGCACTCGGGGTCCTCTCCGCACCCGCGTCGCGCATCGCCGGGGGAACCGACGAGGTGCAACGCAACATCATCGGGGAACGGGTCCTCGGGCTACCGAAGGAGCCTCAGGTCGACCGTGACGTCCCGTTCAAGGATCTGAGGGTCGGCACCCAATCCAGCCGCGGGTGACGATCAGTCGGCCCAGACCTCGACGTCCCCGACGGGGCGCGGGCGCGCCTTCGCCCAGGGAGGCCGATTCTCAGGCCGTTGGCGCCGCCTACTAGACATCACGTCGTGGGACCGCCGACTCTGGCTTTCAGGCATCGATACAAGGAGATCCAGACGTGACAGGACTATGCGAAGGACGTGTCGCCGTGGTCACGGGCGCCGGCCGCGGGATCGGGCGGGAGTACGCCCTGATGCTGGCGGAGCACGGAGCCAAGGTGATCGTGAACGACCTCGGCGGCGAGCGCGATGGCACGGGGGCCGACATAAGCCCGGCCCGACAGGTGGTCGATGACATCAAGGCAATGGGGGGAGAGGCCGCGGTAAACGGCGCCGACGTGAGCGACTTCGCGGCTGCAAAGGGGATGATCGATCAGGCCGTGGAGACCTTCGGCGGGCTCGACGTCGTCGTCAACAACGCCGGCATACTGCGGGACCGCATGCTCACGAACATGACCGAGGAGGAATGGGACCTGGTCATCAAGGTCCACCTCAAGGGCACCTTCTGTCCCGCCCGTCACGCTGCCGCCTACTGGCGCGGACGGTCGAAGGAGGGCCAGCCGAACGACGCACGGATCATCAACACGACTTCGGTGTCGGGCATCTACGGCAACGTGGGTCAGACCAACTACGGCGCGGCGAAGCAGGGCATCGCCGGTTTCACCTTCATCGCGGCCCTCGAGCTGCAGCGCTATGGGGTGACCGTGAACGCGATCGCGCCGGGCGCGCTCACTCGTCTGACGGAGGATCTCGGGATGGGCCAAGCCAGCGAGGAGGCCAAGGAGGCCATGTCTCCCCGGTGGATCGCCCCCCTGTGCACCTGGCTTGCCAGCCCGCAGTCGGCCGGCATCACCGGGCGTGTTTTCGAAGCGTCGGGGCAGATGCTGGGCGTCGCTGAGGGCTGGCACCGCGGGCCCAGCGCCGCCGCCGTCGATGATCCCGCCGCTGTGGACAAGGTCGTGCGTGACCTCCTGGGGCGGACCCGCGCCCCCGCGGGAATGGACGGCAAGGATCTCTCCGGATGGGACGGCCGCTGAGGGACCCGCGGCGCTGCCCGAGGTTCGTCGCCCGCGCCGGCACGATGGGACCCGTCGTGTCCCGGCCCCTGCTTCAGGTCGACATGACCGTGTGGAACCGCAGCACCCAACCTGCGGTCGCCCTTGCCGAGCTGAGCGCCACCGCCTTCTACGACCCAAGGGATGCGGTGGTGGACGCCTCGGTGTACTGACGCTGCTCCCGACCGCGGAAACCGTCACCGATCTCATGATCGCGGGATGTCGTCGACTACCTGCCGCCGCAGGCAGTGTGGGCGCAGGTGGGAACCATCTGCCACCAGGTGAAGGCCCAGGTGAACGACTTTGGGCCTTCACGTGATCCCCATCGGCGAGTCAGGACTCTGCCGGCGCCTCGGCCATCACCATCCAAGGGGTGCCGAAGCGGTCGGTGCACATGCCGAAGGCCGGTGAGAAGAAGGTCTGACCCACGGGCACCTGGACCTGGCCGCCGTCGGACAACGCGTCGAAGACGCGCTTGGCTTCGGCAGGCTCGGTCACCGAGAAGTTGACGCACATGCCACTGACGTTGCCGCCGAAGCCGCCCGACGGGTCGTCGGCGCCCATGAGAAGTTCGTCGCCGGAGGTCAGGGCGGCGTGCATGATCGCGTCGGTCTTCGTACCGGGGGGCGGAGGCCCGGCGTCCGCTGGCACATCGGCCATGGTGAGCAGCACGAGCTCGCCTCCGAAGATCTGTTGGTAGCGGGTGAAGGCTTCGCGGCAGTTGCCAGCGAATGCGAGGTACGGGCGAAAGGCCACTGGGTCATCTCCTTGGTCTTGGATGCGGCTCGATGTCTGGTGTGTGGACGGCCCGAGACCCTAGAACTCATCGGCGGGGCCCGAGGGCAAGCTGCGCGGGGGACAGGGACCACCAACTGCGGCGCACGCCGAGGGACTTCAGGAGCCCGGAGCACGAATCATGTCGGCCACGACCTCCCGTTCTCGGACGCCGTCCGCAAGCACCGGCGGGCCTGGGCTGAGCTGCTCCTGCCGACCGGGCTCGGCCGATCTAGTCCCTCCCCTGGTGCTCGTCCGGCGGCGGCCACTCACCCGGTGGCTTGCCGATCTCCCAGCGGTGGCCGAACGGGTCATCGATCCGGCCCATCTGCCAGCCGTGCTCTTCGCTCACGGGGCTGATCTCGGAGGCTCCAGCGGCCACCGCTCGGTCGAGCATCGACCTCGGATCATCGACGATCAGGAGCATTCTCGCCGTTGCGCCGCCAACAGTCTCTGGGCTGAAGTTCCCGTGCGGTGGAGACTCGTCCTCGACCCAGAACAGCGAGTTCCCGACCGCGAGCTGCGCGACCACCTCATCGAGATCATCGGTGCCGCCGAATCGGAACACCTCGACTGCCCCGAAGGCAATCTGCTAGAAGTCCACGGCCGCCCGACCGTTCCTCACGGAGAGCTGGGCCTGGACGTGCGGTTGCATGGCGCCTCCGGAAGTCGGTCGTGGACCAGGCGAAGGCAATCGACTCATAGGCGTGCTGCGAGCGTCTCGGCTCGTTCGCCCGCCAGTTCCGCCAGGTTTGGGGATTGCCGGTGATGGACGCGCCCCCGTCGTCGACGGCCGATCGGACGCCTTGCACCTTGTACATGATGACTTCATTGTGTCGGCGCTGCGACCGCCGCGCCGCAACAGCTCATACCGCCGCGAACACCCCGGGCAGCGGCGTTTCCCGCTCTCGCAACGCGAACCGAGGCGCTTCCCATGTGTCCTTGTTGACGCATCATCAATCTGGGGTATTGTGGATGCGTCACCAAAATGGGGTGGTCCCCGAAGAGGAGTTGATCGCCATGCCGGCCATCACCGTGGAGGACACGCTCGTGCTCCCCCGCGTTCCCCGACCCGATCCCGCCACCTCCCGGGCTCGGCCCGTGCGAAGGGTCGTAACCGCCCACCGCCAACTCGAAGGGGCCGGCTTCACCATCCGTCGACCGTTTCCCGGGGAGCTCTCTATGGCCGAGTCCGACCCGTTCCTACTCCTCGATCAGGTCGGGCCCCAGGTCAACTCCCCCGGAGAAGCCAGGGGCGCGCCGTGGCACCCACACCGCGGCTTCGAGACTGTCAGCTACATCCTCGACGGCGAGATCGCCCACCACGACACCAACGGCGGCGGCGGCGTGATCGCCGAGGGTGACACCCAGTGGATGACCGCTGGTGGGGGGATCCTCCACGATGAGCTGCCGACGGAGCGGGTGTACCGCGCTGGCGGTCCGTCCCACGCCGTCCAGCTGTGGGTGAACCTCCCCCCGGCGCTCAAGATGACCGCGCCCCGGTACCAATCCATCACCCGGGACGCGCTTCGACTGCTGACCTCCCACGACGGCGGCACCCTGGTGCGCCTCATCGCCGGCGACATCGCCGCCTTCACCGGGCCCGGGACCACCCACACTCCCATCACCTACGCCCACGTGACCCTCGCCCCCGGCGCCCAGCTCTCGGTGCCTTGGAACCAGACGTTCAGCGCCTTTGCCTATGTGCTGACCGGCCCGGGCAACGCCGGCACGGAGAACCGCCCCATCGAGGGCGGGCAGCTCGTCGTCTTCGGTCCAGGCGATCACCTGGTTGTGGCCGCGGCCGACCGGCAGCCCGACCCGCTCGAGCTGCTCTTGCTGGGCGGGCTCCCGATCGGCGCCCCGATCGCCCACTACGGGCCGTTCGTCATGAACACCCGGGCCGAGATCGTCCAGGCTGTCGAGGATTACCAGGCCGGCCGGCTGGGAATCATCCCCGCCGACCAGCTGGCAACGCGGAGCTTCGCGTGAGCCCATCACCGTCGGTTTCTCTCTCGTGAGCGCGGGGCCCGCCAGCGCGGTCCGCGAGTCCGACGCGGCCTCGCCCCAGATCGCCCGGTCCGCGGTGGTGGTGGGCAGGGCCCGCCTCGGTGAGGGTGCTCTCGTGGCCGAAGGCGCCGTGATCCGCTCCCACGGGGCCGGCGTCGAGGTCGGGGCCAGGTCGGCGGTGCTGGAGAACTCGGTGGTCGTAGGCAACTCCGTGATCCCCGCCACGCTTGGCCGGCGGACCGTCTTCGGCCATCGCTGTCTGGTGGTCGGCGCGACCGTCGGCGACCTGTGTGAGATCGGGAACGCCTCCATCCTCATGCCCGGCGCCCGGCTCGGGGACCGCGTCTTCCTGGGTGAGGGCACCCTTGTGCCGGCCGGAGCGTCGATACCGGACGACGTGGTCGCTGTGGGACGGCCCGCCCGCGTCGTGCGGCCGGCGTCGGCCGAGGACCGCCGCCGTCTGCTCGAGCTGCGGGGAGGCGAGCTCTCTCTGCCGCCGGCCACCACCGTCACCGTCGAGACCACACAGGAGATGATCGCCATGGGCCAGCTCTACGCCTACCGGGGCATCGTTCCGGCCGTCGCCTCGTCGGCGACCCTCTTCCCCACGGCCGAGATCACCGGCGACGTCGTCGTCGGTGAGCGCACGATCATCGGTGCCGGCGTCAAGATCATCGGCGACTCCCACGGGCCGGTGCGCATCGGCAATGACGTCCAGATACTCGAGAACACCGTCCTGCATCTGCTTCCGAACAACGACCTCGTCATCGACGACGGCGTGATCGTCGGCCCCGGCGCCATGATCCACGGCTGTCGCATAGGCGTGGGGTCGGTCATCGAGCCCGGGGCCATCGTCTGTGACAACAGTGTCCTCGGCGCCGAGTGCATCGTACGGGCCGGCGCAGTCGTGAAGCAGCGGTCGCACTTCCCGAGCAGAACGGACATCGATGGCTTCCCCGCGTCCGACAGCGGCCACCTCGCCGCGGCCCCCGAGCGGCCCACGTGGGCTTGGGAAAGCGAGGACCTTCCGGTCCTGACAACCAACGGACCCGTTCGGTGAGGACCGTTCGCCACGTCGCCCGCGCCTCGGGCACGACCGGGGCAGCCACACCCCCGTACCGGGTCGACATCCGGCTCGGCCGCCATCAGCTCACCTCGGATGAACCGGCCCCGGCCGGCGGTGGCGACGCCGGCCCATCCCCGTTCGGGCTCCTGGTGGGCGCGCTGGTGGCCTGCACAGCCATGACGCTGCGCATGTACGCGGCGCGCAACGGTTGGGAGCTCAGCGAGCTCGGGGTCGACGCCCGCTACGACATCGATGACGACGGGCGAGCCACCATCGAGCGGACGATCACGGTTCCCTCGGAGCTCGCTCCGGAGCACCGCCAGCGTCTGGCTGAGGCAGCCGAGCGGACCCCGGTCACCGTCGCCCTCCGGAGGGGCACACCCATCGCCACCGTGCTCCAACCGTTTCCCAAACCATGAGCGTCACCAGACCCACGAGGAGCACACCCCATCGACCGGGGGACTGGGGTCCGACGAGGATGTCGCCGTGGAGACCAGACGGCGTGCTCGTGGGCAAGACGGTCCGCGTCGAGCTCGACGTCCAAGCCGTCGCCCTCCCACGACCGCGGGAGCCGGGCAGAGATCCTCGTCTCCAGGAGCGCGGTCAGGTTTCGATGACCAGCGCGGAGATCAGGTCTCTGGTCAGCACGAACTGGTAGCGCAGATCGACGACCTTCCCGGGGAAGTCCCCCTCCAGGTGGTTCGTCACCTGCCACCTGCCGGCGCCGAGCGCCTCGGTCTCGACCAGGGTGCGGGTGTAGGTGAACCGGGTGGACGTCTCGGCCAGCCAGTGGCGAATTGCATCGGAGTCCGCGTACTCGTGGCCGTCGTCGGCGACGGTTGCGTCGGGCGCGAAGGTCGACAGGGCGGCGTCCGTGTCATGACGGTCGTGGGCTTCGAGGTAGCGAACGATGATGTCGGGTAGGCCGTCGGAGCGCCGGGAGGGGCTCGCGTCGCTCATCGCTCATCCTCCGAGGACCCACTCACGTCTCCTCGCGCCTTCCGTTGTCGAGCACACGGTCAAACACGGACGCGAGCGCTTCCAGCTCTCGGCCGGACACCAGGTCGAAGAAGTAAGGGTGGATCATCTCCACGAGTCCTACACGTGGACCTGGCGCTGGTCGAGCCATCGGCGCTTGTCCACAAGGCGAACCGTACGACTTTGTTGACGCATCCTCAACCTCAGGGCGGCTGAGCGTCAGACGCCTGCCAGCGCCGCGGGTTGGACCCTGCGCAGGGCCTCGCGGTCTCCCTCGAATTCCAGGCCGTCGGCGAGGGCGGTGGCCAGATCGATCTCCCCGCCGAGGAGGCCGACGACGAGCGGAGGCGGGCCTCCAATCGTGGCGTCGGGGTCCGAAGCCGTCCCCGGCCGGATGTGGATTCTCCCGTTGGCCGTCTCGATCAACAACGGCTGGTCTCCGGTGCGGACCTCGATTGTCACGGGCGGAGCATCGGGCGTGTGATCGACGAGGTAGCGGCCCAGGGGGAGTACGAGCCAGTGGCTGCGAAACTCGGCGTCACCCAGCGCCTGTCCCACCATGGGGCGGCCCCACTGACCGAGGGCCTCGACCACGGCTCGGAGCGACTCGCCCCGGGCCGTGAGGCGAAACACCGTCGTGGCGATAGGCGGCGGCGCCGCCTCCCGCGTGATGATCCCGTTCTCCTCGAGCTGGCGCAGGCGGTCGGCCAGGAGGTTCGTGGCGATGCCGGGCAGGCCGTAGGCGAGATCGGTGTAGCGGCAGGGCTGGCGGATGAGCAGCTCCCGCACGATCAGCAGGGTCCACCGATCGCCGACCAAGTCCAGGGCTCTCGCTAGCCCGCAGTACTGGCCGTAGGTGCGCACGCTGAGCCACTGTACCAGGCGGCTCCACAATCTCAAGGATAGACTTGACTTTTTCAAGGTCAGCACTTACGGTCCCCCTGGAGTCCCGCCGGCCCCAGAGGAGCCACCGATGGAACGACACTCGGCCGATGTGTCAGCTAACGGCCAACTCTCCCCCCTCCGGCCCGGAGCCGCCGGCCGCCGTCGCAAGGGGACGATCCTGTTGGCCCTGTGTCTGGCCGCCCTGATCATCAACATCGACGTCACCATCGTGAACGTGACGCTGCCCAGCCTGGTGCGCCAGCTGGGGGCCACCACCACCAATCTCCAGTGGGTGGTCGACGCCTACACACTCGTGTTCGCCGCCCTCATCCTCGCCGCCGGCAGCCTCAGCGATCGGGTCGGCCGCAAGGGCGTCCTCCTCCTCGGGTTGGCGGTGTTCGCGGCAGGGAGCTTCGCCGGCTCGCTGGGCCAGACGCCGGGCCAGCTCATCGCGGCGCGGGCGGTCATGGGGATCGGCGCGGCCGGGATCTTCCCGGCCACGCTCTCGCTCATCGCCAACGTCTTCACCGAGCGAGGGGAGCGGGCCAGGGCCATTGGGCTGTGGGGAGCGACCACCGGCATCGGCGTGGCCACCGGTCCCATCGTCGGGGGCTGGCTGCTGGAACACTTCTGGTGGGGGAGCGTCTTCCTGTTCATGGCGCCCGTCGCCGCCGTGATCGCCGGCCTCATCGCCTGGGCGGTGCCGACGTCCAAGGATCCCGCCGCCCCGCCCATCGACCGGCGAGGCCTGGTGCTATCGAGCGCGGGGATGGCGACTCTGGTGCTAGGCATCATCCAGGCACCGAACTGGGGATGGGGCACGGCCCCGACCCTCGTGACCATCGCCGCCGGCCTGCTGATCCTGGCCCTGTTCGTCGGCGTGGAGCGGCGCATGGACCGCCCCATGCTCGACGTCGGGCTGTTCCGCAACCCGCGCTTCACCGCGGCGAGCGGATCGATCACCATCGGCTTCTTCACCCTCGCCGGCTTCACCTTCCTCATCACCCAGTACTTCCAGTTCGTGAAGGGCTACACCCCGTTCGGCACCGGCCTGCGCCTTCTCCCCGTGGCCAGCTCGATTGCCGTGGCCGCAGTGGTCGGCACCAAGTTCGCCGTGCGGATCGGCAACAAAGCGGTTGTGGCCAGCGGGCTGGCGTTGTTCGGCGCCGCCCTCTGGTGGATCTCCACCGCCACGACGTCCACCCCCTACATCGCCATCGTGGGCCAGATGCTCATGGGCGGCGGCGGCCTTGGTCTCATAACGGCGCCGGCAACGGAGGCGATCATGGGCGCGGTCCCGACCGAGAAGGCGGGGGTGGGCTCGGCCGTCAACGACGCCACAAGACTGTTCGGCGCCGCCCTGGGTGTGGCCGTGATTGGGAGCGTGGCCGCCTCGCTGTACGGGAGCCGCCTGGGTGCGACGCTGCCCACCGGCGTCCCGCACCAAGCGGCACTGGCGGCGAAGAGCTCGGTCGGAGGCGCCTTGATCGCGGCCCAGGGGCTCAGGCACGCGGGGCTGCCCCTGCCCGCCCACGGTCTCAGCACGGCCGCCGTCGGTGCCTTCCTCCACAGCCTCGCCGGCGGCTGCCGCGTGGCCGGGAGCATCGCGCTGGGCGGGGCGCTCATGGCCCTGGCCCTGTTGCCGTCGCGGCCTGGGGTGGCGGTCCCGCCCGACGGCGTCGAGGCTGGGATCGACGCCGCCCTCGCCCTCGACGCCTGAGCACCCGGATCGCGTCGCCTTGTCTGACAGGGCGCGCACTGCCTCACCGGCGAGCTCCGATCTCGATCCTCACCTCCGGGCTTCGTCCCGGGGCTCGGCTGCGGCCTGCATCCCTGCGGCGCCCCGGTCCCCGAGGGGACTCTGTCGCAGGTCGAGGCGGCGGAGGAGCTGGGCGTTGGAGGCCACGACCACGGTCGACGCCGACATGAGGACCGCCCCCACCGCCGGGGACAACGTGACCCCGGCGAAGGACAGCACGCCGGCGGCGAGGGGGATGGCGACCAGGTTGTAGCCCGCGCCCCACGCCAGGTTCTGGACCATCTTGGCGTAGCTGGCCCGCGACAGCCGGATGACACCGATCACCCCACGGGGATCGCTCGAGGCCAGCACCACCCCGGCCGACTCGATGGCCACGTCGGTCCCGGCGCCTATGGCTATGCCGACGTCGGCCCGGGCCAGCGCCGGCGCGTCGTTCACCCCGTCGCCGACCATGGCCGCGCCCAGTCCTCGGGCCTGAAGTCGGGCGACGGCGTCGTCCTTGTCCTCTGGAAGCACCTCGGCCATGACCTCGTCGACCCCGAGGTGGGCGGCCACTGCCTTGGCCACCTGCCGCGCATCGCCCGTGATCATCACCACCCGAAGGCGCAGGCCATGGAGGCCGTCGACGGCCTGGCGCGATTCGGGGCGGATCTGATCCTCCAGGGCCAGCGCCCCCATGACCCGCCCGCCCCGCACCACGTGGAGCACCGAGGATCCTCGCCCGCGCCAGGCGGCGGTCAGAGCCGCGACGGGCTCGGGCTCGATCAGGTGCCGCTCGCGGAGCAGGGCGGGGCCGCCCACGGCGACGGGCTCGCCATCGACGATGGCCTCCACACCCCGCCCGGTGACGGCCCGGAAGCCCGACGCCACCGGCACATCCACGCCCTTCTCGGTCGCAGCCTTGACGATGGCCCGGGCCAGAGGGTGCTCGCTGTCGGCCTCGACGGCCGCGGCCAGGGCCAGGACCTCGCTGTCGGTGCATCCGTCGCCGACTATGGAGGTCAAGGCGTGGACGCCCGTGGTCAGGGTGCCGGTCTTGTCGAAGAGAACGGCGTCGACGGTGCGCATGCGCTCGAGGGCGAGGCGGTCCTTGATCAGGATCCCGGCTCTGGCGGCCACGCTCGTCGACACGGCGATGGTCAAGGGGATGGCGAGGCCCAGGGCGTGGGGGCAGGCGATCACGAGCACGGTGACGGCCCGCTCCACCGCCTGATTGAGGTGGCCCAGGCCGGACCAGACTGCGAATGTGACCGTGCCGCTGGCCGCGGCCACGTAGAAGAGCAGGGCGGCGAAGCGGTCGGCCAGGGCCTGGGCCCGTGACCGGGAGGCCTGGGCCTGTTCGACGAGTCGCTGAATCCCGGCGACGGCGGTGTCGGACCCGACCGCTTGGACGCGCACCCGGAGGGACGAGTCGGTCGACACCGTCCCCGCCACGACCATGTCGCCCGGTCTCTTCAGGACGGGACGGGACTCGCCGGTGATCATGGACTCGTCCAGCTCGGCCTCGCCCTCGACGATGACGCCGTCGGCCGGCACCCGCCCGCCCCGGCGCACCAGCACGACGTCGCCCACGGCCAGCTCCTCGACGGGGATCGTCTCGACGCCGTGTTCACCCACCCGATCGGCCTCGTCGGGCAGCAGCGCGGCCAGCGCGGCCAGCGCGCCCTGTGCCTGGCCTACGGCTCGCATCTCGAGCCAGTGGCCGAGGAGCATGACAGTGACGAGGGTGGAGAGTTCGAACCACATGTCCGTGTCGATGAGCCCGAGCTCGGTCGCCAGCGAGGCAACCCAGGCCACGACGAGGCCCATGGAGATGAGCGTCATCATCCCCGGCTGTCGATGCCGCACCTCCTCCCCGGCGCCCTTCAGGAACACGGGGCCACCCCAGAGGAACACCAGGGTGCCGAACAGGGGCGCTACCAGCGTGTGGCCGGCAAAGCGCGGTGCGCTGTAGTCCAGCCAGCGCTGGACCATCGAGCTGTAGACGACGGTGGGAGCGGTGAGGCCCAGGCTCGCCCAAAACCTGCGCCGGAACACCTCGCCGTGGCCGCGGTGGTCGTGATGGCGGGTGTCCATGGACGTTCCTTCCACGACCCGGCGCCCGGGTCGACCCGTCAGCGTGAGGTGGCCCCAGCCTCACTCATCGGCGAACCCCTCCGGGTTGTCGAGGTCGAGTCCCAGCTCGTGCAGCTCCTTGCGATCGAGCAGGAGCTGTTCCTCCGGGCTCACCTCGTCGTCGTCAATGGCGTCGTCCACGAACTCGGCTTCGTTCCCGATCTCGTCGGGTCCTGGGGTATCGGTGCTCATCTCGCCTCGCTCTCTGGGATGGGTGTCAGGGGTGCGAAGGTGCGGGTGGCGCGCCCTCGAGCTCGAAGAACAGCTCGTCGGCGTAGCACCACCACCAGTCCTCACCGGGTTCGTAGGACCGAATCAGGGGGTGGTCGGGCTGGGCGTGCCAGTGTGCGGTGGCGTGGCGGTTGGGCGAGTTGTCGCAACAACCCACGTGGCCGCAGCGCATGCAGAGGCGCAGGTGGACCCAGCGCCCGCCGATGCGGAGGCAGTCCTCGCACCCCTCGCTGGACGGGGTGACGCCGACGACGGTGTCGAGGTGGGTGCAGGTCTCAGCCATGTTCACTCCAATGCCGTGCGGTCGCAGCCGGCGAGGTCGGGCACGGCATCATTGTCGCTCATCGCCGCCCGCCCGAAATCCTCCGCGCCGTACAATTCACCCCAACCGGAACCCGGGTCTCGCCAGGTCCGGCCCGCCCAGGAAGGTCGCCGTGTCCAGTCCGGCGAACGTCGGACCCTGCGGGTGCGGCTCCGTCAGGCGCTCACGACGGCCAGGAAGGCACGGGACGCCGTCGCCGTTTCGGTCCTCAGGTCGACGCTGGCCGCCATCGACAACGCGGAGGCCGTCGACGGCCACGACGCCGTCCGGATCCCCACTTCGAGAGGCGGGGCGATCGCAGGGGCGGTGTCAGGTCTGGGGCGGGCGAGGCGACGAGCAGCCCCGAGGGAGGGGCCATGTCGGAGTCGCGTCTCCTGCCGTCCCTCCGTGTAGGGCGTAGCCGTTTCGTGGTCGGGTCGCTGAACCTGGCGGCGCACCGAGAGCCGGGCCTGCGTAGGGTGGGCAACGCCCTGTATGGCGATCGACACGACCGCTCCGGCGGGACAAGCGATTCCGGAGCCGCCCAACCGGCTCATCCGGCTCCTGCTGGGCCGTCCCCGCCGCACCGACGAAGAGCAGCGCGAGCGCCTCTCCAACCCGCTGGCGCTGGCTGTCCTGTCGAGCGACGCCCTCTCCTCGGTGGCCTACGCCAACGAGGAGATGCTGCGCGTCCTGCTCCCGGTGGCCGCGGCCGCCTCCTTCGCCCTGGTGCTTCCCATCTCGGGGGCGATCATCCTGCTCCTCCTCACGCTCGTCTTCTCCTACCGCCAGACCATCAAGGCCTATCCGACCGCGGGTGGCGCCTACATCGTCACCCGGGACAACTTCGGCGTGCTCCCCGCCCAGGTCGCCGGGGTGTCACTCCTGCTCGACTACATCATGACCGTGGCGGTGAGCGTGGCCGCCGGCGTGGCCGCCCTCTACTCCGTGTACCCGTCGCTGTTCGCCATCCGTGTCCCGCTGGCCATCGGACTGGTCTGGCTGATGACCTGGGGCAACCTGCGGGGGGCGCGGGCGTCGGGCCGACTTTTCGCGGCGCCCACGTATCTGTTCATGGTCGCCGTGTTCGGCCTCCTGGCCACCGCCATGCTGCGCTTGGCGGCCGGCGGTCTCCATCGCATCCCGGCGCCTCAACACCTGGCGTCGGGCGACGTGGGGGCGGTCGGGCTGTTCGTGATCGCCCACGCCTACGCCAGCGGCACCACCGCCCTCACCGGGGTCGAGGCCATCTCCAACGGCGTGCCCATCTTCCGGCCAGTGGAGTGGCGCAATGCCCGGCTGGTGCTCACCTGGATGGGCGTCCTCCTCGCGGCCATGTTCGCGGGGCTCTCGGTGCTCACGTGGAAGCTGCACCCCATCCCGAACGACAAGCGCACGCTCGTGTACCAGCTGGGCCGGGCCGCCTTCGGCTCCACCGGTCTGGGTGGTGGCGCCCTCCTGTTGCTGCAGGTGGCCACCACGGCCGTCCTCATCCTCGCCGCCAACACCAGCTTCGCCGACTTCCCCCGGCTGGCCAGCTTCCACGCCGCCGACGGCTATCTCCCCGCCCCCTTCCGCGTCCGGGGCAGGCGACTCAGCTACAGCTACGGGATCCTGGCCCTGGCCGTCATCGCCAGCCTCGTCACCCTGATCTTCGGCGCCGACGTGCACCGCCTCATCCCCCTGTACGCCGTGGGGGCCTTCGCTTCCTTCACCTTCTCCCAGGCCGGCATGACCCGGCGCCATCTGCGCCTCAGGGAGGAGGGCTGGCGCCACAGCCTGGTGATCAACGGCCTCGGGGCCACGGGCAGCGGGCTGGCCATGGTCGCGGTGATAGTCACCAAGTTCTCCCACGGGGCGTGGGCCGTTCTCGTACTGATCCCCTGCGGGGTCCGCCTGTTCGTCGGCATTCACCGTCACTACGAGCGCCTCGACCACCTACTCGCCGATCCCGGCCCCGAGGAGACCCGGCCCTCCGGGTTGGCGGTGGAGGTTGCCGATGACGACGGCGACGTTGCCCGGACGGCGCGCCTGTTGTTCTCGCGAGCGCCAGCGGATCCCGGCCCGCGACCCGTCGAGGCCGTGGTCCTGCCCAGGGCGGCCGCGGAAGGAGCGTTGCCGGCCCTGGCCCGGCGCTTCCGGCTCGCAGCCGAGCGCAGGCGCCTCCGCCGGCAGATCGGCGTGGTCCTCGTCGAGCTTCCCCGCTGTCCTGCGACCTGCGACGACCCCGTCCGACTGGCCGCCGTCGTTGTCGTCGACGCCGCCGATGTCCTGGCCCGCCGGGCCATAGAGATCGGGGAGCTGCTCGTCCCTCAGGAGCTTCACGTCGTGCACGTCGATCGCGACCGGGACGCGACCGACGCCCTGCTGCGAGGGTGGCAAGACCACAGTTTCGGGCACGAGGTCGAGGTCTTGACCGCTCCCTACCGGGAGGCGACCGGCCCGCTGGAATGGAAGGCCTCACAGCTCCACAAGGCGGGCAACGACGTCGTCGCCGTCGTCGTCGCCGAGCTCGTGCCCCGCTGGTGGCAGAAGCCCTTGCACGAGTCGCACGCCGGTTCCATCGCCGCGGTGTTGACCACCTGCCCCTTCGTCGCCGTCCTGGAGGTGCCCTTCCCCATGCACGGGGGTGGTGCCCGGTCCCGCCAGAGTCGTTCCCCGTTGGCTGCCCCGGGGGGCGGATAGCTCGCCGGGCCGCCATGCGCCGTGGCGCGGTGGGAGGATCCTGAAGGCGACGAGCGGAGCAGGGTCGGCCGGCGGTATGTGAGCAGTCGGAAGGCTCCCGCCCGGGGCGGGCTCTTTCACCCGCTGGGCGCCCTGACGTCTTCGCCCGGCGGGGGGGCGACGAGCACCGGACCCTGCGCCGGGTCACGGCGGGTTCGGCCTCCGCCGCCGTCAGCCCGCCGACAGCCCCTTGTCCTCCGCCGCCCGCCAGCAGTACCAGGCCGCAGCCGTGCGCCAAGGCCGGTAGGGCTCGCCCAGGACCATGAGGTCCTTGGGCTTGGGGGTCTCCGGAAGCCGGTGGGCCCGGGCGAACCCGGAGCGCACGCCGTAGTCGCCGACGGGCCAGACGTCTAGGCGGCCCAGGGTGAAGATCAGAAACATCTCGGCCGTCCACCGCCCGATGCCCCGCACGGCGACCAGGCGGTCGACGACCTGCTCGTCGCTGCGGCGGGGAAGGTCGTCCAGGCGGAGGCGGCCGTCGACGACTCGTTCGGCCAGGTCGCGTATGGAGGCCGCCTTCGACCCCGACAGGCCCGCCGACCTCAGGGCCGTGTCGGGGAGGGCGGCCACCGCCTGGGCCGTGGGCGTGCCCTCCTCGAAGAGGGCCGCGAAGCGACCGTGTATGGCGAAGGCGGCCTTGCCGGCCAGCTGCTGGTAGAGGATCGACCGGGCCAGCGCGCCGAAGTGGCCACCTGGCAGCCTGCGCACGGGGATGGCGCAAGGGCCCATGCCTTCCACGAGGCGGGCCATCACAGGATCGGCGCCAGCCAGGGCCGCGTCGGCCTCCGCCAGCCGCTCCTTCCTGGACGGGGAACGGGAAGGGGCCATGGCCGGGCGATCCTCCCACGTTCGCGGTCGGCGCCTCTGGGCGTGGTGAGCGACGGGCGCGGCCTAGCGTTTGGGGCTATGTCCCTCTCCGACAGCCAGCGCGCCTTTCTCGAGCAGAACCACCAAGCGGCGATGATCACCGTCGGCCACGACGGCAGGCCCCGGGTGGCCAGGGTCGGGGTCTGCATGGTGGACGGGAATCTGTGGAGCAGCGCCACGCAGGCCCGGGTGCGGACCAAGAGGCTGCGACGCGACCCCCGCTGTACCGTGTTCGTCTTCGACTCGGGCTGGGCCTGGCTCGCTCTCGACACGACGGTGCGCATCCTGGACGGGCCGGACGCGCCCGAGCTGAACCTGCGCCTGTTCCGGCTCATGCAGAACCGGCCCAGCGGTCCCCTGAGCTGGTTCAACGGCGAGGTCAGCCCGGAGGACTTCCTGCGGGCCATGGAGGACGAGCAGCGCCTCATCTACCAGTTCGAGATAATCGGCGGCTATGGGATGCAATAGCTCGGGGAGCGACGGTATCGCCCTCACCGCCGCGGGCTGCCACCGGCGCCGTGAGGCAGCATGTCGGGATGCCCGCGTGGACCTGCCCCGATTGCGGGCGGCAGTTCGGTAAGGCCAGGCAGTCACACGAGTGCACCCCGGCCATGTCCTTGGAGGAGTACTTCTCGACCGGCCCACCCCATGATCGGCCTGTGTTCGAGGAGGTCATGCGCCACCTCCGCACGGTGGGCCCCGTCCACGTCGAGCCCGTCTCGGTGGGGATCTTCCTCAAGCGGAGCCGCACCTTCGCCGAGCTCCGGCCCATGCGTCGGTGGGTGGCGCTCTCCTTCTCCCTGCCCCGCAAGGTCGAGCACGCCCGGATCACGAGGAAGGTCGTGGGCTACAGGGGCCGCTTCTTCCACGTGGTCAACCTGCGAGGCCCGGACGAGCTGGACGACGAGGTTCGGGGCTGGTTGACCGAGGCCTACCTCGACTCACCGGCCTGACCCGCGGCCCCGCCGCGGTGGGCTAGAACGAGGGCCTTGACCTCCGCCGCGCCCGCCCCGACAATCGACCTGACGGCGCCCGAGTCCTTCGCCCGGGGCCAGCCCCACGACCAGTTCCGATGGCTGCGCACCCACGACCCCGTCCACTGGCACCCCGAGCCCGACGGGCCCGGTTTCTGGGCCGTCACCCGCTACCAGGACGTGAAGGCCGTGGGCCGGGACCCCGGCACCTTCTCGTCGGTCCCCACGATCATGATCCCAGACAACGAGGGCGCCCTCGACGCCGGAGATCACCAGATGATGATCACCATGGACCCTCCCGACCACACCGGCCACCGCAAGCTCGTCTCCAGCCAGTTCATCCCCCGGGCGGCCAAGGCCATGCGCCCCCGCATCGAGCAGCTGGCGGCGCAGATCGTGGACGGAGTCGTCGAGCGGGGCGAGTGTGACCTGGTCGAGGACATCGCCGGCCTCATGCCCTCCTACGTCATCGCCGACATGCTCGGCATCCCGCTGGAGGACGGGGTGGCCCTCTACCGCCTGACAGAGACCATCCACGCCGCCCCCGAGTCGCGTCCCCCCGGAGCGGCCCTGGGCGCGGTGCTGGAGATGTTCAACTACGCCAGGCAGGTGTGGGAGCGCAAGCGGGAGGAGCCGGGCGAGGACCTGGCCACGCGGATCGCCTTCGCCTCGGTTGACGACAAGAGCCTCGACCTCATCGACTTCAACCTCTTCTTCATCCTGCTCATAGACGCCGGCGGCGACACCACCCGCAACCTGGTGGCGGGCGGTCTGGACGCCCT
>Ga0209577_10001213_pt1 | contig 25724 bp, 24 predicted proteins | sample GraSoiAngelo_109_FD_185874 | JGI IMG/M metagenome (GOLD analysis project Ga0209577, IMG submission 185874) | Grasslands soil microbial communities from the Angelo Coastal Reserve, California, USA - 14_0903_12_20cm (SPAdes) (version 2) | ecosystem: Environmental > Terrestrial > Soil > Grasslands...
CTGACGGGCACGGCACTGGCAAGCACCAAAGTGAAGACGAGCCCGACTCCGCCGGGACACCACTATGGCTGGCAAAAGGGCAGGCACAATCCCCACCGGTCGCCGACTCCGTAGTCGATAGTCCGGAAAATCAAAGACACGCAGCCCCGAAATTTTTCCGGGGCTGCTTTGTTTTGGCCAGAAAAGATCCTGGCTCGACTCGTGCGCCCGCAGCGATAATCGTTGCGGCGTGCGCGCGAGCTCAAAGATCGAGATGCTGCTTGTCGGCTTCGCCACCCTCTTTCTTTGCGCTTCATCATTCGCGACCACGAAAGGCCTGAGTCAGATCGTGACGCCAGACTTACAAGGCGAAGGCGACTTGTCGTTGAGTCTGCAAATTCAAGACAAGCGGATTGGAAATCCATATGAGTTACAAGCCGAGCTTGGCGTGACGAAATGGGCGGAAGTGGCCGTGTTCCAAGGCTTCAAACCAAACGAAGAAATTCTGGCCACCGAGTTCGGCATTCTGACGAAAGAGCCTTACCTACTTTCGATCGGCTTCACGAACTGGTCCCCGCGCAGTGATGTCGATCCGCAGCCGTATCTCGAAGCGGGATATTATACCGAGCATAACAAGTTCATTGTCGGCGCCATCCATGCCGGCTACAAAAACGAAGCGATTCTCGGTTACGCTTACGATTTTAATAAGCAATGGCGGGTGCAGGTGGATTTCCAAAGCGGCAAAGAAAACTCCTCGACGATTGGATTCACCTGGAACATCACACCGGATTTTCAGGTCAACCCCGCGCTCTATTTCGCCAATTATCATCCGGATCGATTGATGGGATACATCGTCTTCACCTACACTTTCCATTTGTGGGGCGACAAAAAGGAACAGGGAGGCCAGTCGCCAAAGTGACTCTGCAAAAAGATGTTGCGCGATTCGACGACTGGGCAGAAGCTCGCGGCCAATGAGAAGCAGCACGACCACACGTGCTTTTGTCGGATTCCTAGTTTCCGCCGCTTTTCTTTGGACGCTAACCCTCAGCGTCTCGCCGCAGTTACATGAACGGATTCACCCGGATGCGAATCGCATCGACCACTCATGCGCGATAACCTTCATTGCTTCCGGCAGCTATAATTATTCACCAGCTGCTCCGCTCGTCAGCGTTCCGGCGCTCGTCGATCAATTTTCTCCAGTTCCAGCTCTGACTCCGCACTGGGTTGAGCCGCTCTTTCTTCTCGCTCGGATTTTCGAGCACGCGCCGCCCGCGCACTCCTGACCGTTAACTGTCCCGCGTCTGTGGGATGGCGGCGCCTCGCGCGTTCGTTCCGTCGCCAGTTTAACGTGCGCGAACGCAAATCGGTTGGGCGATTTCGTCCCAGTTTTTAATCAGGAGTTTTAATGAACAAATTTATTTTAATTGGAGTAACGACCGCTGCGCTCGCGAGCGCGCGCGCCCAAGATTCGGCGTCTACTCCAGCTGCTTCGCCGGATCTGGAAAATCTGCGGCAGCAGGTGCAGGCACTAACCGAAACGGTAAAGGCGCTGCAACAACAAGTGAAAGATCAGCAAGTCGCGATTGAGAAGGCGAATGGAAATGCAGGTTCGCCGCCGCAAAATCCGGAACCTTCGCCGATCGCTGCCGCCGCAAATTCACCAACTCCGGGTCCGAGCGCGCCGGCGCGTTTTCAAACTGAGGACACGTCCGTGGTCGCATCGACAGCCGCGCCGGCTGCTTCGCCCGGCCCCGGCGTAAATGCCAATGAAACCGCGGTGTCCGGAAATTTTCCAACGACCGACACATCAGTCGTTTCATCGGCGCCAGAAACAATTTCAAGCACCGGAGCTGGAGCTTCTCTGACGCAACCGATCTCGATCGGCGGCGGAGGCAAGAATTACATGAACATCTCGTTCGATGGATTGTTTGCCCTCGCCGGCTCGAGCGCGCGCGATCTCGACCACATCGAAGTCGGCGATCACGATCCGCAGCAGCGCGGATTCAACGCCCGGAACATCGAGCTCGCGTTCGACGGCGCGGTCGATCCTTACTTCGAAGGTTTCGCCAATATCGTTTTCAAGCTCAACAACGACAACGAAACCGAAGTCGAAGTTGAGGAAGCGTTCCTGCAAACGACGAGTTTGCCGTTCAACTTGCAACTTAAAGCGGGACAATTCTTTGCCGCATTCGGCCGAATTAACCCGACCCACCCGCACACTTGGGATTTCGCAGACGCGCCGATCGTGCACGGCCGCTTACTTGGGCCCGACGGTTTGCGCGGGGTCGGCGCGCAAATTTCCTGGATCGTGCCGGTGCCTTGGTACTCGCAATTGATTCTCGGCGTCCAAAACGGGCGTGGCGGGACGGGTTACTCATTTCGTAATCCCGGCGACGACGGAATGTTTTTTGATCGGCGAACAACCGACCGCGAATTGCGCGGCTTGCAGGACTTCGTCTGGATTCCGCGCTGGGAAAATTCTGTCGATCTTAGTCCGACGCAAGTCGTGCTCGCGGGAATCTCCGGTGCATTTGGTTCAAACGAAACCGGTGCGAACTCGCGAACGCAGATTTACGGCGGCGATTTTCTTTACAAATGGAAAAGCGCGAATGCCGAAGGCGGCTTTCCATTCGTGAAATGGCAAACCGAATTCATGTATCGGCGTTTTGAAGCCGGCCGCGGCGTGAACGAATCGTTTCCGGTCGCGGAAACGTTTCACGATTGGGGACTTTATTCGCAGGTCCTTTGGGGATTTAAAAAAGGATGGGTCGCCGGAATTCGCGGCGATTACCTCGACATGGAGGATTCCAAGTTCACGGATGATTTCGAACGGCAATCGCGCTCCCGCATCAGCGCAAACCTGACCTGGTATCCAACCGAGTTCTCAAAGATCCGCTTGCAGTACAATCACGACTTTCTCGCCGAGAACTTCTTTCTGTCCGATCGCGACGTCGATTCTGTTTTTCTTCAGTTTGAATTCATTCTCGGCGCGCATGGCGCACACAAATTTTAGATTATGAAAAAAATCCTTCTCATTCTGTCCACAATCCTCGCGTGCGCTTTGTCCGCGCAAGCGAAGTTGAATGTCGTTGCCACACTTCCCGATTTTGGCTCGCTCGCGCGTGAAGTTGGCGGCGACAAGATCGACCTCGTCGTCCTCGCGAAGGCGACGGAGGACCCGCATTTTGTCGATGCGCGTCCAAGCTTCGTTGTTTCTCTGCGCAACGCCGATGTGTTGATCGATGGCGGCGCGGAACTCGAACTCGGTTGGCTACCGCCGCTCTTGCAAAATGCGCGCAATCCAAAAATTGAGATTGGGAAACCGGGTCGCGTGCAAGCGTCGCAAGGAATTCGGTTGATGAACGTCCCGACAAACGTGACCCGCGCAGCCGGCGACGTTCACGCGCTCGGCAATCCTCACTTCACAGTCGATCCAATTATCGCCAAAGCGATCGCGCAGCACATTGCGCAATCGTTCTCCGCGGTCGATGCCGCCAATGCGGGATTCTATGATGCGAACTACAAGAAGTTCGAAACAGCCATCAATGCGAAATTGCAGGGATGGGGCGCGATCATGCTGCCATTTCAAGGCCAGCATGTCGCCGCCTATCACGATTCGTGGCCGTATTTTGCGCACCGGTTCGGATTGAACATCGACGTTTTTCTCGAACCGAAGCCGGGAATTCCGCCGTCGCCTTCACATCTCACGGATGTGATCGGGCAAATGAAGGCGCAAAAGATCAAAGCGATCATTGTCGAGCCCTATCACGATCGCCGGATCGCCGAGAAAGTAGCGAGGTCGACCGGCGCGAAGGTGGTGGACTTCTCGCAATTTCCCGGCGGCATTCCTGGGACGGACAGTTACGTGAGGTTGATCGACGTGCTTGTTTCGCGGCTCGCGGACGCGCTGAAATAATCATGTGGGAGGTAATGTTTTGGCCGATCGTGGCCTGCGTTCTTTTGCCGTGGTTGCTGGTTTATCTCGGCCTTCATGTCGTCCAGCGCGGCATCATCTTCATCGACATCGCCATGGCGCAAATGGCGTCGCTCGGAATTTGTCTGGCCGTTTTGTTACATCTCGATCTTGAAAGCTGGACAACCTTCGGGATCGCGCTCGCTTTCACTTTGGTTGGTGCCGCAATTTTTTCCGTAACCGGCAAACGCGCGAGTCAGATTCCGCAGGAAGCTGTGATCGGAATTTCGTATGTCGTCGCGGCCGCGGCCGCGGTGTTGCTGTTGAGTCGCGCCGCCGAGGGCGACGAAGAAATCAAAAATATGCTGGTCGGAAATATTTTATTGGTCACGCCGCGCGAAGTTTGGGAGCGGTTCGCGCTCTTTGCTGCGGTCGGCGTGTTCCATTTTGTCTTGCGAAAGAATTTTCTGCTCGTTTCATTCGATCGCGATGGCGCCTACCAAAAAGGCTTGCGCGTTCGCTGGTGGGATTTTCTTTTTTACGCACTCTTTGGTTTGGTCGTGACTAGTTTCGTCCGCATTGCCGGCGTGCTGCTGGTTTTCAGTTACCTGATTGCGCCGGCGGTTTGTGGAATCAATCTCGCGCAGCGGATCGGTCCTCGATTGCTGATCGGCTGGATCGTAGCGCTTGTTGGCGGAGTGGCGGGGCTGTTTCTGTCGTACTGGTGGGATTTGCCTTCCGGCGCGGCGATCGTTTGCACTTTCGGAGCGCTTCTCATTGCCGTGGCCAGCTACGCCCTCATTCGTGCTCGGCTTCGGCCAAGGTAATTGTCAACGAATCGCCAGGTTTTTTTGCTGCCGCCGCAATAATCGCGCTATCTTCAAGAAAATGTATCGGGCAGATCATTCCCGGTTTCGGCATTCGCACGATTTCGTGAGCGACTTCACGAAAGGCGAACGCCGCACCCGCATCGTCATCGCCATCACCGGCGTGATGATGGTGGTCGAAATCACCGCCGGCGTTCTTTCTCACTCGATGGCGCTGCTGGCCGATGGCTGGCACATGAGCACGCATGTGACCGCGTTCCTCATCACGGCGATTGCCTACTATTTTACGCGCAGGCATTCGTCCGACGAGCAATATAGCTTCGGGACAGGCAAAATCGGCGTCCTCGGTGGATTCGCCAGCGCCGTCGTGCTGTCGGTGGTCGCGCTGCTCATGGCCGGCGAATCCGTCCATCGTCTCTTTGTTCCTCTCACAATTCATTTTAATGAGGCGATCGGCATAGCCTGCGTGGCGCTGACAGTAAATGTGGTTTGCGCCCTCCTTCTCAAAGAGGATCATCACCATTCGGCGCACGATCATCATGGACAAGATCGACATCATCGCGATCTGAATCTGCGGGCGGCTTATTTGCACGTGTTGGCTGACGCGTTCACAACGTTCCTGGCAATTATCGCACTAACTTCTGGCAAGTTTTTTGGTTGGGGCTGGCTCGATCCCGTCGTGGGTTTCATTGGAAGCGGCGTTGTTTTTTCATGGGCTTACCAATTGTTGCGAGATACCAGCGGGATCTTGCTCGATCGCACGCCAGCATCTTCGAACCTGCCCGACGAAATCCGGCGCGCAGTGGAAAGCGACGGCGATTCAACGGTGACCGACCTTCACGTCTGGCAAGTCGGCGCTGGAAAATTTGCAGCGATCGTTTCGATCGTTGCCCACGAGCCGAGGCCGTCGGATTTTTATCGCCAATTGTTTCGCGAACACGAAGAGCTGGTACACGTGACAATCGAGACGCAGCACTGCCGCGAAGATCACGAATCGATCGCAAGCTCTTGAACGGCGAAATCACATTCTGGCAGGTCGTTGCAGCCTACGCTTTCGCGCTTGGCGGCGGGTCGATCAGCGCGTTGCTGCGCTTGACGCACAAACCGCTTTGCGCGTTGATCAGCTTCGCGGCCGGCACACTGCTTGGCGTGACGCTCTTCGCGATTTTGCCGGAAAGCTTAACTAGCAGCGGTTTGTGGCCGGTCGGATTAGCTGCGGCGACCGGGTACGCGCTTTTTTTCTTCGTCAGCAAATACGTTCATCACGTTTGTCCCGCTTGCGCGGCCAGCCATTTCGACGCTGATGCGACACGACATTTCGGCGAAATCGCTTCAGCGCTGGTTGTTGCACTGGCAATCCACAGCACGACTGACGGCGTCGCGCTCGGAATCGGACCGGAAACAGCGGTAAGCGCAGCTGGCAAGTGGTCGCTCTTCTCAGCTCTCTGCATTCATAAAGTTCCCGAAGGACTCGCGCTCGGCAGTCTTTTGATCGGCGCTGGATTGCAAAGAGCGAACGCGCTCGTTTGGGTTGCCGCCGTTGAGGCCACAACTCTGCTGGGCGGAGCACTTGGCTTTTTCTTTCTGGTGAACACTACCACGTTTTGGCTCGGCTTGATCATGGCGCACGTCGGCGGCGGATTTTTATATCTGGCCGCGCACGCTGTTCTCGGAGAAATGTTGAAACACGGCAAAGAATTGGTCCTAACAAGCTTCTCGCTTGGAGTCGCATTGATCGGCATCCTCAATTTTTGTTTGAGAATTCTCGGATCCTAGCATTGGTAATTTCGCGCCGACCGCGATGTCGATCTTGGATACCTCATCTTTTGACGAAACCTGTGTCGGACTTAGACTGACAGTCTATTCGGACGCGGTCTCTCCGAAAAAAAATTTGAATTCGGAGCTCTTTTCTGCTCTCAGTGAAGACCACAAAAATTAAGACCATGAAACTATCCAGCTTTCGCACATTTCTCGCGTTCGTTTGCAGCATCGGCCTCATTTCCTATGTCGTAGCCGGTCCGGGCGCGTCGGGTGATCATGGCAAAGGCGCTGGCAGCGGTCCTGGGTTTAACCAGGACAACAATCCCGGCCAGCAGGGACAATCCGCGAGCGAAGGCAGTAAATTCGATTCGCAAGACAATCCCGGGAAAAGCGGAAGCGCGTGGGGACGGGACACGGCGGAAAATCGTTCTTCCAACGGAAGTTCGCATCAGAATTCAAACGCGCTTGATCGTGGCGAAAAGACGATCGATACCGGCGATCGCGGCGTCGGTGCAAGCGAGTCCTCCGAAAAGAGTGAATCGAGCGATACCGATAAGACATTTAAGGCGAGCTTGATGGACACCGGCCTCAATGCAGGTGAAAGTCCAAGCGCCCATGGCACGCCGGGACAGCCTCCATCCGGCACGCCTTCAGGGCATCATTACGGCTGGGAAAAAGGAAAGCACAATCCTCATCGCTCTCCGTCAGCAACCGCGACCGCTTCCGCCACTGCAACGGCCTCAGCAACCGCGACCGCAACGGCAACGGCAACGCCTTAAGGCAACTTTTTGTAAGCAGCGGTCAGGAATTTGTTGAACCCGGGCGTCAAAATCCGTTGATTTCGACGGTGTGTCGTTGTAATCGGTTCTCCCTGATGAAATCGCCAATCGCTTTCGCCATCGTTGCCGTTTCGATTGGCTTGATTTCGAAAGGGTTCGCAGATCCGGATCCGGTGAACCCGTTGAACGCCAGCAATAGCGATCGTCAAACCAGCATAGGAACAACCAGCGCAACCGCAAAAGAAAAGGGGCCGAACCCGGAGGGCACGCCGGATGAAAGCAAGACGGACGAAAGTGACGACACGCTCTATCGAGGCAAGACCAGCGAATCGGAGAATCCGATGCTGCGAGACGAAGGACCTTTGCACTTTAAAACTCACCCCAAGGAAAAGGTCCAGGAGGTGGATTCGCTAAAAAGTCTGCACAGCAGCAGCACGGACCCAAAGTTTCAACGAAGCCTTCTCAATTCGGACGTAAGCGCGATCGAGAACATTGGCGAAAAGGCAAATGAAACTCGTGACGCGGCAGACGAGGGCGATCCGCGTTTCAAAACGAAGCGTTTAACTTTCACCCCCGACAAGAACAACGAGTCGAAGAAAGTGCAATCAGATTCCAGTGCATCCCCTACTCCTTCGCCCACAACATCGCCGGCGGCGAAGAGTTCGGGCGAGACGAAGTAATAATTTGCCGCCGCACCTGGAAGCCAAGCCTTAGTCGCGCTTTGGTTTCAAAAGCGGGAACAAAATCACATCCCGGATTGATTCCGCGCCGGTAAATAACATTGCCAAACGATCCACCCCGAGACCAAATCCTCCCGCCGGCGGCATTCCGTGTTCCAGCGCGAGCAAAAAATCTTCGTCGATTTTTTGCGTTTCTTCGCCCGCCTGTTCCAATAGCCGTTGCCGCTGCACATCGGGATCATTGAGCTCGGTATATCCGGGAGACATTTCCACCCCGTTAATGATCAGCTCGTAGACATCCACCAACGACGGATCGGTCGCATTCTGTTTCGCCAATGGCACCAATTCCTTCGGGCAATGCGTGACGAACAATGGATCGAACGTTTTTTCTTCCACCAACTTTTCAAACACGTGCTGTGTCACTTCGAAATCGGCCAGCTGCGGTAAAATTTCGAGCTTCAACTCGCCGGTCGCACGCTTACGCCGTTGCTCGCTGGAAATGTCGAACCAATCCTTACCCGCGGCTTCGCGGACAAGGTCGAGATAACGTGCCCGTCGCCACGGCCGTTTTAGATTGATCGTGCGCACGACTTTTCCGCCGGCATCGCAATGGTCGATTGTGAGTGAGCCGCAAATCTTATCAGCGACGTAGCAAATCAATTCCTCGATCAGGTTCGCCACTTTCTCGAAATCGGCGTAGGCCCAATAAACTTCGAGCATGGTGAATTCCGGATTGTGCTTCCGCGAAATGCCTTCGTTTCGAAAATTCCGATTCAGTTCAAACACCTTGGTGAATCCGCCAACGAGCAGGCGTTTCAAATAAAGCTCCGGCGCGATCCGCAGATACAGATCAAGCCCGAGCGCTTTGTGGTGAGTACTAAATGGCGCAGCGGCCGCGCCGCCGGCCACCGTTTGCAAAATCGGCGTCTCCACTTCCGCAAAACCGCGATCCTCCAAAAACCGGCGAATTTCGCGCACCAGCGCGATCCGTTTTTGAAATGTTTCCCGCGATTGCTCGTTCGCGACAAGATCGACATAACGCTGTCGATGACGCGCTTCGACATCCTGCAAACCGTGCCATTTTTCCGGTGGCGGCCGGAGCGCCTTGGCCAACACTTCGAACTTGCGTGCCTTCAGCGTCGGCTCGCCTGTCTTCGTCAAAAAACATGCGCCTTCAACGCCGATGAAATCGCCGAGATCGAGCAAATTGAAAATCTCCATCGCCGCCACGCCAATTTCTTTCTCATGGAAGTAGGCCTGAATCCGGCCGGTTGCGTCTCGAAGATCGACAAAGTGACTCTTGCCCATGTCGCGATGCGCTGTGATTCGGCCGGCGGTGCGCAACGAATCGCCTTCTTTGAATTTTTGCCGGACTTCCGAGATCGAACCGGACGTTTCGAAGGCGCGACCAAAAGGTTCTACCCCGCGAGCACGAAGCGCTTCCAGCTTTTCGCGGCGTTGCGCGATCAATTCGTTTTCCGGTTCCATGCTGTTGGAATGATTATGGTGGAGAGGGCTTGTGCCAAGTGCCCGTTTTAGTTCCCCTTTGTAACGATGTAACGCTTTAACGAATCACGTCCCCAATATTGGTTTGCCAACAAAAGATCGACGATGAGATACTCAGCGGTGGATCGAGCTCTCCGGAGCGCCGGCCGGCTCGGACCGATGATAATTAGGCGGCGAAGCCGCATTTGTTTAACATCGTCCGCGGAGCGGCCGATCCACCGACCCATGCCACTCGATTTACCCAAAACGACCTCGAAACGCGACGGGCCGCTGGTCAAACAATTCTCGGTCTTTCTGCCGAACAAAGTCGGCGCCATGCTCGACATCGTGAAATTGTTGAACTCGCACAGCTGTCACGTGGTCGCGATGAGTGTTTCCGAATCGACTGACTCGGCCATTGCCCGCGTTGTTGTGAGCGATCCGGGAGACGTGGAAAAATTGTTCCGGCAAAACAACATCGCTTTTGGAATGTGCGAAGTTGTCGTGGTTGAGATGCGGGAGGTCGCCACCGATCTGGCCAAACTTTTTGCTGCGCTTTTCATGGCCGAAGTGAACGTGCATTTCACTTATCCCCTCCTCATGCGCCCGCGTGGCCAGGCCGCCCTCGCTCTGCACGTGGACGATAACGACTGCGCCATTTCGGTTTTGACCGGAGCCGGGTTTCAACTTCTGAGCCAGACCGATATTTCGCGCTAGCCGCGCGAGTTGACAGCCGCGCAGAGTTATCTACAGAAATCATTCACCATGCCGTCTTTCTCCTTTGTTCCCAGCTTGCGGACCGACAAGAGCTTTAATGTCGGGCTCGTCGTCGTCATCCTCTTTGCGGTCGCGGAATTTTTCGCGGCGAGCGTTCATTACTTAGGCCGAAGGCGTCCGGCCCAGACAGCAGTCGCCGCTCCGCGAGCGATGCCGGCTCCACTTCCATCCGCCGCGCCTTCTGCGCCGCCGGTCGCGTTAGCAGTCGCGTCTCCGATCGCTGCGCTCACTCCCGCAACATCGACAGTCTCCGTGGCAGATCGTTTGCGAAAACAAGCCGAAGCGGCCCGGGAAAGTGGTGATACCGTAAGCGCGCTCACCCGGCTGCAGGATGCTTCTCAGCGCGACCCGAGAAATGCAGAAGTTCTCGCGGAAATGGCAATGATCTACGAATCGATCCAAAACTTCGATCGGTCGGCGGAAACCTGGCGTAGAGTACAGGAAATCGGTCCGTCCGCTGGACCTCTCTACGAATTGGCGGACATGAAGTTGAAAACCGGCGTCCCGGCGGCTCCGGAGTCAGCTACCGGTTCAGCGCTCGATACCGGAAGACCTGCCTCCGCGCTAGACGCGTCGAGCGTTCGCAGCACTGCGGAAGGAATTCCCACAGGGTCGGCGCTTGGAATTACTGAGGTCACTGCTTCGGAAACACCCGATCCGGATTCCGAAACCAACCTGATGCTGCGCATCGCCGTGAAGAAACGGCCGAACGCCGTGATCGACCACACCAAAGTGAAGATCCAGGTTTTCTTTTACGACACCGTCGGCGATAACGAGATTAAGCTGACCGACGCCGATGTCAGCTACGAATGGTTAACGCCAAATCACGACTGGGCCGATAGTAACAGCGAAACTCTGGCCGTGACTTACATTCGCCCAAAATCAAAAGCCAAATCCGCGGAGTCGGACCTCGCGGCCGCCGCCGCCGCAGTCAATCCCGCCAAGAAAGGGAAGCCGATGAAGGCGAGCCCGCCACCTGAAGCCGGGAGCCGTAAATATCTTGGTTACGTGGTGCGCGTTTATTATAACGATCAGCTCCAAGATAAACGCGCCGAACCGACCAAACTCCTAACTCTTTTCCCCGCGCCTTTGAACGCTCCGCCGCAGTAATGCAATTGCTCATCGTGCACCGCGACCCTGAAATGGGAGAAGCGCTGGTGCAAATGGTGAAGAGTTACACCCGCCACCAGTGTCAGCTCGTCCGCAGCGACGGCGCGGCGATGGACTGGGCGCGGCGTCACCAGCAATGCAATCTTCTTTTGACGCAACTTGAAGCCGAGGGGATCGATGGGCTCGCACTCGGTTCCTCACTCAGCGAGATTTATCCAACGCTCCAGGTTTTGTTTTTTCCAAATTACGCCGCGACCGAGCAACGCCTGGAAATTTCCGCGACCAAAGTTTTTCCGGAGCCGATTGAGGGAGACGCTTTGCTGGACACGATCGAGCGGGCCGAGGGCGCGCCGCCGAATGCGCCCGATCTTTTTCATGTTATCGATGTTTTGCAGATGTGTTGTCTCAGCCGGCGCAGCGGCGCGCTCCAATTGGCTAAAGAATCCAAGAGTGGACTCGTGTTTCTTCGCCACGGCGACGTCGTGCATGCCGAAACAACCGCCGCGCGCGGCCGCGATGCGCTCCTCGAGATTGCGAACTGGGACTTTGTCGAATTTGCTTACGAACGGAGTGTCCGTCCTCCGCTTGAGACGATCGCCGCAGCTTGGCACGATATACTGATCGACGCGGTCACCACTCAGAAAGAAGAAAACGCGATCAAGTTGCATCGTCAATCTGCTTAAGCCACTTTTCTATGCAACCACGCGCGTTTGCGGTAGTTTACCTTTTCATGAAGTTGCGCCGGCCGCTGGTCTGTCTTTGCTTCGTCGCGAGCAGCGCTGTCGCACAAATTCAAGTCGAGCTGAAATTCCCGCGCCTGCAATACATCGCTTACGAGCCGGTCGTCGCCAATCTCGTCATCACGAATCTCGCCGGCCGAGATGTCGATCTTCGCGACGCTGGTGGCCAGTCGTGGTTCGGTTTTGAAGTTACTGGAAGTGAAGATCGTTCAATCGCCCCAATCTCGAACCCCGGGACAGAACCTCTCAGTATCGGCGTCGGCAAACGCGTTACCCGAAAAATTAATCTGACGCCGCTGTTTGGCGTCCACGATTTCGGAACCTACCGGGTGCGCGCTCATATTTATTTTGCCGATCTGAACAAGTTCTTTTATTCCCAAACCAAAGTTTTCGAAGTCGCCGACGCCCGACCGATCTGGCAAAAGACCGTCGGCGTTCCCGAAGGAGGTGGCGCCTCCGGAAATGTTCGGACCTATTCGCTCATGACCAACCGTTTTCCCGATCACACTTCGCTTTATGTGCGAGTCGAAGACAAAGATAGCGGGATCGTTTACGCAACCTACTCGTTAGGCCAGCTCATCGCGTTCGATGAACCGCAGACGGAATTCGACCGGTCCAACCAGCTCCATGTTCTTTACTGCGCCGCTCCGCGAGCCTGGTCTTACGCGCAGGTCGGTTTGAATGGCGAGCTTCTTTCACGCGCCAGCTTTGCCGAAACCAAAACGAGACCACGGCTTGTGCATTCTGAAGATGGCCTGGTAAAAATCTCCGGCGGAATGATGGAGGCGCCAGTTACGCAAGCGACACGCGAGACCGCTCCAAAACTTTCCGCGCGACCGCCCGGCGCACCGAAGGAAAATTAGCGAATGCGGAGATTTGTTTTCACCTTAGCGCTCGCCGGGTCGTTCATTGCCATGGCTGTCTATGGTTTGTCCGCTCCCAGTTCTCTCTCCGCGCGAGAAAAGCAAGCCGTTGCGCCGCGAGCAACGCCGGCTCCCCGTCCCCAAACGCCCACCGCCGTCATTCCGGAAAGTAGCCGTCCTTCGACAGTGGTGGTGATCGACGCCGGCCATGGCGGATTCGACCGCGGCGGAATTCCCGGTCAGCGCGTCCCGGAAAAAACCATGACTCTGGATGTCGCCCAGCGGCTTAAAGCCGTGCTCACAGCCTATGGATATCGCGTTGTGATGACAAGAGACAGCGACGTGTTCGTCCCGTTGGGAACGCGAGTCGCGATCGCCAACTCTTATCGAGACGCGATTTTTGTTTGCATTCACTTTAATGCCGCGCGTCGCGGCAGCGCGAACGGGATTGAGACTTACTTTTACAGTTCGCAAAGTTTGCCGCTCGCGTCCGCCATTCATTATTACGTGGCCGGCGGCGCGCCTACGCCAAATCGCGGTGTCCGGCGCCGCGGCTTCTATGTTCTGCGAAAAACGACGATTCCGGCAGTGCTGGTTGAATGCGGTTTCCTTACCAACGCGACCGAAGCGAATTTCGCCCAGAGTTCTGCCTACCAGCAGAAACTCGCGGAAGAAATCGGCCGTGGTATCCGCGAACGCTCGCTCGTTGCCAGCACCTCAGCGGCTAACCGTCTCGCCGCCAACAATACGACGGTCCCGCTCCAGCCGTTCATCGATCAAACTCATTACCGCGACCCGGACCTTGCCCGATCGAAGCGCGGCAAGCGAAGCTCGAAGAGTTCGTCAAAATCGACATCGTCGAAGCGCAAGCATTCTTCCGATTCCGATTCGGAGAAAAGGAGCTCGACTAGAAAAAAGAAATCGGCCCCCGCGCAAACGGAGAATTAGTTGGAATCGCCCGTGTTGAGCTCGGCGCAAATGCACGCTGCGGAGCAATCCGCGTTCGCGCGTGGCGTTAGCGTTGAAACACTGATGGATCAGGCCGGCGCGGGAGTCGCACGCGCCGTTCGGCAGTTTTTTCCGAAACCGGCGACCTGCATTGTGTTCGCGGGCAAAGGCCACAACGGCGGCGACGCGCTCGTCGCGGCAGAACAGTTGCAGCGAATCGGATGGAAGATCGACATTCGTTTGCCGTTCGCGGAAGACAATTGCAGCGAGCTGACACAAAAGAAACTGAAAGCGTTGCGCGTTGCGACTCCCAAGTTGGCCGATACGATCGGGCGCGCGTCGCACACCTTTATTCTTGATGGCTTGCTCGGTACCGGCGCGAAATCGTTTCTGCGCGAACCGATCCGCACTGCCGCGCGTGAGATCAATCGTTTGCGTCGCGAAGAGAACGCGTTCGTCTTCGCAATCGATCTGCCAACCGGACTTGATGCCGATTCGGGTGAAAACGATCCGGATGATTCCGTTATTGCCGATTTCACGGTCACGATTGGTTTTGCGAAGCACGGACTGATTGTCGATTCAGCGCTGAATTTGGTCGGCCGCATTGAAATCGTTCCTCTTCCCGGGCTCTGGCCGGAAGCAGGTGCGCCTAACGAGCTCGCCGCCAGTCCCGATTCTCTGAGCCCGCTTCTGCCGCGACGAAAGTTCAGTGCTTACAAAAACGAATTCGGCCGTATCGGCGTCGTTGCCGGATCTAAAGGTTTCGTCGGCGCCGCCCTCATGACCACCGCGGGTGCACTCCGCGCCGGCGCAGGTTTGGTGGAAGTTTTCGTGCCTGAAGAAATTTACGAGATCGTCGCGAGTGCCGCGCCCGTCGAATCGATGGTGAAACCGGTCCGCAGATATCGCGATCTGCTCGAGGAAAAGATCGATATTTGGGCGCTCGGGCCCGGTCTGGGAAAAGAGCGCGCGTCCGAAGTTCTGAATCTAATCGAGAACGCGCAGCAACCGATGGTGGTCGACGCGGACGGATTAAATATTCTCGCGGACAAGATCCATACTCTGCGCACTTGCCGCGGCCCGAGGCTACTCACTCCACATCCTGGCGAAATGAAACGGTTGATGGAAGTCGGCAAAATGGCGCGCTCGGGAATCGCGCGAAACTTTTGTGACCAATTTCCAATTACACTTTTGCTCAAAGGAAGCCGCAGCATTGTTTGCGAGCGCGGAAAACCGATCAGTTACAACACCACCGGCAATCCGGGAATGGCTAGCGGCGGAATGGGCGACGTTTTGACCGGTGTGTGTGCCGGTCTGGCTGGGCGTGAATTATCAATGTACGACGCGGGTCGCGTCGGAGCCTGGATCTGCGGACGCGCCGCCGAGATATCGATCTTTCAATTTGGCGCGAGTGAGGAATCGCTCCTCGCAAGTGATGTGCTGGCACATTTGGGCAACGCGTTTAACGAACTGCGAAATCCGTCGGTCTAGAAATCGATGAACAACGAGACGCAAAGCACGGAGTTTGCTTCGCCGCGGACCGAGACGGGTTGGAGTCGGATAAAGAAAGCGCTCGGCCCGGTCGCCGTTGTTGGAGTCGTGATCGCGAAATTTTTCGCCAAACTGAAATTCTTCATCCTCCCCGCACTCAAGTTTCTGCCGCTCCTGCTCAAGTCCGGCGGCACGATGGTGTTAATGATTTGGGTTTACACCATGATGTGGGGTTGGAAGTTCGCGGTCGGCTTCGTGGTGCTTCTGCTCGTCCACGAATGCGGGCATCTGATCGTCGCCAAAAAATTCGGACTCAAAGTCGGCGCGCCAGTTTTCATTCCGTTCATGGGCGCGTTCATCGCGTTGAAGGAAGCGCCGCGCAACGCCTGGATGGAAGCTTGCGTCGGAATCGGCGGGCCGATGTTGGGTTCGCTCGGCGCCCTTGTCTGCAATTCCATCGGCGAGTTTTCCGACATTCCGATTTTCTTCGCGCTCGCCTGGTTCGGTTATTTTTTGAATCTGTTTAATCTGACGCCGGTGGGCATGCTCGATGGCGGGCGAATTGTCACCGCTTTGTCGCGCTGGCTTTGGTTGCCGGGTTTCGCGGTATTGCTTTGGTTCGGTTGGAAGTACCCGAACTTCATTGTCTGGCTAATGGTGATCGCTTCCCTGCCGCGGATTTATTCGCTTTTCCGGAAACGAACCGAGGAAGAGCGACGTTATTATGAAGTGACACCAATCCAGCGCTGGACGATGTCGATCATGTATTTCGGTCTGATCGCGGTGCTTATTTTCGGAATGCATCTCGCCGCGCGTGATTTGCACAACTACGGCGTCCGCTCGCACGGCCACGGTCAGGATGTGATTTTCCAGTAATCAGCGCGCCGCCCCGGCCGCAAAAACTTTTGTCGGCTCGACCCCGAGCGCTCGCAACTTGACCGGTTTAACCGGTCAACTTTGAGATCGACTGCTTTAAGTAGTCAAGCCGTCTTCAACGCGCCACGTTCGCCGCAAAAACTCTTTCTGGCTCGAGGCCAATTTTCCTGAGGATCGACAAGAACCGTTTGTCGGATCGAAGCGGTTCGAATTCGGGCGCGATGCCAACAAAATGAAGCGATGAAGATCGTTCGCTGCACGCCCGCTCGAGCTCGCGAATTGCGTCATCGTGCGCACCCAGCGCCACATGAACATGAGCGATCGCGTCGCCGGGCGTATAACTCCCGCGACTCGCGACAGCTTTGGCAAGCATCCCGCGCGCTTCATCCGGTCGATCCATGCGCGCGTAAGTAATGGCAATACCAAATCCGGGTCTGCCGTTTAAGCGCTGCGCTTTCGCGTAAAGTTCGATTGCTTTGTCGAATTGCCCCATTTCGCGATAGAGCGCACCGAGCAACGGTTCGCCATAGACAAACGCAGGGTCGAGTTCCAATGCGCGTTCGCCGGCCGCCATCGCCTCGTCATACAAACCGAAATACCGATAGAGTTCGCAGGCTGAATTGTTCACCCAAAGGGAACCAGGATCGATTGTGGATGTCCGCTGCAAGTAGACCAGCGCTTCGTCGCGTTCCCCGCGCGCGGCCCAAAACGCGGCCGAAAAATAATTTGAAGGTGTCGACTTCGGATCGAGCTCGACCGCGCGGCGAAATTCGCGGGCCGCTCCATCCATGTCCCAATCGAGAATCCGCTTCGTTTCGCCGAGATAAACGTGCGCCTCGGCATCGTCATTGTCGATCGTAAGCGCGTTAGTCGCGGCCTCGCGTACTTTTGAATAGGCTTCGAGAGGAGCCACGTAGGCATCGGCCAGCCAAAGCCACGCCTTCGCGATCCCGGTCCAGGCGCGACCGAATTGCGGATCTTTTTCGAGCGCGCGTTCGAAATACTCCAAACTTTTCCGCAGATCTTCCTCAGTCGCTTTGTCGGAATAAAAGAGACCGTGCAGATAAACGTCGTAAGCAGCGGTGCTACGGACGAGCCGCGACGCAATCGGTGCGGAGATATCGAGCTTCAATTTCAGTGCATCGACAATCGCCCGCGTAATTTCATCCTGGAGCGCAAAGATTCCCTGCATCTCGCGTTCGAATGTCTCCGACCAAAGCGTGAAGCCATTGCAACAATCCGTCAGCTCGGCGCTGATGCGGATGCGATTCCCGTCGCGACGCACACTGCCTTCAAGCACATGCTCCACGTTGAGTTTGTCCGCGATTTCCTTCAGGTCCGCTTTCTTGTCCTTAAACCAAAACGAGGAGCGGCGCGCGGCCACCCGCAGTCCCTCAATCTTCGCCAGCGCTGTCTGGATTTCCTCCGCGATGCCTTCGCCGAAATAATCACGCCCTTCGCCCGGGCTCAAATCGGTAAAAGGGAGGACTGCAATGGACCGTTCGGTCGAACTGACAGCCGGTAGGACGTCGATCTCATCTTTCAGATCCGGCGTTCGAACGATTCCGTGGCGCGTGAAATCGAAAAACCACGACAGCACAAGCGCGATCGGAAAGCCGAGAACAATTGCGACGATGACTAAACGCACGGCCCAGTTTGGAATGTCGAATACGGGAAAAACCTGAGCTACGCCTTGGGCCAGGGCCCAACCTGCGACGATGTAGGCAACCGCCACGCTGTAAACTTTTCGGCGTTTCAGCTCCGCGAAAAATCGGTTCACGGTTTCGCGTTCACGAATTTCTGGAAACGCGGGTCATTCCGAATCGGGTCCCATTCCCACCGATATTTCAAATCGTTCACCGTGATACTGTAAACCACGCTGTCGACTGCGCCGGGCGTTTTGAGCAAACGCTCGATCAACGGGATAGCGAGGTCTTTTTCGCCGCAGCGCGCATAAATGAGCGCGAGATAGCAATTCATGATTGCGCCATCGAAGGCGTCAGCAGATTCGGGTTTCAGCTCAACGGCGCGGCGGCCTTCCCGAATCGCATCTTCCTTCCGGCCCATGAAAGCGTAACACCAACCGAGATTAGCGTGCCGATCGGCACTATCCGGAGCTTCTTTCACTTGCGCTTCAAACGCCGGACGCGCCAATTCAAAAGCCTTCTCGGCATCAGCGTTGTTCCCCGTCGCCAGGAGAACACAACCAACAAAAAAACTTTTAGGCGTTGCCCCGGCGTTGGTATAGGAAATATCGGTCAACGGAGATTTCTCCAGAGCCTCTTTGGCACCGGTAAAGTCGCGCTCCAGCATTGCCACGTCCCATCGAACACTCGTAATCACCCCATCCGGATCCGTCCCGGCGGGGACCTGGTCCGCCAGCGATTTCAATAACTTCGTGTCCCCTTTCCACCAAAAATCGATATAACCGCTCTGGATCTTGGCGACGAGCGACGCGGGCGCCATCGCTCGCATTCGCTCGGCCCCGCGCGCGGCTTCCGGCCAGCGCCGCAAAGCCGTGTGGGTAAAGACCAAATTGCGGGCAATGTTCGGATTTTGCGGGTCGAGCTTGCTAATCTTTTGATAGCTGTCGAGCGACTCCTGCCATTTCCCCTGTCGTCGTTTAATCGCGGCGATCAGTCCGCCCGCCTCGCTGTTGTTCGGTGACAGACGCGAGGCGGTGTCGAATTCGACCAGAGCGCGATTGTAATCCTGGTCGATCCAGTACATGCATTGACCGAGAGCGAGATGCGCCTCGGCCAGATTTTGCTGCAGCTGAAGGGCAATATCGGCTTCGATGCGGGCTTTCGTTTTCCAAGCATCCAGCGGTTCGTAATAATGAAAAATCGCCGCGCGCGTGGAAGCGAGTCGCCCATGGGCCAGAGCGAACTTTGGATCGAGCCCGATAGCGGCCATGTAAAGTTGCTCCGCCTTTTTGTAGTCCCCGAGCAATGTGTCCGGATTGCGCTCAATCTGGTTCGCCTGCAGATAAACCAGGTAAGCATCGGTATTTTCGGTCGGCTTGGTTTCGATGCGCGCCTTTTCGTTAGGGCTTAACGTCACTCGCAACGCCTCTGCGATCTCTGCGGCGAGTTCGCCTTGCAGGCCTAACGAATCTGCCAGCGTCCGTTCGTAACGATTGGCCCAGAGATGTCGATCTTTCAAGGCGTCGATCAATTGCACATTCACCACCACTCGATCCCCTTCTCGCCGCACACTCCCTTCGAGCACGTTGGTCACACCGAGCAGCTTTCCGATTTCGCGCAGATTGTGCGCCGCCGGATCGCGAAATTGCATCGCCGACGAACGGCTGATCACACGCAAGGCCCCGATCTTGGCCAGGCTCGTCAGGATGTCATCCTGAATACCGTCGGCGAAAAATGCGTTTTGTTTGTTGTCGCTAATATTGGTGAACGGCAGCACTGCGATACTTTTTTCAGGTATCGGTTCACCGGCTGATGAGAGAAATGGCCGCCTTTCGTAAAGGAACAGCCCAACCAAAGCGGCGAACAAAATAGCCGCGACGATGACGACATTTCGCCGCCTAAGCATGGGCGGTGGACGACTCGCGGCCGCTCTGGCAGTTCGTTCTTCCTGTGCGCGCCTCAGCTTTTGCGGCACCTCGGGATTTCCTGCCTCATGGGTGTACAGGTTTACCACTGAGACGTTGACGCCGTGTTTCACTGCGCATTCGCCTAGATCGTGCAAATACGGTTGCCACTCGCGCGAGTGCGCCAGGTCCTCGGCCACGCGTTTGGAAAGCAGAATGTGTCCGGCATCGGCGCAATCCATCACCCGCTGGGCAATGTTAATTCCAGCGCCCGCGATATTGGTGCGGTCGTTCACGTCGCGGACTTGATTGACGGGACCGCTGTGAATCCCCATTCGCAATTGAATGTTCGGATAATTTTTCAACGCGTTGCTGATTTCAATCGCGCATTGCACCGGTGCTTCCGGACTGTGGAAAAAGACCAGTGCCATCCCGTCACCAACCGGAAGCCGAATGAGGCGGCCGGCCGCTTCGGCGCTCCGAAAACAATTTGTGCCGCGGACGATCTCACTGAGTTGCTCCTGCAACTCGCGCTGATCGTTGATTAACAACTTCGAGTAACCGACCACGTCCATGAACAAGACGTGCCCAATCTCCAACTGAACGTCCGGTGCCGAGTCAGTTGACATTTGATTGTCGATCTTATCACGGCCTTGGCCTGCGCAGTCAAATTGACCGCACTCACTTTCAGCGCCAGCCGCGTGATGCTACTTTGTTCGATGCCGTTTCAGCTCGAATCCAACTATAAACCGCGCGGCGACCAGGGGCAGGCCATCGCCAAACTCATTAAATCGGTTGAAGCAGGCAATCGACACCAGACGCTGCTCGGCGTGACCGGTTCGGGCAAAACATTCACGATCGCCAATGTAATTCGAGAGCTGAACCGGCCGACGCTGGTGATTTCGCACAACAAAACACTCGGGGCCCAGCTTTACTCCGAGTTCAAGCAATTCTTCCCGAAAAACGCGGTCGAATATTTCGTCAGCTATTTCGATTACTATCAGCCCGAAGCTTACATCCCGCGCACCGACACCTACATTGAGAAGGATTCGTCGATTAACGAAGAGATCGAGCGCTTGCGGCTGGCCGCAACCAGCGCGCTACTGCAGCGCCGCGATACGATCGTGGTCGCGAGCGTCTCGTGCATTTACGGGGTCACGTCGCCGGAAGATTATGAACGAATGCTGCTCACCGTAAAACGCGGCCAGCATACGTCGCGCGATGCGGTACTCAGTCGCCTCGTCGATATGCTTTACGAGCGCAATGACATCAATTTCTCGCGTGGGAAATTTCGGGTCCGCGGCGACGTGGTCGAAGTTTATCCCGCGACCGCGGACGAGGAAGCGTTGCGGCTGGAATTTTTCGGCGACGAAATCGATGCTATCACCCGATTCGATCCTCTGACCGGACACGCCCGCGAGTCGCTCAGTGTGATTACATTTTTTCCAGCCAAACAATTCGTGACGCCGGCGGACAAATTGAATCGAGCGTTACAGACGATCCGGGTCGAGCTGGAAGACCGGATCAAAGTTCTGGAATCGCAAAATAAGCTTCTCGAGGCCCAACGGCTCCGCATCCGCACCGAATACGATCTCGAGATGCTGCAGGAGATGGGCTTTTGCAATGGCATTGAGAATTATTCGCGCCATCTGTCCGGACGGCCGCCGGGCTCGAAGCCTTACACGATTGTCGATTTTTTCCCGAAAGACTTTCTCGTTGTGATCGACGAATCGCACGCGACCATTCCACAAATCGGCGGCATGTACGAAGGCGACCGTTCGCGCAAGACCGTACTGGTCAATTACGGTTTCCGTTTGCCGAGCGCGCTCGACAATCGGCCGCTGAATTTCGATGAGTTCATGAAACTAACAAACCAATTAATCTACGTCGGTGCGACCCCGGCTGAGTTCGAAATTCAAAACAGCGTGGTCGGAAACAGGGGCTACGTTCCCCATCGGCGCCAGCGCATCGGCGAAGAGGAACTCGTGCCATTTGCGTTGCCTGGCAGAAAGCGTTCAAGATTCAACGGCGAAGTGCACATCTCGCGCACCGACGAGCCCGCCGAAAAATTCGAAGTTAAAAAAACTGGAGCACCGCTGGTTGTCGAACAGATCATTCGCCCGACTGGTTTGCTCGATCCAAAAATAACAATCAAATCGTTGAAGAACCAGATCGACGACACGATCGAGCTTTGTCGCCAGCGCGTCGAGAAAGGCGAACGCGTGCTGATCACAACGTTGACCAAGCGTACGGCCGAAGATCTGGCCGATTACTTGCGCGACGTTGGATTAAAGGTGCGCTATCTCCACAGCGACATCGACACGATCGAGCGCGTGGAAATTTTACGCGGCCTGCGCGCGGCCGATTTCGACATTCTCGTCGGCATCAATTTGCTCCGCGAAGGGCTCGATCTTCCCGAAGTCTCCCTCGTTTGCATTCTCGATGCCGACAAGGAAGGATTTTTGCGCAGCGAAACTTCATTGATTCAAACTGCCGGCCGCGCCGCGCGGCACGTCAATGGCGAGGTAGTGCTGTTTGCCGATCAAATCACGCAAAGCATGGAAGCGCTGATATCGATCTCGGAATATAGGCGTGGCAAACAGATGGAATATAACGAGAAACACGGGATTACGCCGCAAACGGTCCGGCGCGCGGTCCAGGAAAGTTTGCACACGATCTTGCGCGGTCGAGAAATTGAATCATCGGTCATTCGCGAAGCCGGCGGCAATTTTGATCTCACCGAATTGTTGCGCGAGCTGGAAGAGGAAATGCAACAAGCGTCGGCGAATCTCGAATTCGAGCGCGCGGCCCTGTTGCGCGATCAGATCATGGAAGTAAAGAGCGGCACCGGGCTCACCAAGATCGAACCAAAACGGTCGCCGCGGCGACTGAAATACACGCGCAATTCAGGCCGGAGACGTTCGCGCGTGTAGGTGTAGCCACGTCGCTGCGCGACGGTTAACGGCCGACAGGGCCGTGGCCACAACAATTCAAAGCCTCGCATAGAATTAGCTGCATCGGCGGAGCTATGCGCTGCTCGTCGATCTTCGCGATGTCGATTTTATTCGCAACCTCGGCCGTCGCCCAGATCAACGAATCGAGCTCGCTCCCCGAAATCGAATTTTCGCAGTTAAGCCAGCGCGATCCGAATCCGCTCGGCGAGAAAGCACTCGCGATTCATCCGGAGCAATGGAAACACGCCGAGACCGAGCATTTCATCTATCATTTCGTTCACAGTTATGCCGCTACGCCCGTGTCAGTGGAAGCGGAGTTTCATTACCGCGTCATCGCGAAAGAACTGGAGCGTGACCAGCCCGCCGGCGACGTCAAATCGCACATTTACATTTTTGAGCGGCCGGAGGAGTGGCAGCAATTTCAGGTTTTCGGAAACCTAGAACCCTGGAGCGGCGGAATTCACTCTGCTGGCAGCCTCTTCGTCCAACGAAATCCAGCCTACAAATTCAGCAATAATCTTCTTGGACACGAGATCGTTCATCTCGTTCTTCACCGCTTCTACGCCGATGGAATTCCCTGTTGGTTGAATGAAGGATTTGCTCAGTTTATTTCAAAAGATGCCCACGCCAGTTACGAGCGTGCGCGCGGTTACATTTCCAAGCCACATTCGGACGCGATCGCGCCACAAGACTTGATCCCCCTCAGCGTTCTGACCGCCGCAACTCGTCCGTTCTCAGATCGCGTCCACATTTTTTATGATGAATCAGAGCGTCTGGTGCGATTTTTGGCCGCGACTGATAAGCCAGCTTTTCTCGCGCTGCTCGACGCACTTGCGCGGCATCAACCATTCGAAAGTGCGCTGCCCCGTTCTTACCCGGGCAAATTTGCAAATACCGCATCGCTCGAGGAAAAATTCCGCGACTACGCCTCCAAAGATTTCGGAACTTCTTTGCAACAAGCCAGCAATGAATAGGATTGGCATCGGAGCCGATGCCAAAAACGAAAGCAAAAACTGCTGCCGCAAAAGTCTATGCCGTCGTCGGATCGGATGACGTCGAAGTAAAACACACCGCGGCGGAACTGGCCGAGAAATTGAAACCCGCCGAGGCGGGCGATTTCGGCTTGGAAACAATCGACGGCGCGGCCGACAACGCCGACCAGGCCGCAGCGCGGATAAGATCGACAATTGAGGCGCTGCGAACTCTTCCATTTTTCGGCGGCGAGAAGGTGGTCTGGCTGAAAAACGCGAATTTCCTCGGCGACGATCAGAAAGCGCGCGCCGCGGCGGTACAGGCGGCGCTGGAAGAGTTGGCTGAAACGATTAACGCCGGTCTTGGGCCCGAAATTACATTTTTGTTAAGCGCGATCGAGGTCGATCGGCGGCGCTCGTTTTACAAATCGCTCGCTAAACGCGCCGAGCTTCAGGTTTTCGAGAAACTCGATTCGAGTCGTGGCGGCTGGGAAGAGGAAGCAACCGAGATGGTCCAGGCGCGCGCGAAAAAGCGAAAGCTGCAGTTCGATGACGACGCGCTCGAGGTCTTCGTCCTTCTCACCGGCGGCGACACGCGCGAGATCGACAGCGAATTGGAAAAGATCGACATCTACCTTGGCAAAGAGCGCCAGGTGAATGTCGATCTTGTTCGCGAGCTGGTGCCCCTCACGCACGCTGGAGTCATTTTCGATTTGAGCAACGCCTTGGCCGAGCACGATCTCAAGCGCGCGCTCGAATTGGTCCGGCAATTACTCGATCAAGGCGAGAGCGCGATCGGGATCTTGCTCGCCGCAATCCTTCCGACCGTCCGGAACCTATTGCTCGCAAACGACTTAATGGAACGGCATCGCTTGCCGCGGCCACACGCGCCTTTTCCATTTATTTCCGCGATCAATCGCCTGCCCGCCGGTGCGGTCGCGCATTTGCCGCGCAAAAAAGACGGTTCAATCAACGCCTACACTCTCGCAATCGCCGCGCAAAATGCGCACCGCTTTTCGACCGAACAGTTAGTCGCCGGAATGCAGGCCTGTCTTGCCGCAAATCTTCAACTCGTCACGACGCAGCTCGATCACGAACTGATTTTGACCGAGGTCGTGGTGAAGCTGCTCGGCGAAGTTTAACTTTCGCCGACTTGTTTGCGCGCGATTGGGCCGACGTACGGAATATCCCAGCGCGCGCCGGTGAACGCTTTCACCGTGGCAATGATCCAGAGAACTACAAAGCCAATCTGAACGATCGCAGCGATGATGGCCCAAAAGAATACGAGGATCCCGCCAATTCCCGGAATGGCGCCAAAAATCGCGTGCACGATCGCTGAAATGATGTTGAACAAAAACCAAGCGAGACCGAAAACGATCGATTGCATCGAATAGAAGCGCACGAATGGATCTTGTTTCTCTAAAATAAAAAACACGATGCCTCCGATTAAAGGAATACAGGCCAGCGCCGCGGCGATATTAGAAGGCAGCCCGGTCGATTTTGGCGAGTCGGAGGCAGGTGGCGGAGGTGGCGGTTCGTCGGGCATAATCTACTTACACAGGATGAAAGCCTGCTTTGTCAACTCCGAATGCCTTCGCGAGTGAATGGTTTTCCTTTTTCGAAGCACCAAAAGCCAATAACGTCTCGCCGTGATTTCGACGGAAGTTAGCGCCGGTCAGCATTCCTATCGTGTGCTGATTGGCCCGGGGGTGTTGGACACCGTTGCCGATGCGATACAACAAAAACTATCGCCGTCACGGTGCGCGATCATATCCGACACGAATGTCGCGCCGCTTTTTGCTGACAAGATTCAAAAAAGTTTAACGCCCGCGGGCTTTGAACCAACGCTAATCACGATTCCGGCGGGCGAAAAATCAAAGACGCTCGAACAAGCCGGCACCGTCTGCGGACAAATGCTGCGAGAGGGCCTGGATCGACAATCGTTTGTCATTGGACTCGGCGGCGGCGTGATTGGCGATCTCTCCGGGTTTGTGGCGGCGATTTTTCAGAGAAAAATTCC